>OJTH01000238.1_pt1 | contig 8343 bp, 8 predicted proteins | sample 1599661 | NCBI WGS metagenome assembly OJTH01 (sample SAMN04436666, study PRJEB24849) | human gut metagenome | biome: human gut; feature: NICU; material: stool | host: Homo sapiens | place: USA: Saint Louis, MO | collected 2010-06-02 | reverse complement strand
GTTTAAATTTTTAGAGTGTAATTATAATTATCATTTAAGAATGATACTGGAGGAATGAAGATGACAAATCGTTTAATATTATTCGACTTTGATGAAACTTACTATAAACATCGTACTAATCAAGCAGATATTCCTTATTTAAAAGAAATGGAAAGTTTATTACAGAATATAACTGCTAAAAACAATGTCATTACGGCGATTTTAACAGGAAGTACTATAGAAAGCGTACTGCAAAAAATGAGTAAAGTTAATATGTCATATAAACCTCAACATATTTTTTCAGATTTAAGTTCTAAAATGTTCACATGGAATAACTGCGAATATATTGAATCTGATGAATATAAAAACGAAGTGTTGATAGAACCGTTCTTATTGGAAGATATATTAGATATATTAAAACACGTTTCTTCTAAACATAAAGTAGAGTTTATACCGCAAAGAATTTTTCGAGAAAATGAAACATTGTATAATTTTTATTTCTATTCTTCGGGTGACACGCATTTAGATAAAACAATTTTAGAAGACCTCAGTCAATATTCTAAGACAAGGGACTATACGATGACATTTAATCGTTGTAATCCTTTAGCAGGTGATCCTGAAAATGCTTATGATATTAATTTTACTCCAAAAAATGCAGGTAAATTATATGCCACAAAAATTTTGATGAATAAATATGGCGTTCCAAAAGAATTGATTATTGGCTTTGGTGATAGTGGTAATGATGAAGCGTTTTTAAGTTATTTAGATCACGCAATGATTATGTCTAACAGTCAAGATGAGGAAATGAAGAGTAAATTTAAAAATACAAAATATCCTTATTATAAAGGTATTTATACACATGTACGTGAATTTATAGAATATGAAAATGTTTAAATATGGAATTATTGGAATAGGAGAGGTGGCAAAAGTATAAGTTGAGGTTACAAATAAGGTAATTCTTCTTTATTAATTGAATGTCTTCTATATATTTAATGAATTTTCGATATATGTGTTTTTCGCATTGATTTAGTCATTGAAATTAAAATATATACACACGTTCTATAAAAATCAAAAATAGGGAATAAGACAACACATTTTTCTTATTCCCTATCCAAGTATCACTGAGTTTAATTATTTACTTATTTTAATCAGTTTAGTTAATAATTACCGCCCTGTCCTTTTGCACGTGCTTCAACTTGTCCTCTTAAAAATTTCATATACTCGTTAGATTCTTGAGCACTTTCGTGAATTGTCGCAGCTTCATCATCTGACATATTTCTAGCATCTTCTGCTGTATATTTAGGATGATGTGCTTCGTTAGTTGTGCCACCTGCAGATGGTTGGAATTTCCCTTCTTTTGCAAAACGATCTAAAGTAGGCGTCATTTCATCCATAGTAATCGTGCCATCTTTATTTACATCTGCTCTATCGATTTCATCTGCTAAAATTTGAGCTTCTTCATCATTAACGTTAAAAGCTTCTCTTAACCGCTTTGCTTTTTCGCTAAGTGTTTTAGTTGATGTCTCATTTGATACTTCGTTTGTTTGGCTATCAACTTGATTTTGCATTTCATCTTGTGAAATTGTATCTTCATGAGTATTTTTATTTGAAGTCTGAGTCTCTTTTGAAGATACATCAGTGTTTGCTTTTGAATCTTTATAATGACTGTATCCCAATCCCCCTGCAAATCCTAGCATCACAATGAGAAAAAATAAAATAAATCCTTTTAAAAACTTTTTCAATTAACCGTCCTCCACCCTTTTGAACTTCATTTATATTGTTATATTAATTTATTTTCTAACGCATTTCTACTGTTAATTTAAGGTATATAAATATTAGTTTAAAAAGTATAAAAGCATGTTTTCTGAATTCTTCTCATATTTATTGCTTCTAAATTTATATTTTTAAATATTGTGCAATTTATTTTAGAGATTTGTAGCAATTGTAATTGTTATAAATTAAAATGTATTTAATAACGATAATTAAAAATAAAGAGAGCAATAGTGAATTCGTAAATTAACGTTATTAAACTATGGATTTAGTAAACGTGTAAAACCAGTTGAAATATGAACACCATATATATAAATACAACAGTGATGATTTCATTATTTAAAGGAGAGAAACGAAATGAAAAGACACTTTTTAGCAATCGGAGCAATTACAATAACAACATTACTTGCGGGATGCGATTTTGGAGATTTTGTAGGACAGTATCAGTCTGATAAGCAATCAGAAAATAGTAACACTCAAACCGAACAAGCTTCAAATAATAAAAATTCAAATTCTAATAATGGTCATTCAAGTAATAACAATGAGTCTAGAGGTAGAGTGGAAGATTTAACTCAATCGCAGAAGGTAGCATTAGCTATCAATGATCCCTCAGTTTCTCAATATGTCGTTAATGCAAGTGAATTAAGGAATCATTCATTTTATGCAAATTATAACGGCGGAGGCCAACGTAAAAGTATTCATACGTATAAGTTGGAATCATTACCCAAAAAAGTAGAAGGTGCACCTAATGATATGACATTCTATACTGCAAAACCATCTAAAGGGTCATTTGTTACGCTTATCGGTATTGGTAATGAAAAGGTATTAATTGCAGGCACACAAAGTTCAGGTACATATCAACAATATGCTCATTCGGAAGCAGCAAGAGAATTAGATTTACATGAATTATTAGATAAATACGGTAAAAGTTCAAATTATAAAAATCTAGCAAATCAAATTACGTTTACACAAGGTCAATTATCAAATGCAAGTGAATATACATCAGATGAAGGGACGTCTAATAATGATGCATCTAATGATGACAAAGTTACTCGTGATAATGTAATAGATAAAGTTGAAGCGTATGAAGGTCATCAGCTAGATACCGATACGTATACATTTAAAGAACCCGAACAGAACGAAGACGGAGATTGGGGATTTTCTATTTTAGATAAGGAAGGCAACCTCGAAGGTTCTTATATTGTGACATCTGATGGTGAAGTTACAAAATACGATGAAAACGGGGAAGAAATAGAGTAAAAGTACAGTCAATTGTCGAAATTAAAAATTTAGAAAATGGAAATATTTCCCAGGAAATTGACAACGTTAGCATATTAAAAGCTAGCGTTGTTTTTGTATGCTTAACATTAATTCTCCTTTGTATTCTTTAATTATTATTTTTCTAAGCACTTTAAATTTACTTGTTGGATGGTTTGAAAAATATTCAAACACATATTGATTGAGCAAAGATTTTTAGTTTTATGGCTTTTAAAGTTCAATGCCAATGATACAATTGGAATAAAGCAAAATGTTTAGTAAAGTCAAAAATGAAGAGGGGATAAGTTATTCAAATGAATCATTTTGGTAAGCTTCATCGTATATCATTAATATTAAATATTATGTTTTTAATACTCATGCCTAAAATCTATAGTTTTGATAATATTTATATATCAATAATTTGGACTTTGTTAGGCATAGCAAATGCTGTCTACTTATTGATTAAGCAAAGACAAGAAAACACCATTAAACGTAAATAAATTAAAAATAACTCACTTATTATGATGTGCACTCCAGAAGTTGGCCTAAAATCTATCTTTATGGGGTGTTTTTTATGATTGAATATGATAAATTTTATTTTAAAATTAAAGTTTTTCTAGAATATATAAATGGTTAAAAAACAAAGTAAAAAAATCATCAAAGGCTTGCCTCCTAAAAAATTATAGAAGACAAGCCTTTAAAATATTACACTAAATTATACTTCTTGTGGTTCAGTATAAATTTTTAGCGTTCTTTCTTTTTGTCTAAATCTTTTTTGATTTCATCGGGTGATTTAGATTCATTAGCCGATTTAAGTAATTTAAATATTTTAACGTCTGCTGTAAGTCCGCCTCCAAATTGATAATTGTTTTCAGGTGATGCAAATGCAACAAATTCATCTTCTTTATTGTTATTGATATAGCCTTCAATAACAGCATCACCCATTGGTCCCTGTTTTAAACTTGTGAAATGGACAGATTTGATAGTATTAGGTTTTTTGGTGTTGTATTTAAGATAAAGCGTGATACGTTCTTGTTGCTCTTTGTAGTAGATTTCTTTTTGTTTTGCTTTTTCGTCATATTTCATTTTGAGGTAGACACCTCCAAAAATGATTAATATAACACTAATAAAGATCAAGATTTTCTTTTTTGACATAGAGTAGCTACCTCTTATTTGTGATGAATGAGTGTAGGATTCATACATAATAAAGATTTGACATATGGAATACTTGCAGAAGAAGCATAATATCATGAATCAAAGTATCTAAATATCACATTCTATATACTAAATGCTTGGTATTAAAATAAGACAAGGTACATTTCATTAACTGTACTTTGACTAAACTTATGTTATGTATACAAAATGTTACACATGTACTTTATATTCAACTTCACTTGTTCTTCTTATCAAAATACGGTACAACAAATATTACAAATAAAGCACATCCAATAGCTAACAAAGAACCTAAATTTTCCAATTTATTCACTCCTTATTTTGTGTACAATATCAACACTATTATTCTTCAGAAATACTCTTAATTAATATTATTGCATCATCAAGTAACATACTGATACCTAATCGACCTGCTGATGAATCAAATTTGAAATAAGAATATTTAATTTTGCCACCAACTGACTATATGTTAAGAATTCTTTAGACATTTATTTGTGCTATAGTCCTTTCTTTATATATATTTATTGATATAACTTTATTGATTTAATAGTTGTCTTTTCTGGAAGGAAGTTATATTTAATATTGATTGTAAGTCCGACGGGTTTTTTATTAATATCTAAACGATAATAACCAATAGGCCCACCACCTTGGTTATCTGTCGCATTTTCGAAATCGGCTTTTTTTATAGTTTTTAAAAACTGATATGTCTGCTTATCTTTAGCAATCTTATGAAGTTGCTTTGTGTCATGATGTTGTATGGATTGATTTAATTGTTGTTCACTAGAGTGAATCACCCACATGTCGAAGAAGAAAAAGTTAATAACAACATAACTACAGGCTTGGATAAAGAGAATAACAACTATAAAAATCAATCTTTTCATTGATATGCACCTTATTTTTAATGAAATATTTGCTTCTTATATTTAATTTATCATAATATTGTTCAGTTTAACTTAAAATTCACGATGTTCAATATATATTCATCATTCTATATTTTGTATAAAAAGCATGGACTATATTTAACAGTTTGCTCATTTACTTTTCGGCCCACTATATGTTTAAGTAATCAGTCTAAAACTTATTTTTATGTCACTTTTGTAAATTGCTCGAGATTTACTACTACTTAATATTAAACAACCTCCCTCTGACTCAACAGGGGAGGTTCATTTATTGTTTATTATACTTACCGCTCGCATACTTATACTTCTGAACGTGCATCCATACGTGCTTCAAAAGTATCGAGTAGTTCTCTTGCTTCGGCAATGGATTGGGTGTTCATTAATTGATGGCGGAGTTCGCTAGCGCCTCTAATGCCGCGTACGTAGATTTTGAAGAATCTGCGTAAACTTTTGAAGTGTCGGGCTTCATCTTTATCATATTTTTCAAATAAAGAGAGATGTAAGCGTAATAAACCTAATAATTCTTTGCTTGAATGTTCGCGTGGTTCCTTTTCAAATGCGAATGGGTTATGGAAGATCCCTCTACCAATCATAATGCCATCAATACCATATTTATTTGCGAGTTCTAGACCAGTTTGTCTATCGGGGATATCACCATTGATAGTTAATAGTGTATTTGGCGCAATTTCATCACGTAATGTCTTGATTGCTTCGATTAATTCCCAGTGTGCATCTACTTTACTCATCTCTTTACGGGTACGTAGATGAATGGATAAATTTGCGATATCTTGTTCGAAGACGTGTTTTAACCAGTCTCGCCATTCATCGATATCGTAATAACCTAAACGTGTTTTTACACTGACCGGTAGACCACCTGCTTTAGAAGCTTGAATGATTTCGGCTGCCGTTTCAGGTCGTAGAATTAAGCCGGATCCTTTACCTTTTTTCGCAACGTTTGCGACAGGGCAACCCATATTTAAATCTATACCTTTAAAGCCCATATCCGCTAAGCCGATACTCATTTCTCGGAATTGTTCTGGTTTATCGCCCCAGATGTGCGCTACCATTGGTTGTTCGTCGTCACTAAAAGTTAAGCGTCCGCGCACACTATGAATACCTTCAGGGTGACAGTAACTCTCAGTATTGGTAAATTCAGTAAAAAATACATCTGGTCTCGCAGCTTCACTGACAACATGCCGAAAGACAATATCTGTCACGTCTTCCATAGGTGCCAGAATAAAAAACGGACGTGGCAATGTACTCCAAAAATTTTCTTTCATGATTTATTTAAACCTTCTTTATAATAATAATCTCGAATTTTTACGCATGATGATATTACCACAAAACTCACATAGCTGACTACAACTTTTAAATAAATGATTACTGAGTTTTCGCGCTTAATTGTTTAATAAATTTTTAAAGTGGTAAAGTCTATATATGTACTATTTTAATATATAAATTTAGAAAGGAACATGCACATGAGTGAAGCAAATCATAAAAACATCGTTGTTGTAGGTGCAGGAATTATTGGTACGTCAGTAGCGACAATGCTTTCAAAAGTAAGTCCTAACTGGCATATCGATATGTTTGAAAGACTAGAAGGCGCTGGTATTGAAAGTTCAAATGAAAATAATAATGCTGGGACAGGCCATGCGGCATTATGTGAATTAAACTATACAGTTGAACAAGATGATGGTTCAATTGATGCATCTAAAGCGCAAGAAATTAATGAACAATTCGAATTATCTAGACAATTCTGGGGTAATTTAGTTAAAAATGGTGATATTTCTAATCCTGAAGAATTTATCCAACCATTACCTCATATCAGTTTCGTTATGGGACCAACAAACGTTAACTTTTTAAGAAAACGTTATGAAACACTAAGAACTCTTCCAATGTTCGATACAATCGAATATACAGAAGACATGGAAACAATGAGAAAATGGATGCCATTAATGATGGAAAATCGTGAACCAGGTCATCAAATGGCAGCAAGTAAAATTGATGAAGGTACAGATGTGAACTATGGTGCGTTAACACGTAAGTTAGCACATTACTTAGAACAAAAATCTAATGTTTCATTAAAATACAATCATGATGTTGTAGATTTAACACAAAGAGAAGATGGCAAATGGGAAGTTGTCGTTGAAAATAGAGAAACTAAAGAAAAAGTAACTAAAATAGCAGATAAAGTGTTTATTGGTGCTGGCGGTCACTCTATTCCGTTATTACAAAAATCTGGCGTTAAACAAAGAGAACACCTAGGTGGTTTCCCAATCAGTGGTCAATTCTTAAGATGTACAAACCCAGATATTATTAAACAACATGCGGCTAAAGTTTACAGTAAAGAGCCTCAAGGTAAGCCACCAATGACTGTACCACACCTTGATACACGTTATATCAATGGTAAACAAACATTATTATTTGGTCCATATGCGAATATCGGCCCTAAATTCTTGAAATTCGGTTCAAATCTAGACTTATTCGAATCAATCAAACCATATAACATTACTACAATGTTGGCTTCAGCAGTTAAAAATGTACCTTTAATTAAATATTCAATTGATCAAATGATCAAAACTAAAGAAGGTTGTATGAACTATTTAAGAACATTTATTCCTGATGCTAAAGATGAAGATTGGGAACTTTACACTGCTGGTAAACGCGTTCAAGTTATTAAAGATAGTGAACAACACGGTAAAGGTTTCGTAGTATTTGGTACTGAAGTTGTCAATTCAGACGACAATTCTATGATTGCATTATTAGGTGAATCTCCAGGGGCTTCAACATCATTATCAGTTGTATTAGAAGTTTTAGAGAAAAACTTCGCTGATGACAAAGAAGCATGGGAACCTGTTGTTAAAGAAATGGTACCAACATACGGTCGTTCATTAATTAATGACGAAAAATTAATGAGAGAGACACGCCGTGAAACTTCTAAAAACTTACATTTAAACAGATAAGTATTTTAAAAATAGAATTATATGTCACGAAATAATGACATGATGTGTGCACCTCGTAGCATTAGGTAGAAAGTCTAATGTTACGGGGTGTTTTTTATAAGAAATAGGAAGGAGGTGCGATTTAATCAATGAAGAAAATATGTAAGATAGTGAGATGTGTAAAGACGAAAAATAAATAAGGTGAGTGAATATTAAAAACGGATACTATACATGATTTTACTTAATTTCTTTAAAGAAGTAAAAGAAGAGATGTTTAAAGGTATAAGACCGTTGTTATGTCGAAATATGTTTGATTATTCTTC
>OJTH01000226.1_pt1 | contig 8667 bp, 10 predicted proteins | sample 1599661 | NCBI WGS metagenome assembly OJTH01 (sample SAMN04436666, study PRJEB24849) | human gut metagenome | biome: human gut; feature: NICU; material: stool | host: Homo sapiens | place: USA: Saint Louis, MO | collected 2010-06-02 | reverse complement strand
ATTTTAATAACTGTTTGCCCTTACTCAACTATTTTTTTAATATATCTTCAAGACATATCATAGAAAAACCTGAGACATTATAAATGACTCAGGTTAAATTTATATATGATTAGTACAAGTACTCTTTTATCAATTTTAACAACCCATTTTCAAAACAAAATGATGATTTAAATTCTTTCACTTTCTTGTTTGAATAAGTTTTAAAATACCTCCACATCGTCCACAACGCATTTTTTCAAGATTCACACGCTTTATACGAATAAATTCTTGTTCACAATAGATGCACCTATATTTATAATTAGCTCTATCTTGATAAGATTCTGTCGGAGTACAAAACCTAGGTGCTCCTACTTTGGCACTCAAAATTTTGAATGCTTTATCACGATGTTGATATCCTTCACCAGCTAAATGAAGAAAATAATGACACAGTTCATGTTTTATGATATCAATGACTGCTTTTTCTCCAAACATTTCATACTGTTTTGGATTTATTTCTATATTATGACTACTTAATATATATCTACCGCCAGTGGTACGTAAACGTTTATTATAATATACCTCGTGCTTAAAAGCTTTGCCAAAATACTTTATCGCTATACTTTCGGTAAGGCTTTGTAATGCTAAATTATTCATTTGGGTCAACCATAGTCAATGAAACTTTGCCTTTATTTTCATCTATATCTAAAATCCAAACTTCTACAATATCTCCTACACTTATCATATCCATTGGATTTTTAACGAATTTCTTAGATAATTTTGATATGTGTACTAGCCCGTCTTGTTTAACACCGATATCTACAAATGCTCCAAAGTCAACAACATTTCTTACTGTACCATTCAACTTCATGCCTTTAGATAAATCTTCAATCGATAATACATCGGACTTCAAAATAGGTGTTTCAAATTCATCTCTTGGATCTCTATTAGGTGCAATCAATGATTGTATTATATCTTTTAATGTAGGTTCACCAATATTTAATTGAGATACAAGTGTTGAAATATTAACATTTGATAACGTGTTTTTGAGTTTAACGGAACCTATATCTTGTGCAGTTAAATCTAATTGATGAAGCATGCGATATGCAACATCGTAACTTTCAGGATGTATTGCAGTATTATCTAAAGGTTCTTCACCATCAACAATTCTTAAAAAACCAATACTTTGCTCAAATGTTTTTGCACCTAATCGTTTAATTCTACTTATTTCTTTATGATGTTTTATAGGTCCGTTTTCTTCCTTATAATCAATAATATTTTGAGCGATAGTTGATGTAAGACCTGATACATATTGTAACAAGGATTTAGAAGCAGTATTCACATCCACACCAACTTGATTGACGGCAGTCTCTACTACAAACGTTAAGGCACTACTTAAATCTTTTTGGTTGACATCATGTTGGTACTGTCCTACTCCTATAGATTTAGGATCTATTTTAACAAGTTCGCTTAAAGGGTCCTGAACTCTTCTACCAATTGAAACTGCACTTCGTTCTTCTACTTGAAAATCTGGAAATTCTTGTCTAGCAATTTCTGATGCTGAATAAACTGATGCGCCAGCTTCATTGACTATGATAAATTGAGCTTGAAGTTGATATTTTTTTATTACTTTAGCAACAAATTGTTCAGTTTCTCTACTCGCAGTACCGTTACCAATCGCTAAAAGCTCAATATTATAGTCACTTATCATCTTTACCAGCTCTTTTTCGGCTGCCTCAACTTTTGATATTGGAGGATGAGGATAAATAACACCTTTAGCAATAAAGGTACCAAATGGATTGACGACAGCAAGCTTGCAACCTGTTCTAAATGCTGGATCTACTCCAAGAATTTGTTTACCTTTCATTGGTGGTTGTAGTAATAAATTTCTAAGATTTTCACTGAATACATCTATTGCATGAGATTCTGCATTTTGTGTTAAATCTCCTCTAATTTCTCTTTCTATTGAAGGAAGAATTAATCGCTTAAGACTATCCTGAATAGCCTCTTTAATAAACGGAGTTGCCTCATTTTGAGTTTTTATCTCAACATTTGCTATTTCTCTTTGAATACGTGTCGTGTCAAAATCAATTTTTATTGATAATACTTTTTCTTTTTCTCCTCGATTCATCGCTAAAACACGATGATTAGCAATACGTTTAATTGGTTCCTTGTAATCATAGTACATAGAAAATGTTTGTTTCTCATCTTCGGCTTTTTTCTTTTTCGAGGAAACAATTAGTCCCTGATTAAAAACATCTTTAAGTATTTTAGAGCGATATTGAGGATTATCCGAAATACGTTCAGCTATAATATCTTTAGCCCCTTCTATCGCATCTTCAATTGTAGTCACTTCATCATTTAAGAATAATTGAGCTTTATCTTCAATTTTTGTATCCAATTTTGATTGTGAAAACCAATCTGCTAAATCTTCTAATCCTTTTCTTTTAGCTTCAGTTGCACGTGTTTTCTTTTTTTGTTTATATGGACGATACAAATCCTCAACTCTTTGGAGCTTCGTCTGTGTTAATATGTCTTGCTTTAAATCTGAAGTTAAAAGACCCTGTTGATCAATATTATGTATTACTTCTTCTTTACGTTTTTGAAGATTTAACATATAGTTATATTCATCATTGATTTGTTTAATTTCTACTTCATCAAGTCCACCTGTAGCTTCTTTACGATATCTCGCTATAAATGGAACCGTATTGTTTTCTTTCAGCAATTTTAAAACTGCTTTAATTTGTTTTTCCGAAAATTGATATTTACTTACAATTGTTTCAATTAAACTGTTATCCATTTGTTTTTTCTACCACGCTTTTCTTTAAAATTACTTATTTATCTTAACATAATAATTAAATTGATTTTCTAGCGATTCATTTCAATCAGAGTACCTAGTAAAAATAGAGATATAATTCAGATTGATAAAATTCATTCTAATAGTATCCAATATTTCATATAACTAATACTAATTTTAAATTTATTAAATCATGCAAATATAAATATAAGAAAACCTGAAATGAACTTATTTTAATTCATCCCAGGCTATTATAACGGATTTGATTGCCAACTCTGTTAACAACTCGTTTACTGTCTTGCAGCTTCTTGTAATTTTTTTATTGCGGTACGTTGCAAACGTGAAACATGCATTTGACTAAGACCAATTCTTTCACCAGTCTCTTTTTGGCTAAGACCTTCAATAAAAGTACATTGTATGATTTGTCTTTCTCTCTCTGACAAAATAGGTAAAATACGCTCTAATATCATACGCTTTTCCGTTAAATCATAATTATCATCTTGTTGTCCCATAATATCTAATAATGTAACTGTCGAACCATCTTTATCTGCTTCTATAGAGTGATCCACACTCAGGGCATTGTAACTCTGCCCCATCTCCATCGCTTCCAAAACTTCTTCATCTGAAACTTCTAAGCGTTGTGCGATTTCACTAATAGATGGTGAACGTTCAAGTTCATTTGTTAATTCATCACTAACTTTTTTGATTCTTGGACCAATTTCTTTAATACGTCTAGGTACATGAACACTCCATGTTTTATCTCGTAAATATCTTTTAATCTCACCAATAACTGTTGGTACTAAGAAGGCTTCAAACTTACGATCAAATGATAAGTCAAATCTATTAATAGCACCTATTAGACCAACCATACCAACTTGAACTAAATCTTCATGATGTGATTGTCCCTTAGAATACTTATAAGCTAAAGATTCAATCAGCTTACGATAATGTTTTACTAATTTATCTTGAGCTTGGCTATCTTCGTTTTCTTGATGTTGTTTAATCCATTGGTTAATTTGTTCAGGTGATACTTCACTAGCTGATTTCGACTCTTTCGCCATTATTTCGCACCTGCTCTTTTTTTATATACTTAATCATACTGATTGTTACACCAGATTCTTTATAAACAGTAACTTCATCCATTAAAGACTCAATTAAAAATAATCCTAGACCACCTTCACGTAGAAAATCAATATTTTCATTATCATTATATGGACCTAAATGTGATTTTGTGGCTTCATAATCAAAACTTTCTCCTTGGTCTGAAATAACAATTTTAATTCTATCATCAAATATTTCAAAACAAAGATTAATCATGCCTATTTCAGAATTTTTTTTATATGCATGTTTAACCGCATTTGTCACCGCTTCACTCACTGCTATTTTAGAATCTTCTATATCATCGTAAGATGCGCCAGCTCTTGAAAACACCCCTGAAAGCGTCAAACGTATTAAACTTACGTATTCTGCAGAAGCTGGCAACCGCATTTCAATATAATCTTGTGTAGATTGCATGTTATTCTACCTCCGTTCCTTCATTAACATGCATTAAATCTTTTAAACCTGTAATATCAAACAATCTACCTATCCGCTCTGAAACACCTAAGATATAGAGATTTTTATCATTTTGATTTAATGCTTTTAACGTGCCTACGAATAAACCGAGACCTGTTGAATCCATATAGCTCACATTAGCTAAGTTAACGTGAACATCATGTGTGCCTTCTTGTCTCATTGGTACTAGTACCTCTTCTAATTCAGGTACAGTATATACGTCCAATTCTCCACCAACTTTAACCTCATAAAAATCATCATGAGTTATTGTTTCAATATTTAGATTCATTTAATACACTCCTAGTCTTTATCAAATGTGTTTATCCTACATATGTACTCAAGATTACCTATACCCTACATGAATTAACTTTAATCTACATTTTATAATTTAGTTTACTCTTTTTATAATTAAAATAGTCATATCATCTTTTCTCGCAGGATTTTGTAATTTTAAAATCGCTTCGTAAATAATTTGAACTATATCCTGTGGATGCATATGCTTATATTTTTGAATTAAGTCTAACAACTTATCTTTATCAATAAAATTACCCTCTACATCTCGTGCCTCTGTAACACCATCAGTAAAAATTATGATTAAATCATCAAGGTAAATAGGGATTTCCTGTTGGCTATAACGTGTTTTGGGACTCACACCTAGAACTCTTCCTCGCACACCAATTTCCTCAAACGCTTCAGTTTCTGCGCGATATATATAGCCAGGTTCATGCCCAGCTGAGCTACAGTAAAGAAGATGATTCATCTCTTCATACAGTCCATAAAACATTGTGACAAACATATTTTGGTTAACGTTCTTTTCAACAACACGGTTCAAACGCTTCAAACCATCACTAGGTAGTTGTGAATGTCCATAAGCATCCATGCCAAATTTTATCATACTCATAGCTAAAGCTGCTGGTATGCCTGAACCTATAACGTCTGCCACAGCAAAACTCATTGTGCCATCTTTATGATCAATAAGATTAAAATAATCACCACTTACTTTTTGTGCAGCAACAGATATCACTCCTATTTGAATGCTATCAAATTGTGGAATATCAGCTTTCAGCATAGTTTGTTGAAGTCTTGAGGCTAAATCCATTTCTTTATCGTGGACTTGAAGCTTATTAACAAGTCTTTGGTAATCTCGGTAACTATATCCAAATCCTTTAACGACTTCTTGTAACACATCGAGTGTTTCTAATATATCTTCTTCAGTTAAATCTAATGTATTAATATAATCTTTATGTATCTCAACTATATCTTCAGGTAAAACATCTTTCTTTATAACTTCATTTGTGAATGCTTCACATTTCTTAATTAATAATGTTTTATTGTTAGTTATTAAACTTTCTTTAACAAGGGCTTTATAACTTTTTGTGAATTCTTCCACGAAATGCGCCTCCTTACTTCCACTTCAATATCCCATCATTTTTATAACAATATGAAACCTTTATTTACTTTCTGCAAATAGCATAATTTTTGGTGTTAAAACTTTGTTGATAGCTAAAAAAAGACTTTAGGGATGGATAACCTAAAGCCTTAAAAACTCAAGACATCCTTTTATAATAAATACATTTTCATAATAACTATAGTGATACGTCTTAAATCAAATATAAATAGACATATCGACAACTATATAAGTGTTTAAATATCCTAATATTACTTAAACACTTAATTATTATAAAGTTATTGCCTTTTATTTCAATATTTTTTTATGTTTACTGCATATAATTATTTAAGATTTATGATGATCAAAGTTATTTAATCCCAAACTAATATCTAAGGCATTATCAACCTCTATCATTTTACTCTCTGATAAAAATGTTAATTTTTCTTTTAAACGCTTTTTATCTAGTGTTCTAATTTGTTCAAGAAGAATAACTGAATCTTTGTCTAATTTATACTTTTTCTTTTCAATTTCTACGTGGGTTGGTATTTTCGCTTTATTAATCCTACCAGTAATCGCAGCTACAATTACAGTTGGACTATATTTATTACCAGTATCATTTTGAATGATAACTACAGGTCTTACTCCCCCTTGTTCAGACCCTTGAACTGGTGATAAATCCGCTAAATAAACATCTCCTCTTCTAATCATTCATTCTTTGAATTAGATATTAAATGTGATTCATTGCAATCACAAGCTTCACACTCTATCGGAAAAGCTTCTGTTGCTAGGGAGAGGTTTAAATCGGCCATTTGTGCATAACCTTCTTTTAAAGATTGTTCAAGACTGTGGTTTCTATTTTGATTAAAAGATAACATGAAAAGAACCTCCATCTGATTCCAAAAGTTGTTATATTAGCATCAATTTAGTTTTATAATAACAAATTTCCTAATCAGTGACTATACTATTTTAACAATTCGTTAGTAACCTCTTCATTATTATCATAATAATATATTCTTGGAAGACGTCTTGATAAATTACATAATACTTCGTAGTTAATTGTACCTTGTTTATTTGCTACGGCTTCAGCTGATTGTGGTGAATCAACGTGATTATCCATAAGTATTACTTTTTCACCCGTTTTTACATGAGAAGGAACCTTAACTATCAATTGGTCCATACAAATACGTCCAATGACTTCACATTGACTCCCGTTAACATTGACGAACGCACCTTGCATCGATCTTAAATATCCGTCGGCATACCCAATAGGTAAAATTGCAATTGTCATTTCTTCATCAGCAATATATGTACGTCCATAACTAACAGTTTCACCAGCTTTAAGTGTTTTAACTTGAACGGTTTCTGATACTAACTGCGCACTTGGTCTTAAATGAACTTTTACATTATCTTTAACATATTCTGAAGGATAGTATCCATAAAGAGAGATTCCTAATCTTATTGCATTACAAAATTGACCATCCATGAGTAGTGATCCAGCAGAATTTTGACAATGAATATAGTTTGGTTTCTCAACTTGATTAACCATCTCTTTGAACAAAGTATATTGTTCATTCATAGAATTTCCAGGTTCATCTGCACTCGCAAAATGTGTGAAAACTCCTTCAAAAACTAAATGATCTCTTTTATTAATTAAATCAACCACTTCTTTATATTCATCTATATCTTTCATTCCAATTCGGCCCATACCAGTATCTAATTTTACATGTAGCCATAAATTTTTTTGGTTATCATCAGGAATTTGCTTGATAGTTTCCTTCAACCATGCTTTAGAAGGTACTGTTAAAGCAACACGATGCTGTATAGCCTTCTCAATGTCTTCTGTTGGAACAACGCCTAAAACTAATAATTTAGCATCAACTCCATGCATTCTTAACTCTATTGCTTCATCAAGTGTAGCCACCGCAAAAAATGTTGCACCATGACGCATTAAATGTTGTGCTATTTTCACACTTCCTAATCCATATCCATTGGCTTTAATGACTGAAATGACAGTCTTATTAGCGTGTAATTGATTGAAATTTTGATAATTTGCTAAAATTGCATCTAAATTCACATTTAAATATGTTGCTCTATAAAACTTCTCTGACATATATATGTCCTCCTTGAAACTACTTACTTCATCTTATTCTGATGATTAAAAATACTATTCAATTTTCATTCGTTTTTTTCAAGAATAACTTGACTCATAGCATAATTCTCCGTATGTGTAATACTCACATGTGTATAAAAACCAGGATAGTCAATACATGGTTTACCTAGAGCGTCGTTGTAACAGTTAATGTCCTGAAACGATACTGATTTCCCTAACCCTGTACCTAAGGCCTTACTAAATGCTTCTTTCACTGTAAAGCGTCCAGCTAAAAATTCTAATCTACGTTGCTCGTTTGTATATTGATTTAATTTGTCTCTTTCCTCTATAGTAAGTATTCTTTCAATAAATTTTGTTTGATTCTGAAGATTTTTAATTCGTTCAATTTCTATTAAATCTATACCTATTCCATAAATCACTTGTATCGCCTCTTTAGTATATCACCAATAATCTTTTATCAAGTCTTTTATATATCATCGTTTAATTTTTCTAATGAAGTTACATTTGTCGTTATTGATTTTTGTTGTTTAATTTGTTTTTTCAATCTTTGTGCTTCTTGAATATCTATCAATGCTATTTCAGAATTTCCCCCAGCAGTTGATAATGACAGCGAAGCGAGTTGGAACTTTCTCATGATAAATCCCTCAACTATATCTATATTTTGTATTCTAAAGTAAGGGATGACGTGCACATCTATAAAAATGATACCTTCTCTAATATGTATTTCTTTATCATCTAAAAAATATCTAAGATGTTTAAATTTAAACCAAGGCACTATAATCATAAATAAAATACAAACTATTGTAGTTAAAATTATTACTCCAATTATTAAATTTTTAG
>OJTH01000224.1_pt1 | contig 8730 bp, 7 predicted proteins | sample 1599661 | NCBI WGS metagenome assembly OJTH01 (sample SAMN04436666, study PRJEB24849) | human gut metagenome | biome: human gut; feature: NICU; material: stool | host: Homo sapiens | place: USA: Saint Louis, MO | collected 2010-06-02 | reverse complement strand
TGTTCATGTATCCCTCGGGGTCGGATCTGATGTCCAACTCCCGGGGGTCACTTCAGGGATGGGTTTACGGCGTGTCCTGCCTGCCCACACCGCCCCGCCGCCCCACGGAAGCCAGCAGTTGCTGTTGCTTCGGCTTTTGCCTTTGATTCGGCAGGTGCAGGGCTGCAAGCCCTGCTCGACCCACCTCACACCGTGATGGTCTGGGTCAGTGACTCCCAGGTCGGGGGCACCGGCCACGCTGCGGCCTGGTTGCCATCCAGCACCCGCCGCAGGTCGCGCGGATCAATCTGTGGGGCCAGCACATGCACCAGCTCCAGCGCGTAATCACGCAGCACGCGGTCGCGCGGCAACACCGCCCAGGCGATGCACTCGCTGATCGGATCCGGCGCCGGCCACGACCTCAGGTCTTCGTCATTGGAACTGACCGCCATCTCGGCCAGCAGGCCTACGCCCAGACCCGTGCGCACGTAGGTCTTGATCAGGTCGGCATCGAGCGCGGTCAGCGCCAGGTCGGGCACCAGCCCATTGGTGGCGAAGGCGCGTTGCAGGGATGAGTTCGGTCGGGTTGAGGATTCGTAGCTGATCAGCGGCTGGCGGGCCAGCGCGGCCAGGTCCGGTGCGCGGCCGGCGCGGTCCAACGGGTGGCCCTTGGGTACCACCACCAGGCGTCGCCAGCGGAACAGCGGCACTGCGATGCCATCGGTTGGCTCACCGCCTGCGGTGCTGATGATGGCGATATCGGCGTCACCCTGGTTCAAGCGGTCCAGCGCGTCGGTTTCACCGGCCTGCTGCAGGTGCACGCTGACCTGCGGATAGGCCTGCTTGATCGCCGCCACCGCCGGCGGCAACACGAAGCGCGCCTGGGTGTGCGTGGTGGTCAGGATCAGCTGGCCCTGGCTTTCGCGCCGCTGGTTTGCCGCGTACGTACGGATGTTGTTGGCTTCGGCCAGCACCGCGCGGGCACGCGCGATGACTTCGGTTCCGGCCGGGGTAACCGACTCCAGGCTGCGCCCCTTGCGCACGAACAACAGGAAGCCGAGCTCGTCCTCCAGCTGCTTGAGCTGCTTGGAGAGGCCGGGCTGGGTGGCGTGCACGCGCGAGGCGGCCAGCGTGATGTTCAGCTCGGCGTCGGCGATGGCTACCAGGTAGCGCAGCTGGGTCAGCGTCATGGGCAGGCAGGCGGCATGGGGCGGACGTCCACTCTAGGGTCAATTGCCGTCACCAGCTTATAACCAAAGGTTGTTTAAGAAAGGTATCTGGTCATTTCCGGGCGTCATATGCCGGCGCTACGGTCAGCCGGCAGCCGCTGGCCTGAACGGCCAGCCCTCCCCCCTTCGCCCGCCGTAACCCGGCGCGGCCCCGTTTCCGGAGCGCTCCCATGGCCCTGTACGACTCCATCCTCGATACCGTCGGCAACACCCCCATCGTCAGGCTGCAGCGCCTGGCGCCGCCACAGGTCAGCGTCTACGCCAAGGTCGAGTCGTTCAACCCGGGCGGCTCGGTGAAGGACCGCCTGGCGCTGGCGATCATCCTCGATGCCGAAGCACGCGGCCTGCTCAAGCCGGGCGACACGATCGTGGAGGCCACCTCGGGCAACACCGGCGTAGCACTGGCGATGGTCGCCGCCGCGCGCGGCTACAAGTTCGTGGCCACCATGGTCGAAACCTTCTCGGTCGAGCGCCGCAAGCTGATGCGTGCCTACGGCGCCAAGGTGATCCTGACCCCGGCCGCCGAGCGCGGCAGCGGCATGGTGCGCAGGGCGGCCGAGCTGGCCGAGCAGCACGGCTGGTTCCTGGCCAGCCAGTTCGCCAACCCGGCCAACCCGGCGTATCACCGCAACACCACCGCTGCCGAGATCCTGCGCGACTTCGCCGGCAAGCGGCTGGACTACTTCGTCAGCGGCTGGGGCACCGGCGGCACGCTCACTGGCGTAGGCGAAGTGCTGAAGGTGGCACGCCCGCAGACCCGCATCATCGCCACCGAACCGGCCGGCGCCGCCCTGCTCAAGGGGGATGACTGGAAGCCGCACAAGATCCAGGGCTGGACCCCGGACTTCGTGCCGGACGTGCTCAACCGCGACGTAGTGGATGAACTGGTCTCGGTCGAAGATGATCGCGCGATCGCCACCGCGCGTCGCCTGGCCGCCGAGGAAGGCAGCTTCGTCGGCATCTCCGCCGGCGCCACCGTGGCCAGCGCGCTGGACATCGCTGCCCGCGCTGAACCGGGCTCGGTGATCCTTGCGATGCTGCCGGATACTGGTGAACGTTACTTCTCAACACCGCTGTTCGCCGATGTGAACGAAGGATCCGACGACGACTGGCTGGCCGGCCTGCCGTAACAGCCGGGGTCAGAGCCTTTTCCGTTCGGAAAAGGATCCGGCTCCTTCCCGCTTCAGCCTGCGTGAAGGCGTCGCCCGCCATCGTGCGCGAAGGCCGTTGGATCGCAGCGCGTGAGACGGTCATGACGCAGCATCGATGCCCTGTCCCCTACCGTGGGAACAGCCGGCGCAGATGCTGCGCGGATCACCTCACAGGCAGGAGACGGACGCATGAAGATCGAGGTTTGGCAGGGCGACATCACGACCCTGGCGGTGGATGCGATCGTCAACGCGGCCAATGAAACGCTGCTCGGTGGCGGCGGTGTCGACGGCGCGATCCATCGTGCGGCCGGGCCCGCCTTGCGGGCCGAATGCGAGCAGTTGCCGGAGCTGCGCCCGGGCGTGCGTTGCCCGACGGGTGAAGTGCGCGCCACCGGTGCCCATGCGTTGCCGGCGCGCCATGTACTGCACACGGTAGGCCCGGTCTGGCACGACGGCCAGCGCGATGAACCGGCGTTGCTGGCCAACTGCTACTGGAAGTCACTGCAGCTGGCCGAATCACTGGGCGTGCACTCCATCGCCTTCCCGGCGATCAGCTGCGGCGTGTATGGCTATCCGTTGTACCAGGCCGCGCAGATCGCTGTCACCGAAACACTGGCCTGGCAGCGCAGCCATGCGCAACCGATGCGCATCGTGCTGGTGGCGTTCAATACCGCAACGGCCAAGGCCTACCAGCAGGCGTTGAGCGCCGCCGGGCAAAGTGCTGACAGCGAACCGCGTGGGTCGCTGCTGCCGCCCCTGGGTGATGCGGGCCTTGCCGCCGCGCACTGAATCCGGCGGTCAGCGTCAAGGAAAAGGCCGGGCATTGCCCGGCCTTTCCTGTAGCACCGTTGTCCACACTCCCACGGAGTGTGGAACACGTTCAACGGCTGGCAGCTTCCACCGCGGCGGCATCATCGGCCACAGCAGCGGCGGCGTCGGCAGCAGCACTTGCCGCCGAGGCCGCAGCCTCGTCGGCGCTGGCGCCGTCCACCTGCACGCGTACTTCCACCATGCCCGCGCCGTTGCTCAGGCTGGACACCTCGACGGTGTAATGACCAGCCGGCAACGCTTCTTCCAGGCGTGCGTTGGTATCGTTGCCACCGTCATCGTCGGTCAGTTCGACATCGCCGCCAACCACGCGCAGCACGGTATCGAGCTGGCCGGAGATCGCATCCAACCGCACATTGGTCGGACGGTCCAACGTCAGCAGGAAGCGGCGGACGCCATCGTTGTCGAGCATCGTGTACACGCTGCCGGACTTCGGCAATGCGGTGCCATCGCGATCGACCAGGTTGCCCGGCAGCTCGATGCGATTGGCCGACAAGGTGAACATGCCACTGACGCCGTCGCCGAGGCCGCGCGCGGTCAGCGTGTACTTGCCCGGCTTCAGTGACAGGGTCAGGCGCGAGTTGATGCTGTCGCCGCCGTCGTCATTCTCGGCATCCACGCCCTGCCCGGAAAGCTTCAGCACCGGGTCGAAGGCATCCGAGACCAGCCGGATCTCGTACAGGCCCGCCTTGTCCACCTGCAAGGTGTAGTCCTGCGAATTGCTGGCCAGCATATCGACGATCTCGCCACTGCCCACCAGCGGCTTGCCGTCATATGGCTTCAGCTTCTCGGCGCGAAGGCGATAAGGGCCGAACGCGGTCGGGCCATCGGCGTTGACTGCCACCTGGTAGGTACCACTGCCGTTGGCGCGGAAAGCCAGCGAGACGTCCCCCTCGCGCTCATAGCCGGTGTTGCTGGTGGATACCAGGCTGCCATTGTTGAACACCGCAATCGAGCCGCTGAGGGCACCAGTAAGCTTCAGGCCGACCAGCTCCCTGTCTTCCAGCTTGATCTGGTAGAGCTGGTGATGGCTGCCGTCGTTGAAGTTGATGCCGCTGCGCGAGGTGATCTCGCCGGAGACCGGCTTGTCGAAATCGAGCGACGCGGCCTTGCCCGCATCCGCGCCGCCGCCGATGCGGTTGCACCCGCCGGCGACCAGGACCGTGGCTACGGCCAGTGTGATTGCTGCCAAACGCATGTTGTTTCTCCTTGGCCTTCCATGTGGTTCCCACGCACCGGCCAGGCGCATGGGGGCGGAAAAGATACCCGCAAAAGCAAACGCCGGCGTGATGCCGGCGCTGCCTTGTTCATCCAGCGATGGGACGGATCAACCGTTCCACTTGCCCAGCGCCGCCAGGCCGTTGTCCCTGGCGCGCTCGTACACGGTCTTCTGGGCAGCAGCGTAGTTGCCCTTCATGTCCTTGGCCCACAGCTTCAGCGCGGCCTGCTGCATGGCGCGGCCGTAGGAGAAGCTCAGCGGCCACGGCAGGTTGCCCAGCTGGTTCATCGCGTTCAGGTGCTCGGTGGACTGCTCGTCGCTCTGGCCACCGGACAGGAACACCACGCCCGGCAGGATGGCCGGCACGGTGCTCTTCAGGCACATCACGGTCGACTCGGCCACTTCCTCGACATCGGCCTGCTCCTCGCAGTCCTTGCCGGAGATGACCATCGACGCCTTCAGGATGGTGCCTTCCAGCAGCACGTTCTGCTGGTACAGGGCGTCGAACAGCGAACGCAGGGTGGCTTCGGTGACTTCGTAGCAGGTCTCGATGTCATGATCGCCGTCCATGATCACTTCCGGCTCGACCATCGGCACCAGGCCGCATTCCTGGCACAGCGCTGCATAGCGGGCCAGCGCATGGGCGTTGGATTCGATGCAGGTACCCGACGGGATGCTCTCGCCGATGTTGATGACGGCACGCCACTTGGCGAAGCGCGCGCCCAGCTTGTAGTACTCCTGCAGGCGCTCACGCAGGCCATCGAGGCCTTCGGTCACCAGCTCGCCCGGGCAGCCGGCCAGCGGGTGCGCACCCTTGTCCACCTTGATGCCCGGAATCATGCCGTGGTCGGCCATGTACTTGGCGAACGGCACGCCGTCCTTGGTCGACTGGCGGATGGTTTCGTCAAACAGGATGGCGCCGGAAATGTGCTCGTTGAGCTTCGGCGTGGTCAGCAGCAGCTCGCGGTAGGCGCGACGGTTCTCCTCGGTGTTCTCGATACCGACGCCGGCGAAACGCTTGGCGATGGTAGCGGTGGATTCGTCGATCGCGATGATGCCCTTGCCCGGGGCGACCATGGCCTGGGCGGTTTCAGCCAGCTGTTCGATGCTCATGTACTTCCTGTGGCGGGTGCGGGAAAAACACAAGTATAGCCCTGCCACCCGTTGCGCCGACGTGGAGGCCAGTCTGGAAACGCTTCCAATGTCCGCATCGGACACGCGGTGTCCTGCCGTCGGGGGTCAGGGCCCCTGCGGGGATCCGCCCCCGGGGTCGGATCCGCAACGCGGCGCCGGCCCCAGGGCAGCATTACTTACAGGTCGCCCAGGCCGATGGCGCGGCCGTCCTCACCCACTTCCAGCAGGCGCAGGGTATTGGTGGCACCGTGGGTTTCCATGTGCTCGCCACTGGTGAACACGACGCGATCACCGGCCTGCAGCAGTTCCGATTCCACCAGCAGGCGGATGCTGCCGCGCGCGGCTTCGCGCGGGGTCAGGCCGCGGCTGTCGAAGTTGATCGGGAACACATCGCGCATCAGCGCCATCTGGCGGCGCGCGCCGTCATGGCGGGTCACCGCGAACACCGGCGCCTTGGCGCGGAAACGCGACAGGTAACGCGCCGTGCCACCGGATTCGGTCATCGCCACGATCGCGCGCACGCCCACGTGCTGCGACAGGAACATGGTGGCCATGGCAATCGCCTGGTCGGCACGTTCCAGGTTGCGCGGCGATGCGTTGAAGTCGGTCTCGGTCTGGAACTGGCGCTCGGCCCCCAGGCAGATGCGTGCCATCGCTTCCACGGCCTTGACCGGGTAGGCGCCAGCGGCAGTTTCCGCCGACAGCATCACTGCGTCGGTGCCGTCGATGACCGAGTTGGCCACGTCCAGTACTTCGGCGCGGGTCGGGATCGGGCTTTCCACCATCGACTGCAGCATCTGCGTGGCGGTGATCACCACCTTGTTCTGCGCCAGCGAGGCCTTGATGATCTTCTTCTGCAGGCCCGGCAGCTCGGCATCGCCGATTTCCACGCCCAGGTCGCCACGGGCGACCATCACCACGTCGCTGGCCTCGACGATTTCTTCCAGGTTCTCGATTGCCTCGGTGCGCTCGATCTTCGACACCAGCGCGGCATCACAGCCGTGCGAACGGGCGATGTCGCGCGCATCGTTCATGTCCTGCGCATTGCGGCAGAACGACACGGCGATGAAGTCCACGCCGATCTTGGCAACGATGCCGATCAGCTCCTTGTCGCGCTCGGTCAGCGCACCCAGCGAGAGGCCGCCGCCCTGCTTGTTCAGGCCCTTGCGGTCGGACAACACACCATCGTTGAGCACGGTGTTGACGATACGGTCGCCCTGCACTTCCACCACCTGCAACTGCATCAGGCCGTCGTCGAGCAGCAGCACATCACCCGGGCCGACGTCCTGCGGCAGGCCAAGGTAGCTCACGCCCACCTCGCTGGCAGTGCCCGGGCCGGCGTTCTCGCTGGCGATCAGGTCGAAGCGGTCGCCCGCCTTCAGCTGCACCTTGCCTTCGGCGAAGCGCTCGATGCGGATCTTCGGGCCCGGCAGGTCGGCCAGGATGCCCACTTCCACGCCCACGCGGGCCGCAGCGGCACGCACTTCGGCGGCGCGCTTGGCCTGGCCGGACGGATCGCCATGGCTGAAGTTCAGGCGCACCACGTTGACGCCGGCGCGGAACAGATCCTCCAGCACGCCCGGCGGGTCAGTGGCCGGACCGAGGGTGGCAAGGATCTTGGTGCGACGCTGACGCTCGAACATGGTGGATGGGCCTCTCCCGGTAAAGAACGGAAATTAGCACATCCTTCACGCCGCATGTATACGGTTACAGCCTTGTGCCGCCTGACTTCGCGGGTCATGGAGCGGACATCGTCCGGACATACGCTGGCGCAGGGGGGCGGTTCTGTGGGGCCGAGCATGGGCTCGGCTCTACAGGAAGCTAGGCCAGCAGCGTTTCCAGCTGCGCCGGCTCACGTGCCAGCTGACTGGCACCGGCTTCCGTCAATTCCGCCTCTCCGCCAAAGCCCCAGAGCACGCCGACACTGCGCAGGCCATGGTGGCGCGCGCCTTCGATGTCCATGCGCCGGTCGCCGATCATCCAGCACTGTGCCGGCTGCACCTGCAGCCGGCGCAGTGCCTCGCCGACCAGTTCCGGCTTGTGGCTGCGCGAGCCATCCAGGGTTGAACCGACGATCTCCTCGAACAGCCCACCGAACGGCAGGTGGGCGAGGATGCGGCGCGCGTGCGGCTCGTTCTTGGCGGTGACCACCGCCAGCCGGTGTCCACGGCCATGCAGCGTGCGCAGCGTGCCTTCCACCTGCGGGTACACCGTGTGCTCGCGCCAGCCTTCGACGTCGAAGCGCTCCCGGTAGTAGCCCACGGCCCGTTCCACCCGCGCCGGTTCGACGAACAACGGCGCGAAGGTGGTGCGCAGCGACGGACCGATCCAGCCCAGCAGGGTTTCCCGCGGCGGCACCGGATGGTCCATCTTCTGCAGCGCATAGGCGATGCAGGCGGTGATGCCCACCTGCGAATCGATCAGCGTGCCGTCGAGATCGAAGAACAGCACATCCTTGCCGCGCTCGGCACTCATGCGCCGCGCGCGTCGAGTGCGGCGACAGCCGGCAGGGTCTTGCCTTCCAGGAATTCCAGGAACGCACCACCACCGGTGGAGATGTAGCTGACGTCCTTGGCGATATCGAACTTGTCGACCGCCGCCAGGGTGTCGCCACCGCCGGCGATGGAGAACGCCTTCGAGCTGGCGATCGCGCGGGCCAGCGCTTCGGTGCCCTTGCTGAAGGCTTCGAACTCGAACACGCCGACCGGGCCGTTCCAGACCACGGTGCCGGCCTTCTCGATCAGCTGCGCGTACTGCGCGGCGGTCTGCGGGCCGATGTCCAGGATCAGGTCATCTTCGGCAACGGCATCGACCGCCTTCACTTCCGCGGCAGCGTCGGGCAGGAACTGCTTGGCGGTGACCACGTCCACCGGCAGCGGAATGTCGGCGCCGCGCGCCTTGGCATCGGCCACGATCTTCTTCGCGGTGTCCAGCAGGTCCGGCTCGTACAGGGACTTGCCGACGTTGTAGCCAGCTGCGGCGATGAAGGTGTTGGCGATGCCGCCACCGACGATCAGCTGGTCGACCTTGCCAACCAGATTGGCCAGCAACTCCAGCTTGGTGCTGACCTTGCTGCCGGCGACGATGGCCAGCAGCGGCTTGGCCGGTGCATCCAGTGCCTGCGCCAGCGCGTCCAGCTCGGCCATCAGCAGCGGGCCACCGGCCGCGACCGGTGCAAAGCGGATGACAC
>OJTH01000222.1_pt1 | contig 8859 bp, 9 predicted proteins | sample 1599661 | NCBI WGS metagenome assembly OJTH01 (sample SAMN04436666, study PRJEB24849) | human gut metagenome | biome: human gut; feature: NICU; material: stool | host: Homo sapiens | place: USA: Saint Louis, MO | collected 2010-06-02 | reverse complement strand
CTGCCGGCGGCCTTCAAACCGGCCACGGCCGAGAGGCGTGCCGCCTCGCTGTCGCGGCGCTGCTGGTCCAGGCGCGCCTCGGCCGCGCGCTGGTCGGCACTGGCGGCGCGGATGCCACCGCGGTTGCGGTCGAACAGCGGGATGCTGATGCTGACGCCGAGGTTGTAGGCACGCTCGCCGCCTTCGCGGAAGCGGGTCTGCGCGGCGGTGATGCTGAGGTCGGGCAGGGCGCGCTTGCGCTCCACGTCGACCAGCTTGCTCGCCGCATCGGCTTCGGCTTCGGCAATGCGCACTGCCAGTGCGGTATCGGTGGCACCGCGCGGCAGCGGTGGTGCGCGGTCGAGCAGGCTGTTGTCGATCGACTGCACCGGCGCATCCAGCAGCGCGGTGCCGGCCAGGCGGGCCAGCGCGGCATCGCGGAACGCCTGCGCTTCATCCAGCGCGGCGTTGGCGTTGGCCACTTCGCTTTGCGCCTGCACCGCGCGCAGTTGCGGTTCGCGGCCCTGCTTGACCATCGCGTTGACGGCGTTGGCGTCATCGCGGGTGAGGCTCAGTGCCTCTTCGGCCAGGGTGTAGCGGCGCAGTGCACTTTCCGCCTGTGCGTAGACCACCGCCAGCTGGCTGGCTACATCGCTGCGGCTTTGGGCACCACGCAGGTTGGCGGCCTGTGCTTCGGCCCGGGCTGCACGGACGCGCGCGCCACGCTGGCCCCAGATCTCCAGTGGCTGGGACAGGGTGAGCACAGTATCGGCCCTGCCCATGCCGCCATAGGAGCCGGTACCCCAGGCGTTCTCGGCGGAATAGGAGAGTGAAGGGTTGGGTAGTGCGCGGGCCTGGTCGGCGCGCGCATCGGCGGCCTCGGCCAGCGCCGCACCGACGCGGGTGCCGGGCAGCTGGTCCAGGCGTTCAAGCAGGGTGTCATAGGAAGGGGCGGCTTGCGCCATCACCGATGCCGCCGGGGCCAGGCCCAGCAACACGGCGACGACCCGCCCGGCCGCACGCAGCGACCGAGGTGTCAGGATCGACATAGGGGGATTCCGGTTGTGAGTGAAACGGGAGCCCGCAATCGCGGGACGCGCTCAACTCACGCCCGGGGGGGACGCGTCAATTCATCCTGGGCGACCGCATAGGTCGCCGCGTCGCCGGCATTCATCCAGCGCGCCGGCAGCGGCGCACCGAAGGCGGCGAGGCTGCTGGCCGGCAGGCTCAGGTTCGAGTGGTGGCAGTGGTTGTGGCTGCAGGCACCGGCGTGCTTGCTGTCACTGTCACCCTCGGCATCGTTGGTGTTGCTTTCCACGTGCACCGCAGTGGTGTCGTGCGGTTCGACCGCGCAGGCCAGCACGTCGGCCACCGGCACGACCACGAATGCCGCCATCAGCAGCAGCATCAGGTACGTACGCAGTTGGCGGGTGATCCGGCGCATGGAAGGGAGGCTAGCAAGCGGTTTTCGCCGGATACAATATCAATGGCCGCTTCGGGAATCCGTCGGATTCTCCCGTTCAGGTGGACCGGGCGCGGGGTCGGATCCCTTTCCTCAGGAAAGGGCTCTGACCCCACCGCGTTGCCGGCCAGCGGCCGGCACTACCCGGGTCACGGCAGCTTCGCGATCACCTTGATCTCGAACTGGAACCCGTACAGCCAGGTCACACCGATGCCGGTCAGGGTCGGGTGCGGCGCCTGGCCCCAGTACTCGGGCACGATCGCCCAGGCCTTCTCGAAGTTCTTCTCCGGATCGACCAGGAACACGGTCACGTCGATCACGTCATCGAACGTGCAGCCTGCGGCAGCCAACACCACATTGAGATTCTCGAAGGCGCGGCGCACCTGCATTTCGAAGTCCGGCTCGGGCGAGCCGTCCTCGCGGCTGCCGACCTGGCCGGAGACGAACAGGAAACCGTTGGATCGGATCGCCGGCGAGTAGCGGTTGCGCTCGTACAGCGCTTGGCGGCCGGCGGGGAAAACGACATCACGCTGTGACATGGGGAAGATCCCGTGGGAGAGGACGCCATCCTCCCCGCCAGCGGTGTCTGGATAAACCGCGATGATCGGCCTAGATTGATTGCCAACTCCAAACAATCACGGCCAGCCATGGACCGTTTCGACGCGATGCGGGCGTTTGCCCGGGTGGTGGAGACTGGCAGCTTCACCCGTGCGGCGCAGACCCTGCAGATCAGCCGCACCACGGCCACCCAGCTGGTGCAGCAGCTGGAGGCACACCTGCGGCTGCGCCTGCTCAACCGCACCACGCGCCGGGTCAGCGTCACCGCCGACGGTGCGGCCTACTACCCGCGCATCGCCCGCCTGCTGGCCGAGCTGGAAGAGGTGGAGGGCGGGCTGGGTGACGCAGCCAGCCAGCCGCGCGGCCGCCTGCGGGTGGATGTGCCGGGGCCTTACGCGCGGCTGCGGCTGGTACCGGCGCTGCCGGAGTTTCAGGCGCGCTACCCGGAGATCCAGCTGGATATCGGCGTCAGTGACCGCGAGGTCGACGTCATCGCCGACAACGTCGACTGCGTGATCCGCGGCGGCACCCCGGCCGACCCGGCACTGGTCGCGCGGCCGCTGGCGGCGCTGCCGATCGGTTTCCACGCCAGCCCCGGCTATGTGAAGCGTTTCGGCGTGCCGACCGACCCGCGCGCGCTGGAAGGGCCGGACCACCACATGGTCGGCTTCCTCAGCCCGCGCAGTGGTCGCGCACGCGTGTTCAGCGCGCAACGTGGCGATGAGCGCATCGAGGTGCAGGGCCGCTACACGGTCGGTTTCGACGACGGCAACGCCTATCTGGCGGCGGCGCTGGCGGGGCTGGGCGTGGTCGCGCTGCCCAGCTACATGGCCGCGCCGCACGTGGCGCGCGGCGAATTGCTGCCGCTGCTGCAGGACTGGCAGCTTCCACCCATGCCGATGCATGTGATGTTCCCGCCGAACCGGCACATGAGCCAGCGGCTGCGGGTGTTCATCGATTGGGTGGTGGAAGCGTTGGGGTGATGCACACGCACCTGTAGAGCCGAGCCCACGCTCGGCTGCTTCTCGCTCCAACGCTCAAGGCCCGCGCTTCGCGCGTGAGCCGAGCACGGGTTCGGCTACAGGGAGGGCTTCCTGCTGCAGGCATGCGAAAATCATCGCGGCACGCAACAGGAAACATCGCCACGCATGAATCGCATCGTCGCACTGGACACCGAAACCACCGGCATCTCCCACCGCCTGGGGCACCGCGTGATCGAAATCGGCGCCGTCGAACTGATCGACGGCCAGCTCAGCGGCCGCCAGTTCCACACCTACCTGCAGCCGCAGCGCAAGGTGGACTGGGGCGCACAGCGCGTGCATGGCATCAGCGATGCAATGCTGGTGGGCAAACCGCTGTTCTCCAGCAAGGCCGCTGAACTGCTGGACTTCCTGCGCGGCAGCGAGATGGTCGCGCACAACGCCACCTTCGACGTGGGTTTCCTGGACAACGAGCTGCGCCTGGCCGGCATTCCCGGCACGCTGGCCCAGCACTGCCGCATCACCTGCAGCCTGAAGCTGGCGCGCGGGCGCTGGCCCGGCCAGGGCAACAAGTTGGACGATGTGCTGCAGCGCCTGCGCATCCCCGGCAACCGGGGCCTGCACGGTGCGCTCAAGGATGCCCATCTGCTGGCCCAGGTGATTCCGCACCTGCGCTGAGGCTTGCCCGCTGTTACATCGGCCGTAACCAGCGCTCGATCATCGCCACGCCACAGGCCACCCCGTCTTCATCGCTCATCGCCACGCCCAGGGCCGCCGCGCGTGCGCGTACTGCGTCGGCTTCTGCGAAGGTGATGGCTGCTGCCAGCGTTGCTGCATCCAGTCGCTTCGGTGACAACGGTGCCGGTGCCACGCCCAACCGACACAGGCGATCGGCCCAGAAGAACTGATCCGCAGCGAACGGCATCACCAGCGAGGGAATGCCGGCCCGGCAGGCCGAATGCGTGGTGCCGCTGCCACCGTGGTGGATGGCGAGTGCGCAACGCGGGAACAGCGCTTCGTGTGGGGTCGGCCCCAGTACGAAGACCGAATCGGGCAAGCGCATCGCAGGCAGTCCCACCCAGCCAGGAAACAGCAGCACCCGGCGTGGCGCCAGCGCCTGCAGCAGGGCCGGCAGCACGCGTTCGCGATCAAAGCCGGTCATGCTGCCGAAGCCCAGGTAGACCGGCGGCGGGCCGGCATCAAGGAAGACCCGCAGATCGGCCGGGGGCGTCCAGGGCGCATCAGGAAGCCGCCATTGGCCACAGACGATGTGGTCGGCCGGCCAGTCCGCCGGTAGCGGCAGCAGCTGCGGTGAGATGCCATAGAGCATCGGCAGGCCGGACCACAGCGCGCGGCGCGGCGATTGCCCCAACTGCTGGCGTGCCGCGTTGATCGGCCGGCGGAACTGGCGCCAGATCAGGCCGTTGACCAGCCCATAGCTGGCGCGGTTCAACCAGCCCGGCGAGCGTCCCGGTGGCAGGAACGGAGAGCGGAAGGCCCGCGTCGGGGTCAGCGGAATCATGCCGCTGCCGATGACGGGAATCCTGCGGCGTTCGCCCACGCTCATGCCGACGAAGGCCGCCAGGCCACCGGTCAGAATCGCATCGCAGCCTTCGGCGGCGGCATCGGCTTGGCGCATCCAGCTGCTGACATGCTGCAGCGCCATCCGTGCCAGGCCGGTACTGGCGGCGGCAACGCCGTTGCCACGCGAGACCAGGGCGACCACGTCGTCATGGATGTCACCCTCAAGGGCCGCGTGGGGCACATCCAGGGCCTGCGCGCTGCCCAAGGTGCCGCCATCGGCCAGTAGCGTCACCTCGTGGCCCGCGCCGATCAGCCCATGGCAGAGCATGGCCAGGGGACGTGTGTCGCCTTCGGTTCCGTAGGTCAGGGCCAGCAGCCGCATGGGAAGCTCCGCAGTGGTCCGGGCCAGTATGCCGGTTGGCGGAGTGCCCCCGGTCCTGCCGGTTCAGTCCCCGCCTGTGGGTAACTTGCGCAAGTGCTTGAACCGGTGCATAATGCGCGGCTCGCTGTGTCCGGTTTTCTACCGGGCGGCGTCCCCGGGAGCACGTCCCCGGCCGCCCAACGCCAGCGTAACCCTTTGATTCTCTTGACGTGTGGTGGGCAACCATCGAGGCCGCCGTCTCCCGGGCTACGGGCTGACAACTACTACTATCGAGGTGCGCAATGTCCCGCGTATGCCAGGTTTCCGGCAAGCGAGTGCAGACGGGTAACAACGTCTCGCACGCCAACAACAAGACCCGTCGTCGTTTCCTGCCGAATCTGCACGAGCGCCGTTTCTGGGTGGCCAGCGAGAACCGCTGGGTCAAGCTTCGTGTTTCCGCGCATGCACTGCGCACCATCGACAAGAACGGCATTGATTCCGTTCTGGCTGAGCTGCGTGCGCGCGGCGAAAAGGTCTGAGGAGTAAAGCATCATGGCAGGCAAGCGCGATAAGGTCCGTATGATTTCCTCGGCCGGTACCGGCCACTTCTACACCACGGACAAGAACAAGAAGAACACCCCGGGGAAGATGGAATTCCTGAAGTACGATCCGGTCGTGCGCAAGCACGTCCTGTACAAGGAAGGCAAGATCAAGTAATCCGCACGGATTGCTGATCCCCGCGAAGAAACCCGCCCTTGTGGCGGGTTTTTTCATGTCTGGCATTCGGGTGGTGGGAACTTCCTGCATTGCCGTGGTGGGTGCCGACCGTTGGTCGGCACTGGGCAGTCCCTGCGCACGCTGTCGCCAATGGCACCATGCCTGGAGCGAAGGGCCGATTGCGATAAGTGATTCTTCCTACTGGTTCCGGCGCCTCGCGCTGTTCAAATCGATTGGAACGACGGGCGTGGCCGTGCCCATGATGGCGAGCCGCTGCGGTTGCAGCGGTCGGGCTTGCAATCCCGAGGAATCGAGTAACGGTAAATTCGCCAGCCGCTGTCTCTGCGTGTGCAGCGGCTGGCGACCCGCTCTGCCTTATGGCGGGCGGTGCGTGGGGGCCGCGTGCCCGCCGGTTTGGTTTCCGTTGCTTGTTCCCCGGTATTGCAACCACGCATCGTCCGCCGCCTTCACCGGTGGCCAGATCCGTTGAAGGAGGTTGCATGAACACCCCATCACACCGCCAGGACCTGGAACTGGGCTGGCTGCGCCTGCAGCGCATGTTGCAAGGCATCGAGGGCATGGCGCTGCTGCTGTGCGATCACCATCTGGCACTGGCCAACGGTGCGCCGTCGCCGCTTCCAAAGGCACAGCTGGAGCGGGCCGCGCAGGCGATCGCCTGCATGGCGCTCAACGGCCGCCGTCACGCCGAATCGGTGCGGCAGCTATGCGAGGTGCCAGTGCGGCATTGAGGCTCTCCCTTGTAGAGCCGAGCCCACGCTCGGCTGCTCCGCTGTCGGGCCGAAAGGCAGTCGAGCATGGCTCGACTCTACAAAGGCCGCTGGGCAGAATGGCCCATCACCTCCCGACGGGCGACACGATGCTGTTCGAGTGGTTGCTGGGTTCCTACCTGCTGCTGATCGACTGGCTGATCCGGCTGGTCGCGCTGTGCTGGATTCCCACCCGCACCACGCCGGGGGCGGCACGCAGCTGGCTGCTGCTGGTCGGCTTCGTGCCGCTGCTGGGCCTGCCGCTGTACCTGCTGTTTGGCCACCCGTGGCTGTCGCGAGAGCGCATCCGCCGCCAGGCCGAGGCCTCGCAGGTCATCCGCGAGGAACAGGCGCTGCAGCATCGCCTGCGCTGGACACCGCAGCCGGACACCGCCAGCGCCGAAATCGTGCCGCTGGTGCAGCGCCAGGGCGATTTCATGCCGGTGCACGGCAACGCCGTCGATCTGCTGACCGACTACGACGAATCGCTGCACACGCTGATCGCCGACATCGACCAGGCCGAAGACCGGGTGCACCTGCTGTACTACCTGATGTTCGACGACGCGGTCGGCGAGGCTATCGTCGAGGCACTGCAGCGTGCGGCTGCACGGGGCGTGCAGTGCCGCGTGCTGCTGGATGCGGTGGGTGCCAAGCGCGGCCTGCGCGCCTATCGCAAGCGCCTGCAGGCGCGCGACATCGAGGTACGCGCGATGCTGCCCGGTGGCCTGCGCTGGCGCCGCAGCGGGCGTATGGATCTGCGCAACCATCGCAAGATCGCGGTGATCGACAACGAAGTGGCCTATGTCGGTTCGCAGAACCTGGCCGGCCCGCAGTTCGTGCCCGGCCACCCGAACCGCGAGCTGGTGGCGCGCGTGCGTGGCCCGGCAGTGGCGCACCTGGAAGCGGTCTTCGCCAGCGACTGGTACATGGAAACCGGCCAGCGCCTGGACGTCATCGCCGATGTGCCCGAGTGCAGCGACGACATCGCCACCCAGCTGCTGCCCAGCGGCCCGGCCTATCCGTACAGCAACGCGCGTGATGCGGTGGCGGCGCTGATCCACCTGGCACGGCGACGGCTGGTGATGGTCACGCCGTATTTCGTGCCTGACGAAGCCACGCTCAGTGCGTTGCGCATTGCGGCCTTGTCCGGCGTGCAGGTGCAGCTGATCCTCTCGGCCAGCAACAACCAGCGGCTGACGTCGTGGGCGCAGGAGGCCTACTACGACGAGCTGCTGCGCTGTGGCGTGCGCATCGCGCTGTACGAGCCGCAGTTCCTGCATGCCAAGCACATGAGCGTGGACGAGGACATCGCCGTGCTCGGCTCGATCAACATGGACATCCGCTCATTCGCGCTGAATGCCGAAATCGGCCTGGTCTGCTACGACCGCGCGCTGGTGCAGCAGCTGTGTGCGATCGAGGATGGCTACCTGCGCGAGTCGCGGCAGCTGGACCTGCAGCAATGGCGCAGCCGCCCCACGTGGCGGCGCAGCCGCGAAGGCATCGCACGTCTGGCCGATGCGTTGATGTGAGATGGCGGCAATCGCCCGCTTCGGCAACCCGGCCCGTCATCGCCGATGGCCTACAATCGGCGCATGACTGATTCACCGCGTAATGGCGAACTGGACCTGGCAATCATCGGCGGTGGTGCGGCCGGGGTGCTGGTGGCGATCCAGGTGTTGCGCCAGGCCCAGGCGCCGCTGGCGATTGCCATCTTCGAACCCGCCTCGCAGCTGGCCCAGGGCATCGCCTATGCCACGCCGTGGCCGGAGCACCTGCTGAACGTGCCGGCGGCGAAGATGAGTGCGTTTGCCGACCAGCCTGGCGATTTCCTCGACTACCTGATGGCCGCCAACGCCTACCCGGGCGAGGCGCGCGAGGTGCTGGGCGAGCGTTACGTATGCCGCCACTACTTTGCGGCCTACCTGCAGCAGCGCCTGCAGGAGGCCGCTGCGGCCAGCCCGGCGCAGCTGCAGGTGATCGCGCAGCCGGTGCTGGGCCTGCAGCCGGATGACCATGGCTACCGGCTGACACTTGGCGATGCCCAGACGCTGCACGCCGTGCAGGCGGTGCTCGCCACCGGCAACAGCATGCGGCCGCTGCCGGTGGCCGGTGCCGAGGCACTGCCCGCCGATGATGTGATCGAGGCCTGGGACTACGACGGCGTGCGTACCCTGGCCGGTGAGCAGGCCGTGGCCATCGTCGGCTCCGGCCTGAGCATGGCCGACACCGTGCTGGCGCTGGTTGCCGCCGGCCACACCGGCCCGCTGCACGTGATCTCGCGCCATGGCCTGCTGCCGCTTCCGCATGCGCATGGTGGCCTGCCCACGTTCGACCCGGCTGCGCTGCTGCCGATGAGCCTGCGCCAGCGCCTGCGCGCGTTGCGCGGGTTCGCGCGCCAGGCGCAGGCCGACGGCCTGCCGTGGCAGGGCGTGATGGACCGCATCCGTCCGCACGGGCAGGCGCTGTGGTGCAGCCTTGACGCGGCCGCCCAGCGCCGCTTCCTGCGCCATG
>OJTH01000215.1_pt1 | contig 9001 bp, 10 predicted proteins | sample 1599661 | NCBI WGS metagenome assembly OJTH01 (sample SAMN04436666, study PRJEB24849) | human gut metagenome | biome: human gut; feature: NICU; material: stool | host: Homo sapiens | place: USA: Saint Louis, MO | collected 2010-06-02 | reverse complement strand
CTGCGGTACCGGCGCGACGGGCGGTTCATACTCCGGCGCCAGGCTGGCGCAGCCGGCCAGCAGCGCCAGCGCGGTGCTGGCCAGGATCGGCCGGGCCCGCAGCGGCGGCGGACGGCGCTTGCCACCTGTGGCGACGGCTGGCATATCGTTCATGTCATGTCTCCAGCACGTAGTGGCCCGGCGCCGCGTACTGCGGCTTGTAGCCCTTGGAGGGCGCCCCGATCGCGGGCGGCTTGACGGGCGTTCCCGAGCGTTCCTGCAGCCACGCGATCCAGGCCGGCCACCACGACCCGTCCTGTACCGGCGTCTGCTCCAGCCAACGGTCGGGGGGCACGTAGCTGGCGCCGGCCGCACGCGTACCGATCCGGTAGCTGCGTCTGGGCCTGCCCGGTTCGCTGACGATGCCGGCGTTGTGCCCGCCGCTGGTCAGCGCGAAGGTGATCTCGGTGGGCGTGAGGTAATGCAGCTTGTACACCGAGCGCCAGGGCGCGACGTGGTCGGTGAGCGTGCCGACGGCGAACGTCGGCAGACCGATGTCGCCCAGCGAGACCGGACGGCCGCCGACCGGGTAGCGCCCCTCGCTGAGATCGTCGTCCAGGAACAGCCGCCGCAGGTACTGCGAATGCATCTTCGCCGGCATCCGGGTCAGATCGGCATTCCAGGCCATCAGGTCGTTCATCGGCCTGCGGTCGCCGAGCAGGTATTCCTGCACCATCTTCGACCAAAGCAGGTCATAGGAGCGCAGCATCTGGAAGGCGCCGGCCATCTGGTCGCCGCGCAGATAACCGGCCTCGGCCATCTGCGCTTCCAGCATGGACACCTGGCTTTCGTCGATGAACAACCCGAGTTCGCCGGGTTCGCTGAAGTCGGTCTGCGCCGTGAACAGGCTCAACGAGGCCAGACGCTCATCGCCATCGCGCGCCATCGCCGCAGCGGCAATCGCCAGCAGCGTCCCGCCCAGGCAATAACCGGTGGCGTGCACCTTGCGCTTGGGAACGATCGCGTTGACGGCCTGCAGCGCTGCATGGAAGCCCTGCTCCAGATACTCGTCCATGCCCAGATCGCGCTCGGCCTGGCCCGGGTTCTTCCAGGAGATGCAGAACACCGTATAGCCCTGGCCTACCAGATACTTGATCAGGGAGTTGTGCGGAGAAAGATCGAGGATGTAGTACTTCATGATCCAGGCGGGGATCACCAGCACCGGCTCCGGGTGCACCGTTTCGGTCGAGGGCGCGTACTGGATCAGCTCCATCAACTGGTTGCGCAGCACCACCTTGCCCGGCGTGGCGGCCACATCGCGACCGACCACGAACGCCTCCGCTCCTGCGGGCGGCAGCTTGGCCAGCGAGCGCTCGATGTCGTCAAGCAGATGCGCCAGGCCGCGCTGCAGGTTCGCGCCATCCTCGGCGACGGTACGTGCCAGCGCCTCTGGATTGGTCAGCAGGTGGTTGCCGGGAGAGAGCATGTCCAGCCACTGCCTGGCCGCGAAGGCCACCACGTTCTCGTGGTGCTTGTCCACGCCGGATACGCCATGGGTGGCCTGCGACCACCACTGCTGGTTGAGCAGAAAGACCTGATGCAACAGGTTGAACGGCCAATGGCGCCATTCCGGGGCAGCGAAGCGCCGATCCTGCACCGGTGTCTCGATGCAATCGCGGGCTTCTCCCGTGCCGGCCAGAAGGCATTCGCGCAGATAGCCGGCAAGCGCGGACGCCTGTTCGGCCGCCAGTGACATCAACTCGGACTGCTTGCCCGGCGAGGAGGCCAGATGCGAAGCCCAATCCGTCCACGCCAGCAGGAGAGACTGCGGCGAGATGGACGCGCTGGCAGCGGCCTGGACAGCGCGGGCCAACGCATCCATCTGTATCGAGACTTCACCTTCATTCGCCATCAAAACGCGTCCTCTTCCTATGACGATCAATGAATTACGCAAGAAACGACCCGTGCGTCGTTTTGGACTATAGCATCAATTCCCCAAATGCGAAGCGCTTATCCGCGGCTCGATCGGTCACGTGGGCGTACGCATGGGCCGCTCTACGACAAGGGGTGCGGCACGGGTGGGCGTTGAAGTGAAGCTCCGTGCTGCCTTGATTGCAGCTCTGAAAGCAGAATGGCGAGACTGCGCCAGGCGAGCCGCGTTAGAATTGCCGCAACAATTTCGCAGCGTGTTGAAGCAGGCCTAGGCCGGGAGATATCTTGAGTAGCTCGTCTCACCGAGGCGGTCGGCGGCGCCGTTATTTGCCAGGAGCCGAGCGAAAGCGGGAAATCCTGGATGCTGCACTGATCGAGTTCCTCGCACATGGGTTTACCAAGACCACTGTCGAGGGAATCGCCATACGCGCAGGCATGTCGAAGTCAGGGGTCTATGCGCACTTCGGCAGCAAGGATCAGGTCTTCGAAGAACTGTTGATGGCAGCCTTGCCTACGACGGAAGATTCTTTCAGCGTGTTTCTGTCCGAGGCCAATGGCTCGATCCAGGAGATAGCAGAGGCCTACATCGACAAGCTCTATGCACGCCTGGACAGTCCGCTTGCCGTTCCGACCTTCCAGTTGCTGATCGCGGAGAGCAAGCGGGTACCCGGCCTCATCGAACGATGGCACGCCAACATCCTGTTGAAGATGCGCGCGAGTTCGCAGGCCTTGGTCGACGAATGCGTACGCCGGGGAGTGATGCGTCAAAGCGCGCTGACAGAACATTTCGAGATCGTGCTTTGCCCTGTCGTGTATTGGCTGGCCAAATGCGTGCTGCTGGGCGAGCGCGCTGAAGAAACGGGCCTGTCGCTGAAAAAAATGCACGAGCTTCACAAGAAGTTGTTTCTGGAACTGCTCTTGCCTCGTTAATGATCCCGATATGGCGAGGCTGAGCGCCGTCGTTCGACAGCCTGGACACCGACCAGTCTGCGAAATCAATTGACCGCTTGCCGTCAACGTGATCGACCTCAGCGTCCGCGGGCCGAGCCAGGCGAATGGATTACCGGCTGAGCATTGATCATCCAACTGTCGGCCCTCGCTGCCTTCCGATCTCCCACGACACCCCGCCGCCACGCACCGTCGCCGCGATCTGCTGCCCCAACCGTGGCTCGATCACGGGTCGCCACGGCACCAGGCTGAACCCCATGCCGTCATCGAGCATCGCGTAGCGCCCGCTCGCCAGCATGACCGAGCGCCGGTAGATACCGGCGACCCGCTGCCCATCCGCCGCCGGGCGATGCGCCAGTCCGGTTTCGGCGGCAATGTCCTTGGCGGCCTGCGCCAGTTCCCGGTTGCGCAGCGTGCCAAGCAGGTTGCGCGCCAGGATGATGCGCTGCCCGCGCCGCTCGGCCAGCCCCTGTTCGGCCAGGAAGTCGGCGCGCTGCTGGATGGCCTGCTTGGCCTCGCCGCCAAAGCCCAGGTCGCCCAGCCCACGGTCGCCGCCGATCAGTTGCTGGTCAAGCCAGGTCGCGCCGATGACGCGGGCCTGCCGCTCGATGGACAGATGCGATTTCAGCTCCACCGCCACGCCACCCAGGCGCTGCGCGTCGTACTGGCGACCACGCTCGGCCAGATCGTCTGGCACCTTCCATAGCCCTTCGGCCACGCGCTCCACGATGCCGGCCCGGCGCAGGGCTTCCAGCCGGCGGACGTGGGCGGCGACAACCTCCTGCGGGTCGCGTCCGGGCTTGGCCCGGCCCTGTTCGATGGCAAGGTGATGGTCGGCACGGTACAGGCCATCACTCGCCAGCGCGGCGATGTTCTTGTCGGCGGCGCGAACCTCGGTCGAACCCTTCACTTCCACGATGGCGCCGGCCGGGTACTGCTCCAGCTCGGTGCGCGGCGGCAGCGCCACGTAGTGCGCCTTGCCGTCCACGCCGTCGATGACCAGATAGCCTCGGTCGTACAACTCGTCGGCCAGCCCTTTGCCTGCGACACGGCCCACGATGGTGTGGCCGTTTTCGCCATCGTCCTGGCCGGGCTGGAACACGGCCAGCTCGCGCTGCCTGCCGCCCATCGCCCGCTGCATGGTGCGGATGATGTCGCCGCGCTCGGCCATCGCCCGCAGGGTGGATTCAGCTTCTGCATGAATGGCCCAGGTGCCCGGCGCCGTTTCCGTCGCCAGTCCCATGCGCTGCAAGTGTTGCAGGCGACCGACGAGCAGCAGGCGCCGGCGTTGCAGCCTGGGTTCGGCAAGCCGTTCCGTGTGAACCAGGCCATCGACGGCTTCACGCTGCAAGGTGCGATCCAGGCTTGTCCATCGCTCCTGTTCCACCTCGCGGGCCAGGGTACGCTGTATCTCCAGCTCGGTGCGCGGCCCCAGCCACTCGGTCGCCAGTTCCATCGCCCGCTCGCGCATGCCGCGCGTGATGTAGTCCTGCGAGACGATCAGATCCTTGCCGGTGTCGTCCTTGCCGCGCAGCACGACGTGGGTGTGCGGGTTGTCGGTGTTCCAGTGATCGACCGCCACCCAGTCCAGTCGCGTGCCCAGGTCGGCCTCCATCCGTTGCATCAGGTGCCGGGTGTAGGTGCGCAGGTCGTCGAGTTGTTCCGCGTCTTCGGGGGAGACGATGAAGCGGAATTGATGGCGGTCGCCCCGGCCGCGTTCCTCGAAGGCGGCGGTGTCGGCCTCGTCGGTCGCCGGCCCGTAGGCATGGCCCGGCCCGCCCTGCCTGTCCACGCCCTCGCGCTCGATGTAGCGCAGGTGCTGGACGGTGGAGCGGCCGCTGGCCTGCTGGAGATACACCAGCCGCACCTTGACCGTGGCGCGGCGTGAGTTTGCCGTCAGCGACTGGCCGGTGAAGCGGGCCGCCACATGGCCGCGTCCCAGGCGTGAACCGGGCGCCTTGCCCCGCTTGCCGCCGGTCGCGTTGGCCGCCTTGCCGGCCTGGCGCAGCACCTGCGAAACAAAGGTGTCGCCGCGCTGCTTGGGCTTGCCGGGCCGGATGCGGAAATGGTCGTCACCGGGGGAGTTTCCGCGCTGGTTCATGGCGTGGCTCCAGGCAAGCCCGTCGCACCCTGGCGGGCGAGGCACGCGGATTCTCCAATGGCTGCAAGGCATTGGCTGCTGTCGCGGCACGAAGCCGCCATAAGGCGCGTGCCGCGCCACCCCCACGTGCAGACTGGCTTTGCGCGCACCCTGGTGCCGCACCCTTCAATCTTGCCTTCCGCCTTTGCCTTCCGCTGTCGCTCCAGGCACCGGCGGCCCGGCGGCGCTGCTGCGGGAGCAGCCAGCGCGCCGGCGAACGCGCGAACTGACGCTATGAAGGCCGCAGGCCGGGCGCGTTCGAGGCAAGACGCCTGCACGTTGGACGGCTTCGCCGAAGGCAGCGCGACGTGCGGTGCGAATGCACCGGCACGGCAGGCGCGACGACACGGCGACGAACAGTAGAACGACATGCCCGATGGCACGCCGGAGCGCAGCGAATTGGCGGCCATCATGGGCGTGTCTCCAGCCAGACCGGATGCGCGACGCCGATCACGGCGGATGCGCTGACCGGGCCGAAATACCGGCTGTCGAACGATGCCGGGTTGGTCACGCTCAACAGGAACAGCTCGCCCGGTTCGAGGCGGCGGCAAAGCTGCAAGGATGGCAGCGGCCGGCCCAGCCGGTCGGCAGGCAGCACGGCGGCCGCAGGCACGCCGTCGATGCGTACCTGCCCGGCGACGATGCAGACGTGTTGCGGCGCGACCGCGCCCACACGTTTGAGCAGCGGCACGCGCGTCGGCAGGTAGCCGCGCTGCGCAGCCAGCATGGCGGCCCTGTCGGGCAGTGGCACCAGCACGATGCTGTCCACGGACAACGGACGTGGCAGCGAGGCGGTGCGCGGGGCGAACGGTTCTATGCGATACCAGCCGACCGCCACGCTGTCGGACGGGTTGTAGATCAGGCGCGGCGGTGGTTGCACGAAAGCCGCCCAGGCCAGCGCAGCGAGACCGATGGCGGCCAGTGTCGCCACGACGACGCGAGCGCGCAAACGTGAACGTGGGTACAAGCGAGGACGCGGCGCAACGGCCGACGCGCCGCCCGTGTTGGTCGGGGCCGTCATGGCAGCACCTTCCCGGCCAGCCAAGCGGCGTGCCGCTCGGCGGTGTATTCGGGCAGCGCAAGGCGGGCCGCCAGACGGTTGCCCAGCGTGCGCCAGTACGCGGGCGACACGTCGATGGCGGCGATGCCCAGCGCTTCGATGGCGTCGATGCGTTCCAGCACGGCGCGCACATTGGCATCGCCTTCTGCGTGCAGCAGCAGGCGCGCGCCTGGCTGCACGCCTGGGATGCGCTGCACGGCATCGAGCGGCGTGCACGTTTGCATCACCATGAGCTGCCATCGGATCGTGCCGTAATCGTTGGCCTGCCAGCGGATGCGGCAGAGCATCGCGCCCGGCAGGAACACTGCGCAGCGCCGCCAGCGGTCTAGCTGGAGTGTGCGCGCAGGTTCTCCAAAGCGCAGGTAGAGTTTGAAACGGGCCTCGATGTAGGCCAGCGAAACGCGCGTCAGCGGCACGTTGCCGGCCTGTCCGGCGAGTGCCGAAAGCGCAGGCAGCGGCATAGCCGGTGCCGCGTTCGCGGCAGGCAAAGCGGATGCGGTCATGGTGTGTTCTCCCTGTGGTGATCGGGAAACTCCCGCTCCAGCAGGCCGCGCAGCAGGTCGGCCACGGTCACGCCTTGCGTGAAGGCCGACACCTTGATGCGCGCCCGCATGGCGGGCGTGATGTCCAGGGTCAGGCGCGCGGTGTAGAGGTCGCCTTTGCCCAGCGCATCGGCATCGCCCTGGCGAATCCACGCTTCTGCGTGCGGATTCGCGGGCGGACGTGCGCCGATGCCGACACGCTTGCCGCGTGGTGGTGGCTTCGCCGTCATGTCGGCCACCGCAGCAGTTCATCCACCAGGGCGGTGATTTCGCGGGCGGCGGCGCTGTCGGGCGCGGGCTCGCGGGCGAGCCGGCCAGCGGCCACGCTGGCGGCGAACACGATGCGCTGATGCACCTCCGAGCGCAGCGCGGGCAACGGCTGTTCGGCCAGCGATTGCCGTGCCTCACGCCCGATGATGGTGGTGCTGACGCGCCGATTGATGACGAAGGCCGCGCGCAGCGCAGGCCGGAACACCTGTGCCTCGCGGATCAGCGAAACCATCTCGGCGCTGGCCCACACGTCGTAGGGGCTGGGCTGCACCGGGATCAGCACGCGCTCGGCCGCCAGCAGTGCGGAGCGCGCCAAGGCCGCGATGCGCGGCGGGCCGTCGATGATGACGTGATCGGCCCGCCTGGCGAGTTCTCCTGATGCAGCGTTTCGCGGGCGAGGCCGACGGCGCTGAACAGCCGCGGCAAGCCTTGCTGACTTCTGCGCTGCGTCCAATCCAGCGATGAACCCTGCGGGTCGGCATCGAGCAGGATGACGTGCTGGCCGCGCATCGCCAGCTCGCCGGCGATGTGCGTGGCGAGCGTGGTCTTGCCGACGCCGCCTTTCTGGTTGAGCAGAGCAAGGATCATGGCGCGGCCCTCCCTGCTGGAAAGCCGGTCTTTCGCTCCTGCATTTCGTGCCGTTGGGTGGTTGTCCACCGAAACGGCGCGCTTCTACTAAAAGTTATGTATTTACTGTTAGGGAAGTTAAGGGGCGAGAAAACCCAGCAGCGGCGCGGGTTTGCGGCCGATTTTGTTGCCTGATAGCACGAGGATTTGTTGCCTGATAGCACGAGTCCACTGTTGCCTGATAGCACGAGTGAATTAACAGGTTTTCCCGCACTTATCCCCGTGCCGTATGCAGCACGGGCCGGAAGGTCAGCAGTTCGGTTTTCTCGCCAGGCATCCGCTCGATGCCCAGGACGTAGCCGGGCAGCGACTGCCGCGCCACCAGCGCGCGCAGGTCGGCGGCGAAGTCGTAGAAACGCGCCACGCTGCCCGACTTGCGGTACAGGTGCTGGAAATCGAATTGCCAGCCGTGTTCCTGCCGTCCGCCGTGCTTGCGCACCAGGCGGTACAGCCACCGCTCGATGCCACCAGTGAGCCGGAAGTACGTCGGGTCGATGGTCAGCACCAGGGCCGCGTCCACCACGCCCGCGTAGAACCAGTCCGGCAGGATCAGCTCGATGCCCAGCGGCGTGCCGCTGGCATCGGCCAGTTCCTTCCACTCGTTGATCCACGAGAAGCGATGCAGTCGCCTTCCCGTGGTTTCGCGGATGGACGTGGCCACCGTGGTCGATTGCAGCCGGTCGAGCGCGGCCTTGAGGCGCTGGTAGTCGCGCAGCGACGTACCGCGCCCGATGAAGCGCAGGATTTCGTAAGGGCGCACCTGCATCAGCCGCGAGGTCGGGATGCCCGCGTCGCGGGCTTCCACGATCTGCGAGGCCGCCCAGATCAGGATGTCGGCATCCCAAATGGTCGCTATGCCATGCTCCTGCGTCCCCTCCACGCGGATGGTGATGCCGCCTGCCCGGAAGTCGATCGGCGCCGTGCGGCGCGACTTCGCCAGCGAGAAGAACGGAAAGGCCATCAAGTCCTGGCTGTCGCGTGGCGCCATGTCGCCCGGCAGCGCGCGGAACAGGTCGAGCTGTTCGCGCTGCTGCAAGGCTTGCCCTGGCGGGCTGGACATGGCGAAGGCCACCCACGCGCCGATGGTCAGCGGCCGTCACGGTAGTCGCCCGCATGCCGTTCGGCATATTCCGGGTCGGAAGTGGCCGCGTAGCTGCGCGCATCGGCCCAGGCGTCGAGGTCGCTCACCGCATACATGACGCGGCGGCCGAACTTGCGGAACTTCGGGCCACCGCCGATCACGCGCTGCTTCTCCAGCGTGCGCGGCGACAGGCGCAGGTAGTCGGCGGCCGCGTCGTTGGTCAGGTAGCGTTGGGGCTGCGCGGGCGCAGGGACAGCAGCGGCGGCAGGCCGCAAGGGAGCGGGTCGCATGGGATGTACCTCCATCAAGCCCGGCCACACCACGCGGCCGGATAGAGGCACTTTCAAGAAAGATGGGCTTCTTGCTAAGGGACGAATTGCAGGGACTGCAAAACGTCCCCCCTTACTACGATGCAACTGGCG
>OJTH01000213.1_pt1 | contig 9046 bp, 8 predicted proteins | sample 1599661 | NCBI WGS metagenome assembly OJTH01 (sample SAMN04436666, study PRJEB24849) | human gut metagenome | biome: human gut; feature: NICU; material: stool | host: Homo sapiens | place: USA: Saint Louis, MO | collected 2010-06-02 | reverse complement strand
AGGGCGAAGAGGTGCGGGTGTCTGAGCGCAGCGAGTTCCCGCACCGTCCCTCGGCGGGCCGAGGAGCGCAGGGCACCGGCGTGCGCAGCACGTCGGCTCGCGCCCTGGCGGAGCGTTTCTTTGGTTACTTTCTTTGCGCGCAAAGAAAGTGACACCCCCCGCGGTCGCGGAAACGAATCTCCGTGCGCACAAACGAAAACGGCACCCTCGCAGGCGCCGTCTCCATGAACCGCTTTACGCAAAACCTCAGAACTTCGCGTCGAACTCGGCGGCGTAGCCGGTGTTCACCAGCACCTTCTGCAGCGACTCGGCCACCTTCAGGTTGCCGGCCACGATCTGGTGGGTCTCCGGGCCACGGTTGTCCATGCGGCCAAGAGTCGCGCCCTTGAAGTCACAGACCTTGCCGCCCGCCTCGCGGACCAGCAGCAGGCCGGCGGCGATGTCCCACGCCTTCACACCGGCTTCGAAGTAGGCATCGGCACGGCCGCAGGCCACGTAGGCCAGGTCCAGTGCCGCCGAACCGGTGCGGCGGATGTCCTCGCCGTGCACCAGCAGGGCGTCGACCGCCTTCAGCTGGGCGCTGGCGCGGCTGCGCTCGCGCGGGGCGAAACCGGTGTGGATCATCGTGCCTTCCAGATCCTTGCGGTCGGCCACGCGGATGCGGCGGTCGTTCAGCACGGCGCCGGCACCCCGGCTGGCGGTGAACAGTTCATTGCGCAGCGGGTCGAAGATGACCGCGTCGGTCGGCTCGCCGTTCTCTACCAGCGCGATCGACACGCAGTAGTGCGGCACGCCACGCAGGTAGTTGCTGGTGCCGTCCAGCGGGTCGATGACCCACATCTGGCGGCGCTCGCCCTGCACGCCACCTTCTTCGCCGAAGATGCCGTAGTCCGGGTAAGCGCGCTTGAGTTCCTTGACGATGACCTTTTCCGCGTCCGCATCCACTTCGCTGGCGTAGTCCATCCGGCCCTTCTGCACCACGTTCAGTGCCTCGAGCTTGTTGATGTTGCGCAACAGGACGTTGCCGGCGAGGCGGGCGGCCTTGACCATGACGGTGACGGCGGGTTTCTGCATGGCGTGGGCTCCCGGAAAGGCAGAAGAGATGGACTGGCGGGGGAAAAGAGCGGGTCCGGCGCAGTGGCCGGCCGCACAGTTTACCATTGGTCATCGTCCAGCTCGACCTTTTCCCTGTTCATGTCCCAGTTTCCTGCCACCACCCGCCTCCGATTCGTCCTGGTCGGTACCCAGCACCCCGGCAACATGGGGGCCGCCGCCCGTGCCCTGAAGACCATGGGCCTGGCCCGCCTGGTGCTGGTCGCCCCCGAGAAACCGCTGGACGAGGAGGCCGTCCGCCGCTCTGCCGGTGCCGAAGATGTGCTGGGGGACGCCCCGGTGGTCGCCACCCTGGCCGAGGCCGTGGCCGATTGCCGCCTGGTGCTGGGCTGCACCGCGCGTGCCCGCCGCGTGCAGCTGGAGGAGTACCTGCCGGCCGATGCCGCCGCTCGTGCGGTGGCCAAGGCGGGCGAGGGCGCCGAGGTGGCGCTGGTGTTCGGCCGTGAGCGCACTGGCCTGACCAACGAAGAACTGCAGCTGTGCCACGCGGCGGTGCACATCCCGTCCGATCCGGCGTTCAGCTCGCTCAACCTGGCTGCCGCCGTGCAGGTGCTGGCCTATGAGACACGCATGCAGCTGCTGGGCGCGCAGCCGGCCGCGGACGCCGAGCCCGGTTTCCGCGAACAGGCAGCAAGCCATGAACAGATGGAGAGTTTCTTCGCCCAGCTTGGCGACACCCTGGACGAGATCGATTTCCACAAGGGCCGCGCGCCGGAATCGGCGATGCGCAAGCTGCGCCGGCTGTTCCTGCGCAGCGAGCCGAGCGAGCAGGAAGTGCGCCTGTTGCGCGGCATCCTTGCCGACACCCAGCGGATGGCGCGGCTGGCGCAGGCGGGCAACAAGGACAGCTGACGACGTTCTCATTTTTTCGGGTAGTCTGTCCGGATACCCAGGGGGGATGAAGCCTGTGTCGGGTCTGCGAAGGGCAGTGCAGAGGGGACTGCTGAGCCTGGTCATGATCCTGCTGGCCGGGACGGTGCATGCAGCACCGGACCCGGTGCTGGTGCTGGGCCGGATCAGCGATGATCCCAAGGCCCATTACGAGCAGCTGCAACCGTTGCTGGACTATGTAGTGGCACGCATGCACGACGTCGGCATCACCGAAGGGAGGATCCTGATGGCACGCGACCCGCAGCAGATGGCCAGCTATCTGCGGCGGGGGCGGTCGACTGGGTCACGGAAACGTCGGGTACGGCGGTGGCACTGGGCCAGCGCAGTGGCGCGCGGCCGCTGCTGCTGACCGAGCGCAATGGCGTGCGTGAGTACCAGACCGTGTTCTTCGTGCGTCGCGACAGTCCGATCCAGCGGATCCAGGACCTGCGTGGGCATCGCCTGGCGCTGCAGAACACGGCGTCCACCAGTGCCTACCTGGTGCCGGTGATGACGCTGCTGCAGGAAGGGCTGGCGCCGCAGATCCTGGCCGGTGTGTGGGACGTGCCGGGCCGGGACAGCGTGGGGTACGTGTTCGCACGTAGCGAGTTGAACATCGCCACGTTCGTGCACAAGGGCATGGTCGAAGTGGGGGCGGTGAGCAGCGTGGACTGGAATGACGAGCGACGGATGCCTGCAGCATTCCGGCGCGACTTCCGCGAACTGCTGCGCACCGAACCCTACCCACGGGCGGTGGAAATGGTTCGCGCCGACCTTGACCCGCGGGTGCGTGACCGGCTGCAGGACGTCCTGCTGCAGGCGGCCAGCGACCCGCAGGCACAGGGGGCGCTGCATCGGTTTTTCGGCACTTCCGGTTTCCACCGCGTCGATGCGCATGCGCAGCAGCGGCTGGATGAATTGAAACAAGGATTGACGCGCGTGCGGATGGAAGTGGAATGAAGTGGCTCGGCTCGGGAATGCAGGCCCGGTTCCTGCTGGCGATGGGCGGGGCGATGGTCGTGGTGGTGGCGATCCTGGCGGTGTTGCTGGGGCGGCAGGCGGCGATGCAGCGCGAGGTGCGCAACCTCAGTGGTGGCGTCATCCATGAACTGTTCGACCGCAGCGTGCGCAGCCGCGGCGAAGCAATGGCGCGCGAGCTGTCCGACGCGCTGGCCAACCCGTTGTACTACCGCGACCTGGACCAGGTCGGTGCGCTTGTGCGCAGCACCGCACGGCAACCGGTCGTGCGCTATGTGCTGGTGTTCGACGAACGCGGCCGGCTGGTGCATGACGGCTCGATAGAGGTGTCCGGCTTCGGCCAGCCGATGACCGACCCGCTGGCCCCCAAGGCCGCGGTGGCGCAGGCGCTGGTGGTGCAGGAATCGCCCAAGGTGCTCGACAACACCATGCCGATCATGGTCGGCAACCAGCGCATCGGCGGCGTCCGCGTCGGCATGGCGCTGGACGAGGTGCAGCAGCGCGAACAGGCCGCCAATGCCACGCTCGGCGAGCGCCTGCAGCAGGTCGGCAGCCGCCACCTGGGCTGGCTGCTGCTGATGCTGGGCCTGCTGGTGGTGATCGGCGTGGTGGTGATCCTGTACGTGCAGCGCACCCTGGTGGCGCCGATCCGGGACCTGGCCGCTGCGGCGCGCCGCATCGAGGCTGGCGACTACCAGGCGCCGCTGGCCGAGAACACCCGCGACGACGAAGTCGGCGAGCTGGTGCGCGGCTTCGCCCGCATGCGCGATGCCATCGCCCGCCATGACCGCGAGGTGCGGCGCATGGCCTATACCGATGCGCTGACCGGGCTGACCAACCGGCTGGCATTCCGGGAAGCGCTGGACCATCGCCTGATGGCCGCGCGCGCATCCAATCATCGGCTGGGCCTGCTGTTTGCCGATATCGACGACTTCAAGCGCGTCAACGACACCCTGGGCCATGAGGCCGGTGACGAAGCGCTGTTGCAGTTCGCGCAGCGCATCGGCAGTGCGGTTACCGAAGCCGGTGGCGATGAAGCGCTGCTGGCCCGCTTTGGCGGCGACGAGTTCGTGATCCTGGTCGGTGATGGCGACGTGGCGGCCAACGCACGGCTGCTGGCCGAAGTGCTGGTGCGCGAGCTGGGCAAGCCGCTGGTGGTGCAGGGCCGGGAACTGTTCCTGGGCACTTCGATCGGCGTGACCCTGTTCCCGGACGATGCCGCTGATGCGACCACGCTGCTGAAGAACGGCGACATCGCCATGTACCAGGCCAAGATGGCCGGCAAGAACTGCTACCGCTATTACAGCCGTGCGATGGACCACGCGGTCGAGCGCCGCGTGCACATGGAGCAGGAGCTGCGCGGGGCCTGGGAGCGCGGCGAGCTGCGCCTGGCCTACCAGCCCATCTTCCGCATGCGCGACCGGCGCATGGTCGGCGTGGAAGTGCTGCTGCGCTGGCAGCATCCGACCCTGGGAACGATTCCGCCGTCGGTGTTCATCGAAGTGGCCGAGCAGAGCGGGTTGATCGAGCTCATCGGCCCGAAGGTGCTGCGTGCGGCCTGCATGGAAGCCTCGCAGTGGCCACGCGGGGCGGGCGGCGATGATCTGTTCGTGTCGGTGAATGTGTCGCCGCGGCAGCTGCGCGGCGGTGAACTGCCGGCATTGGTCGCGCAGTGCCTGCACGAGTCCGGGCTGCCGGCGTCGCGCCTGCACCTGGAACTGACCGAAACCGCGGTGATCGGCGACGAAATGGTTGCCGCGCAGCTGCTGGACAAGCTGCACCGCACCGGCGTGAAGGTCTGGCTGGACGATTTCGGTACCGGCTTCTCCGGTCTCAGCCATCTTCGCCAGGTGCCGGTGGACGGCGTGAAGATCGACAAGAGCTTCGTGGCCGACATGCAGCGCGATCCCGACGATCTGGCGCTGACCACGGCGATCATCGCCATGGCCCACGCACTGGGCATCACCGTGGTGGCCGAGGGCATCGAGCAGCAGGCGCAGTTCGAACTGCTGGTGCAGCGCGGCTGCGATCTCGGCCAGGGCTACTGGCTGAGCCACCCGGTGACCGCCACCGAAGTGGTGCGGATGATCGAGTCGGGCCTCTGACCGACACAAAAGGGGACGGAGGGGATTAAGTCGCTTATGCATTTGCGACTTAATCCCCTCCGTCCCTTTTTTTACAGCGGGCGCTTGCTCGGGTCGCCGGGCAGTTCGCGCACCAGTTTCGGGATCAGATAACCGGACAGGCGTGCGGTCAGGCCGGCAATCAGTGCCTTGGCCTGGGCATCATCCACTTCGAAGTGGGCCACGCCTTCGACCCGGTCCAGCTGGTGCAGGTAGTAGGGCAGCACGCCGGCGGCGAAGCTGCGCTCGCTCAGGTCCTGCAGGGCCTGCACGCTGTCGTTGACCCCGCGCAGCAGTACCGCCTGGTTCAGCAGCTGGGCGCCGACGCCGCGCAGGCGGGCCATCGCCGCGTCCACGCTGGCGTCGAATTCATTGGCGTGATTGGCGTGGACCACGATCGCCAGCGGCCATGGCAGGCTGCCCAGCCAGCACACCAGTTCATCGTCCACGCGTTCCGGCAGCACGATCGGCAGCCGGGTATGGATGCGCAGGCGGCGGATATGCGGAATCGCGCGCAGGGCGTCGGTCAGCTCGACCAGCTTGTGCGTGGCCAGTGACAACGGGTCACCGCCGGACAGGATCACCTCATCGATGTCCGGGTCGCCCGCGATGGCGGCTACGGCCTCCTGCCAGCCACCCTTGGCGGCGTTCTCCGCGGCATAGTCGAAGTGGCGGCGGAAGCAGTAGCGGCAGTTGATCGCGCAGCTGCCCGTGGCGACCAGCAGGGCGCGGCCACGGTACTTCTGGATGACGCCGGTGGCCTTCCTGGCGGCACCATCGCCCACCGCGTCGAAGCTGAACCCGGGCGCCGGGCGCATTTCCTCGTCGATCGGCAGCACCTGGCGCAGCAGCGGGTCGGCCGCATCGCCCACATGCATGCGGGCCACGAAGCCCTCGGGCACGCGCAATGCGAACTGGGCCATGGCCGCCTCCGAGACACCCAGCGCCGCCGCGTCCAGCTGCAGCCGGGCCAGCAGGGCGTGCGGGTCGCGCAGCGCCTGGCGCCAGAGCTGCTGCCAGCGCGCGGGGGCGCCTGGCGACTGGGGCCGGGGGAAGGCGGAAAGCTGCATGGAGAGGGGGCCTGCGGTTATCATGGGGGCAGAAAAACAGTCGCCCACCGGCATCCGGTGGGCTTTCCATTCTAACGGCTCGCCGCACCCGCGGCGTTTCTGCCACTCAGGAGTTTACGCATGGCCAGCTACGGCATGAACGACGTCAAGAACGGGATGAAGATCCTGGTCAACAACCAACCGGCCGTCATCATCGACACCGAATACGTCAAGCCGGGCAAGGGCCAGGCCTTCACCCGCGTGAAGTACCGCCTGATCAAGGACGGGCGTACCCAGGAAGTGACCATGAAGTCGACCGACTCGCTGGATGCAGCCGACGTCGTCGATACCGACATGAACTTCATGTACAGCGACGGCGAATACTGGCACTTCATGGATCCGGAGTCCTTCGAGCAGGTCCAGGCCACCAAGGCTGGCATGGGCGGCGCCGAGAAGTGGCTGAAGGGCGAAGAGTCCTGCGTGGTCACCCTGTGGAATGGCGAGCCGATCTTCGTTCAGCCGCCGAACTTCGTCGAACTGAAGATCACCGAAACCGATCCGGGCGTCCGTGGCGACACCTCGGGCGGCGGCGGCAAGCCGGCCACCCTGGAAACCGGTGCCGTGGTGCGCGTGCCGCTGTTCGTCAACCAGGACGAAGTGATCCGTGTCGACACCCGTTCGGGCGAATACTCCGCACGCGTCAAATAAGGTTCCGGCCGCAGGCCGACCTTGCTGTAGAGCCGAGCCATGCTCGGATACGCGCCAGTGCATTCGCGCTGGCGCTCCCATGATCTGCTTCGGCAGATCATGGGCCGCGCTTCACGGGTCTCCAGACCCCGCCGCTTCGCGGCAGCCCCTGACTCAGGGGCGTGTTCCCCAGAAGTATCTCGCCGCCCCCAGCCAGTGAGCCCGCATGAGCGATAGCCCGCACCTCCCCGAAGCCTGCGACCTGCTCATCGAAGCCGGTCATGTCGTTCCGATCGAGCCGCATGCGGTGGTGCTGGAAGACCATGCCGTTGCCGTGCGTGGCAGCGAGATCGTGGCCATCCTGCCGCGTGCCGAGGCGCGCGCACGCTTCCGTGCCGCACAGGTGGTCAGCCGCCCCGAGTCGGCGCTGATGCCGGGCCTGGTCAACGCGCACACGCACAACCCGATGACCCTGCTGCGCGGCGTCGCCGACGACCTGCCGCTGATGACCTGGCTGCAGCAGCACATCTGGCCGGTGGAAGCGGCGGTGATCGGCCCCGAGTTCGTCGCCGACGGCACTACCTTGGCCATCGCCGAGATGCTGCGCGGCGGCACCACCTGTGCCAACGAGAACTACTTCTTCGGCGACGTGCAGGCTGCGGTCTACAAGAAGCACGGTTTCCGCGCACTGGTTGGCGCGGTCATCATCGATTTCCCCACCGCCTGGGCCAGGACCGACGACGAATACTTCGCCAAGGCCGGTGAACTGCATGATCAGTGGCGCACCGATCCGCTGATCGGCACCGCGTTCGCGCCGCATGCGCCGTACACGGTCAACGATGCCAACTTCGAGCGGGTGCGGATGCTGTCCGACCAGCTCGACATGCAGGTGCACCTGCATACCCACGAGACCGCGCAGGAGATCAACGATTCGATCAAGCTGCACGGCCAGCGCCCGCTGGCGCGGCTGGATCGGCTCGGCCTGGTCAACGACCGCCTGATCGCGGTGCACATGACCCAGCTGACCGATGCGGAAATCCACCTGTGCGCCGAACGCGGCGTCAGCGTGGTGCATTGCCCGGAATCGAACCTGAAGCTGGCCTCCGGTTTCTGCCCGGCCTGCGCCCTGCAGCGCGCCGGCGTGAACCTGGCGATCGGCACCGATGGCTGCGCCAGCAACAACGACCTGGACATGTTCAGCGAGAACCGTACCGCAGCGATCCTGGCCAAGGCCGTGGCCGATGATGCCACCGCGCTGGACGCGGCCACCACGCTGCGCGCAGCGACGCTGGGCGGCGCCCGTGCGCTGGGCTTTGCTGACCGCATCGGTTCGATCGAAGTCGGCAAGCAGGCCGACCTGGTCTGTGTCGACCTGTCGGCGCTGGAAACCCAGCCGCTGCACAACGTGCTGTCGCAGCTGGTGTATGCCACCGGCCGCCAGCAGGTCAGCGACGTCTGGATCGCCGGCAAGCCGAAGCTGGTGCAGCGCGAGCTGGTCGGCATGGACCTGCCGGGCATCATCGCCAACGCGCGCCAGTGGCGCGAGCGCATCCGTCATATCCGCGCCTGATCCCTGGCGCCGCAAGGACCCCTCATGACTGCCCCCCACGCTTCCTCCAATTTCGATCAGGCCGAGCTGGACAAGTTCGCCGCGCTGGCCAACCGCTGGTGGGACGCTGACGGCCCGCAGAAGCCGCTGCATGCGCTGAACCCGGTGCGCCTGAAGTACGTGGCCGACCGCGTACCGTTGCGTGGCGCGCGCGTGCTCGACATCGGCTGCGGTGGCGGGCTGCTGAGCGAAGCGCTGGCGCAGGCCGGCGCCGACGTCACCGCCATCGACCTGGCCCCGGAACTGGTGAAGGTCGCGCGCCTGCATGCGCTGGAAAGCGGCGCCAAGGTCGACTACCGCGTGCAGGCCGCCGAGGATCTGGCCGCCGAGCAGCCGGGAAGTTTCGACGTGGTCACCTGCATGGAAATGCTGGAGCACGTGCCAGACCCGGGCGCGATCATCGACGCCTGCAAGCGCCTGCTGAAGCCGGGCGGCCACCTGTTCCTGTCGACCATCAACCGCACCGCGGCCGCCTTCGCGGTGGCGATTGTCGGCGCCGAGTACGTGGCGCGGCTGCTGCCCAGGGGCACCCACCACTACCAGGAATTCATCAAGCCGGCCGAGCTGGCGCGCTGGCTGCGCGAGGCTGACCTGCAGCTGGTGGATGTCAGCGGCAT
>OJTH01000212.1_pt1 | contig 9048 bp, 8 predicted proteins | sample 1599661 | NCBI WGS metagenome assembly OJTH01 (sample SAMN04436666, study PRJEB24849) | human gut metagenome | biome: human gut; feature: NICU; material: stool | host: Homo sapiens | place: USA: Saint Louis, MO | collected 2010-06-02 | reverse complement strand
ACGGCTTGCGCAGCAGGCCGCGCTCGTTGGCCTTGCGTGCCAGCAGGCCGGCAGCGATCACGTTGCGCGGGTTGGAGGTGTTGGTGCAGCTGGTGATGGCGGCGATGATCACCGCGCCATCCGGCATCAGGCCCTGCGCCTGCTCGGCCTTGCCCGCTGCCAGCTTGGCCTCGTCGGCGATGCCGCGCTCGGCCAGCTCGGAAGTGGCCACGCGCTTGTGCGGGTTGGACGGGCCGGCCATGTTGCGCACCACGCTGGACAGGTCGAAGCGCAGCACGCGCTCGTACTGCGCGGTGGCCAGGTCGTCAGCCCACAGGCCAGTGGTGCGGGCGTAGTTCTCCACCAGCGCCACCTGCGATTCCTCGCGGCCGGTCAGGCGCAGGTAATCGATGGTCTGCCCGTCGATGTAGAACATCGCGGCGGTCGCGCCGTATTCGGGGCACATGTTGGAGATGGTGGCGCGGTCACCGATGGTCAGTGCCGCCGCCCCCTCGCCGAAGAATTCAAGGTACGCGCCGACCACGCGCTCCTTGCGCAGGAATTCGGTCAGCGCCAGCACCACGTCGGTGGCGGTGATGCCCGCCTGCGGCCTGCCGGTCAGCTCGACGCCGATGATGTCCGGCAGCCGCATCCACGAGGCACGACCGAGCATCACGTTCTCGGCTTCCAGGCCGCCCACACCGATCGCGATCACGCCCAGCGCATCCACGTGCGGGGTGTGGCTGTCGGTGCCCACGCAGGTATCCGGGAAGGCCACGCCGTCCTGCACGTAGACCACCGGCGACATCTTCTCCAGGTTGATCTGGTGCATGATGCCGTTGCCCGGCGGAATCACGTCCACGTTCTGGAACGCCTGCTTGGTCCAGTCGATGAAGTGGAAACGGTCTTCGTTGCGGCGATCCTCGATCGCGCGGTTTTTCTCGAACGCCTGCGGGTCGAAACCACCGCACTCCACCGCCAGCGAGTGGTCGACGATCAGCTGCACCGGCACCACCGGATTGACCTTGGCCGGGTCACCGCCCTTGTCGGCGATCGCATCGCGCAGGCCGGCCAGGTCAACCAGTGCGGTCTGGCCGAGGATGTCGTGGCAGACCACACGCGCGGGGAACCATGGGAAATCGAGGTCGCGGCGGCGCTCGATCAGCTGCTTCAGCGAGTCGCCAAGCGTGGCCGGATCGCAGCGGCGCACCAGGTTCTCGGCCAGCACGCGCGAGGTGTACGGCAGAGTGGCGTAGGCGCCGGGCTGGATTGCATCGACGGCGGCGCGCGCGTCGAAATAGTCCAGCGCGCTGCCGGGGAGGTTCTTGCGGTAATCGGTATTCATGGGCTGGCGGAATGCTTGGGGCGGGCCGGGTGCCGGCGGTGCGGCGGCGAAAGCATCCGGCCGGCACGCGGCCGGCCGGATGGGGACAGCAGGTGGATCAGACGCGCTTGTCGATGGCGACGAAGTCGCGGTCTTCCGGACCGATGTAGTTGGCGCTCGGGCGGATGATCTTGCCGTCGATGCGCTGCTCGATGATGTGCGCGCTCCAGCCGGCGGTGCGCGCGATCACGAACAGCGGGGTGAACATCGCGGTCGGCACGCCCATCATGTGGTAGCTGACGGCGCTGAACCAGTCCAGGTTCGGGAACATCTTCTTGATGTCCCACATCACCGATTCCAGGCGCTCGGCGATGTCGTACATCTTCATGCTCGACTGTTCTTCGGACAGCTCGCGGGCCACGTCCTTGATCACCTTGTTGCGCGGATCGGACACGGTGTAGACCGGATGGCCGAAGCCGATCACCACTTCCTTGCGCTCGACGCGGGCCTTGATGTCTTCCTCGGCCTCATCCGGATTGTCGTAGCGCTTCTGCACTTCGAACGCCACTTCATTGGCGCCGCCGTGCTTCGGGCCACGCAGTGCGCCGATGCCACCGCAGATCGCGCTGTACATGTCGCTGCCGGTACCGGCGATGACACGACAGGTGAAGGTCGAGGCGTTGAACTCGTGCTCGGCGTACAGGATCAGCGAGGTGTGCATCGCCTTCACCCACGAGTCCTGCGGCTTCTCGCCGTGCAGCAGGTGCAGGAAGTGGCCACCGATCGAGTCATCGTCGGTTTCCACGTCGATGGCACGGCCGTTGTGGCTCCAGTGGTACCAGTACAGCAGCATCGAGCCGAGGCAGGCCATCAGCTTGTCGGCAATGTCGCGCGCGCCCGGATGGTTGTGGTCATCCTTCTCCGGCGCCACGCAGCCGAGCACGGACACACCGGTGCGCATCACGTCCATCGGGTGTGCCGACGGCGGCAGTTCTTCCAGCGCGGCCTTCACCGCGGCCGGGATGCCACGCAGCGACTTCAGCTTGGCCTTGTACGAAACCAGCTCGGCGCGGGTCGGCAGCTTGCCGTGCACCAGCAGGTAGGCGATTTCCTCGAACTCGCTGGTGTTGGCCAGGTCCAGGATGTCGTAGCCACGGTAATGCAGGTCGTTGCCACTGCGGCCCACGCTGCACAGCGCGGTGTTGCCGGCGGCGGTGCCGGACAGGGCGACGGACTTCTTCGGCTTGAAGGTCGGGGTTGCGGTCGTATCGTTCATGTTTCCCTCCGAAACTTGATGGTGCAGGGTACTGCTTATTTCTTGGCGGCGAACAGCGCATCGAGCTGCTGCTCGAAGGCGTGGTAGCCGATGCGGTCGTAGAGTTCTTCGCGGGTCTGCATGGTTTCCACCACGTTGCGCTGGTGGCCATCGCGGCGCACCGCCTGGTAGACGTTCTCGGCCGCCTTGTTGGCCGCGCGGAACGCCGACAGCGGGAACAGCTGGATCGCAACACCGGCCGAAGCCAGTTCATCGCGGCTGAACAGCGGGGTGGCACCGAATTCGGTGATGTTGGCCAGCACCGGCACCTTCACCGCGTCGACGAAGCGGCGGTAGGTATCCAGATCGTAGGCGGCCTCGGCGAAGATGCCGTCGGCACCGGCCTCGACACAGGCGATGGCGCGCTCGATGGCCTTGTCCACGCCGTCCACCTGGATGGCGTCGGTACGCGCGATCAGGAAGAAGTCCGGATCGGTCCTGGCATCGGCGGCCGCCTTCACCCGGTCCACCATTTCACCCTGCGAGACGATTTCCTTGCCCGGACGGTGACCGCAGCGCTTGGCGCCGACCTGGTCTTCGATGTGGCAGGCGGCCGCGCCGGCCTTGATCAGCGACTTCACGGTGCGCGCGATGTTGAACGCGCTCGGACCGAAGCCGGTGTCGATGTCAACCATCAGCGGCAGGTCGCAGACATCGGTGATGCGGCGCACGTCCACCAGCACGTCTTCCAGGGTGTTGATGCCCAGATCCGGCAGGCCCAGCGAGCCCGCGGCAACACCGCCGCCGGACAGATAGATGGCGCGGAAGCCGGCGCGCTTGGCCAGCAGGGCGTGGTTGGCGTTGATGGCGCCGATCACCTGCAGCGGCGATTCGGCAGCCAGCGCCTCACGGAAGCGGGCACCGGCGGAGAAAGGGGCGGAAGCGGTCATGCGGCAATCCAGGTTGGAGAACGGATAGGTAGCCGCAAGCACCATGCCAAGCTGCAAGCCGTTGATTTCACGAGGATGACCGCCACGCGATAGTGAAACATATGAAACATTGAAACGGATGTATCATGAAACATTCCGTCGACCTCCCGCCGCCATGTACCTGCCCCGCTCCCTCCTGCGCCACGCCGACGCCGACCCCGGTCGCCCGGTGATCTGGACCGTCAGCGTTTCGCGCCTGACCGGCCTGCTCGGCGACGTCATTCCCGAGTTCGACCGCCGTGCGCGCATCGAGCAGATCAACCTCGGCTTCGAGGAAGCGGTGGACGTGATCGGCCAACGGCTGCGCCGCGAGCACTGCGACGTGGTGATCGCCGGCGGCTCCAACGCGGCCTGGCTGCGCGGCCGGCTGGAATTGCCACTGGTGCCGATGCAGGCCGTGCCCGCCGCATCGCCAGCCGCATTGGCCTGGGCACCCACGCCAGCGACGTGCCCGTGTTCAGCAACTTCCAGCAGAGTTTCGGCCTGGATATCGAGCATCGCCGCTTCGTCACCCGTGAGGACGCGCGCGACTGTATCGCCGACCTGCGCGCCAATGGCATCGAGGTGATCGTCGGCACCGGCATGGCCATTGACCATGCCGAGCAGGCCGGCCTGCCCGGCGTGCTGCTCTATTCGGCCGACTCGGTGCGGCAGGCGTTCGAACATGCGCTGGAGCTGACCCGGGCCCTGGCCCGCTCCGGCGGCAACCACGCCGCCCCGCGCCGGCGCCCTGCAGCGCGTGCCGATGCGCATGAACTGCTCGGCGACAGCGAAGCAATGGCGCACGTGCGCGCGCAGATCGCGCTCTATGCGCCGCACGACAGCACCGTACTGGTCACCGGTGAAACCGGCACCGGCAAGGAACTGGTGGCGCGCCAGCTGCACGCGGCCAGCGGCCGCCGTGGCCGCTTCGTCGCGCTGAACTGCGGCGCCATCAGCGAATCACTGCTGGAAGCGGAACTGTTCGGCTACAACGATGGCGCCTTCACTGGTGCACGGCGCGGTGGTCGCGTCGGCCTGGTCGAGGCCGCCGATGGCGGTACATTGTTCCTGGATGAAATCGGCGAACTGCCGCTGCCGTTGCAGACCCGCCTGCTGCGCGTGCTGGAAGAACGCGAGGTGCTGCGTGTCGGCGCTACCGAACCGACCGCAGTCGACCTGCGCGTGGTGGCCGCCACCCTGCAGTCGCTGGAACAGCGCGCGGCGACCGGCAGCTTCCGTCGCGACCTGTATTACCGGCTGGCCGCACTACGCATCGCCCTGCCCCCGCTGCGTGCGCGGCGCAGTGACATCCCGCTGCTGGCACAGCACTTCTTCCGCCAGCTGCGTGGCATCGACGCGCCATTGGATGAGGAGGCACTGGCGGTGCTGAGCGCGGCCCAGTGGCCCGGGAACGTGCGCGAACTGCGCAATCTGGTGGATCGACTACGCATCCACTGGCAGCCTGGGGAAGGATTGATCGATGCAGCGCGTCTGCTGCAGCTCGCGCCCGAACTGGTGAAAGAAAGCGCCACCATGCTGCCGCTGGAAAGCAACGGCAAGCGTCCGCCGCGCGCGCAGTTGGAAACGCTGTTGCAGGATCACCGCAATGACCGTGAGGGCATGGCACAGGCGTTGGGGGTATCCCGCACCACGCTGTGGCGCTGGCTGCGCGCGGAGGGGCTGTAGAGCCGGGCCCATGCTCGGCTGCGCGTGCGGAAACATCAGCCGAGCATGGGCTCGGCTCTACAACGGCTGCCCACCCGTCAGCAGCAGCTCGACTTCCTCCACCTGCACCACCGGCACCCGCCACGGATGATGCGGCACGATGCCCTGCTCGAAGATGCGCTGCAACCGCTGCGGATCCCGAGGCAGGCAGAACTCCAGGCGCACGCTGTCAACCACTTCCGTGCGCCCCTCCTCCCCCTGGACGGGCGATGCACCCACCCGCGGGCGGAACTGCTCGAACCCCGGCGCCGACCACCACATGCCGTGCTCGTAGTCACCCGCCGCCAGGGCATCCACCGCAAGGATGCCCTGCTTCACTGCGTCCAGTGCTGCCGACGGCACGAACACCACCACGCGGTACAGCGGCAGGCGTTGCATCAGTCAGCCTTACGGGTACAGCAGTCGCTTGCTCCAGCGCCCTTCAGCACCGGCTTCATAGCACCAGCGCTCGTGCAGGCGGAACTGCGCGCCGTACCAGAACTCGATGCGGTCAGGCACCACGCGCAGGCCGCTCCAGCCGTCCGGGCGCGGAACGTCCTGGCCCTCGAAGCGGGCTTCGACCTCGGCCACGCGCGCGTCGAACTCCTCGCGCGTGGCCAGCGTCTTCGACTGCTGCGAGGCCCAGGCACCGATCTGGCTCATGCGCGGGCGGCTGGCGAAATAGGCATCGGCCTCGGCATCGGCCACCTGCTCGACACGACCTTCGATGCGCACCTGGATGCCGGCCTCGCGCAGGCTGCGCCACAGGAACAGCAGTGCAGCCTGCGGATTGGCCTGCAGCTCCCGGCCCTTGTGGCTGTCCAGGTGGGTGTAGAACACGAAGCCACGCTCATCGAACGCCTTCAGCAGCACGGTGCGCGCCGAGGGACGGCCGTGCGTATCGGCGGTGGCCACGGTCATGGCGTTCGGCTCGACCTCGCGGCTCTGCCTGGCCTCTTCGAACAGGCTGGCAAACGTGGACAGGGCTTCGGCGTACAGGTCGCTCATGATTGCGTTCTTCTCACACGGATTGGGCTATTGTGGCTGCATGGTCGCTGCTGCGTATATGCCCCAGGTGAAAGGATTCCCCGAAACATTGGCCGAACAGGTGCTGGACGACGCACTGGGCAGTGGCGCAGCGGTTCCAGTATTGGCGATCAGCGGCCTGCAGGGGAGCGGCAAATCGACGCTGGCCACGCAGGTAGTGGCACGCGCCCAGGCACGCGGCCTGAACGCGGCCACGCTGTCGATCGATGATGTATACCTGACCCGCGCACAGCGCCAACGGCTTGCCCGCCAGGTGCATCCACTGCTGATCACTCGGGGCCCGCCGGGCACCCATGACCTGCCGCTGGCCCACGCAGTGCTGGATGCGGTGGCCGCACGCCAGCCCTTCGCGATGCCGCGTTTCGACAAGCTGGCCGACGAACGCCTGCCAGAAGCGCAATGGCCGCGCCTGCAACAACCGCTGGACCTGCTGGTGTTCGAAGGCTGGTTCCTGGGCACGCCCGCGCAGGATGACATCGCGCTGGACAGCCCGTTGAACGCGCTGGAGCGCGAGGCCGACGCTGATGGCCGCTGGCGGCGCTGGTGCAACCAGGCGCTGGCCCACGACTACACGGCGCTGTGGCAGCGCTGCGACCGGCTATGGTTCCTTCAGCCGCCGGATTTCTCGGTGGTACCGCGCTGGCGCTGGCAGCAGGAACAGAACCTGCAGGCCGCGCAGCCGGGCCGGCACGGCATGAGCCGGCCACAGCTGGAGCGCTTCGTGCAGTACTACGAGCGGGTCAGTCGGCAGGCACTGCACACCCTGCCCGCCATCGCCGACCACGTGGTGGTACTGGATGGCCAGCGCCAGGTGCAGGACGTGCGCTGAGCGCGCCTATTCCACCAGGAAGGTCACCCGCAGGTTGACCCGCCACTCGGTGATCTCGCCGCTGCCATTGGTGACCACCTTGGTCTCGTTCACCCAGGCGCCCTGGATGCCCTTGACCGTCTCGGAGACCTTCTTCAGCCCGCTGCGCACGGCGTCCTCCACGCTTTTCGGCGAGGAGGCGGTGATTTCGATGACCTTGGCGACCGTCATGGCCTGTACTCCGGCTGGCGCGGGAGACCCCGCAGGAACACCTACCCTGACGTGAAGGACGTAAAGGCCAGGGCACGGAGGTGTTAGCATCACAGGGCATGAATCCTGCTCCGAACCTGATCCTGATCGGCCCGATGGGCGCCGGCAAAACCTGCATCGGCCGCCGCCTGGCCGAGCGCTTCACGCTGGACTTCGTGGACGTCGACCAGGCCATCGTCGATGCCGCCGGCGCCAGCATCCCGACCATTTTCGAGCACACCGGCGAAGCCGGCTTCCGCAGCCATGAGCGGCAGGCCCTGGCCCGCGTGCTGGAAGGCCGCGGCCAATTGGTCTCCACCGGCGGCGGCGCGGTGCTGGACCCCGGCAACCGCGCATTGATTGCCCGGCGCGGCTTCGTGGTCTACCTGCGGGTCGGCGTGGCCGCGCAGCTGGAGCGCCTGGCCCGCGACAAGGGCAGGCCGCTGCTGCAGCGCCCGGACCGCGAGCAGGTACTGCATGATCTGGCCGCACAGCGCGACCCGCTGTACCGAGAACTGGCCGACCTCACCCTCGATACCGACCCGTATACCGCTGCCGACGCGACTGCCCAACTGGTAGTCAAGCTGGCCACGCAATGGCAGCGCCAGGACATGACCGCATGACTTCCCCCGCCCTGCTGCAGGTCGCCGTTGGCGGCGATCGCCCCTACTCCATTACCGTCGGCGCCGGTGCCCTGGCCGATGGCGCTGCACTGGTTTCACACGTGCGCGGCCGCCATGTGCTGCTGCTCAGCGACAGCGAAGTCGCCCCGCGCTATCTGGCGCCGGTGAAGCAGACGCTGCTCGCCGCACGCCCCGACCTGATCGTCGGCGAGCACGTGCTGGCCGCCGGCGAAGCGTCCAAGACCCTGGCCGAATTCGGCCGTGCCATCGAAGCGCTGGCCGCGCTCGGCGCCACCCGCGACGCCTGCGTGTTCGCCCTCGGCGGCGGCGTGGTCGGTGATCTCGCCGGTTTTGCCGCCGCCTGCTGGATGCGCGGCGTGGACTGCGTGCAGCTGCCGACCACCCTGTTGGCGATGGTCGATTCGTCGGTGGGCGGCAAGACCGCGGTCGACATCCCTGCCGGCAAGAACCTGGTCGGCGCGTTCCATCCACCGCGTGCGGTGATCGCTGATACCCGCGTGCTGGCTACCCTGCCGCCGCGCGAACTGCGCGCGGGCCTGGCCGAAGTGGTGAAGTACGGCGCGCTGGGCGATGCGGTGTTCTTCGAATGGCTGCAGCAGCATGCCGATGCGCTGCTGGCCGGCGAGGATGCCACGCTGGCCGAAGCCATCGCGCGCAGCTGCCGGCACAAGGCCGCCATCGTCGAGCGCGATCCGTTCGAGAAGGGCGAGCGTGCCCTGCTCAATCTCGGCCACACCTTCGGCCATGCCATCGAGACCGAGCAGGGCTACTCGGCTCCGGGCCGCGATGCGCTGAACCATGGCGAAGCCGTGGCGGTCGGTATGGTGCTGGCGGCAAAGCTGTCCACCGACCTGGGCCTGGCCGACGACGCCGACCGCGCTCGCCTGCAGGCACTGTTGGAACGCCTCGGCCTGCCGGTGGCGATCCCGGCCGGGCTGGACCCGCAGGCCCTGCTCGGCCGCATGCGCCTGGACAAGAAGAATGTGGCCGGCCGCCTGCGCCTGGTGCTGTGGCGCGGCATGGGCCGCGCCGAAGTGGTGCCGGACGTGGATGAGGCGGCGGTGCTG
>OJTH01000204.1_pt1 | contig 9451 bp, 7 predicted proteins | sample 1599661 | NCBI WGS metagenome assembly OJTH01 (sample SAMN04436666, study PRJEB24849) | human gut metagenome | biome: human gut; feature: NICU; material: stool | host: Homo sapiens | place: USA: Saint Louis, MO | collected 2010-06-02 | reverse complement strand
ACCGTTCAACGCTCAGCCCCTGCGCCGCTCGATCAGGTTCAACAGTGGCCCGGTCATCGCCGTTGTCACCAGCGCCATGATCACCAGCACCGCGAACAGCCGGTCACCGAGCAGGCCAAGTTCGTAACCCAGGTTGAGCACGATCAGCTCCATCAGGCCACGGGTGTTCATCAGTGCACCCAGCCGCCACGCCTCACGGGTGGGCATGCCGGCACTGCGTGCGGCACTGAAGGTGCCCAGCAGCTTGCCGGTCGTCGCTACCGCGATCACCACCACGCACAACAGGACATCGCTGGCCTGCAGCGTATCGGCGCGCATGCGCAGCCCGGTCATGGCGAAGAACAGCGGCAGCAGCAGCGTCACCGCGAACGGTTCGACGCGCGCCATCAGCAGCTCGCGCAACTGCACATTTGACGACACCGCCACGCCAGCCGCGAACGCACCGAACAGCGCATGGATGCCGAGCATCTCGGTGACCAGGGCACTGGCCAGCGACAGCAGCAGGATGCCGAGCAGCCAGCGTCCCTCACGACCCGGCGCGATCTGCTGGCGGGCGAACCACGGCTTCACCAGCCCCAGCATCAGCGCCACGAAGGCGACTATGCACAGCAGGTTGAGGCTGGCCGGCAGCCATCCGCTGGCCTGTGCAGCCGCCACGATCAGCGCCAGCAGGCACCACGCGGTGGCATCACCCAATGCAGCGCAGGCAATCGCGGTCTGCCCCAGTGGCGCCTGCGTGATACCGCGGTCGGCAAGGATACGCAGCAACACAGGGAAGGCCGTGATGCTCATCGATATGCCAACGAAAAGTGCGAATGCGGTGAAGCCCACGCCCTGCGGACCGTGCTGCGGGTACAGCCAGATCGCCAGGGCGACGCCAAGCACAAACGGCACCGCAATGCCGGCATGGCTGACCGTAAAGGCAAAACGCCGGCGTCCACGCAGCGCCGCCAGGTCCAGCTCGGCACCGGCCACCAGCAGGAACATCAGCACACCCAACTGGCTGAGCATGCCCAGCGGGCCCAGCGAGCTGGGCGGGAACAGGGCTCCATGCAGCGGCGGCAACAGGCTGCCGAGCATCAATGGGCCCATCATCAGGCCGGCGGCCATCTCGCCGATCACCGCCGGTTGTCCAAAGTGCTTGAGCAGCGCGCCTGCGCCCTTGGCCACCAGCAACAGCACCAGCAGCTGCAGCAGGAACAGGCCCAGCGGCGACGCCAGATGCTGCACCCAGGTGGCTTCGGCCGTGGCCGTGGCGCGGGCAACAGCCTCGGGCGCCGCCGGCCCGGCATAACGGGCCAGCAGCACGCCAGCCAGCAGCGGGACCCCGGCCCAGGCCAGGTAGCGCCATCCCCACTTCGTCGGTGGCGCCGGGCCCCCGCTGTGTACGTCCATGAACATTCCCCAATGTGCAGGGGGGCGATCATACAAAAAGGGGACGGAGGGGATTAAGTCGTTAGTGGCACAAGCGCCCCGGTCCCGCTCCGTCCCTTTTTCGGGGCTTACGCCAGTGCCTGCTCGTGCACGCCCGCGATCGCGCGCCCCGACGGATCTGCAGCTGCGGCGAAGCTGGCATCCCACGCGATCGCCGCCGGCGACGAGCAGGCAATGGACTTGCCACCCGGCACGGTCTCGGCGGCCGCACGGCTCGGGAAGAACTGCTCGAACAGATGACGATAGTAGTAGGCCTCCTTGGTCTGCGGCGGGTTGTGCGGGAAGCGCTTGTCGGCCGCTGCCAGCACACGGTCGCTCACCTGAGCTTCGGCATGCGCCTTCAGCCCGTCGATCCAGCCATAGCCAACGCCATCGCTGAACTGCTCCTTCTGCCGCCACAGGATGCTGTCCGGCAGGTAGCCTTCGAACGCCTCGCGCAACACCGCCTTCTCGATGCGGCGGCCACCAAAGCCCGCACCGACCATCTTGTGCGCGGCGTCGAAGCGCATCGCCACATCGAGAAATTCGCGATCCAGGAACGGCACACGCGGCTCCACGCCCCAGGCCATCATCGACTTGTTGGCGCGCAGGCAGTCGTAGTTGTGCAGCGCGTCGAGCTTGCGTACCAGTTCGTCGTGGAATTCACGCGCATCCGGCGCCTTGTGGAAATACAGGTAGCCACCAAAGATCTCGTCGCTGCCCTCGCCGGAAAGCACCATCTTCACCCCCATGGCCTTGATCCGCCGTGCCAGCAGGAACATCGGCGTCGATGCGCGGATGGTGGTGACGTCGTAGGTTTCGATATGGCGGATCACTTCCGGCAGTGCATCAAGGCCCTCCTCGAACGTGTACTCGAAGCCGTGATGCACGGTGCCCAGCGCTTCGGCGGCGATTGCAGCGGCGGCCAGATCGGGAGAGCCCTTCAAGCCGATTGCGAACGAGTGCAGGCGCGGCCACCAGGCTTCGGTCTGCCCCCCATCCTCGATGCGACGGCGTGCATAGCGCGCGGCCACCGCCGCCACCAGCGACGAGTCCAGGCCACCAGACAGCAGCACGCCGTACGGCACATCGCTCATCAGCTGGCGTTCCACCGCATGCTCGAAGGCCTGGCGCAGCTCGGCCAGATCGGCCTGGCGACCCTGCACGTCAGCGTAGTCGCGCCACGGCTGCTGGTAGTAGCGCACCAGCTCACCGCTGGCACTGTCGAAATAGTGGCCCGGCGGGAACTGCGCGACGTCGGCACAGGTATCGACCAGTGCCTTCATTTCCGAGGCCACTCGCAGACGTCCCTGGGCATCGTGGCCCCAGTACAGCGGCACCACGCCGACCGGGTCGCGCGCCACCAGCACACGACCGGCACCACGGTCCCACAGCGCGAACGCGAAGATGCCATTGAGCTGCTCCAGCCACTGCGCCGGCGAAGCGCCCTGGCGGTACAGCGCATTGATTACTTCACAGTCCGAACCGGTCTGGAAGTCATAGGCGGTGGTCAGTGCGGCCTTCAGTTGCTGGTGGTTGTAGATCTCGCCGTTGACCGCCAGCGCCAGCTGGCCGTCGGCCGACAGCAGCGGTTGCGAGCCGCCGGCCGGGTCGACGATGGCCAGCCGCTCGTGGACCAGCAGCGCACCTTCGTCAAGATACACGCCGCTCCAGTCCGGGCCGCGGTGGCGCTGGCGCTGCGACAGTTCCAGCGCATGGCGGCGCAGGGCCGGAAGATCGTCACCGGCCTGCAGGCCGAAGATTCCGAAGATCGAACACATGGGGGAGCTCCTGTTGGGGGAATTTCACGGGTGGGAGGGTGTTCGACCGGCCATCCAGGCCCGGGTGGGGCTGCGCCCGGGCACAAAAAAAACCCGCATCGACCGATGCGGGTTTTCTGGTGTCCGGGCGTGTGTTGCTGTCTATCTACCCAGGGCGCAGTCCCGCATCGGCCGCGCACGATTATTCGCGCGCAGATTATTGCGGTTGTTGTTATTGACGGCGGTGGCCAGGCGGATCGACATGGCATCGACCCTACCCCGGTTTCCGGCACGGCGCAACCGTTGCGTTGGCAACCAGGTGAAGGTGTGCCGACCAACGGTCGGCACCCAGCAGTCGGCCCACAGGGGTAGCGCCGGGCCGTGCCCGGTGCCATGCCTCACACCAGCAGCCGCTCCACCAGCCGCTGGTACAGCCCGGGCAGCGCTTCCAGTTCGTCCACGCGCACGTTCTCGTCCACCTGGTGGATGCTGGCGTTGACCGGCCCCACTTCGATGCACTGCGCGCCCAATGGCGCGATGAAGCGCGCATCGGAGGTGCCGCCACCAGTGCTTTCCTCAGGGGCACGACCGATGTGCTCGGCCAGCACCGCGCGCGCGGTGGCGCGCAGCGTGCCTTCCGGGGTGTAGAACGGTTCGCCGCTGCGATGCCACTTCAGCGTGTACTGCAGGGCATGCCGATCCAGCAGCGCGGTGATCTCCGCTTCCAGTTTCGGCGCATCCCAGTGCGGGTTGTAGCGGATGTTGAAATCCACTTCGAGCTCGCCGGGAATCACATTGTTGGCGCCCGTACCGGCATGGATGTTGGAGACCTGCAGGCTGGTCGGCGGGAAACTCTCGTAGCCGTCATCCCAGCGCCGTGCGCTCAACTCGGCCAGGGCGGGCGCCGCCTGGTGGATCGGGTTGCGCGCCTTCTCCGGGTACGCCACATGGCCCTGTACGCCCTGCACCCGCAGCTTGGCCGACAGGCTGCCACGACGACCCACGCGCAGCAGGTCACCGAGCGTCGCGGTCGACGACGGCTCGCCGGTGATGCACCAGTCGATGCGTTGGCCGCGCTCGGCGAACAGCCGTGCGACGTGGCGCACGCCATCGATGGCATCGCCCTCCTCGTCGCTGGTCAGCAGCACCGCCAGCGTGCCGGGGTGATCGGGATGCGCGGCAACGAACTGCTCGGCCGCCACCACGAACGCCGCCACGCTGCCCTTCATGTCGGCGGTGCCGCGACCATACAGCACGCCATCACGGATCGTCGGCGTGAAAGGATCACTGGTCCAGGCCTCGCGCGGCCCCGTCGGCACCACGTCGGTATGGCCCAGCAGCACCAGTACCGGCGCGCCCTGGCCATGGGTCGCCCACAGGTTGTCGACCTCGCCCAGCCGCAGGTGATCGCACTGGAACCCGGCCTGCTTCAAGCGTGCCGCCAGCAGTGCCTGGCAGCCGGCATCATCGGGCGTCACCGAGGGCCGTGCGATCAGCTCGCAGGTCAGGTCGAGGACCGCGCTCACGCGTCACCCACGCCGAAGCGGGCCTTGAAGCCATTGTCACTGAAACCCTGGCTGACCGTGCCGTCGGCGGTGACCACCAGCGGGCGCTTGATCAGCTGCGGGTACTCGCGCAGCAGCAGCTTCCATTCGGCCTCGGAATCGGCGGCCTTGCGGTTGTCCGGCAGCTGCCGCCAGGTGGTGGAGGACCTGTTGACCATCGCGGCCAGGCCACCCAGCTGCTCAGCCCACGCCAGCAGTGTTTCCGGGCTCGGCTTGTTGTCGCGGTAGTCAACGAAGGTGTACGGCACGCCGAAGCGGTCCAGCCACTTGGTCGCCTTCTTGCAGGTATCGCAGTTCTTCAAACCGTAGACAGTGGTGCTCATGGCCATCTGTGATGCTGGAAAACAGAGGCCCAGAATCTCACAACAGGCGCTCGGACACGACCCGGAACGGTACCCTTGGCAGCCGGAAGGCCAGCCCCTCGTGCAGCGCCACGTCCATCGCCTGCAGGCGCGGGCACTGCAGTTCGCCTTCCAGCTGCAGCGGCTGCAGGCTGTCGACATCCACCGGCAGCGCGATGCGGGTGCTGGCCCAGTGCCGGTCACAGGTGCGCGCAACGGCCTCATCCTGGCAGGTCAGGAAGCGCAGCAGGGCCTGATGGCCACCGAAGGCCCCCCGCCACGCCCCGTCCTCCCAGCCCGCAGCGGCCCGCCACTGCAGGTGCAGGGCAGGCGCACTGCCCTGCCCGCCTTCGATCAGGGTGTGCCCATCGCCATCGGCGCGCACCACATGCTCGAAGCGCGTGGACAGGTGGGGCTGCATGGCATCGCTGAAAGCGCGCGCGCCGGCGACGAAGGCCAGCTGGTCCATCACGTTGCGATCGAACAGCACCACCGGGGCCCCGCCTGGATCATGGTCACGGCGCAGGTACCAGCGCCAGTTGCTCTGCCCTGGCGACGGCATCAAGCAGCGCAACGGTCCCGCCAGCACCGGCCCGAAATGGCCATGGCGATAGCTGAGAACGGTATAAGGCGTGCGTCCAGCATGGACCACGTAGTGGTGGCCAGGTGGCGCTGGCGGGGCATGGCGCACATCGACCCACCAGCTCGCGTAGACCACGTCGCGCACGTCGCTGGCCAGCACCGGCATCGGCCAGCGCCGCGACAGTGCCCGGCGCAACCGGGTCCAGCGCGGAGCGTGCAGCAGGCGCGGCAGCATCCGTCCGAACGCGTTGTCGGACGGATGCCGGTAGATCGCGGACTGCGCCAGGTCCTCCGGCGCACTCACCTTCAGTCGGCCAGGCCGCGCAGCAGGTCGTTGACGCTGGTCTTGCTGCGGGTCCTGGCATCAACCTGCTTGACGATCACCGCGCAGTACAGCGAGTGGGTACCGTCCTTGCTCGGCAGCGAGCCGGACACCACCACGCTGTACGGCGGGATGTAGCCGTAGCTGATCTCGCCGGTGGCGCGGTTGTAGATGCGGGTGCTCTGGCTGAGGAACACACCCATGCCGATCACGCTGTGGTGACCGACCACCACGCCTTCCACCACTTCCGAACGCGCACCGATGAAACAGTGGTCCTCGATGATGGTCGGGCTGGCCTGCAGCGGCTCCAGTACGCCGCCGATGCCGGCACCGCCGGACAGGTGGCAGTGCTTGCCGATCTGCGCGCACGAACCCACCGTGGCCCAGGTGTCGACCATGGTGCCTTCGCCGACGTAGGCTCCGATGTTGGTGAAGCTCGGCATCAACACCACGTCCTTGCCGAAGTACGAGCCGCGGCGGGCAATCGCGCCCGGCACCACGCGCACGCCGCTCCGGCGGAACTTCGCTTCGTCGTAGCCGGCGAAGCGCGATTCGACCTTGTCCCAGAACGGTGCCGGTCGTGCATCGACCACCGCCATGTCGTTGACGCGGAAATACAGCAGCACGGCCTTCTTCAGCCACTCGTTGACCTTCCAGCCGCCCTGGCCGTCCGGCTCGGCGACGCGGAATTCACCGCTCTCGAGACCGTCGATCACGCGGTTGACCAGCGGCCTGGTCGAGCCTTCCAGCTCATGCAGGGTCAAGGTGGCGCGGCGCTCGAAGGCGCTCTCGATGCCGAACCTGAGTTCTTCCACGCCGGGTGCCGACGGCTTGCTCAGCGACTTGCGGGCGATGGTTTCGGCGCGGACGGCTTCGGCGCTCTTGGCCGGGGCCGGCTTCTTCACAGCACGCTTGACCGCAGCCGTTTTCTTCGCCGGGGCCTTCACCGCGGCGGCCTTCTTCGGCGCAGTGGCCTTCTTTGCGGCCGGTGGGGCTGCAGCAGGTTTCCGGGCCGCTGCGCTCTTGGGGGTCGCGGCGGTCTTCTTGGCGGGCTTGGTGGCCATCAGGCGGGGTCTCCGGCGTTTCGATCAGGGTCCAGGCAGGCCAGCATTGCGTCATGCAGCTGCTGCCGGGCAGGTTCAGTCAGGGGGAGGTCGTGTTCGTCACTGATCACGAAGGTGTCTTCGGCGCGCTCGCCGAACGTGGCAATGCGCGCATCATGCACGCGCAGGCCCTGGTTGCGCAGCACGAACGCCACATCGGCCAGCAGGCCGGGACGGTCGGGAGCGACCAGGGCAAAACGGGTTGCGCCCGGTTCATCGCGGAACTCGATGCGCGGGGCGAAGCGGAAGTGCCGCAGTTGCCGAGGTACCACACGGCGCGACGGCCGCAGGCGCGACAGGTCACCACTGAGTGCCTCGCGCAGCGCCGCCTCCAGGTTGGCACTGCTGCCATCGGCAAACGTGTCGGCCGGGTTCACTTCGAAGGTATCGAAGATGGTATCGGCCGGACCGTCCAGCACGCGTGCGCGGTGAATGCCATAGCCCTTGCGGTCCAGGGTCATCACGATCGCGGCGAACAGGCCGTCGCGGTCGGGCGAGTGCACGAACACTTCCAGCGCCGGGTCATCCACACTGATCCGGCGCACCTTCACCAGCACCTGGCCCTGCTTCACCGGCACCAGCGCGGCTGCCTGCCAGGCCAGCTGCTCGGGGCGCAGACGAATGAAGCCCTCATCCGGCATCACCGCGAACTGGCGATCGATGGTGGCGTCGTCGTAACCCTGCTCGCGCACCAGTGCGCGCACGCTGTCACGTGCCTCGGCCACGCGTTCGGCGGCCGGTACCGGATGCTCCAGCCCCTCGCGCAGCGCGCGCCGGGTGGCGAAGTACAGGTCGGCCAGCAGGCGGTCCTTCCAGGCATTCCACAGCTTCGGGCTGGTGCCGGCGATGTCTGCACAGGTCAGCAGGTACAGGTAGTCCAGGCGGTCGCGGCTGCCGACCAGGGTGGCGAAGCGATGGATCACTACCGGATCGGCGATGTCCTGCTTCTGCGCGGTCACCGACATGCGCAGATGCTGTTCGACCAGCCATGCCACCAGCTCGGTATCGGTGCCACTGAGCGCATGCGCCTGGCAGAACGCACGCGCGTCCACCGCACCCAGCTCCGAGTGGTCGCCGCCGCGGCCCTTGGCGATGTCATGGAACAGGCCGGCCAGCAGCAGCAGTTCCGGCTTGCGCAGGCGGGGCCACACTTCGTGCGCGATCGAGAAGCGTTCGTCGGCACGGCTGCTGGCGAACTGGCCGATGTTGCGCAGGACCATCAGCGTGTGCTGGTCGACCGTATAGACATGGAACAGGTCGAACTGCATGCGCCCGCTGACCTGGGCAAACGCGGGGATCCACTGGCCAAGCACACCCAGCCGCGCCATGCGCGAAAGCGTGTCGACCGGACGCTGGCCGCGCAGCAGGGACAGGAACTGCTCGCGTGCATCGGCATCGGCCTGGTCGTAGGCCGGCAACAACGGCAGCGCTTCGGCCAGCGCGCGCGCGGTCAGCGAATGCAGGCCTCGCACCTGTGGATTGTTGGCCCAGCTGGAAAACAGGGCGAACACCTGGCCGATGTCACCGCGCGGCCAGTCGGCCTCGTTGGCGGCCAGGTAGCCGCGGCGCAGGGAGAAGCCCACGGTCAGCGGTTCCGGCTGGGCCTCGCCATCGAACTGTTCCTCGAAGCGCTGCAGCAGGCGGTCGCTGATCCGGCGCACCACCAGCGCGGCGCGGTAGAAGCCCTGCATCATTTTCTCGACACCGAGATTCTCGGCATCGTCTTCGAAGCCCAGGCGCGCGGCCAGGGTCTTCTGGTAATCGAAGCGCAACCGTTCTTCCGGGCGGCGCGCGACCAGGTGCAGGCCGAAGCGCAGCCGCGCCAGCACCGCACGCTCGCGCTTCAGCGCAGCCGCTTCGTCGGCACCCAGGTGGCCCAGGCCGACCAGCGCTTCCAGGTCGCGTACGCCGAAGGCGCGCAGCGCCATCCAGCCCAGCGTGTTGAGATCGCGCAGGCCGCCGGGACCATCCTTGAGATCCGGCTCCAGGTTGTCGGCAGTGTCGCCGAAGCGCTGGTGGCGGTTGCGCAGCTCTTCCAGCTTGGCCAGGAAGAAGGCACGCGCCGGCCACAGCTCACGGTCGTCGATGGCCTCGCGCAGCGCACGGCGCGCCGCATCATCGGCCAGGATCGGACGCGCCTCGATCAGCGCGGTCAGCACGGTCTGGTCAGCCGCCGCCTCGCGGCACTGCAATGCAGAACGCACCGCATGGCTGACCGCCAATCCGCAGTCCCACAGCAGCGCGAACAGGCGTGCCAATGCCGCTTCATGCGCCCGTTGTGCGGGCGGGTCGCCGAACACCAGCAGGTCGATGTCCGAACGCGGAAACAGTTCACCCCGGCCATAGCCACCGACCGCGAACAGCG
>OJTH01000202.1_pt1 | contig 9462 bp, 8 predicted proteins | sample 1599661 | NCBI WGS metagenome assembly OJTH01 (sample SAMN04436666, study PRJEB24849) | human gut metagenome | biome: human gut; feature: NICU; material: stool | host: Homo sapiens | place: USA: Saint Louis, MO | collected 2010-06-02 | reverse complement strand
AGCGTGAAGGCGCAGTCAGCTTGCCGTCGCTGGGGCTTCAGTCAGCCGCGGCGGCGGCGCGCAGCGCGGCGGCCCTGTCTGCGCCCAGGTAGCGGGTGATCGCACGCCGCATCAGGTACAGCAGTGGAATCAAGGCAATCGCAAAGCCCATCTTGTAGATGTAGTTGACGCTGCTGACGGCCAGGAACAGTGAGGTCGGCCAGTGCTGCGGGCCGAGCACGAAGGCGATCCAGATCACTACAAAGCTGTCCACCACCTGGGAGATCGCGGTGGATCCGGTCGCACGCAGCCACACGTGGCGCTCGCCGGTGGCCTGGCGGATGCGGTGGAACACGGCCACGTCGATCAGCTGGCCGAGCAGGAAGGCCACCAGCGAACCGGCGATGGTCCACATGCCCTGGCCGAACACCGCTGCGAATGCCGCCTGGTAGTCCGGCACGCCGTGGCCGTCCATCGAGGTGACCCACCAGCTGGCCGGCGCCAGCGAGATCGCTGCGAAGGCGAACAGGAAGCCATAGGCGATCAGCACCACGGCCAACCACGAGATGAAGCGCACGCCGCGCTTGCCGAAAAACTCGTTGATCGTGTCGGTCATGATGAACACCACCGGCCACAGCAGGGTACCGGCGGTGAAGCTGAGCGAACCGGTCTGGCCAAACAGGTTCCAGTTCAGCGGATCGATGCCGAGGGTGTCTTCCAGCGCGAAGATCTTCACCCCGATCAGTTCGGCCAGCACGGCGTTGCCGCAGAAGAACGCGGCCAGCACGATGAACAGCAGGACCGCGCGGTCCTGCAGCGGGCGCTCGATTGGCGCCGCGGTGGTCATTCGCTGCGTTCGCCTGCGCGCGTGAACGGAACGCTGGACGGTGCGACGGCACCGCCGGAAATGATGAAGCTCATGGCCTGGTCGACGGTCCAGTCGGTCGGGGTCAGCAGCTCCACCGGCACGATCTCCAGGTAACCCGAGGTCGGGTTCGGCGTGGTTGGCACGTACACCGCGGCCAGTTCACGGTCGGTGCCCTGTTCCTTGATCACGCGGGTGACCAGCCCGACCGACTTCATGTCGCGGTGCGGGAAATCGATCAGCACCACGCGCTGGGTGCTGCCCGGCTCGGTCTGCAGCATGTCCAGCAGCTTCTTGGCGCTGTCGTAGATGATGCTGGCCAGCGGAATGCGCTTGATCACCGCGCCGACCCAGCGCAGCAGGCGCTGGCCGAGCACGCGGCGGCTGGCCACGCCCACCGCCAGGATCACCAGCAGGGTGGCGAGCAGGGCGATGGTGTTCTGGATCCACTCGGCACGGACCCAGCCGAGGTAATGCGGGAAGCTTGTCGCGATCTGCTCGGAAAGCGGCACCACCAATGGGCTGGAAATGCCCGAAAGGAGCACGAACACGAATTTGACCACGACCCAGGTCAGCCAGATCGGCAGCAGGGTCAGCAGGCCGGTCAGGAACAGGCGCTGCAGGGAGGGGCGGGGGACCAGGACGGGGGCTTCGAGCGACATGCGCGCATTGTAGCGGCCACAGCCGGTCGATTACGCTGGGGGATCGACTGCGGCAACGATGCATGGAAGGGAAGCAGTGTTGAAGATTCTGCGCGGACTGGGCTGGGCCCTGGCAGGACTGCTGGTGCTGGCCATCGTGGCGTGGTGTGCCTCGCGCATGTGGCCCGTGCCGGAATCACGGCTGCAGGCCCAGCAGCGGTTGCAGGCCCGCCTGCCCGCTGATGGCCGCAACGGCTTTGCGCTGCTGTGGACACTCGCGTTCGACGATCTCGACCCGGGCCAGCGCGATCAGGCGCTGGCCCGGGACGTACAGCGCTGGGAGGCGGATCCGCGCGGCAAGGGCGGCGCCCGTCCGCAGCTGGCAGAGGACCACGTCGAGCTGCAATCACGGCCTTCGGCCAGCTGCGGACCAACCGCCAGTGACTGCCTCGCCCAGGTGCGCGCGGACCCGCAGCGCTTCGTCGATGCCCACGCTGGCCACCAGCAGCTGCATGCGCGCCTGGACCAGCTGGCCGATGCGGATCACTTCGTGTCGCCGTTCCGGCCCAAAGGGGAAGGCATCCTCGTGCCGATGCCGACCTATGGTTTGGTGATCGACGCCACCAGCGCACGCGCGCTGGCCTATGTGCAGGGTGATATCGACGGTGCGCTGCGTGGCAGTTGCCGCGGGCTGCAGCTGGGCCGCCGGCTGGTGACGGGCGGCAGCTACCTGGTGGAGAGCATCATCGGTGCCAGCCTGGTGCAGGCCAATGCCCAGCTGCTGGCCGACATGCTGGTTGAACTGCCGGCCGACCAGCCGCTGCCTGCGGAATGCGAGCAGGCGATGAAGCCGATGCGGGCCGCCGAACAGAGCCTGTGCCGTGCGATGCAGGGCGAGTATGCGATGAGCAGGGCTGCGATCGAAACCTCGGCGCAGGAGTTCGGTGGTGTGCTGGTACTCGATCGCAGCAGCACCCTGGCGCGTGTGGCGGGCAACCTGGGCTGGGCCTGTGGCGCGGCGGCGATGACCGCGCTGGAGGCGGATCGCCCGCTGCCGGTGCCGGCACCGCCGCAGCATGACTTCGGCTGCCTGTCGAACATCATGGGGTGCGTGCTGGCCGATATCGCGGGCCCGGCCTATCCCGCCTATTCGTCACGGCCCCAGGATGCCGCCGCGATGGTGCGGCTGATCGGTGCGCAACGCTGGCTGCGACAGCAGGCCGAGGACCCTGTGGATGCGCTGAAGCGCTTGCCTGCCCAGTTCCGCTCGCAGGTGCGGGCACCGCAGTTGTCGGCCGATGGCCGCCGCCTGCAGGTAGCGCGGCGCGCAGCGCCGCGCAGCACCGACGAGAGCCCATGGTTGTCGGTACCGATGGTGGCGGGGGACGCCCCGGCCGCCGCCGCGCGCGACTGAGCAGCGGCGGCCAGTGCGCGCTGTCCCCGTCATCCTCGCGGCTGCCTTCGCTCCGCAGGTGCACACGCGCATACGGGCGCATCGGAGCCTCCCTGGCAGGGCAGCAGAGGACAGCGCCCGCGCCGGATCAGCGCGCGTGTGGCTTCAACCGCAGATAGACCTGCTTGCGCACCTGGGCGACCACCTCGCCGCTGTCGTCGACGACGTCGTTGCTGAACCAGCGCAGCACCTTCTCGCCGCCCGCTGCTTCGGCACGCAGTTCGGCCAGCAGCGCATCGTCGATGCGGAACGAGGTGCGCACCGTGCCCCGGCCAGGCTTGAGGAAATCGATCGCACCGGCCCGGTCCCACACGTAGTAGTCACGGCCGAGGATGTGCAGCAGGCCCAGCATCCAGAACGGGTCGGTCATCGCGAACAGGCTGCCGCCGAAATGCGTGCCGACGTAGTTGCGGTTCCACGGGCGCAGCCGCAGCTCGACGTCGATCTGCCGATAATCGGGCGTGATGCGGGTGACATGGATGCCGGTGAACAGGAACGGTGGCCACAGGTTGATGCCGAAGCGGAACAGGCGGGCGTTCATGCGGGTCCGGGGGCGCGAGGCGAGGCGCCCAGTCTAACCATTCGCATGCGTATGTTGCACCCCGGGCGTGTGTCCTACGGCGGCGTGCATGTCCTGCCTCATGGGCCGTCGATCATGTACCCGTCGCGGCCGTTGGCCTTGGCCTGATAAAGGGCGGTGTCGGCGCCTTCCACGAAATGGTGGGGCTGCAGTTCGCCGTCGGGCACGCGGGTGAATACGCCGATGGTGAGCGTGACGGTATCGTCGCTGCCATCGCCCGGCGCCGGCAAGGCGCGCACGCAGGCAATCAGGTCCTCGATCACCTGGCGTGCGCCCTCGGCCGGTGTATCCGGCAGCACCAGCGCGAATTCGTCGCCACCGTAGCGTGCCGCCATGTCGCGCGGGCGGCGCGCATGGGCGCCGATCAGGCGGGCGACATCACGCAGCACGCGGTCGCCGACCTGGTGCCCGTGGCGATCGTTATGGCGCTTGAAGTGGTCGACGTCGATCAGCGCCAGGCTCAATGGCTTGCCGCTGCGCCGCGCTGCATCACATTCCTGCTGCAGCGACTGCTCGAAGCGGAGGCGGTTGCCCAGGCCGGTAAGGGCGTCGCGGTTGGCCTGGCGGTGCCAGGCCGAGATCCGCCACACCGCCCAGACCAGCAGTGCCAGCGTCACGCCCAGCATCGCGCTGGCCGGCGCCCACCACAGGTCACTCGTGCGCAGCAGCAGCCAGCTCAGCAGGGCAGGCATCGGCAACGAACACAGCGCGACCAGCCAGGGCAGGCGCAGGCCGAGCAGGATCACGCACAGCGCCACCAGCACACCGCTGGTGGCGTGCTGCCAGGCATGCGGTAGAACATCGATCTGCCTGTGCTGCAGCAGCATCGAGGTGATGTTGGCCTGGTACTCGCTGCCGCTCATCCAGAACTCGCGGGTGGTCGGGGTCAGCAGGCGGGGCGCGATGCCGCTGGCCGTCATGCCAACTACGATGCGGCGGCCATGCAGCATCGCCATGTCCACGTGGCCATCGAGAACGTCCGCATAGGACACCTGCGGCAGCCGCTCGGGGGGGCCGGCGTAGCGCACGCGAACGTAATCGTCGCGACGCCATTGATAGGGCGAGCCCAGTTCCGGGTCGGGATCGGGCAGGCCGCGTACGGCACCGGCAGGCAGGTCGGCCAGTGCCAGGCCCAGTGCCGGCCAGTGCGGCTGGCCGATACCTGCGTGCAGATAGACGCCACGGGCGACGCCGTCGCCATCCACCTCGACATCGGTGTGGCCGATGGCGGCAGCACTGGCAGCGATCTGTGGGATCGGCAGCATCTCCTCGGCCATGCGGTCGCCGGCCGCCGGTGCGGCCAGCACCGGCAGCACCACCCGGCCATTGCGTCGGATGGCGGCCGCCAGTTGATCATCCTGTCGGCTGTCACGGCGATCCGGTTCGGACAGCATCAGGTCCAGCGCGACGCGTTCGGCGCCGGCATCGGTCAGGCGGTCAAGCAGGCGTGCATGCACCGAGCGGGGCCAGGGCCACTGGCCGATGCGCTGCAGGCTGCCTTCGTCGATGGCGACGATCAGCACGCTGGGATCGGGGCGGTAATCCCAGTTGCCGACCAGCGCGTCATAGGCCGCCTCGTCCTGCCGCCACAGCCATTGTCCCTGGCTGGCCACGATGGTCAGCACGCCGGCCAGCAGGGCCAGCAGGATCCGCTTCGCCCATGGCAGCGGCGAGCGCCTCACAACACCACCCAGCGCAGCCGGGCACCGCCACCCGCGCCGTAGCACAGGCGGCACGGCAGCGGGACCTGCTGGGCAGGCGAGAACGCGCTGGCGTGGCCGTCATCGTCGATGTACTGCACGCGTACATGCAGGGTGCCGCTCCAGGGGCGCTTGAAGCTCACCTGCGGCTGGTCCACGGTTTCGTCGACCAGCGGTGCCTTGAAGTCGCCGCGGCGATCCACCTGCACCCGGTAGCGCTGGCCGTCGCTGCCGGCCTGCCAGCGCAGCGTCAGCTCGCCGTGTGCGGCCTCGGGTGGTTGCAGGGCCGGGTCCACCGGTTCGTTGCTCAGCTGCAGCGGCAACGCCTGGCCATAGCGGCCCTGTCGGCCTTCGCCATCGCGCGAGGCCACGCGCCAGTAGTACTGGCCGGGCGGCAGCGGTTGCGCCAGGCGCAGGTCGGTCGCATGGGTGGCCTGCTCCTGCAGGGGCTGCAGGAAGCTGGGTTCGGTGGCGATCTGCAGGACGCTGCTGCGCGCACCGGGGGCCTGGCTCCAGCGGAAACGCGGGCGGTCGCTGTTGATCGTCTGCCCATGCAGCGGCGATACGGTCAGCGGCGGTGGTGGCTGGTCACCGAGCTCGAAATCGGCGCTGGCATCCAGGCCTTCGGCCCCCTGGGCGTCGACCGCGCGCAACAGGATGCGCAGTTGGCCAGGCGGCAGATCGCCGATCGCCAGCCGGGTGTCGGCGGTGGTGGCGGCGAACAGCAGGATCTCCGGCGTTGCCGCCTGCACCACTTCCACCCGGTAATGATCGGCGCCATTGACCGGTTCCCAGGCAAGCACGGTCGGCAGCGGCGCCAGGCGCAGCGCGTCATTGCGCAGCGCCGGCGCCGGCAGCAGTGCGGAGACCGCAGCGGGCGCCGCATCGGCACTGCTGCTGCGGGTCGCCTGGCCCGGCCGGACCAGGCGCTGGCCATGGGAGTTGCCGACCTGCACCTTGCCCTGCAGGACCTCGGTGGCACCGACGTGCCCGTTATCCCCGGCGCTGACCCGGAACACCGTGCCGCGCACGCTGCTGGTCGCGGTGGGCGCATCGATGATGTAACGCGAGGCGGGGCCGCGCGCCGGCGTCACCCGGTTGCTGGCTCGCCCCTGCTGCAGGCGCAGTCGGGTGTCGACCATGCCGGTGTGGCCGTAACGGCTCAGCTGGTCCAGGCGCAGGCGCGAGTACTCGCGCAGCTGCAGGCGCGAGGCATCGGCGAATTCCAGGGTGATGCTGGAATCGCCTTCGGTCTCCACGGTGTCACCGATATGCAGCTGTTCGCCGGCCTGGAGCGCGCGGGTCGCCGTGCCATCGGCGCCTGCCAGCGCGACCTTGCCGCGCACGGACAGCACCCGGGCCGGCGCCGGTTCGGTGCGCAGCCAGCTGATCGGGAAGCGCAGCAGCTGGCCCGGCGGCAACTGGTAGGGGTTGTCGATGCGGTTGTGCTGCTGCAGCTGCTGCCAGCGTACCGAGGGCTTCAGGTAGAGCCCGCCCAGGTCCCACAGGGTATCGCCGGGCCGGACCCGGTAGTTCCAGTCCTGGGCGCCGGCAATGGCGGGCATCAGGAAGAGGGCGCAGAGCAGAGCGCCCGTTAAATGCATGGCGAACGACAGAGAGCGGACGACGGTCACAGTTTGCAATCCCGGCAATGCGGGGGTGCAGCTGCAAGACCCCATGGCCCCGACCTCATCCCCCCGAACGGATCGTGGCGACCGCGTGGCCACCAGCGCGGGCATTATTGCCCGCGTTCAGTGCAGGGATTCTGAACGGAGCGGGTTCCCGTTCAGAACAGCAGCGACGCCATCCTGCGGCGGTACTGGCCGACCAGATCCTCGTCGGAGATCACATTGAAGGCGTCGATCAGCGCCTTGCGCGGCAGGCCTTCCTCGAATCCGCGGTCGATCCGCAGCATTTCCAGGAACTGGGCCAGCGCGGCCTCGTCATGACCGCCGAGCAGCAGTTGCACGCCGCGCAGGTGGCGGGCCTTGAGGTCCTTGCCGTCAGCGGCGATGCGTGCGTCCAGTACCTCGGCGGCCGGTGCATCCTTCAGCGCGGCGGCGAAGGCCAGGCGGGCGCGGGCACGCACGGCGCGGTCGTCGGTGGCCAGGTTGGCAGGCAGGCCGTCGATCAGGGTGCCTGCCTCGTCCACGCCACCGATCTGCAGCAGGGCCAGGGCCAGGTCGAGCTTCAGTTCATCCTTGTCCGGCTCGGCGGCGATCTGCGCACGCAGCACATCGACCTGCGCCTGCGGATCCAGCGGGGTGTCATCTTCGGGGACAGCATCGCCCACATCGGCCGGTACGATGCCGTGCTGGGCCAGGAACTCACGCAGCTGGCCTTCCGGAATGGCGCCGGGGAAGCCGTCCACCAGCTGGCCGCCCTTGACCAGGAACACGGTCGGCACCGAGCGGATCTGGAAGGCCGCAGCGATCTGCTGTTCCTTGTCGACATCGACCTTGGCCAGCTCGAACGCACCGTTGTACTCGGCAGCCAGCTTTTCCAGCATCGGGCCGAGGGTCTTGCACGGCCCGCACCAGGTGGCCCAGAAGTCGACCAGCACCGGCGTCTGCAGCGACTTCTGCAGGACTTCGGCCTCGAAGGTCGCAGTGGTGGCGTCGAATACGTAGGTCGTCTCGGTCATGGGGAAAGCATCGCTTGGCATCTGGAGACCGATTCTATGGTGACGATCGATGTCCGTCTCAACCCTGCCATCACATCGCGCGCGACGGCCTCGGGGGCGTGGCACGCAGTACAGCTCGTGGATCACCCGCTTTCCGGAGCTGACCGGCGTAGTGGTCGCGGTGCGCCGGAAGCACCCGGCCTCGGTCGCGCGCTTGGCGCACCGCGTCGCTGCCGCGACAATGCGCTGATCCATTCTTTTCCGGGTGACTGCGCGCAATGTCCATGGTCCGGCTTGATCGTTGGTTGGGACTGCTTGCTGCAGTCGTGTTCGTCCTGGCTGTGTCTGGCTTCGGTGCCGGCCTGGAGGGTTATGCACAGGCGCGCCACCCGGTGGCGCTGCTGGGTGCGCGGGGTGTACCGCATGCGCTGGCCTTCAATCTGCTTGGATTTGTGCTGCCCGGCGTGCTCGCCGCGGTGGTGGCTGAGCGCCTGCGCCGCAGCCTGCCCGCCACTGCCGGCTGGGCATCGAGGGTCGGCAGCCAGATGCTGCTGCTGGCTGGCCTGGGCTTTGCCGCGATGGGCTTGCTGCCGCTGGACGTGGACGATCTGCATGGGCCGGCCAGCCAGCTGCATGCAAGTGCCGGGATGATTTGGGTGCTGGGCTTCGTCGCCGGAACCCTGTTGCTGGGCACGACACAGCTGCGTCAGGCGCATGGCCGCGCCCTGGGCGCCTTTGCCCTGGGCTGCGGCATGCTGGCTGCGGTGGCCGCGTTTGCCCTGCAGGGCGTCCTGCCGGCGCCGCTGGCACAACGGCTGGCGTTCGCCTGCTGGGTGGCCTGGCTGGCCACCGCACTGCCGCTGTCGCGCCAACGCTGAGACGGCTCCCGGGGCATCGCGGCGCCCACCCCCAGCAGGCAGGATTGGAGACGTTTGCCGCACTGCGGTACGCTGTACCGCTTTGCCGCCGCATCCGCGTGTTCCATGACCAGCGCTGAAACCAACGCCTACGACCCGCAGCAGGTTGAATCCGCCGCCCAGCAGTACTGGGACGCCACCCGTGCCTTCGAGGTCGACGAGACCTCGGACAAGCCGAAGTACTACTGCCTGTCGATGCTTCCGTACCCGTCCGGTGCGCTGCACATGGGCCACGTGCGCAATTACACGATTGGCGACGTGATCAGCCGCTACAAGCGCATGACCGGCCACAACGTGCTGCAGCCGATGGGCTGGGACGCGTTCGGCCTGCCGGCGGAAAACGCCGCGATCAAGAACAAGACCGCGCCGGCGGCGTGGACCTACAAGAACATCGACCACATGCGCAGCCAGCTGAAATCGCTGGGCTATGCCATCGACTGGTCGCGCGAGTTCGCCACCTGCCGTCCGGACTATTACGTCCACGAGCAGCGCATGTTCACCCGCCTGATGCGCAAGGGCCTGGCCTATCGCCGCAACGCGGTGGTGAACTGGGACCCGGTCGACCAGACCGTGCTGGCCAACGAGCAGGTCATCGACGGCCGCGGCTGGCGCTCCGGTGCGCTGGTGGAGAAGCGTGAGATCCCGCAGTGGTTCCTGCGCATCACCGACTACGCCCAGGAACTGCTGGATGGCCTGGACGAGCT
>OJTH01000196.1_pt1 | contig 9666 bp, 7 predicted proteins | sample 1599661 | NCBI WGS metagenome assembly OJTH01 (sample SAMN04436666, study PRJEB24849) | human gut metagenome | biome: human gut; feature: NICU; material: stool | host: Homo sapiens | place: USA: Saint Louis, MO | collected 2010-06-02 | reverse complement strand
ACAAAGCGCCCTCACCCATGGAAGCTCGGTCGCGCCATCCATGGCGCTCACGCCCCTGCCACCGGATCCACCCCGCCTTCGACAGTTTCCCGCGGCCTGCCGGAAGGGCATCCCGCTCTGGTAGGTGTCGACCTTGGTCGACACGGTAGATCCACGCCATGCGTGGATGGGGTGGTGGAAGACGCTGTAATGAAATGGATGGAACCAGGGGGTCAGAAGGGGTTCAGTGCCACGCGCTGAATGCGTCCCCCGGACGGGTAGACTGTGGCTCCTGCTCACGTGAAGACTGGTTGCCCGATGTCCGCCAAACGCCGCTGGTTGCCCCTGTTGTGCCTGGCCTTGGCGGGCTGCAGCCAGCTGGAAAATCCAGGCAATGTGACCGCTGCTGACAAGGCTGCGCGGGCGCCGGCCAGCGATGGCGAGAACATGGTGTCGATCAATGCGGCCGATGCACCGCCACCGCCAGCGCCGCCGCGCAGCCAGGCGGATCGGCCGTGGCCGCAGGCGCAGCTTGAGAATGGCCGTGCCTGGGTCAGCTGCAGCACGGAATATGCTGGCGATGCCGGCGACGGTGTCGAGCTGGAAGGCCTGCAGCGCGAGCAGATCACCCAGGCGCTGGCCCCGTGCGCCGAGCGCGGCCTGATGCGCGTGCGTTACGCCGGCAAGATCAATCCGGGCTTCGCCGAGATGATGTGGCGACTGGCCGTGGTTGCTGACGAGCAGAAGATCCACAAGCGCATCCTCGATCTGGATTCCAGCGGGGGGCAGGTGGAGTCGGCGATTGTCGCCGGTGACAGCATCGGTGAATCGGGCTGGACCATCTGGGTGCGCGAAGGCTCGATCTGCCATAGCGCCTGCGTGTTCGTGCTGGCCGCCGGCGACAACCGCCTGCTGTCGGGCAAGGTCGGCATCCACCGCATGATGCGCATCAGTTCCAAGGCCACCTCGCGCGCCGAGCTCAACCGCGAGCTGCACGAGGTCTACGACAACGTGAAGGACTACCTGCAACGCAACGGCGTGGCGGTCGGTGTGGCCGATCTGATGATGACCGTGCCCAACCGCAGCCTGCGGCTGCTGACTCCGGACGAACTGCGCCAGTACGGCCTGGATGGCACCAATGCGGTGCAGGACGATCTGGAACGGATCAAGCAGATGCGTGCCTGCGGCGACGATTTCGTGCAGCGCAAGGACGCGTTCCTGGTCGCCTTCGACCAGCAGTGCAAGCGCGAAGGCGCCGACATGGAGTCGATCAACAGCTGCGGCCAGGCGTTGAAGCAGCGCTTCGGCTTCCCGGACGCGGTCTGCCCCGACGAAAGCCCGCTGTCGGAGATCGATGTGGCGACGCTGCCACCAGCGCCGCCGGAGCCGCCGCCGGTGGCCGAACAGGCGCCAGCAGAGACCGGCACGCCGGCCGCTCAGGCCGATGCGGCGGCGGTGGAAGGCAACGCCCACGCGCGCTGACGAACCGCTCACTGCGCTGGCGTAGACTGCGGTCCTTTCCTCCAGAACCGGCGGTGTCCATGAAGCGCGTGCTCCTGCTGCTGTCCCTGCTGCCCCTGACTGCGTTGGCGCAGGCACCTGCACCGGCCACGCCTGCACCGGCTCCGGCACGCCCGGCCCCGACATCGCCGGCGGCCGCGAAGCCCGCCACTGCCGGTGCCCCGGCGTTGACCGCTGCGCATCAGGCCCAGGTGCAGAAGCAGGACGCGGAAATGGGCGCGGCTGCGTTGAAGGCGGCACAGCTGGTCGATGCCAACCGCGCCGGCGAATTGTGGGATGGTGCTTCGGCCGTCGCGCGCCGTGCGGTGCCGAAGGCCACCTTCGTCAGCCAGTTGGCCGCCGAGCGCACGCGCCTGGGTGCGCTGGCCGGGCGTGGCCAGCCGACCATCACCCGGGTCAAGTACAGCCCCGGCGCCGCAGTGCCGGAAGGGTTGTACATCAACGTCAGCTTCCCGACCCGTTTCGCTAACAGCGTGCAGCCGGTGCGCGAGCTGGTCTCGTTCCGTTTCGACGAGGACCAGGTCTGGCGCCTGGCCGGTTACAGCCTGCGCGCGTCGGCGCCCTGAGGAGATGAACGATGGCAACTGAGCTGACGATGCTGGCCTGGTCGGTGCTGCTGGGCTTCGTCTACATCTTCGCCACCTCCACCGTGGTCACCCGCGAGCGCGGGATGAAGTGGAATGCCTCGGCACGGGATGGCAATTCAAAGCCGCTCAGCCCGCTGGCCGGCCGCCTGCAGCGTGCGCAGTCCAACTTCCTGGAAACCTTCCCGTTCTTCGCCGCTGCCGCCATCGCAGTGGTCGTGGCCGGGCGCAGCAACGACACCACGGCGCTGGCTGCGCAGGCCTACGTCTGGGCGCGTGTGGTCTACCTGCCGCTGTATGCCGCGGGCGTGCCCTACGTGCGCAGCCTGGTCTGGCTCGTATCGCTGCTGTCGATCCTGGCGCTCGTGTTCGCACTTCTGTAAGTCGGCCTGATCCAGATCAAGGCCGCTCAGGCGCGCGGCGCTATGCTGGCCCGGACTGAATCAACGGCAGGAGGCGCGCATGCGCTGGATGGACGGGGTGTTGGGCGGCGCCGGACCGGCGGGCCTGTGCTTCGCGCGCGCGCTGGCCGGCAGTGGCCTGCAGGTCGGGCTGGTCGAAGTGCAGCCGCGCCAGGCCCTGGCCGACGCCGCCTTCGATGGCCGCGAGATCGCGCTGACCCATGCCTCGCGGCAGAGCATGGAGCAACTGGGGCTGTGGCAGCGGCTGCCGCAGGCCGAAGTCGCCGAGCTGCGCGATGCCAGGGTGATGAACGGCGGCTCGCCGTTCGCGTTGACCTTCGCCAGCAGCCAGGTTGATGGCCAGCCGCTGGGCTGGCTGGTGCCCAACCACCTGATCCGCCGCGCCGCCTGGGACGCCGTGCAGGGCCAGGATGGGCTGGAGCTGTTCGACGGGCGCAAGGTGCTGGGCGTGCAGGCCGATGCGCAGGGCCAGGTGGTCAGACTCGATGACGGCAGTCAACTGCACGCGCGCCTGCTGGTCGCGGCTGACAGCCGCTTCTCCGCCACCCGCCGCATGCTTGGCATCGGTGCGCAGATGCGCGACTTCGGCAAGTCGATGCTGGTATGCCGCATGCAGGTCGAGCGCGACCATCACCATACGGCCTGGGAGTGGTTCGCCTACGGCCGCACCATGGCGCTGCTGCCGCTCAACGAGGGCCAGGCATCGGCGGTGATCACGCTGCCGCCGCGGCAGATCGAAGAACTGCTGGCGATGGACGAGGTGGCTTTCGGTGAGGCCATCAGTGCCTGCTTCGAGCATCGGCTGGGCCGCATGCAGCCGGTGGCCACACCGCAGGCGTATCCGCTGGTGGGGGTGTACGCGCACCGTTTCGTCGGCGAGCGTTCCGCGCTGATCGGCGATGCCGCGGTGGGCATGCACCCGGTCACCGCGCACGGCTTCAATCTGGGACTGGCCAGCGCACAGCGGCTGGCACAGGGCATCGTCGCGCAGCAGCGGCGCGGTGCCGACATTGCCGCCGCCGGCATGCTGGCCAGCTACCAACGCGGTCATCGGTTGGCGTCGCGGCCGCTGTACGAGGCCACCAACGCGATCGCCAGCCTGTACACCGACGATCGTCGCCCGGCACGCCTGCTGCGGGCCGCGGGCCTGCGCCTGGCGCAGGGCGTGGCGCCGTTCAGGCAGCTGATCGCCTCGCACCTGACCCAGCGCGTGGCCTGAACACCCTCGGATCAGCCAGCGGCCAGCACGCGGATCTGGCTGTCGGCGAACTCGACCACCTGGCCTGCGCGGATCTTGCAGGCCTTGCGCAGTTCGACCTCACCGTCGACCCGCACCTGGCCCTCGCTGATGACCATCTTGGCCTCGCCGCCGCTGGTGACCAGGTCGGCCAGCTTCAGCAGCTGCTTGAGTTCGACGTAGTCGCCGTCGAGGTCGAATTCGAGAATCTGCATGGAGCGAGGGGTCCTGGAAAGAGGGCGCAGGCCAGCGGCCGGGCCGGGGAGAGGGCGCGTATTGTGCGCCAGCACGGGGCACGACGGCACGCACATGGAAAGCTGTACGCCTCGTTCAGGATCAATGCGGTATCATTCCGCTCTGAGCGAGTGAAATCTCCTCCGACCGAGCAGCGCCAGGGCACGCGATAAGAAGGGCGCCCAAAGCGCGGACCATCACCCTTTTTATCGCACTGCCAGGAAGACGGCAGTGCCTTCGGAGTTCCCCATGTCCCAAGATTCCCAAGCGCCGCTGCAGTTCGCGCAGCTCGGCCTGTCCGAGCCCGTGATGCAGGCGGTCACCGCCATCGGCTACGAAACCCCGTCGCCGATCCAGGCCGCCACCATCCCGGCGATGCTGGAAGGCCGCGATGTGCTGGGCCAGGCCCAGACCGGTACCGGCAAGACCGCTGCGTTCGCACTGCCGGTACTGTCCAACATCGACCTGCAGCAGATCAAGCCCCAGGCCCTGATCCTGGCGCCGACCCGCGAACTGGCCATTCAGGTTGCCGAGGCATTCCAGTCCTATTCGTCGAAGATCCCGGGCTTCCGCGTGCTGCCAGTGTACGGCGGCCAGCCGTACGGCCAGCAGCTGTCGGCCCTGCGCCGTGGCGTGCACATCGTGGTCGGTACTCCCGGCCGCGTGATCGATCACCTGGACCGCAGCACCCTGGACCTGTCCGAGCTGAAGACCCTGGTGCTGGACGAAGCCGATGAAATGCTGCGCATGGGCTTCATCGACGATGTCGAAGCCGTGCTGAAGAAGCTGCCGGAGCAGCGCCAGGTGGCCCTGTTCTCGGCCACCATGCCGCCGCAGATCCGCCGCATCGCGCAGACCTACCTGCAGGACCCGGTGGAAGTGACCATCGCGGCCAAGACCACCACCTCGGCCAACATCCGCCAGCGCTACTGGTGGGTGAGCGGCATGCACAAGCTGGACGCGCTGACCCGCATCCTGGAAGTCGAGCCGTTCGACGCGATGATAATCTTCGCGCGCACCAAGGCCGGCACCGAAGAACTGGCCAGCAAGCTGCAGGCGCGTGGCCTGGCCGCTGCCGCCATCAACGGTGACATGCAGCAGGCACAGCGCGAGCGCACCATTGCCATGCTGAAGGAAGGCAAGCTGGACATCCTGGTCGCCACCGACGTGGCCGCCCGCGGCCTGGACGTGGAGCGCATCAGCCACGTGCTGAACTACGACATCCCGTACGACACCGAGAGCTACGTGCACCGCATCGGCCGTACCGGCCGTGCCGGCCGCAGCGGCGAGGCGATCCTGTTCGCCACCCCGCGCGAGAAGGGCATGCTGCGCCAGATCGAGCGTGCCACCCGCCAGCCGATCGAAGAGATGCAGCTGCCGAGCGTGGAAGCGGTCAACGACACCCGCATCAACAAGTTCACCTCGCGTATCAGCGAAACGCTCGGCGCCGGCGGCCTGGACTTCTACCGCCAGCTGCTGGAGCGCTTCGAGAACGAGCAGAACGTGCCGGCCATCGAGATCGCCGCCGCGCTGGCCAGGATGCTGCAGGGCGATACCCCGCTCCTGCTGCAGCCGCCGGTGCGTGCCCCGCGTGAAGAGCGCGCGCCGCGCGAGCGCTTCGACCGTGGCGACCGCCCGGAGCGTGGCGATCGCTTCGACCGCAACGAGCGGGGGCCGCGCTTCGAGCGTGGCCCGCGTCGCGACGACGCCGAAGGTGGTTTCGAGCCGCGTCCGCGCCGCGAGGTTCCGCCGCGTGGTGCGCCGGAGCAGGGCATGGAGACCTACCGCATTTCGGTGGGCCACCAGCACGGCGTGAAGCCGGCCAACATCGTCGGCGCCATCGCCAACGAAGCCGGCCTGGAAAGCCGCTTCATCGGCCGCATCGACATCCACGACGACTTCTCGCTGCTGGACCTGCCGGCACAGATGCCGCCGGACGTGCTGTCGCACCTGCAGAAGGTGTGGGTGTCCGGCCAACAGTTGCAGATGCGTCCGCTGGCGGCCGGTGAAGAGATCAACCCGGCCCCGCGTCCGTTCAAGCCGCGCTTCGACAAGCGTGGTCCGGGCGGCCCCGGTGGCCCGCGTCGTGGTGGTCCGGGTGGTCCGGGTGGCCATGGGGGCGACCGCGGCGGTGACCGCGACAGCCGCCCGCCACGTCGTGATGGCTTCAAGCCGCGCGGCCCGCGCAGCTTCTAAGCCGCACCCACAGCCGTCCAGAGCGACGCCGGCCCCCGGGCCGGCGTACAGGAAAAGGGGACGGAGGGGATTAAGTCGTCTATGGCAGGCCATGCGCTTATGCCGAAAATGACTTAATCCCCTCCGTCCCCTTTTTCGCACGGTCAGCACATTGCCGGTCATAGGCTGGTCCGCTTCCAAAGGAGGTTGTCACCGCAGCACATTCGGGGGGATCCGGGATGGGTAGGAGTGGCACGGACCAACAGAGCCGGCGGGTGCCGATGACCCGGGGGCTGGGACTGCGATTTGCGTTGTTGACCGGCATGGCGATCGGACTGGGCGCAGTGGCGGCGGTGATCCAGGAACTGCAGGCGGCCTCCACCGCCTGGATCGCCGGCCAGGGATACTGGTCGCGCGGTCAGCAGGATGCGACCGCCGCGCTCAGTCGCTACCTGGCGCGCGGTGATGCCCAGGACCTGGACGATGCACGCCAGGCCCTGCAGGTGCCGTTGGGCGATCTGCAGGCGCGCTTGGCGCTGGAACAGGCGGAGCCTGACGAAGAGAAGGCCCGGCAGGGCTTCCTGCAGGGGGGCAACGCGCACGCCGACATTCCGCGCCTGGTGTTTTCGTTCCGCTACGCGCGCGATATCGGTGCCTTCCGCGAAGCGACCGCGTTATGGCGGCAGACCGACGGGGACCTGATGGCGCTGCAGCGCCTGGTCGATGAGTTGCAGCGGCGGCACGAGGGTGGCCCCTTACTGGCAGCCACGCGTGACCAGTACCTGCAGCAACTGCGTGATCTCGACCGCCGGATGCAGGTGCAGAGCCAGGCGTTCTCGCAGGCGCTGCTGCGGATGGCGACGCTGGTGAGGCTGGCCACGCTGATGGTCGCGGGCCTGTCGGTGCTGGCGATCAGCCTGATGGCGGTGGCCCTGGCGCGCCGCGTCGGCAAGGACCTGACCGAACACGAGAGCCGCTTCCGCGCAGCGTTCTACCAGGCCAACGTCGGCATGCTCAAGCTCGATACCGAAGGCAAGGTGATCGAGGCCAACCAGGCGATGGCCGATATCCTCGACCATCGTCGTGACATGCTGCTGCAGCTGTCGCTGGCTGACCTGCTGATGGACGGCGAGCTGGTCATTGATGGGGTGGGGCGCATCGATTGGGACCGCCAGCTGCGCCCGAGCGAACTGCGCTTCCGCCGTCGTGATGGCAGCCTGGTCTGGGGCCGCTGGAGCGGCACCGGTGTGCGCAGCGCCGGCGGCGGCCTGTCAGTGTTCGCGATCATCGAAGACGTCAGCCAGAACCATGCACTGGCGCGCGAGATCGAGCACCACGCCAGCCATGACCCGCTAACCGGCCTGATCAACCGGCGCGAGATCGAGCGCCTGCTGGAACGCGCACTGCTGCAGGTGCGCAGCGAAGGTGGCACGCACGCGCTGTGCTACATCAACCTGGACCATTTCAAGCTGGTCAATGACAGCTTCGGCCATGCCGCCGGCGACCAGATGCTGCGCAGCTTCGCCGATTACCTGGTGGCGGCGGTGCGCGATGGTGACTGGGTGGGCCGGCTGGGTGCGGACGAGTTCGCGGTGTTCCTCGCCCATGCCGGGCAGGACGAGGCCAAGCGCGTGCTGCAGCGGGTGATCCGCAATCTGGGGCAGGCGACGTTCCCGGTCAGCGAGGGCAGCCCGCAGTTGAGCTGCAGCATCGGCGTGGTCGAGGTCAGCGCCGACGCACCGGATGTGAACTGGTTGATGAGCGCCGCCGACAGTGCCTGCTATGCGGCCAAGCAGGCCGGGCGCAACCGCGTGCACTGCTTCAACGAGAACCGCATGGCGTTGGAGGAACGGCGCCGGGAAGCCGAGCGGCTGCAGGGCGTCAGCCTGGCCATGGCCGAGAACCGCATGGTGCTGTATGCGCAGCGCATCGCCCGCGTCGGCGATCCCACCTACCTGCACTACGAGGTGCTGGTACGCATGCGCGGCAGCGATGGCAGCCTGCACCTGCCGGGCCAGTTCATGCCGGCGGTGGAGCGCTATGGCATGGCCGTGGCGCTGGACCGGCACGTGCTCGGCTTGTTGTTCCGGCACCTGCAGGTGTGCCCGGCGCATGTGCGGCAGCTGGGACTGTGCAACGTCAACGTGTCGGCGCAGTCGATCGCCGAACCCGGCTTCCTCGCCTTCGTCTGCGACCTGCTGGAGCGCAATCGCGCGCTGGCCTCCAAGCTGTGCTTCGAAATCACCGAGACCGCCGCAATCAGCAACCTCAGCCAGGCGCGCGCGTTCATCGATGCGGTGAAGGCGCGCGGCTGCCGGATGGCGCTGGACGATTTCGGCTCCGGGCTGTCCTCGTTCGGCTACCTGCGCCAGCTGCCGGCCGACATCCTGAAGATAGACGGGGCCTTCGTGCGCGACATGGATACCGATCCGGTCAGCCACGCCACCGTGCGCGCGATCAGTGAACTGGGGCGCGAGCTGCAGATGGAGGTGGTGGCCGAATGGGTAGAGACCGCCGAAGTCGCCGCCGCGCTGACCCGGCTTGGGGTGCAGGGCCTGCAGGGCTATGCGGTCGAGCGGCCGCAGCCACTGGAACGGATGACCCTGACCGACCTGCGGCCGGTGCGTCTGGTGGCCGTGAAAGGTCCTCCCGCCGCAGGTTGAACGCCGTCGGCGACTTTGGTCTACACATGCGTTGCAGCCGCGGCTGCGATAATGCCCGCCAGGGGCGACGCGCAGTGGGCGCGGGCGTAAGCAGGAACAGGACGTGGCGTGGGCGGCAGGCAGTGGCAGTACGGAACAGGGGCGGTGCTGGTCGTGCTGCTGGTGTGGTTGGCGACGCCGTGGCCACTGTGGGCCGCTGCCGTCGAAGCCGGCCGCGATTACCTGCTGGTCGGCGCAGCCACCGATGAACCCACTCCACATCGCGCATGCACGCCGGACATGCTGGCCGGTCACCGGCAGCAGGTGCAGGTGCCTGCGCCGCCGGGCGGCTGGTCGGGGCAACCGCAGGCCCTGGACGTGTTCAATGTGTTCGCTGGCGAAGTCCGCGTGCAGTATGGCGATCGCGAGATCTGCGGCAACATGCACGATGCCCGTACCCGAGACTCACGCTTCCGCGCAGGCATCGGGCTGGTGGCGGTGCCGCAAGCGGGCAGTCACGATCCATTCCTGGTGTCGTGGCAGACGCCGTTGAAGGCGCGTTGGGTACCCACCCTTCGGCTGGGCGCGCCCAGTCCCGTGCAGCAGAACGATACCGCCCGCCTGCTGGTGCGCGCGGCCTGCATCGCCGTGGCGATCGCACTGGCGTTGTCGGCACTGATGGCCTTCCTCACCACCCGCGACCGCAGTTTCCTGGTCTACATCGCCGGTACCACCGTGCTGGTGCTTTGGCAGGCCATCCTCGGTGGCCTCAGCGGCTATCCGGAACCCTGGTTGCCGGTGGGCGAGCGCGGTGCCTGGTGGCTGCTGGTGTTGACTGCGGCCACGCAGGCCCTGGTGCTGCCGGCGCTGTG
>OJTH01000195.1_pt1 | contig 9716 bp, 6 predicted proteins | sample 1599661 | NCBI WGS metagenome assembly OJTH01 (sample SAMN04436666, study PRJEB24849) | human gut metagenome | biome: human gut; feature: NICU; material: stool | host: Homo sapiens | place: USA: Saint Louis, MO | collected 2010-06-02 | reverse complement strand
CGCTGACAGCGCCACGATCAGCGCGAACGCGGTCGGGTTGCCCCCCGCTGCCAGTGCCAGGTTCACCGCGATCGGCACCATCACGATGGTCGCACCCACATGGCTGATCACCAGCGAGAACGCCGTGGTCAGCAGCGCCAGCGCCACCTCCAGCACCCACACCGGAATGCCGGTCGGCAGCTTGTCGATGGTATGGCCGGCCACCCACGCGGCCGCGCCGCTGGAATCCATCGCCCAGCCGAGCGGAATCAGCCCGGCCATCATGAAAACCGTCTTCCAGTTGATCGAGGCATACGCCTCGTCCATGCGCAGCACGCCGGTCAGCAGCATGCCGGCCACGCCGGTCATCAGCGTCAGCGCCACCGGCAGCTTGCTGGTCAGCGCGATCAGGATGGTCAGCGCGAAGATCGCCATCGCAATCTTGAACTTGTGCGGGCGCTGCTCGCCGGTCGGGTAATCGGTCACTACCACGAAGTCACGGCTGCGCGCGGCCTGCGCCAGGTCGGTCCAGATGCTGTGGAACACCAGCATGTCGCCGGCGCGCAGCTGCACGTCGCGCACGTCCTCGCGGATCACCTGCTTGTCGCGGTTGATCGCCAGCAGGCTGATGCCGCGCTCCTTGCGCAGGCGCAGATCGGCCGCACTCTTGCCGATCACGTTCGAGGTCGGTGGCACCACTGCCTCGGAAATGCCGGCACGGCTGGGGTTGAACAGGTCACCCAGGTGCTTCAGGCGCGAGGACATGCGCAGGAACTGGTTCTGCGCGAAGTCGCTGATCTGCTGGCGCGGTCCCATCGCACCGAGCACGCTGCCGACCCAGATGCGCATCTCCGCCGGCGGCGCCAGGCGGGTGTCGTTGCCGGTCTTCAGGGCCAGCAGCAGTGGCGCATCGTGCAGGGTCTCGGCCTCGCCCAAGGTCATGCCCACCAGCGGGCTCTCGGCGGTCACCACCAGCTCGAACACATCGCCTTCGATGCCATAGGTCTTGGCGAAGTAGCTCTCGGTGCGCGCCGGGGTGACCCCGTCATTGACCAGGCTTTCCTCTTCGATCAGCTTGCGGTCGCCGTAGTAGCGGAAGTACAGCAACGAAGCGATCAGCAACGCCACACCGATGGGCAGCGGCGCGAACATGCGCAGCGGCTCGATGGTGGCCAGGCCGGAAGGCAGGTTGTTGTTGGCCGAGGCCAGCAGATCGTTCAGCAGGATCAGCGGCGAATTGCCGACCATGGTCAGCGCGCCGCCCATCACGATCGCCGCCGAGATCGGCAGCAGCAGGCGCTGCATCGTCAGCCCGGTGCGCGCCGCCAGTCGCGAGGCGACCGGCAGATACAACGCCATCACCGACGGGTTCTGCATGAAGGACGAGTTCAGGCCGGCGATGGCGGTGGTCATCATCAGCAGCCGTTGCTCGACGCCGTGGCCGCGCCGCAGCAGCCAGGCCGCCAGCCGGTTCAGCGCCCCGGTGCGGTCCAGGCCCGCACCGAGGATGGTGGTGGCGATGATGCTCATCACCGCGTTACCGGAGAAACCGCCGAAGATCTCCTCCGGCGCGATCAGGCCGGTGACACCAAGCACCACCAGCACCACCAGCGCCACCACGTCAGCGCGGATGCGCTCGAACAGGAACATCGCCATCGTGAAGCCGACCAGCCCGAGCACGAGCTTCATGTCGTTGGTCAGCGTCAGCGCGGTATCCATGTGGGGCGCGGCGTCCTCAGGCGATCGTCAGGTGCGGTCGTACAACAGGTCCCAGACGCCGTGGCCGAGCTTCTGGCCGCGGGTCTCGAAGTGCGTCTGCGGGCGCCAGTCCGGGCGCGGCACGCTGCCCCGCGGGCCGGCGCGGTTGACCAGGCCGGCGGTGGCGTCGAGCACGTCCCACATCTGCTCGGCGTAGTCTTCCCAGTCGGTCGCGCAGTGCAGGCGGCCCCCCGGGCGCAGCTTGCGCACCAGCAGTTCGGCGAATGCCGGCTGCAGCAGGCGGCGCTTGTTGTGGCGCTTCTTGTGCCATGGGTCCGGGAAGTAGATGCGCACTTCATCGAGCGCGCCGTCGGCGATCTCGTTCTGCAGCACTTCCACCGCGTCGTGGTGGTACAGGCGCACGTGGTCGGCATTGTCCTCGGCCAGCGCGTTCAGCAGCCGGCCCACGCCCGGGGCGTGCACCTCGATGCCGATGTAGTCGCGCGATGGGTCGTGCTGGGCGGCGAACCGCAGCGCGGCACCATTGCCGAAGCCGATCTCCAGCACCTTGTGTGCCGGGCGGCCGAAGGTGGCGTCCAGGTCACGCGGCTGGCCGTTGTAATCGATGCCGAAGCGCGGCCAGCGTTCGTCGAATGCGCGCTGCTGGGCGGGAGTGAAACGGCCCTGGCGCAACACGAAGCTGCGCACCTCGCGGCGGCCCTCGCTCACGGTGAAGGGCTTGGGCGGGGCCTTGGAACCGGCGCTGTCAAAAGGATTGGTCATCAGCCGATCAGCCCGTCCACCGGCGAGGAGGCGCTGGCGTAGCGCTTGCGCGGGATGCGCCCGGCCAGGAAGGCCTCGCGGCCGGCCTCGACCGCCTTGCGCATCGCGCTGGCCATCAGCACCGGGCTGCGCGCACCGGCAATGGCGGTGTTCATCAGCACGCCGTCGCAGCCCAGCTCCATCGCGATCGCCGCGTCCGACGCGGTACCCACGCCGGCATCAACGATGATCGGCACCTTGGCGTCTTCGATGATCTGCAGCAGGTTGTACTTGTTCTGGATGCCCAGGCCCGAACCGATCGGCGCGGCCAGCGGCATCACCGCAGCGCAGCCGATCTCTTCCAGGCGCTTGGCCAGGATCGGGTCGTCGGAGGTATAGACCATCACCTCGAAACCGTCCTTGACCAGCTGCTCGGCAGCCTTCAGGGTCTGCATCACGTCCGGGTAGAGGGTCTTCTGGTCGCCCAGCACTTCCAGCTTGGTCAGGTTGTGGCCGTCCAGCAGCTCACGGGCCAGGCGGCACGTACGCACCGCGTCCTCGGCGGTGTAGCAGCCGGCGGTGTTGGGCAGGATGGTGAAGCGCTCCGGCGGCAGCACGTCCAGCAGGTTCGGCTCGCCCGGGTTCTGCCCGATGTTGGTGCGGCGGATGGCCACGGTGACGATCTGGGCGCCAGCGGCCTCGGTGGCCAGGCGGGTTTCTTCCAGGTCCTTGAACTTGCCGGTGCCGGTCAGCAGCCGCGAGCCATAGGTCTTGCCGGCGATCACCAGCGAATCGGGGGAGACATGAACGTTCATGGCGCGATTATCGCTTATCCGCCTGAAGATGGGGTCACGCAATGGCGTGCCGGCCGCGGATCGGTATGGGTAGTGCCGGCCGCTGGCCGGCAAATGCAGGGTGCCTGACAGCGTCGGATTGCCGGCCAGCGGCCAGCACTGCGCGGATAGGTCTAAGCCCCTCCACCACGTCGCCCTCGGCCAGGACGTAATCGCCATGGCGGCTGCGGCTGACGATCTCGCCGTTGACCTCGACCGCGACCCGGCGTTGCAGCAGCTGCTCTGCCTGCAGCAGATCGTGGAGGGTCGCCGAGGCGGGCAGGGTACGGGGTTCGCCGTTGAGCTGGATGTTCATCGCCGCATTGTCGCCTATGGCCTTCGCGGATCGGAACCCTTGCAAATTGCCTCGGCCGCCAGCCCCGGCACAGCGTTGTCCGACGCTGCCGGGCGACAATCCATGCGGCGGCGGCGCAGCGTGAGCAAAAGGCGGCGCAGTGAAACCATTCACCGTGCGCCGGCGTACGTCCGCCGGGTCCTCAACGATATCCCCACAGGAGTTTCTTACATGCTGCTCAGCAAACGCCCGATCCGCTCCCTGATGGCGGCCGCGATCGCGCTGGCCGCGGTTCCGGCCATGGCAGGCGAATCCCCGTATTCCAAGGCCGTGTTCTTCGGCGACAGCCTGACCGACGCCGGCTATTTCCGCCCGCTGCTGCCGGCCGATGTGCGTCCGGTCACCGGCCAGTTCACCACCAACCCGGGTTGGGTGTGGTCGCAGCAGGTCGCCAACTACTATGGCCTCAATGGCGCCGCCAACGGCAACGGCCAGAGCGGTGACAACTATGCAGTCGGCGGTGCCCGCGTGTCGGTGGACGAGGCCGGTGGCCTGGGCGTGATTCCGTCGCTGAAGTCGCAAGCAACCCGCTACCTTGCCGCGAACGGTGGCAAGGCTGACGGCAACGCCCTGTACACCGTATGGGGAGGCGCCAATGATCTGTTCGCGGCCACCCGTGCGGCGGCAGGTGGCGCGTCGCAGGCCCAGGTGCAGGGCATCATCGGCGCAGCGGTCACCGACCAGATCGCGCTGGTGGGTGCGCTGAAGCAGGCCGGCGCCCAGTACGTGCTGGTACCGAACCTGCCGGATGTGGGCATCACCCCACAGTTCCGCGGCCCCAATGCCGCCGCCGCCACCGCACTGTCGGCCGGCTACAACAAGGCCCTGTACGGTGGCCTGAAGCAGGCGGGCATCGAGTTCATTCCGCTCGATACCTTCAGCATCCTGCGTGAAGTGACCGCCAACCCGGGCATGTACGGTTTCACCAACGTCACCAGCACCGCCTGCAAGATCGATCCGGCCAACTCGACGCAGAGCATCCTGACCTGCAACCCGACCAGCTACGTCAGCCCGGATGCGGCCAACACCTACCTGTTCGCCGATGGCGTGCACCCGACCACCGCCGGCCATCAGCTGCTGGGCCAGTACGCAGTCTCGGTGCTGGAAGCGCCGCGCCTGCAGCAGGTGCTGAGCCACTCGGCGCAGACCATCGGCCGCTCGCGCGCCGACCAGGTCAGCATGCACCTGGGCGGTCGTCCGGCTGACGGCCTGTCCTGGTGGGGTGGCGTGCGGGGTGACCTGCAGCGCTACGACCACGCCGACCTGTACGACGGGCTGGCCCCGGCCGGCCTGTTCGGTATCGACTGGGCACGCGACGGCATGGTGTTCGGCGGCTTCGCCGGTTTCGGTCGCCTCAACGCCGACTTCGGCAACAACCGCGGCGACTTCACCCAGAAGGACACCTCGGCCGGTCTGTTCGCTGGCTGGTACGGCGACCGCATCTGGGTGAACGGTCAGGTCAGCTACACCTGGCTGTCCTATGACGTGAACCGCAAGGTCCAGCTCGGCCCGGCCACCCGTGAGCATGGTGGTTCGCCGGACGGCAGCAACCTGACCGCCGCCCTGAACGCCGGTTACGAGTTCGGCACCGAAGGCGGCTTCCGTCACGGCCCGATCGCTTCGGTGATCTGGCAGAAGGTGAAGATCGACGGTTACACCGAAAGCGCCGCGGCCGGCCCGCTGGCCACCGCGCGGGGCTACGACCGCCAGAATGTCGATTCGACCGTCGGCCGCATCGGCTGGCAGGCCCGCTTCGATGGCGGCACCCTCAAGCCGTACGCGCAGGTGACCTACGACCACGAGTTCGAGGACACCAAGCAGGCCAGCGCCTGGCTGCAGACCCTGCCGGAACTGGGCAGCTACCGCGTGCCGGGCCTGAAGTTCGACAAGAACTACGCCACCGTCGTGCTGGGTGCCCGCACCGAACTGTTCGGCCTGCAGAGCAACTTCGGCCTGAGCGCGTCGACCGGCCAGAAGCGCGCGCAGGACGCCACCCTGTTCGCCAACTTCAGCGGCACGTTCTAAGCAGCAACCGCCGGGGGTCGGAGCCCTTTCCGCGAGGAAAGGGCTCTGACCCCTCGCGGATGCGGTGGCCGCCATTGCGCAACACCGGGCCAACCGCATAGACTTTCACCGCGCACTGCGGGCGTAGCTCAATGGTAGAGCTGTAGCTTCCCAAGCTACTGACGTGGGTTCGATTCCCATCGCCCGCTCCACTGTTCCAACCCAGTCCGCAAGTGACTGACTGGGTTGAAGATTCAGGCCGATTGATGATTCCGAGCGATGCCCGTCGAGGTATCAATCGAGGTATCAATCTTGCCCAAACCTCTGCTGATTTCGCGCTCAGCCGGTCTGTATGCGCGCTTCTTTGTTCCTACCGATCTCCGAGCCCTGATTGGCTCGCGTTACCTCGTGCGCTCGTTGGGTAATCGGCGTGGCGACCATGCCAGGCTGGTCGCCGCAATGATGGGGATGGCGCTATGCTCGGCCTTCGATGCCATGCGGAAAGGGATGACCGTGGATCTCGACGAACTGCTGGAGAAGGTTCGCAGTGGGGCGATCAAGGAACTGACGTTGAGCGACGTGACGTTGCCGGACGGCACGCGCATCGCCCAGGCTCAGTTGGACACGCCGGCGGATGCGGCAATGTTCGCAGACCTGATGGATCGCTCCCGGCAAGTGGAGCCGAGTGAGGTTACGTCTGCGCGGGTGGCCAAGCGGCGCGACCAGATGCGTAGCGCCAGCCAAAGCATCAGCAGTCATGCCCCCAACGCTTTGATGCTGTCGAAGGCGATGGCTGATCACTTGAGCGACCTGACCGGGGCACGCCTGCATCAGAAGACCGTGCTCGAAAGCCGTCATACCCTGCGTCTGTTCGCTGGGATCATCGGTGAAGACGTGCCGGTGGCCTCGCTGACCCAGGATCACGTCCGGGCATTCTTTGAGGGCGTGCGTTACTGGCCGTCGAATGCGACCAAGCGGCCGGCCTACCGAGACTTGTCGGTGCCTGAGGTCATCAAACTGGCGAAGAGGAACGACGAACCAGAGCCGGCTGCGTGGACGATGGCCAAGCACCGGCAACGGCTGAGCGTCTTCCTGGTGTCGCTGGTCGAGGGCAAGCATTTGGCGGTGAACCCCTTGGCAGGCATCCGGGCGATTTCCACGCCTGACTCGGAAGACACTGGCTCACCCTTCACCGATGCCGAGCTGAAGGCGATCTTTGACCCGGTGGAGTTCCCGAAATGGGCGTTGAAATACCCCCATCGGTGGTTCGGGCCGATCCTCGGGCTTTACTCCGGGGCGAGGGTCAACGAGATCGCGCAGCTTCGGCTGGAGGACATCGAAACCATTGATGGAGTGCCCGGCTTCTTCGTTCGCAAGGTTGGGAAGAAGCAGAGCGTCAAGAACAAGCACAGCAGACGGTTCATCCCGTTGGCTCAGCCGGTGATCGACTGCGGGTTCCTGGACTACGTGAAAGAGGCGCGGGAGGCTGGGCTGGAGCGTCTGTTCCCCGACCTGCCCAACTCGACGGGGTTGGGCTACGGGCGGCAGCTGAGTCGCCAGTTTTCCGTCTACATCAAACGGCAAGGCGTGTCAGAGAAGGGTCAGGGCTTCCACGGGTTCCGTCACACCATCGCTTCAAAGCTCGACGAGGCAGGGGTGTCGGCTTCAGCGATTGGAGCGCTTACGGGCCATGGCACTGGTCAGACAGTGCTGGAAAAGTTCTACATCGACAGGCGAAGCTTGCCCGACCGCGTCGCCACGTTGGCAAAGTTGACGGACCTTCCTTTGCTCCCAGTCTACGAACGGACTCAATTCAAAAACAACCTCAACCATAAAACCGTCTAACAAAAGCGGGGACAATGGACGCCAGCGCTTACAGCACCCCCATAGGGGCAATGGTCGCCAAGCGACCTCATCCTGCAGCTTGAAGCTCACGCTCGGGCACGACTTCGCGGAGTCCGTTTTTCAAAGGATTGGGCAGATCACCAGCAGTGGATAGCGCTTTGCGGCCCGGCCCACATCCCTAGGCTAAGCAGAGCCTGCTAAAGGTTGAGAAGGAAATCGAACAGTTGATTGACGCTTGCGGACGCAAGCGGATTGGCGCAGGCACTCGTTGAATTTGCTAACAGCTCATCGGCTAGATATCTACCAATATCCTGTTTCGTTCAGCAACCCACATACCAGCCCCGCAGCTTGTGGAGGGTGTGTGGGGCGGGGCGGGGGCATGCCTAAGCCCCCTAAGCCCAGAATCTAGGACTGCCAAAACAGACAAGGGCCCCCCGAAGAGAGCCCTTGTCTGCGATATAGCGTCAATTTGCCGAAATCGACAAGTGAAACCATCCCAGATTCTTCTTGCGCTGTCAAGGTGGATTGGTTTAACCTACGATTGCACAGGCCCCAGTAGCTCAGTGGATAGAGCGTCATTTTGCCGAAATCGAAGGTCGGGGGTTCGATTCCCTCCTGGGGTCCGTTGTGTTAGCAAATCGGCAACCTTCGGCAAGTTGCGGGCCGCCTTTAGGGCGGCCTTTTTTTGTTGCCCTCTGGTTTCTCGCAGGTTGAGGTGTTTACTTAATGCGCGAGGATGGATTCGTCGGTCGCATAACCGTCCGGTGTAGGTCGCTCATAAATATTAGTGGAGCCCCGCGGGCTTGCGCATTGCTGCACTGGTTGGTCTAACGGGCGCTGCCATTAGTGGCGGTGTCCCGGGGAGGGGCATCCCTGCTTATGGGCAGCTACCAGTCCTTTTGCTTGCTTGATCAGGAAACCAGTGGGCGAGTTACCGTTCTGAACTAGTGCTGACATCCAGCGTGGCTGTCTGCCGCGGCCGGTCTACGTCTCGTTTACGTTAGCGGGGTTGCGATATTTCGGAGCTACCTTGCTGCCGCCAGGCTTTCCGGAATCGCTCCTCTTTTCGACTTAGGCATTGACGAGAAGACATGGGTCGCTGGCCCATAGAGTTCCTCGATCGTGTAAGCATGGTCGCGCACATACTCGTTGATCTTGGTGCGCATGGCGGAGACTTTGGGTCGGGTGAGCACCTTGGTTCGCTGCCTCTTCGCCTGCGCGATCAAGGAGCGCAGTTCCTTTGCGGACAGCCTCCAGCGCGCTTGTGATGCTAAACCCCAGCCGCCTTCTGGTAGATCTTTTCTTGCCTGGTGCGCAATGCCATGGGTAGATCTAGCAGCAAGCGACCGGCGCAGGCAGTTCCATGCCCGACTGTTTCCACGTCAGCCCGCTTGGCCGTCAAACGCTGTAAGTTAAGTGTTCCCACGCTAGCCAACTCGTCCTTACTTGAAGTGGCCCCTGTAATGACCATAGACCTGACGACGTTGGGCTGTCGTTATCAGTCGTGCTTAATGGCACGTTCTAAAGAGAGTAACTTATCGAAACAAAGGCGCCTATTTGGCAAGGATGAGGGCCGCGCGTGGCGGACCTTCCTGTAAATAAAGTTGAGCGCGCTATTGGGTGAGCTGCGCATAAATAACGAATAGAAACATCGGCAGCCCACTCAGGACAGCGAAGGCCCCGAGCGCGCCCAGCAAGGTGAGCACCGTCATGGCCCACCACTGCCACCAAGCGAACCCGGTATCCCTGGCCTGAGCCACCCGGGCTTCTGCCGGGTAGAGGCGTCCTACCTTCCGTGTTCCTCGCCGGGCCATAAGCGGCCCGACAATGAACCCAAAAGGTCCCAAGAAGAGCAGGGAAAGCGCATACCACCAGAAAAACCTGTCGCGGGGTGTGATCAACTTGCGCCGGGCGGGCACCGACTGGTCAAGCAGAGGGGGAGGCGGCACGCTCATTTGGCGTAGGCCCTCCAAGTCCCATCCTCTTTGACGTAGCGCAGGTTCTTGCCGATAGGAACCGGAACTCGGCGGCCGCCAATGTCGATAGCCACCTTGCCGCTGGTGTCGCAGCGGTATCCGGCCATGTCTTTCGCTTCAACGCATCCGTTGAGCTCGAACTCGGCGACATCGGAGATCTGCCCGGCTCCGCTCTGCTCCAGCAGGGTCACCAGCGCATGCTGGGCGTCGGCGTTGGATGGCGGCCCGCCGCAGGCCGAGAGGGTCAGTGCAATGGACAAGCCG
>OJTH01000192.1_pt1 | contig 9821 bp, 4 predicted proteins | sample 1599661 | NCBI WGS metagenome assembly OJTH01 (sample SAMN04436666, study PRJEB24849) | human gut metagenome | biome: human gut; feature: NICU; material: stool | host: Homo sapiens | place: USA: Saint Louis, MO | collected 2010-06-02 | reverse complement strand
GTGCCGCTGCGGTGGCCACCAGCTGCACGGTGGTGGTGGCACCACGCGTCTTTACCTCGCCCGCCACCAGCAGGCCATCACCCACCTGCTTCGGTCGCTCCAGCACATAGCGCTTGCCATCGGCCTCCAGGGAGATGCGGCGCTGCTTGCCGAACAGTTCGGGGACCAGCGCGGCTGGCAGCTTGGGCTGCACGCGGCCATCGTCCTGCACGCCGAACACGCCCTCGACAGATATCCAGCCACCGACCACAGCTGGCGCTCCGAATTGACCACCGGCCCGCTGAGCGCGCCTTCATCCACATGGACGGCCTGGGTGACCAGTTCGTAGTTCTCCATGTTGGAGCCGGCCAGCGCGGCACCGCGCATCAGCGAGCGGATCTCGGCGGCGATGCGCGGCGCATCGTCCAGCTGCCGCGCCGCACGCAGCGAGTAGGCACTGACGAACGGCCAGATCGCCCGGTTGTGATAGATCGGCTGTTGTGCTTCCTGCGGCCAGACCACCGGGCTGCCAGCCGGGCCCATCGGATACGCCGCCAGCGCACGCCGCGCGCGCTCGGGCGGCAGCACCTCGGCGAGGATGCCCAGCGAGAGGCCGAGCAGATCGACCTTGGCGTACGGTACCGGGTGCGCGGCTTCGCCGATGTAGCTCATGTACTGGCCGATATCCTCGCGCCAGAAGCGCGCATCGATCTGCTGCGCCAATGCGTCGGCCCAGGCCTTGTAGTCGGCCGCGCGGGCATCGCCGTGCTGCCCGGCCAGGCGTTCGGCCAGGCGCAGTGCCTGGTAGTGCAGCACGTTGGTGGACAGTGCGTAGGAATCACCGATGAAACGCACATCCTCGCGGGTCCAGTCTGGATAGGTCTGCTCGCGCCAGTCCAGGAAGGAGGTCTCGCCGCGGTACAGGCCCATCTGCACGTCGAACACCATCGCGCGGTCCTGCGCCAGCGTGGCCTGCAGCGCCTGCCAGACCTGGTCGGCAAACGCGCGATCCTGCAGCAGGTGACGCGCGGCCAGGAACCACACCACGCGGTCGCTGCTGATCGGCCAGCTGCCGCCGGAGCCGGTGTCCTGCGCAACGAACAGGCCGGGCGTATGGCCATCGCGCGCCGCCGACAGCTTGAACTGCAGCGACTGCCGGGTGCGCTTCGGATCCAGGCGTGCGAGCGCCAGATCGGCGGCAAAGCTGACATCGCGCGTCCACACATAGGGCCAGCGCGCACCGGTCTGGAAGCACTCGCAGGGCACCGGCCGGCCTTCGTCGAAGGCGGGATCACGGATCGCATCCACGCGGTCCTGGTCCATCTCCTGCTGGGCCAGTGCGAACAGGGCATCGAACATCACGCTGCCGGTCTGGCTGCGCATCGGCATCGGTGCGATGCGCACCTCGCGCTTCGGCGCATGCAGCACGAAGCTGCCCTTGGCAGCGGCTTCGGCGCGCGCATGGCGGCCGTCGAATTGCAGGTCGGCCGCCTGCGCGGTCGTCCCCAGCGCTGCCCCCAGGGCAGCGGTCAGGCAAATGATCTTCAGCATCGAAGCGGCGGACCGGCTCGCGCCCGTCGGCCTCCCTCCCTCTCTGCACGCGTTGTAGGTCCGCACCGTCGTTGCCGGCGGGCGGGCGCGGCCCCTCCCTCAAGGTGCCCTGGCGCCATGGTAGACGCGGGGCTGTCGGCTGCGTCCAGTTGCATACGTATTCATGGCGTCGCGCGGTAGCGCACCCGACGCGCTGGCTTATGGTCCGGGTCTGCCAACGGCGCCTTGGGAGGGGAATTGCCGATGTCACCCACTGCTGTACGCGCGGTATTCGCGCACATGCTGGGCCTGGCCCTGATCGGATGGGCCACGCTGGTACAGGCCGCGCCCCAGGTGGCCAGCGTCGAATCGCCGGGCAAGGTGTTGAAGGTCAGCCTGGTGCTGGACGGCGGCACGGCCCGCTATCGGGTCGAGCGCCTGGGCGACACTGTGGTGGAGGATTCGAAGCTCGGCTTCGCCCTGCGCGACGGTCGCCTGGACCGCGATTTCACTCTGCTGGGCCAGCAGCGGCGCAGCGTCGATGACACCTGGGAGCAGCCGTGGGGCGAACGCCGGCTCACCCGCAACCATTTCAACGAGCTGATCGTGCAGCTGGCCGAAACCACCGGCAGCAAGCGCCGGCTGGATGTAGTGTTCCGCGTCTACGACGATGGCCTCGGCTTCCGCTACGTATTCCCCGAACAGCCGAATCTGCGCGAGGCCATCATCGATGACGAGCTGACCGAGTTCGCCATCGCACAGGACTCCACCGCCTGGTGGATCCCCGCCGGCGAGCCGATCCACTACGAGTACCTGTACCAGCGCACCCCGCTGCGCGAAGTACCGCTGGTGCATACGCCGATGACCCTGCGCAGCCGCGATGGCCTGCATGTGGCCATTCACGAGGCCGCGCTGGTGGACTACGCCGGCATGTGGCTGCGCCACAGCGAGGGGCAGCGCCTGCGCGCGCAGCTGTCGCCCTCGGCCGAAGGCTGGAAGGTGCGCCGCACCCTGCCCTTCGCCACGCCGTGGCGCACGCTGCAGATCGCCGACCGTGCCGGCGGCCTGGTCGAATCGGACCTGATCCTCAACCTCAACGAACCCAATGCACTGGGTGATGTGAGCTGGGTGAAACCAGCCAAGTACCTGGGCGTGTGGTGGTCGATGCACCTGGACAACGAGAGCTGGGCGACCGGGCCGAAGCACGCGGCCACCACCGCCAAGACGAAAAAAGTCATCGACTTCGCCGCGGCGCACGGCTTCCGCGGCGTGCTGGTGGAGGGCTGGAACCCAGGCTGGGACGGCATGTGGGTGGGCAATGGCTACGACTTCGATTTCACCCGCGCCACGCCCGATTTCGACATCGAAGCGCTGTCGGCGTATGGCCTGAAGAAAGGCGTGCACCTGATCGGCCACCATGAAACCGGCTGCGCCATCGAACATTACGAGGCCCAGCTGGACGCCGCGCTGGACCTGTACGCACGGCTGGGCGTGGACCAGTTCAAGACCGGCTACGTCTGCGACGACGGCCAGGTCGACCGCCGCAATCCCACGGGGGGCCCACTGTGGCGCGAGTGGCATGACGGGCAGTTCATGGCCCGCCACCATCTGAAGGTGGTGCAGGAAGCCGCGCGCCGGCACCTGTCGGTGAACCCGCATGAGCCGATCAAGGACACCGGCCTGCGCCGCACCTATCCCAACTGGATCTCGCGCGAAGGCGCTCGCGGCATGGAGTACAACGCCTGGGGCCAGCCACCGAACCCGCCGGAGCACGAGGTCAACCTGGTGTTCACCCGCATGCTGGCCGGGCCGATGGACTACACCCCCGGCATCCTCAGCCTGAAGGGCCGCCACGGCCAGGCCATCCCCAGTACGTTGGCCCGCCAACTGGCGCTGTACGTGGTGCTGTACAGCCCGATCCAGATGGCCGCCGACCTGCCCGAACACTACCTGCAGCATCGCGAGGCGTTCCGTTTCATCGAGGGCGTGGCGGTGGACTGGGAGCAGAGCCGCGTGCTCGATGGCGAAGTGGGTGACTACGTGACGATCGTGCGCCGCGACCGCAACAGCCGCGACTGGTTCCTCGGCAGCATCACCGATGAACACGGCCGCGTGCTGCCGGTGTCACTGGGCTTCCTGGAACCTGGCGTGCGCTACCGCGCCGAGATCTACCGTGATGGTGAAGGCGCAGATTTCCGCAGCAACCCGTTCGCGTTCGTTCGCGAAACCCGCGAAGTGACCAGCGCCGATGCACTGACGCTGGTGCTGGCACCCGGCGGTGGCCAGGCCATTCGCTTCACGCCGATCCGCTGAACGTTTTCCTGCCTGCGCCCCCGTAGCGCCCGAGCCCACGCTCGGGCGGCGGTGCGTAGCACCGAAATGCAGCCGAGCATGGGCTCGGCTCTACAGAACGAGACACTTGAAAGCGATTACATCCCTGCAGACGCCATTGAATACGTATGCAGGGTGATCCCCGCGAAGAACGCGCTGCCTACCATAGCGGCGACGACAGCGGCCACCGCGTCGCACGTTCACGGCCCCGCCGGAACGCTCACAAATCGATCTGCAACATTGCCTGGGAGGGGAAAATGTTGAACCACAAGCGCAGCGCGCTGAGCATCGCGCTGGCCGTTGTCCTGGCGCCGACACTGGCGTCGGCACAGTCCACGCAGAACACCACCACACCGGCCGGCACCGCCGCCACCAACCTCGATACGGTGCAGGTCACCGGCATCCGCCGCGGCATCGAGAGCGCGATCGCGGTCAAGCAGGACGCCACCTCGGTGGTCGAAGCGATCTCCGCCGAAGACATCGGCAAGCTGCCCGACGTCAGCATCGCCGAGTCCATTTCGCGCCTGCCCGGCCTGGCCGCCCAGCGCGTGGCGGGCCGCGCGCAGGTGATCAGCGTCCGCGGCCTGTCGCCGGACTTCGCCACCACCCTGCTCAATGGCCGCGAAGTGGTCAGCACTGGCGACAACCGTGGCGTCGAGTTCGACCAGTACCCGTCCGAACTGGTCAACGGCGTGACCGTGTACAAGACCCCTGACGCGGCACTGGTCGGCCAGGGCCTGTCGGGCACCATCGACATGCAGACCGCGCGCCCGCTCAGCTTCGGCGAGCGCGTGATCGCGGTCAGTGGCCGCTACCAGAAGAGCTCGCTGGGCCGCGCCGCCAACACCGATCCGTACGGCAACCGCTTCAGCGCCAGCTACATCGACCAGTTCCTGGACAAGACCCTGGGCATCGCCATCGGCTATGCGCACAGCGACATGCCGATCCAGGAGAACCAGGTCGGTCTGTACGAGCCGTGGACCACCGAGCACACCGACAAGGGCGACCGTCCGGGCGTGGGTGCCGGCACCTACTTCTCCGATGGCATCAAGGCGCTGCGCCGCACCGGCAACAACAAGCGCGACGGCGTGATGGCCACGGTCCAGTTCCGGCCGAACAACAGCTGGACCAGCACCTTCGATGCATTCCACACCGAAGCCGAGCAGATCGACACCGCCAACCAGTTCGAGCTGAACCTCAGCAACTACAACGGCAACTACACCCCGGGCCTGCTGGTCAGCAACCCGCAGGTCAACGCCAATGGTTCGTTCACTGGCGGCACTGCCAGCGGCGTGTACCCGCTGGTACGCGGCATGTACAACAAGCGCAAGGACAAGATCGACGCGTTCGGCTGGAACAACGAGTTCAACTTCAGTGGCGTCAAGCTGGTCGCCGACCTGAACTACTCCAAGGCCACGCGCGACGAGCTGAACCTGGAAAACAACCTGCAGCTGACGCCGATGCCGCAGCTGGATACGGTCGGCGTGTCGATCCGCCAGGACGGCTTCTCGCAGATCAGCCCGGGCCTGAACTACTCCAACCCGGATGCGTTGTTCCTGACCAACACCATCTACGGTTCCGGCTACGGCAAGGTGCCGCAGGTGGAAGACCGCCTGAAGGGTGGCAAGCTGGCCGCCACCATCGCCCTGCCCGATGCCGTCGCGTCGTGGGCGCCGGACATCGACATCGGCGTGAACTACGCTGACCGCCGCAAGGTGAAGACCCAGTCCGAAGGCAACATCCTGCTGGGTGCGCAGGGCGACGCCAACATCGCCTCGGACCTGCAGTACCGCCCGGTCAACCTGGGCTTCGCCGGCCTCGGCACCATCCCGGCCTGGAACGTGCCGGCCGCGGTGGGCCGCTACATGACCTTCAACCCGGTCGACAACCTGGACTACCTGATTCCCAAGTCGTGGACGGTACAGGAGAAGATCACCACCGCCTGGGCGCGCCTGAACATCAACGCCGACATCGGTGACGTCGGCGTGCGCGGCAACATCGGCGTGCAGATGCAGCACACCGACCAGAGTTCGGATTCGCGCTACTGGGACAGCTCGCAGTCGGCCGGCAACAACGTGCAGCCGTACTCGAACGGCCGCACCTACAACGATTGGCTGCCGAGCCTGAACCTGGCCTTCCTGTTCCCGCACCAGCAGACGCTGCGCTTCGCCGCTGCAAAGCAGGTCGCACGCCCGCGCGTGGACCAGATGCGCGCCGGCCTGGAGTTCGGCGTGGACACCGGCACCGGCCGCCCCGGCGGCAGCGGCGGCAATCCGCTGCTGGACCCGTGGCGTGCCACCGCGCTGGACCTGTCCTACGAGAAGTACTTCGGCGAGAAGGCCTACGTGGCCGCCGCGATCTTCTACAAGGACCTGAAGAGCTACGTCTACACCCAATCGGTCGACAACTACGACTTCACCGCGCTGCTGGGCAGCTACGTGCCGCCGCCGGGCATGACGGCACCGGTGCTGACCACCGGCACCTTCTCCGCCCCGCAGAACGGCAAGGGCGGCACGCTGAAGGGCCTCGAACTGACCGCCAGCCTGCGTGGCTTCGGCGTGCAGGCCAGCGCGACCTTCAACAAGAGCGACATCACCATCCTGGACCCGGAGAGCGCCTCCAGCGTGGGCAGTGATCCGATCAGCCTGCCGGGCCTGTCCAAGCGCGTGTACAACTTCACCGCGTATTACGAGCGCAGCGGCTTCGAGGCACGGGTGAGCCAGCGCCGCCGTTCGGACTTCATCGGCGAGATCGGCAACTTCAACGGCAACCGCAGCCTGCGCTACGTGGTCGGCGAGAACGTGACCGATGCGCAGATCAGCTACACCTTCAGCGACAGCAGTGCCCTGCGTGGCCTGACCCTGCTTCTGCAGGGCAGCAACCTGACCAACGAGCCGTACCGCACCTACGCCGGCAGCAAGGACCGCCCGCTGGAGTACATCGAGTGGGGCCGCACCTACATGCTGGGCGTGAACTACAAGTTCTGATCACGGCCGGGTCGTGCCGGCCGCTGGCTGGCACCCCGAATCCGGTAGCGCCGGCCGCTGGCCGGCAACACAAAGGGAGCAGGACCGGAAGCCCGCTGCGCAGGCAGCGGGTTTTCTTATGCGCGGATGCCAGCACGTGATCGGCAAGGCCCATGCAGCGACGTTCCAACCCGTAGATCCACGCCATGCGTGGATGCCGTTCTCTGGAATCCCACCCACAAAAAAGGGACGGGGCGCTTCGGCCCCGTCCCCGCAAGTACCGCCACCGGAGAAAACGGTCAGCTGCGTCGGGCGCAATACACCGCGCGCGGCGGCAGCTGGAGTTCGTTGCCCTGCACCGTGCCCGCATCCGGGCCCGGTACCGCCACCTGCTGCCAGTTGCCCGGCGGCAGCGGATTCATCTGCAAGCATACGCTCGAACAGCAGCACAGGCTCGGCGCTTTCAAGGAATCTGATGCTGCCATGCAGAAGCGCCGGCTGGGTATGCCGCCAGGCCAGGAACGCGCGGAACGCCGCCAGCACCGAGTGCGGGTCGCGTTCCTGCACGGCCACCGCCGCCGCCCGGTGCTCGACCGGAATCGGCAGCCAGGGCTGGCCGCTGGTGAAACCTGCTAACGGCGCATCGGTCCATGGCAGCGGGGTGCGGCAGCCATCACGGCCCTTGAAGTTCGGCCAGAAGGTGATGCCGTAGGGGTCCTGCAGTGCCTCGAACGGTACCTCGGCCTCGGCCAGGCCCAGCTCCTCGCCCTGGTACAGGCAGACCGAGCCGCGCAGCGCGCACCGCCTCGCCGCCCGCCTCCGCGCCAGGCGCGTATCGGCCGGGTGGCCGCCCCAGCGGCTGACCGCCCGCTCCACGTCGTGATTGGACACCGCCCAGCACGGCCAGCCTTCGGTCATCGCCGCTTCCAGCCGCGAGACCGTGTCGCGGATATAGGCCGCGCTGTAGTCATCCACCAGCAGCTCGAAGCTGTAACCCATGTGCAGGCGGCCATCGCGGGTGTACTCGGCGGTGGTCGCCAGCGAATCCTCCGAAGAGATCTCGCCCAGGCTGACCGCGCCCGGGTACTGATCCAGCAGCGCGCGCAGGCGCTCCAGGAACGGCAGGTTCTCCGGCTGGGTGTTGTTGTAGTAGTGGTACTGGTAGGCGTACGGGTTGTCCGGGCTGAAGCCGCGCCCCACCCGCTTCTCCGCCGGCTTGGGCGGGTTGTCACGCAGCTGCGCATCGTGGAAGCAGAAGTTGATCGCATCCAGGCGGAAGCCATCCACGCCGCGATCGAGCCAGAAACGGACATTGTCCAGGGTGGCCTGCTGCACGTCCGGGTGGTGGAAGTTCAGGTCCGGCTGGTCGACCAGGAAGTTGTGCAGGTAGTACTGCTCACGGCGCGGCTCCCACTGCCAGGCACAGCCGCCGAACAGCGACAGCCAGTTGTTCGGCGGGGTGCCGTCCTCGCGCGGGTCGGCCCAGACGTACCAGTCGGCCTTCGGATTGCTGCGGTCCTGGCGGCTCTCGCGGAACCAGGCGTGCTCGATCGAAGTATGGCTCAACACCTGGTCGATCATCACCTTCAGGCCCAGGCCATGGGCCTTGGCCAGCAGGCGGTCGAAGTCGTCCAGGCTGCCGAACAGCGGGTCGACGTCGCGGTAGTCGGCGATGTCGTAGCCGAAATCGGCCATGGGGGACTTGAAGAACGGCGAGATCCAGATCGCATCCACGCCCAGCGCGGCAATGTGGTCCAGGCGCTCGATGATGCCCGGCAGGTCGCCCACCCCATCGCCGTTGGCATCGAGGAAACTGCGCGGGTAGATCTGGTAGATGACGGCTCCGCGCCACCATGGATAGTGCGACATCGACAGCCCCCCTCCGGGCATGCGGGACCCGCCGGCAGCGGGCCGAAATCCTGATCCGGCAAGCTTAGCGGTGGCCTCGCGGGCATGGCGCAACCTGCATACGTATTCACGCGAAGGGCCGCGCAGGCCGGGCTGGAATTGCCGCTCGGGCCCGTTTGCGCCCGAATTCACGGCCAGCGCCTATAATCGATGGTGAGCCTGAAAGCCTGATCGCATGACCATCACCGAAGACACCCGTCCCGCCCTGGGCCTGCCCCAGATCCAGTCGCTTGCCGCGGCCGACATGGCCGCCGTCGACGCCCTGATCCGGCGCCGGCTGTCCTCGGACGTCGTGCTGATCAACCAGATCGCCGACCACATCATTTCCGCCGGCGGCAAGCGCCTGCGCCCGATGCTGGTGATGCTGGCCGGCCACGCGGTCGGCCAGGCCGGCCCGGAGCACCACCAGCTGGCGGCGATCATCGAGTTCATCCACACCTCCACCCTCCTGCACGACGACGTGGTGGACGAATCCAGCCTGCGGCGTGGCCGCAGCACCGCCAACGCGCTGTGGGGCAACGCGCCCAGCGTGCTGGTGGGCGACTTCCTGTACTCGCGCAGCTTCCAGCTGATGGTCGAGCTGGAGCGCATGCCGGTGATGCAGATCCTGGCCGACGCCACCAACCGCATCGCCGAGGGTGAAGTGCTGCAGCTGCTGCACGTGCACAACCCGGATACCGACGAAGCCGCCTACCTGCGCGTGATCGAGCGCAAGACCGCGGTGCTGTTCGCCGCCGGTACCCGCCTGGGCGCGCTGGCCAGCGGCGTGGATGAAGCCACCCAGCAGGCCCTGTTCGACTACGGCATGCACCTGGGTTACGCATTCCAGATCGCCGACGACGTGCTGGACTACTCGGCCAACGCCGAGGAGCTGGGCAAGAACCTGGGCGACGACCTCGCCGAGGGCAAGGCCACGTTGCCGCTGATCCACGCGATGGCCCACTCCGATGATGCTACCCGCGAGCGCCTGCGCACCATCGTGCAGGACGGCGACGCCTCGGCGATGCCGGAGGTGCTGGCCGCGATCCGCGCCACCGGCGGCCTGGAGTACAGCCGTCGTCGTGCCGAAGAGTACGCCGACGCCGCCGAGCGTGCCCTGGATGGCCT
>OJTH01000185.1_pt1 | contig 9961 bp, 10 predicted proteins | sample 1599661 | NCBI WGS metagenome assembly OJTH01 (sample SAMN04436666, study PRJEB24849) | human gut metagenome | biome: human gut; feature: NICU; material: stool | host: Homo sapiens | place: USA: Saint Louis, MO | collected 2010-06-02 | reverse complement strand
GCACAACAAGTATAATCCAAATTGCTAAAGAGAAAAACTGTGCAATTTCCGGGTCAGTTACCATTGCATCTATTGTTTTTTGACAAAATAGTAAGCCAACTCCTACAAATTCTATACGTTTAAAGAATATACCAACAAGACTTAAAATAATTCCAGCGAAAAATACAAACTGATGACCATAGATAGAAATAGGAATAATAGCCCAGTTAAAGTGAAACCCTTGCATAATTACTAGAATTAAAGCAATAATACCAATGATTATTCCAGTTCTCATTTCATACTTATTACTGTATAGATAATTTTTTTTGGCAATACGCACATATAAAATGAGTGTTATTGGAAATATAACTAAGCAATAAAACAAGCTTATACCGGTAATTGCTTGAAAAGGTACATATTGTTTATCGTACAAATATGAAATAAGAATAAAGTTAATGATAAAGAAAATCATTGGATTGAGTTGTAATGCAAACAAATTACGCTGAATTGTTAATATTAATTGCGCAGGTGATTTACCTCTATATTCAATGTAATCTTGATCTTTTTCTTCAGACTTTTTAATATCTTGTCGATATTTTTCTTTTATATCATCAATAAAGTGTGGTGACATTCCTTTGTGACTAAAATAATCATTAATATTTTCGAGTAATACTTTATCATTCGTACGCATGATTTACTCCTTTTCATTTAAATCTTGATGTAATTTGTAGATTTCATAAGTTAATCATTTTCAAATTAAAATTTTATCATACATCTTACAATTTTACTTGAACATAATGATTAATCATATCATCATTAGCAACTAAAATGAAAAGAAGAGCTAAAGTGAAATCCATTTTACAAATTATGATTTCAACTTTAAACTCTTCAAATTTCAAACTATTTTATCTTATAAAACGTATATCCGATTCTTCTTATTTATTTAAATCTATACGATATAACTTCACATTTTTATCCTTTGGTGAATTTGAACTGAATTGATAACTTGCTTGATCTTTTTGAATATAGCCAAAGTTACCTGTAACATTATTATAATGTACACGACTTATAGCTTTATGACCAAGTTGTTGTTTTACGGCTTTGTATGAAGGGCCGTTTGCATCATTATATGTCATTGATACGCGTGTAACATTTCCTCTTTCTTTTTTACCATTAGCTGTTACTAGCAAAACACCTTTATCAGTTCTAAATTCGTAATACTTTTCATTACTATTTGGGTTATAAGAATAGATAGGATGACTATACTTTTTTAATACACTCTTCATTGATTCGCCTATCTTAACGTTTTCTAATGATTTATCACCTTTGTTTAATTGTTGTACTGTTTTCATTGAATTACCAGTTGCCGCTTCAACGTTGTTTCCAACGCTTACTCCAGTTAAAACTAATCCTAAAACAAGTAATGATGTTATTAGTTTCTTCATAAGCACTCACTCCTTTAATTCTTTATGTCTTCTGTGCTCATGTTAATTGTACTATAAATATTACTAAAATAACAATAATATTACAAAATGATTACGTGGATTTAGTAGATGACTTTTTTAACAACTGTTTTAGCGCTTATAGAGAAACCTATCTTTCTTAATTCATTGATTATTACCTTACAAAATCTCAGTGTGAACTCTTTTATTTAGGTGCATGTTGTTGAATGAAGTTTGTTGTCTCTTGAGTAAATTGAGCCTGTTCTTCAACAAAAGGATATGCACTTGAATGTTGATAGACGTTAAATTCACAGTGTTGAATCAAATCTGCGACTTCTTTAGCTTCTAGTGTAGTTGTACGTTCTCCGTGTTCTCCAGCAACAATAAGCGTAGGAACTTGAACATGCTTGAAAACATCTGCAATACCTTCAGATTTGAAGACATCTTTAACAGCTTGAATTTCTTCTTTAGTAGAAATACTATTTGTATCAACGACATGCTTTAAAAATTTATTCATCTTACGCGCTTTATAATATCTACGTTTATCTAAAAATTTTTCTTGCTTATCATCTTCCCAGTTACGTATTTTATGTGCATATTTTCTGAACAAGCGTTCTTCAGGCAATTCACCTTCTATTGAAGTAGGATTAACTAATGTGATTGAGGATATATAGCCAGGATTTCTAACAGACATATCAGCAGCAATAAGTGCCCCCATCTCGTGCCCAATAAATGCTGCTTCATCTATATATATAGCATCTAATAAAAATTTTATATCGTCAGCAAAGTCATAAAACTCTATATTTCTAGGCTTATCAGAGTAACCATGTCCTCTCAAATCGATAAGCACAACCTGAAAAGACTTTGCTAATACCTTAGCTAAATCATTAAAAACAGCATAATTATCAAAAGCGGTATGCACGAGTACGACAGGATATCCTTGTCCCATAGTACTATAGTGTAATGTTGTACCGTCTTGTTTAGTAATTAAATCCATTGCCATGTTGTTCTTCTCCTTCTGTTTCAAAATTATCTGGTAAAATTTTAAGCAATTCCTCTATGGTAGTAATTGTATAATCTACTTCTTCTGTTAATGGCTCCAATTCTGCATCTTCTTGTTTATACCACACACTTACCATCCCCATTGCACGTGCAGGAGCAACATCGTTTAATGCATCATCTCCGACATACATTATTTCAGATGGTTTAACCCCCAATTGATCAATCATATCTTCAAAGATTTTAGGATGTGGCTTACGATAGCCTACAGTTTCAGAAGTAGTTAAATAATTAATAACGTGCATAATACCCAATGAATGCAATCTAAATTGTTTAATTTTGGATTTCCCATTTGCAATCACACCAATCATGTAATGATGTTTCGATAACTTTTCTAATGTATACAAAGTATCATAGTAAGGGAAAACGTAACGATAGAAATGCATTTCAAAGTCATTAAATAAATCTTTCCATTTAAGACGGTCGATATGAAATTGTTTAATGATTTCCTTATATAGATCAGGTTTATCGTTGTCTTCATCATCGTCTAATTCAATAAATTTATTCTTATAATCTGCTAATTGCACATGAATAAAATAATCATGAAACCGTTCATATTGCTCTTCTATAAACTTTTCACGCGATTTTACTCTATCTAATAGAGTACCTTCTAAATCAAAGACGATAGCCTTAATGCAGTTTAAATTCATTTTCAATGACCTCTTAATATTTTAATAATACTATTGTAGCAAAAGAGTAGTGTGAACGTCATATGTTAGTCTGTTTAATTAAAATATAAAATAGGACTGGTACACCGAGCAATGCCATCACGATGCCTACAGGAATTTGTATAGGTTGTATCATTGTACTTCCTATAAAATCTGCAATTATCATGACTACAGCACCTATGATTATATTCAATAACATTTGTAAACCTATTTGATAACGCCAATAAAATTTTCTAATCAGTTGTGGAATAATCATGCCTATAAAACCAATAACTCCAACGTATGCGACCACAACTGCTGTCATGATGGAGGCTACTATAATAACAATATACGTAACTTGTTGTACATTTAATCCTAGAGACTGACTTTTCAATTCACCAACTTGCAGTAATTTAATTCCTTTTTGCATTAAAAATAATACTATGATTGCGACAGATGCTATCAAACTAATAATCATAACATCCTGATATTCAGCTGATGCAAAACCACCGAACAGATAACTAGCAATTGGATTCATCTTCTTAGGATTAATCAAAACAAGCAAATACAATAATGCATTTAATAGTGCACCAAATAGTAATCCCGTTAATATAAGCATTTGAACAGGATATCCTTTGGCTAACATCGCTGAAACACTTAAAACAAGTAACAGTGTGATTAAACTGAAAATAATGGAAAATATAGGGAACCATAAAAAACTAAGTCCCAAAAATAAAGCAATTCCAGATCCTAATGATGCACCACTAGCTAATCCCAATGTAAAACTATCTGCAAGTGGATTATTTAACACAATTTGATACACTTGGCCAGCTAATGTAAGTACTGCACCAGTGAGCATGGCTTCAAGTAATCTAGGTAAACGAACCTGGAATAGTATGGTTTGATTAAAAACATCATCAAGTTTTCCTACATCCCAGCTTAAACTTAAGCTCATGCTTAATATTAAAATAAATAACCATATAATGACACTTCTATATTTATTCATAACTCTCTCTTTCAATACTTTCTTAATCACTATATTAACAAAACAATACTTAAAAAGTGTAAAACGACTGGCTTCCATTCGTTGCACGATTTAGTCATCGAGTAATGAAGTTGAATCAAATGGCATATTTGCATCAGTTTAATTCAATATCCGTCTATCATAAATATTAAAAATACCTGAGACAATAACTACTGTCCCAGGCGTTTGAAATACATCTCTGTCAGCTTATTAATAAAATTAATCATCTAAGTAAAATACAATACATAGTATTCAAATGACTATTTTTTATATATATCGTCTCTTAAATCCTTTAGACCTTCATCAATACGAGGACCTGGTCGAGAAACTTCATCCCCATCTACTGTTTCAATACGTGTATTTTTAACAGCATTAATTTTATCAAAACCGCCACGTTTTTTTATCATTTCTATGTAGTCTGATTTTGATTTACCTTCTGTGGAAATCAGAATATCAGGATTACGTTTAATAATGCTTTCTTTACTTACTGATTTCCAACCTTTAACATCATCAAAACTATTTTTAGCATCTAGTTTCTCTAACATATCGTTAAAGAAGGTATCTTTTCCGGCAGTGTAAATGTCTGGTTTAGACGATACTTCCATAAACACTTCTTGTTTCTTATGATGTTTAGGAACGGAGTTAATGATTTTTTCTACATTGTGTTTTGTTTCATCAACAAGTTCTTTAGCTTGTTTTTCACGATCCGTTAATTGTCCAATTGATTTAAAAGTATCATAAGTTTCATCAATCGATTGTGCATCTTTCACATAAACGACTTTTACTCCCTTATCTTTAAGTGACTTTAGCACTTTACCTGCAGAATTTTTCTGTGACTCATGCGCTAAAATCAAATCCGGTTTAGCTTTTATTAATTCTTCTTTATTTAAATTCATCGCATCGAATTGTTTTTTACCTTTTTTTACATCTTTAGGATAATCATCCACAGTGGATACACCAACTATATCTTCTCCGATTCCTAAGCGATATAAAATTTCTGTGTTACTAGGAATGAGCGAAATAATTCTATGATATTTTTTATCGCTTTTTTCAGTGTCTTTATTATTAGATGAATGATTGGCATCTTGACCACATGCAGCCAGTACTACAATCAATGCACATATAACTATCCATAGTTTACTTTTCATTTGGAGCATCACCCTTTCACAAATTATTTTTAATGTTCCTATTCATCATATCAAAATATACCAATATTTGTAGATACAATTTTATTTGATTTTCACAAAATATGAAAAAAGACAACTTTGAATTAAATCTATTAATATATTTAACCCCAACTTGCTTTGTCTGTAGAATTTCTCGTTGAAATTCTCTGTGTTGGGGCCACAACCCCAACTTGCTTTGTCCGTAGAATTTCTCGTTGAAATTTTCTGTGTTGGGGCCCCGACCCCAACTTGCCTTGTCTGTGGAATTTCTCGTTGAAATTTTCTGTGTTGATCAGTTTTATAATGTTAGTATCAATCGGTAAAATGCTAAAATGTCTGAGACAATCAACAATGTCCCAGACACATAATGTTTTATAATTTAATAAATGTTTTTATCGCGTCAGAAATGTATAAATTCAAACCACGTTCACGTTGCTTGTTAATAAACTTTACAAATCGCTCGTCCTCAATATAAATCTGAGCTATATATTCTAAAAATTGATTGTCACAATTAGGAACTTGTTCTTTCAAAATACATTGTAATTTCTTAGTTTTTCCACTTGCTTCAAGTATAGAAACTTTGTTTAAGTATAGTTGATTCATTTCGTCAAAAAACATATTTAATTGCTTATTAATTTCCTCAAAATGATTTTGCTGTTCTGATTCATCCTTACATTTTTGTTTATCTTTATATGCTTGATAATAATGAATATCTCCATACTTACTTGCTGCTTCTTTTTCATACTGTTCATTTAAATTGAAATTTTGCATTGTAGTTACCTCAATCTCATCGTTATCTTTGTGAAAATGATGTTCTAACGTACGGATAATATCGTTTAAGCGATCTCTTTTTTTAACAATGTGATAAAAATTATCATGTAATATTTTAGTTCTAAAATCACTATCACCTTCAAAATACGTCTGTATTTGCTTTAATGTTAAATCTAATTCCTTTAAAAAGAGAATATATTGTAACTTTGAAATATCTTGAACATTATAATATCGGTATCCATTAGCACTCATTTGTTGTGGCACGAGTAACCCCTTTTCATGATAATAATGAAGCGTGCGTATACTAACTCCGGTAATGTCAGAAAGCGTTTTGGGACTGAAGCGTTCTTTCATCATTTCACCTCCTGAATTAAAGTATGAGGTATGACGTTACGTTAAGGTCAATACTTATTTTTTAAAATAGGTATCTAAAAAGGTATAGCGTTGTTTCCCCTTACCATTAAAATAATTTTTCCCAAAATTATCTAATAAAGCGTGAAACTCATTTGCATCTTGATTTGAAAATGATTCAGGAAGTGTTAATTCCTGCTTCAATTGATGATAACTTTCTGTATGTTGATATCCCAATTTTCTAAAAATACGTCTAGTATAACTATCAGGTATGAATTCTTTACCTTTAAAAATATATACTATTAAGACATCGGCGGTCTCTTCACCTATACCACGGATGGTGAGTAATTCTTTTCTTAAGCTATCACCGTATAACTTAGCTATACTACTATAATCAAAATGATGTTGATTTAACCATAGTAACAATGCCTGTATAGCCTTAGCTTTATTTTTATAGAAACCACTCGAACGTATCACTTGCTGCAACGATTCTAAAGGCATTTTCAATATCGTCTGTGCATTAAAAGAAGTTTCTTCTTTTAATCTTGATAACGCTATATCTGCATTGTTCCAATTAGTATTTTGGACTAGAATTGCCCCAAGCATCATTTCTATTGGCGTTTCTGCTGGCCACCAATATTGAGGGCCCATATTTTGATATAGAATTTGATATAATTTTTCTATTGATAACATGATTTCTCCCCCTACAAATCTTCGCATGATTGTTATATCTCGCATGCTACATTGTCCAATTTTCCCAAGAAGTCTGAGGTGTTGTCCTACCTAATTGTTAATATTCCTTTTATAACAAACTTTATGCTGTGTCCCAATATCGGTTTGCTTTGCTTGTTTTTTCTTTTTGGAATGCATCAATAATAAGGACTAAATAATGTAAGAGCCTGTACATATAAATATGTCACAGGCTCTCGTGTATCTATTTTATGAAGTTTTACATAGATTCTGGTGCTGTAACACCTACTAATGCTAATGCATTGTGCAAGGTAATACGCACCGCTTCAATCATAGCTACATGTGCTTTAGTTTTTTCCGTATCATCTGTAAGCACTTTTTCAGCATTATAAAATTTATGGAATGCTGCAGCTAGATCCTGAATATAATTAGTTAGACGATGAGGTGCACGATGTTCGGCTGCACTCTCTATCGTCGATTCGAATTCTGCTACTTTTTTTAATAAGTCTATTGCTTTATCATTATTTATTTTAGAAAAGTCTGCATCAGTAGACACTTCAATACCTTGTTCTTTAGCTTGCTTTAGAATAGAACAAATTCGTGCATGTGCATATTGTGCGTAATAAATTGGATTGTCTTGAGATTGCTCTTTAGCTAACTCTAAATCAAAGTCAAAATGAGAATCAGGACTACGCATTGTTAAGAAATAACGTGCAGCATCGATACCGACTTCATCCATAATTTCACGTAAAGTAATCGCATTGCCTGTACGCTTACTCATCTTCACTTCTTCTCCGTTTTGCATAAGGCGAACCATTTGCATAATTTGAATTTCAAGACGATCGCTGTCTACACCAAATGTTTCTAAGCTAGCTTTGAGACGGTTAATATAACCGTGGTGATCAGCACCCATTAAATCAATTAAAATATCATTTCCTCTATTAATCTTATTGTAGTGATAGGCCGTATCTGGTGTGAAATAAGTGTAATTACCGTCTTTTTTTATTAATACACGATCTTTATCGTCTTTAAAGTCACTTGTACGTAACCAAGTCGCGCCATCTGCTTCATACGTATAGCCTAGCTCTTTCATTTTAGATAATGTATTTTTAATCGCGCCATTTTCATATAAAGATGTTTCGCTAAACCAATTATCAAAGTGCACGTTAAAATCAGATAAATCCTTTTTTAATTTTTCCATTTCATAATCGACACCAAGTTGTCTAAACGTTTTTAAGCGTTCTTCATCAGAGTAGTCTTTTATTTCTGGATGTTTAACAGCGAGATCTTTACCGATTTCAATAATGTCTTTACCATTATAACCGTCTGCCGGCATCTCATAACTCGTATCACCTAAAGCTTCGAAGTATCGTGCTTCAATTGATCGTGCTAAATTAGTGATTTGATTACCTGCGTCATTAATATAATATTCACGTGTAACATTGTAACCAGCCGCAATGAGAATATTAGCTAAAGAATCGCCTACAGCTGCATTCCTAGCATGACCAATATGTAAGTCTCCTGTTGGATTAGCTGATACATATTCTAATAAAATGTTAGTATTCTTAGATTGTGTTGCATATCCAAATCGATCACCTTTTGTGATAGCTTCTGGAATAATGTCTGTTAAATATTGATTATCCAGATAAAAGTTGATGAAACCTGGCCCAGCAATATCAACCTGTTTAACGTGTGCTTTGCTTGTATCTAAATGATCGACAATAGCTTGCGCAATTTCACGTGGATTACGCTTAGCAATTTTTGTTAAAACCATAGCAATATTAGAAGAATAATCTCCATTTTTAGTATCTTTAGGTATTTCAATTTTAATTTCTGGAATATCTTCTGCGAGGTTAGCTTTTCTAATACTAGCTTCTATTTCTTCTATTAGCGTCTGTTTAACCTGATCGATTATATTCATTCGCTTATCTCCTTATAATTTATTTCATATTGATAAGAACCCATCTTTTGTTCATCTTGATATAACTCATAATGTATTTTAAGTTTACCGCCATTATGAGTAACGAAATGCATAAGGCTTAGTGTTTTAACAGTTAAAGGTATTTTTCCGGTAGGTACATCATAGAGTGTTGTCGTCTCATGTCCTTCGACGAAATGTAAGTTCATATTAATGTCGCCTTTACGAATTAACTTTACACCGCTATCTTCAATTTTAATCGTAACATTAACTTTAGCATCTTCAATTTGTTCTTCGTAACGTATAAAATCTGCAAATTTTTGTTGCCAAGAACCTTTTGTAGTAAACTCAAATCTCTGCTTTTCACCATTCTGTTTCAAAACTTGACGGGTTTGAATGTTAATATTTTTATTCAATTTACTACTCACCTTAACCCTTACAATAATAAATGTCATTATAGCATAAAACTGCTATTGCTTGTAGTACTCAAGACATGTGTTCATGTCAAAAATTTACACAATATGAAAAGAACCTGAAACATTAATCTTGTCTCAGATTCTTTTCACATATTCACAATTCATAACTGAGGTGAAAGTGGTGCTTTCCTATTCTAGATATTGTTGCCACAGAGAACTCACACATTTAATATAAATGTCACCTATCACTTCAATCAGATTTACAATTATTCAACATCAATAATGTCAATTTCATATTTTTTTAATAAAAATCTATATTTATCGAAATATACGATGCCGAATATCATTGCTGCAATGATGAACATTGTCTTTTTCATCTTTTAACCTCATATTCCTCAAAATATTTTTAAATCTATAATATATTATAGCATTATCAAATTTCATTTCTATAAAATATTTAAGGTTCGAGTTAATTTTCATTCATATATTTTAGATGAA
>OJTH01000179.1_pt1 | contig 10075 bp, 10 predicted proteins | sample 1599661 | NCBI WGS metagenome assembly OJTH01 (sample SAMN04436666, study PRJEB24849) | human gut metagenome | biome: human gut; feature: NICU; material: stool | host: Homo sapiens | place: USA: Saint Louis, MO | collected 2010-06-02 | reverse complement strand
GCTGATCCGCTCTTCCGATCTACAAACATGACGCGCCCACTGCGCTGCGCGTCGGCCCGCTGCTGATCGACTCGGCCACCCACGCCGTGCACGTGGAGGGCGAAGGCTATAGTCACGAAGTGCTGCTCACGCTCACCGAGTTCAAGCTGCTGCACTGCATGGCGCTGGCACCGACCCGCATCTTCAGCCGCAGCGAGCTGATGCACGAATGCCTGCCGGAAAGCGAAGCGCTGGAGCGCACTGTCGACAGCCATGTCAGCAAGCTGCGCCGCAAGCTGGACGAAGTGGGCATGGTCAATGTTCCGGCCAGTGTGCGCGGCGTCGGCTACCGGTTGATGGCTGACCGCTGATGGCCCGACTGCGCCGTTCCGGGCTCAGCCGCCACATCATCGTCTCGATGTCGCTGATGGTGATCGGCGTCATCGTGATGATGATCCTGTCGTCGTGGCTGCTGTACGCGGTGCTGGTCGAGTTCTTCCCCGGAAGTACCGAAGAGCCGGAAAGCTGGCTGCCGACCGGGCCGGAGCTGGCATGGATGGTGGGCGTGATCCTGACCGGCCTGGCGCTGGCCATCGCCGCCTCGTTCCGCCTCGCCCACCGCATCCTGTCGCCGTTGAATTCGCTGGTGGACAGCGTGCGTGCGCTCGCCAGCGGTGACCTTGGGGCGCGCGCCAGCGTCGAGGAGAATTCTCCGGGCGAAGTGGCAACCCTGGTTGAGGACTTCAATGCGATGGCGCGCCGCCTGCAGCACATGGAGAGCGAGCGCGCGATGTGGCATGCGGCCATCGCACATGAGCTGCGTACTCCGGTGACGATCCTGCGCGGCCGCCTGCAGGGACTGGCCGAGGGCGTGTTCCAGCCGGACGAGTCGCAGTTCCGCAGCCTGCTCGCCCAGGTCGAAGGGCTGTCGCGACTGATCGAAGATCTGCGCGTGCTGAGCCTGTCCGACAATGCGCGGCTGGACGTGCGTCGCGCACGCACCGACGTGGTGGCCGAGGTGCATTCGGTGATGACGCTGGTCGACCCGCAGTTCCGCGCTGCGGGCTTCGTGCTGGAACTGGAAACCAGCCGCGAGGAACACAACGCGCACTGTGATCCCACGCGCCTGCGCCAGGCGCTGCTGGCGCTGCTGGAAAACGCGCGTCGCTATGCCAGCCCAGGCAAGGTGCGGATCGCCGTGCATGACACGCCGGGCCATGTGCAGGTGGCCATCGAGGATGAAGGCCCGGGCATCGATCCCGGACTGCATGCCGACATCTTCACTCCGTTCATGCGCGCCGACGGCTCACGTTCGCGCCAGGGCGGTGGCAGCGGGCTCGGCCTGGCGGTGGTCAAGGCCATCGCCGATGCACATGGTGGCCATGCTTACTGCACGCCCGGCAGCTGCGGCGGCAGCCGTTTCGTCATCGAACTGCCGCGCCAGTAGCCGGACCAGCGGCCTGCGTGCGCAGGTGTGCTCCCAGCGCGGCCAGATTGGCGTCGATCGCATCCATTTCCTCACGCTGCTGCGCCGGCAACTGCTGGCGAAGCTGCACACGCAATGCCTGCCATGCCGGTACCGCGTGCGCACTGGCAGTGGCCACGGCCGCAGACAGCAGTACCTGCTCGTCGCCCAGCGGCAACCCATAGCCGCCGTCCTGCAGCAGCGTCCCCGGGCGCAACCACTGCCCACTCTGCGCCAGCAGGCCGCGCAGGCTGCGGGTTTCCGCGCTGTTGGCAGCAGCCAGCAGCTGCCGCTTGAGCACATCGCGTGCCCGCAGCTCGGCACGCCGCTGTGCGGCCTGTTCCAGCAACAGCAGGCCGGCACTGGCGCGCAGGTCGCCCTTCAGCAGCCACGGTGCCCGTTGTTCTGCCGGCAGCTTCAACCAGCCGCGCACATCGCGCGCGGGCAAGCTCAGCTGGGTCGCTGCCACTGTGAACAACTGCTGATAGTGGTCGCGCGCGGAAGCGAAGTAATAGCCCTGTGCCTGCGCGGCGTTGCGGTCCGTGAGTACCCGCTCGTCGAGCATGCCCAGCCGCGCCAGCCGGCGCTTGAGACCACGCGGACTCAGCTGGGCCAGCCCGGCCTCGCCCAGCCGCGGCACTCCGGCCTGCAGCAGCTTGGCGGTCTCCACCGCACAGTTGTTGCTGACGAAGTAATAGCGCCCGTCATAGCTCCAGTGCACCTGGGCGGTGCGCTCGAGCAGGCTGGCGATCTCATCGCGCTGCAGCCGCAATGGCAGCGACTGCAGGCCGCGCAGTTCGACCTTGGTGTACTCGTCCACCACCTGCTGCAGCGGCAGCACGAACAGCCGCGACGGGTAGCCGCCGGTCAAGCCGCGCCAGTTGGATATCTGCACGTCGCCCACGAACGCGCGGAAGGACAGCACGCGGTGGTGTTCGAGATCCAGCCTGCAGTCCGGCCCCGGTGCGCGCCCGGGCCTGCAGATCACCAATCGCAGCATGCTGTGGCCCCAGCGGCTCATCGGCTGCGCGCTGCCTTCGGCGAACAGGTAATCCACGGCGTAGACACGCGCGGGGTCGAGCTGCAGCAGCGATGCCGCCCCCTCTTCCGATTCGGCCTGCAGCAAGGGCAACGCGGTCGCGCAGTGCGACTGCGGCAGCGGTGGCGGGGTTCAGAAATGGGCCTGGTACCACCGCGCCAGTGCCGGGCGCCGGCAGGCGAACTCGCTGTCGAGCACGAAATGCTCGGCGTTCACTGCCAGGTACTCGGCCGGGTCCTTCAGTTCATACGCATCGGGGCTGCGGTCACGGAAGTCGTTGTCGCCACGGCCGAGATGCCAGGGCTTGCGCTGCCAACCCGCGAGGTCACGCCATCGCATGCTCTGCGACCAGTTCGCACCGCCACGGTCGGCGACGTGCGTCAGTTCGTGTACCAGCGCGCTGCGGCGTGCGCGCCGGGCGCCCGGCGCACTGTCGCCCAGCAGACTCCGGCGCAACGCGATACGGCCAGCGAAGGTGCGGCCATGCACATCGGCCGGCAGGTCATCCGTCCAGCGCACCCGTACCTGCGCCGGCAACGCAGCCAGCAGGCCGTCCGGCAATAGTGACTGCACGTCGGCCAGGGTCTGGCTGGCGAGCCGCTGCTGCGCCGGATCGAGACCGGACGGATCAAGCTGCAGGCGATCAGCTGCAGACGCGACGTGGGCGGTCAGCAGTAGAGCCACGCCAAGCGTGGCGGCGTTCCGTGCAGATGTCATGGAATTGCCGGCCAGCGGCCGGCACTACCCGAAGGCCGGATCAACGCGCCAGCAGTGTGCGGGCCAGTTCCAGGTCGCTCTGCTGCTGCGCGGCGGCGCTCTGCTCACGCAGGTGGGCCAGTGCGGCCTGCAGGCGGGCGCCACGGATCTGGCCGTCGCTGGCAACGAACGCAGCGGCATCGTCGCGCGCGGCCAGCACCACCTTGTCGTCACCCGAGCTGCTGCCCGAGGAGCCGGAGGAAGCACCGGTGGCAGAACCGGCCGAGGTGCCGGCGAAGCTGGAAGCAAAGCCGGCCAGCGGCAGGGACAGCAGGGCGAGCAGTAGAAGCGGACGGGTCATCGGTTCGAAGCCGGTTGTGAGGATGCGTGGAGCGTAACGGGTGCGTGAAGGATTTGCCCGGCTCAGGCGTCAAACAGCTTGCCGGGATTCAGCCGCGCTTGGGGATCGAACGCGCGTTTGACCGCTTTCATCAGCGCGATTTCGGCCGGGCCGCGGGTGCTGTCCAGGTAGCCCTTCTTGACCAGGCCGATGCCATGCTCGGCCGAGATGCTGCCGTCGAAACGCGCCAGCACCTGCGCCAGCAGCTTGGTGACGTGCTCGCACTGCGCCACGAAATCGGCGTCACTGGTGTCGTCGGGCTTGAGCACGTTGATATGCAGGTTGCCGTCGCCGATGTGGCCGAACCAGACCACGTCGAAGTGCGGGTAGGCTTGCCCGATCAGCGCCTGGGTCTCGGCCAGGAACGCCGGCATCGCCGAGATCCGTACCGAGACGTCGTTCTTGTAGGGTTTGCAGCGCGCCAGCGATTCGGTGATGCCTTCGCGCAGGCGCCACAGCTGGGCGGCCTGGGCGTCGCTGGCACTGATCACCCCGTCGCTGACCCAGCCGTTGCCCATGCAGTCCTCGAAGGCCGCCATCGCCGCCGCTTCCTGCGCTTCGTCGTTGGCGGCGAACTCGGTGACCACGTAGTACGGGTGCACCTCGTCGAACGGCGCCTGCGCGCCGTGCGCCAGCACATGTTCCAGCGCGCGGTCGGTGAAGAACTCGAAGGCCTGCAGCTGCAGGCGCGCGCGGAACGCGGCGAACACCTGCATCAGCACTTCGAAGCTGGGTACGGCCAGCAGCATCACGTTGCTGGCCGGCGGCGGATCGGTCAGCTTCACCGTCGCCTCGACGATCACCCCCAACGTACCTTCCGAACCAATCAGCAGCTGGCGGAAGTCATAGCCGCTGGAGTTCTTGATCAGGCCCTTGTTGAGCTCGAGCAGTTCGCCACTGGCGGTGACCACCTTCAGCCCGGCGATCCACTCGCGGGTGTTGCCGTAGCGGATCACGCGGATGCCGCCGGCATTGGTGGCGATGTTGCCGCCGATCGTGCACGAGCCGCGCGCGGCGAAATCCACCGGGTAGATCAGGCCGTGGTCCAGCGCGGCGTTGTGCACGGCTTCCAGCGGCATGCCGGCCTGCACCACCAGGGTGCGGTCGACCGCGTCGTAGGCCAGTGCCGCCACCGCGCCACCCGAGAGGCCGGTGCGGCCGCCCGACGGCACCACCGCCACGCCCTCGGCGTCACTCCAGCGCATCACCGCCTGTACCTCCTCGACCGTGGCCGGCAGTGCGACCGCCAACGGCGCAGGCGTCCAGCGCCGGGTCCAGTCGCGCCCGTAATGCTCCAGGTCGGCCGGGTCGGTCTTCAGCTTCAGGCCGGGACAGGCCTGCTGCAGCGAGGCAATGCGGGAATCGGTCATGACGGTCCAGCGCGGGGCGTGAAGAACGGGCAAGCGTGCCAGCGGCACGCGCCAGCGTCCAGCCCCGCAGCCGGGCCGATAGCTACGGATGCAACCAATTGCGCACTGCACCATGAGCGCCGTGATCTGGCATAGTGGTCAGCCCCTGTCCCACTGGCCGTGTTGCCCCATGTCGCCGAAGAAGACCTCGTTCCCGAAGCAGGATATCCGCGTGCTGTTGCTGGAGGGGGTCAGCCAGACCGCCGTGGAGGTGTTCAGCGCCGCCGGCTACAGCCAGATCGAAGCGCACACCAAGGCGCTGCCCGAGGACGAATTGAAGGCACGCATCGCCGAGGCGCACATCGTCGGCATCCGCTCACGCACCCAGCTCAGCGCCGAGGTGCTGGCCGAGGCCAAGCGACTGATCGCGGTGGGCTGCTTCTGCATCGGCACCAACCAGGTCGACCTGGATGCGGCCGAACTGGCCGGCATCCCGGTGTTCAATGCGCCCTATTCCAACACCCGCAGCGTGGCCGAGCTGGTGATCGCCGAGGCGATCATGCTGACCCGCGGCATCCCGCAGAAGAACGCCGAATGCCATCGCGGCGGCTGGTCGAAGTCAGCCAGCGGCAGCCATGAAGTGCGCGGCAAGACGCTGGGCATCATCGGTTATGGCCACATCGGCACCCAGGTCGGCGTGCTTGCCGAATCGCTGGGCATGCAGGTGATCTTCCACGACGTGGAAACCAAGCTGGCACTGGGTAATGCGCGTGCAGCGGCCAGCCTGGACGACCTGCTGGCACGCGCCGACATTGTCACCCTGCACGTGCCGGAGACGCCGGCCACGCAGTGGATGATCGGCAGCACCGAGCTGGCGAAGATGCGCAAGGGCGCGCACCTGATCAACGCCGCCCGCGGCACCGTGGTCGACATCGATGCGCTGGACGCTGCGCTGGCCAGCGGCCACGTCGGTGGTGCCGCGCTGGACGTGTTCCCGGTTGAACCGAATGGCAACGGCGATATCTTCGAGTCGCCGCTGACCCGTCACGACAACGTGATCCTGACCCCGCACGTCGGTGGCAGTACGCTGGAAGCGCAGGACAACATCGGCGTGGAAGTGGCGGCCAAGCTGGTGCGCTACAGCGACAACGGCAGCACCTTGTCGGCGGTCAACTTCCCGGAAGTGACCCTGCCCGAACACGAAGACAGCCTGCGCCTGCTGCACATCCACCAGAACGTGCCGGGCGTGCTGTCCAGGGTCAACGAGATCTTCTCGCGCCACAACGTCAACATCGACGGCCAGTTCCTGCGTACCGACCCGAAGGTGGGCTACGTGGTGATCGACATCACCGCCAGCGAGGAACAGGCCGCCGCCGTCCGCGACGAACTGGCCGCCATTCCAGGAACGTTGCGTACGCGCATCCTGTATTGACGCGCGCTGTATTGACGCGCGTCCCGCCTTGCACGTGTAGAGCCGAGCCCATGCTCGGCTGCGGTTCCGGCCTGCATCGAGCCGAGCATCGGCTCGGCTCTACAGGTTGCTAGCGCGCCAACCACCGGCGCGCCATGCGCTGCATCGATTCATCCGATTCGGGGTCGACCGCGACTTCGGTCACCGCCCGCCAGGCCAGGTCGAGCGATTCCTCGCTGAGCACGAAGGCCTCGCCACCCAGCGCCCGGATCACGAAACGCACGTCGTAGTGCCAGTGCCCCGGCACGTCCTTGCGCTCGGGAATCCAGTGCTTGTCCAGATCGAAGATGGCCGGGTCTTCCAGTACCAGGCCGCTCAGGCCGGACTCCTCCTCGGCTTCCTTCAGCGCCACCTGCGCCAGATCACGGTCGCCGTCGGCGTGACCGCCCAGCTGCAGCCAGCGCTGCAGCTTTCGGTGATGGGTGAGCAGCAGGCGCTGGCCGTCGGCACTGACCAGCCAGCAGCTGGCGGTGAAATGCCCGGCCAGCCGTTCGCGACGGAACGGATCTTCTGGATCGTCCAGCAATGTGCCGAATTCGGCAGCCAGTGCGTCGTGGGCGGGCTCGCGGCGGGCATAGTCCCGCAACAGGCCGCGTAGGCGATCGTCAAGCACGGCAAGGGTTTCGGCGGTCTGGCGCATGAATGGGGGCGGTTCGGAAAAATACTGCTCATTATCGCCGTTCATTGTTGCGATTGCGCTTGTGCGTTGGCTTCAGCTTTGGCTAAGGTACAGCGGGCCGTTCGCACGGCCTTCACCGTTCAAGGTTGCCGGCAACGTATCGGCGGCCCACCCCATCCGATCATTAGGAAGTACTGCATGCTGAAAGCGCTGTTGAGGGTCAAGCCGGTCCAGCCGGCCGGGCACGTCGATGCCGGCGAACCCATCGAAGGCAGCCTGGACGGCGAAGCCACGCTGAAACGGACCCTCACGGCTAAACACCTCATCCTGCTTGGCGTGGGTGCGGTGATCGGCGCTGGTATCTTCGTGCTGACCGGCCAGGCCGCGGCCAACCACGCCGGCCCGGCGGTGATGCTGTCGTTCGTGCTGGCCGGCTTCGCCTGCGGGCCTGTGCTACGCCGAGTTCGCGGCGATGATGCCGGTCTCCGGCAGTGCCTACTCCTATTCGTATGCCACCCTCGGCGAAGGCATGGCCTGGTTCATCGGCTGGTGCCTGGTGCTGGAGTACCTGTTCGCCTCGGCGTCGGTCGCGGTGGGCTGGTCGGCCTACCTGATCAGCTTCATCACCACCACGCTGCACATGCCCTTCCCGGACCTGCTCAGCGCCGCGCCCATCGCCTGGACCGGCAGCGAGTTCGTCTCCTCCGGCAAGCTGTTCAACCTGCCGGCGGTGCTGATCGTGGCGGCGGTGTCCGGCCTGCTGTACGTGGGCGTGACCCAGTCGGCGTTCGTCAACGCCATCATCGTGGCGATCAAGGTCACCGTCATCTGCCTGTTCATCGGCATCGGCGCGGCCCACATCGATCCGGCCAACTGGCAGCCCTTCATTCCGGAAAACACCGGCGTGCCGGGTGAGTTCGGCTGGAGCGGCATCTTCCGCGCGGCCACCATCGTCTTCTTCGCCTACATTGGTTTCGATGCGGTCTCCACCGCCGCCGGCGAAACCAAGGATCCCCAGCGCAACATGCCGATCGGCCTGCTCGGCTCGCTGGCCGTGTGCACCATCGTCTACATCATCGTCTGCGCGGTGCTGACCGGCATGATGCCGTACCACCTGCTGGGCACCGACAAGCCGGTGGCCACCGCGCTGGAGCCCTACCCGACCCTGTCCTGGCTGAAGACCCTGGTCGAGATCGGCGCCATCGCCGGCCTGTCCTCGGTGGTGCTGGTGATGATGATGGGCCAGACCCGCATCGCCTACACCATTTCCCGCGACGGCCTGCTGCCGAAGTTCTTCGGCAAGGTCCACGCTCGTTTCCGCACGCCCTATTGGGCCACGATCGTGGTCGGCGTGATCGCCGCCGCACTGGCCGGCCTGGTGCCGCTGAACGTGCTGGGCGAACTGGTCTCGATGGGTACCCTGCTGGCTTTCGCCACGGTCTGCATCGGCGTGCTGGTGCTGCGCTATACCAAGCCGGAGATCCATCGCCCGTTCCGCGTGCCGGCGGTGTGGATCATCTGCCCGCTTGGCGCTGCGGCCTGCCTGTTCCTGTTCTGGCAGGCGTTCGTGGTGCACTGGCACCTGTTCGTCGGCTGGACCGTGCTGGGCATGCTGATCTATCTCGGCTATGGCATGCGCAACAGCAAGCTGGCCAAGTCACCCTGATCCGCCTACGGGCCGGCCCTGTGCCGGCCCGTCCGTTTTCCCCGCGCGCCAGACACGGCGCGCTTCGACAAGACCACCGGCCAGGCCGCCGCCAACCACGCCGGCCCCGCGAGCATGCTGTCGTTCGTGCTGGCCGCCATCTGCTGCGCCTTCTGCGCGCTGGCCTACGCCGAGTTCGCCTCGATGGTGCCGGTCTCCGGCAGCGCCTATACCTATACCTACGCCACCTTCGGCGAACTGTCGGCCTGGTTCATCGGCTGGATGCTGGTGCTCGAATACGGCGTCTCTGCGTCGGCGGTGGCGGTCAGCTGGACCGGCTATTTCCTCAGCCTGCTCAGCCAGTTCGACATCCATCTACCGGCGGCGCTGGTCAGTGCCCCACTCGATGCACAGCTGCGCCCCACCGGCGCGATCGCCAACCTGCCGGCCGCTGCGCTGGTACTGCTGCTGACCTGGCTGTGCTACGTCGGCATCAGCAAGTCATCGGCAATGAACATGGCGATGGTCGTGCTCAAGACCGGCCTGATCCTGCTGGTCATCGTGGTCGGCTGGAAGTATGTGGACACCAGCAACTGGACGCCGTTCATTCCCGCCAACGAAGGCCCCGGCAAGTACGGCATGGAAGGCGTACTGCGTGGCGCGGCGATGGTGTTCTTCGCCTACATCGGCTTCGAGGCGGTATCGGTGGCGGCGCAGGAATCGAAGAATCCGCAGCGCGACATGCCGATCGGCATGATGCTGTCGCTGGTGGTCTGCACCGTGCTCTACATCGCGATGGCCGCGGTGATGACCGGCCTGGTGCCGTTCCAGCTGCTGGGCACCGACGAACCGGTGGTGACCGCGGTGGCCGCGCATCCGCAGCTGGGTTGGCTGCGCTGGGTGGTCGAGGTCGGCGCGCTGGTCGGCCTGTCCTCGGTGGTCCTCGTGATGATCATCGGCCAGCCGCGCATCTTCATGATCATGGGCCGCGACGGCCTGCTGCCGCCGGTGTTCACCAGGATCCACCCGAAGTACCGCACCCCGCACATCAACACGGTGATCACCGGCATCGGCATCGCGCTGCTGGCGGCGCTGTTCCCGCTGGACATCCTGGGCGAGCTGACCTCGATGGGCACGCTGATCGCGTTCGCGGCGGTGTGTGCCGGCGTGCTGATCCTGCGCCGCACCCAGCCGGACCTGCCGCGCCCGTTCCGCATGCCGATGGCCTGGCTGATCTGCAGCCTGGGCGTGCTGAGTTGCCTGGCCCTGCTGTCGGCGATGACGATGCACAACTGGATGCTGATGGGCGTCTGGACCTTCGTCGGTTTCGTGATCTATTTCTGCTACGGCTTCAGGCACAGCCGTCTGCGGGGTAAGTGAGGTGTTCAGCATTGCAGGGCCTGCGGCCCTGC
>OJTH01000178.1_pt1 | contig 10078 bp, 12 predicted proteins | sample 1599661 | NCBI WGS metagenome assembly OJTH01 (sample SAMN04436666, study PRJEB24849) | human gut metagenome | biome: human gut; feature: NICU; material: stool | host: Homo sapiens | place: USA: Saint Louis, MO | collected 2010-06-02 | reverse complement strand
CGTCAGCGACGGTCGGCGACGATGTTGCCGAACGTGTCGGTGTAATCCTTGAACTCGGGGATGCGCTGGATCAGGTCCGCCGGAATCACTTCCATGCTCTCCGGCGGCTGGATCTTCACCGGTTGCATGTTGGGATCGGCCGGGGCGGCGACCAGGGTGTTCTGGCGCAGCACCTGCAGCCTGCCGAACATCGTCTGCAGCATCTGCTTCTGCCCTTGGTCCAGCGGGATCTGGATCTCGTCCACCTTCATCGTGCCATCGCCGAGGATGATGATGTTCGGTGCCGGCGGGCGACGCACGGTCACCATGCCTTCGCTGACGGAAATCTTGGGCTTGCCGCGCTCGGCGCGGTGGTTGCGGTAATCCTTGTCACAGCCGACCAGGCCCAGGCAGAGCAGGGCGGCCAGCAGCAGGAACAACTTCTTCATGGCATTCGGTTCGGGGGCGTCCGGGGCCGCCATTGTAAGCCGGTCGGCACGCTACGGCCGGCAGCGGGGCGCCGCTGCCGGCCGGGTGCGCTGATCTGTCACAGGCCTAGCGCCGGACCACGGTGTCCTTGCCGCAGTCGTCGACGTCACTCTGGTCCATCGTTGCGTAGGGCTTGAACGCCGGCAGCTCGCGCGCCAGTGCCTGCTGGCTGGCCAGCATCGCCGGCATGCGGTTGCAGATGCGCTTGGCCTGGGCCTCGATCTTCTCGGCCTCGGCGTTGATCCGCTTCTCGATGCCTTCGCTGTCGCCGCTGAAAATGCCCTTCAGCGCTTCGCCGGCAGCGCTGGCACCGAGCTTGGCGCCAGCCAGGCCGACATCCATGCCGTCCATTGCAATGGCGACGACGTGGCCGCGATATTCCAGCAGCCGTTGGCGCTGGGTTTCGTTGGCCGGCACGTCCTTGCCGTCGATCAGCAGGTGGCCATCCGGGGTGATCTCGGCACGCGGCTGCTTGTCGGCCGAGATCTTGATGTTGCCCTGAGTGATGTCCTTGCGGGCATCGTCCATGGCCTCCTTGACAGTCTGGCCGACCCCGCTGGTCGCGTCGGCCACGCTTTTGCCGACGGTGGTATCAGGCGTGGAGGACGTGCCGCCGCAGGCGATCAGCGGCAGGCACAGCAGGGTGGCAGGCAGCACGCGCAGCAGATTCATGGCAGTTTCCTCGATCGGTCCGTAGCGGTTACTTTTTACGGGGCAGGGTGACGGTGCCGCTGACGTTGCGGTGGCCGACATCGCCGCTGCCGCTGTGGTCGACGGTCAGGCTGCCGCGCACGCCATCGACCTGGATGTCCCCCGAGCCGTGACTGCGCACATGCACATTGCCGCCGATGTCGGACAGATCAACATCGCCCGAGCCGACCACACCGACCTCGACGTTGCCTTGCACGCGCTTGAACCCGATGTCGCCGGAACCGACCGTGTCCAGTCGTGCGTTGCCGCGGACATCGCTGATCTTCAGGTCACCCGAACCGACAGTGCCGGTGACCGCATCGCCACCGATGTTGCGCACCTTGACGTCGCCGGAACCCAGCGAGAGCAGGTTCAGCGAACTGCCGCCGTCAATGTCCAGGTCGCCCGAACCCACCGCTGCATGGATGCTGCCGCGGGTGCCACGCACGATGGCATCACCGGAGCCGACATCCACGCTCAGCGACTGCGCGTTGTCCACGCTGGCATCGCCGGAGCCGACCTTGAACTGCAGCGGAAGGTTGTCCGGCACGCTGCCACGGATGTCCAGCCAGGCATAACTGCTGCCCAAGCTGATGCCGCTGTCACGGCCCTCGCGGCGCAGACTCACCACCAGCTTGTCGCCCACCTTGCGCTGGTCCAGTACCAGCTGCTCCAGCCATTCCTGGCTGGACGCACAGGCACGGCCATCCAACTGGCCACCGCCGGGGCTGGCGACCACCTTCAGGTCATGCTGGTTGACCTCGAACACCACCGCTTTGGCACCGGCCACGTCCAGCTTCAGCGCGCGGGCAGCGGTGAACTTGCAGTTCGGAGCATCGGCGGCCAGCGCCGACAGCGGCAACAGCAACAATGCAGAACAGGCGAGCAGGGAACGCATGGGTGGTGCCTCCGGGTGGATGGAATCAGATCTCGCCGGCGCGCTTGCGCAGACGGATGGCAAGGACAATGAACACGGCGCCGACGGCAGCACCGATCCACAGTTCCGGCATCGCCAGTGATTTCAGCTGCGAGGCCGGCGACATCAGGCTGACCACCGATTCGAGGTCGCGGCGCGTGCCTTCCTCGGCGCTGAGGCGATACACCAGGTCCGTGCCCGGTACGCCGCCCAGCAGCAGCCGGCCAACGATGTTCTGCCAGAACCAGCCCGTGGTCAGGCCGATCAGCGGCATCACCTTGGTGGTGCTGACGATGACGCCGGCGCACCGCGGCCCACAGGGCGGAGACCGGGATCCAGGCCAAGTGGCCGGCGGCCAGGGTCAGCGGGCTGGCCGGGCCCCAGATCAGGGTCATCGGGCTGCCGCCGTGCATCAGCGCGACGATGCTGATCACCAGCATGAAGCCGAACATGGTGATGATGCCGGCGATCACCGCGATCAGTGGGGCCACGATCAGTGCGCTGATCACCTTGGACAACACGGTCTGGGTATCCGACAGCGGCAGTGACTTCCAGAACAGGATGCTGCGGTCGCGGCGGTCGTCGTACAGGGCACCCAGGCAGTAGAAAAACACCACGAAGGCCAGTACCAGGAACGGCCAGGCCGAGCTGAGCACCAGGGTCAGGTCGAGGCCGTTGCCAAGGTCAGCCAGGTCCTTGGCACTGATGTCGCGGGTCAGCAGGGCCAGGTCCAGGCCGTTGATGTTCACGTCTTCGCCGTCGATGTGCAGGCCACCATCACGTGCGGCCCGGTGCAGGGCGAACAGGCCGAAGGCGATGCCGATGGTGCTCATCACCAGCGAGATCAGGCCGGCGATCAGCGGTGCATACAGGAAACCGCCACGGTTCTCCCAGTACTCGCGCTTGAGCAGCCAGCGCAGGGTGCCCATCGGGCTGACGGGGTGGTTGACGGCATTCATGCGTAGGTCCCCTTCATGATGGCGACGAACAGATCGGCCAGGCCCGGGCTGCGGGTCTCGCCAAGGGTGGAGAGCTGGGTGCGCGGCACGCCATCGAACAGCATCACGGTCTTGCCGAACGCCAGGCTGCGCTCGTCGATCGGCTTCAGCGCACGCGCGGTCTCCAGCTGGTCGGCGTTGACCAGCAGCTCGGTGTAGCGCTGGCCGACATCGTCCATGTCCGCGTCGAGCACGATGCGGCCATCACGGATGAACATGACGTCGCTGAGGATGTGCTCGATCTCTTCCACCTGATGGGTGGTGACGATGATGGTCTTCTGTTCGTCGAAATAGTCCTCCAGCAGGCGCTGGTAGAACTCCTTGCGATAGAGGATGTCCAGGCCGAGAGTGGGCTCGTCCAGGACCAGGATGCGGGCGTCGATGGCCATCACCAGCGCCAGGTGCAGCTGCACGATCATGCCCTTGGACAGTTCGCGCACGCGCTGCTTCGGTTGCAGCTTGGTATTGGCCAGGAAGCGCTCGCAGCGGGCGCGGTCGAAGCGCGGGTGGACGCCGGCGACGAAGTCGATCGCCTCGCGCACCTTCAGCCAGCGCGGCAGCACGGCGACGTCGGCGATGAAGCAGATGTCATTCATCAGCTCGTCGCGATGCAGTCGCGGATCGCGGCCGAGCACGCTCAGGTCGCCTTCCACCGAGGTGAGGCCGAGGATGGCCTTCAGTGCGGTGGTCTTGCCGGCGCCGTTGGGACCGATCAGGCCGACGATGCGCCCGCTCGGAATGCTGAAGCTGGCGTTGTCGAGGGCTACCGTGGTCCTGTAGGCCTTGCGCAGGCCTCGCGCGGTGATGACGGGTTCGCTTGCAGTGCTGTTCATCAGACGTTCCCCTGGGGCAGCAATTCGTCGAGGCTCAGGCCCAGGCGCTGGATGCGCTCCAGCACCGCGGGCCATTCTTCGTTGAGGAAGCGCTCGCGCTCGCTGCTGCGCAGCTGCGTGGCCGCCTGCTCGGTCATGAACATGCCCAGGCCGCGGCGCTTCTCGACCAGGCCTTCATCGGCCAGTTCCTGGTAGGCGCGCGAAACGGTGATGGGGTTGAGTTGATAGTCGGCGGCCACCTGGCGCACCGAAGGCAGGGCATCGCCCGGCTTCAGGATTCCGTCGAGCATCATGGCGATCACGCGCTCCTTCAATTGACGGTAGATGGGAGCGCCGTCGCTCCACTGGATGTCGCTCATATTCAGCTCCGTGGGGTCAGCGGCTGGGCGAACGAGAAATACGGCATGGACAGGGAGCTGTGCAGCCGACGCGGGGGAGAGGGGGAGGAAGCGGCGTTCCCGGCCGGTGCAGCGTTTGCATCCTGCGCACTGGCGGGGGGGGGGGGTCGGGGCCAGCCAGGCCAGCACGATCAGGGTCGAAACAGCAGCGGCCGCGGGGGCGGTGAGGTTGCGACGGATGCGGGCGTTCATGGCTTCCCCCTGTCTCAGGTGACTGGTGTTGTATGCAACTATAACACCGGCACGCCTGGGTGCAAGCCCCTGCCGTCCCCAACTGATGGCAGGGGTGGTCAAATTGCTGAAATATTCACTTATCCATTTGATTGGAAAGGGAAATAAATTTGATGTAGGGGCTGATCCAGTTCCGCCTTCCATTCAGTGTTGTCCATGCTATGTCATCACTGCGCCGTCGCTGGTAAGGCCAGCGGAAAGACGCCACGCTGCGCAAAGCCGCAGGCGCTTGCCGCAACAAGGGGGGGGGCGGGGCGGTGCTATAGTTCGGCCGATTCCCGGCCGCTACCGGCCGGCCCTGTGAATGGCTACCGCGGACCGCTCTCGATGCACCTGCCGACCGTTATCCCGCGCCGCCTGCGCGGCCTGTCCCTGCTGACCCTGCTGGTGGCCGGCCTGGCCGGTTCCGCCCATGTGCTGGCGGCCGATCTGCTGGACCTGGAGTACCGCCCACTCGCGAGCAAGCAGCAGGTCAACCTGCAGCAGCGCTACCACGGGCAGGTACTGCTGGTGGTCAATACCGCAAGCAAGTGCGGCTATACCCCTCAGTACGAAGGCCTGGAGGCGCTGCAGAAGCGATATGCCGGCCGCGGCTTTGCCGTGCTCGGTTTCCCGTCCAACGATTTCAAGGGCCAGGAGCCCGGTGACGAAAAGCAGATCCAGGATTTCTGCACGCTCACCTATGGCGTCAGGTTCCCGATGTTCGAGAAGGTGCATGTCGTCGGTGCACAGGCGACGCCGCTGTACCAGAGGCTGACCGCGGCCACCGGCGTGGCGCCGGGCTGGAACTTCCACAAGTACCTGGTCGGCCGCGATGGCAAGGTCATTGCCCAGTTCGCCAGCAAGGTAACGCCGGACGATCCGCAGCTGACCGCCGCCATCGACAAGGCGCTGGCCGCAGCCGCCACGCATTGATATCCGGCACGGATGCCTCGACATCGACGGCATGCGTGCGACAATGTTTCTTTTCGCGCCGACGTCGGCGCCCAGACACTTCCAGGAATGCAGCGAATGAAGATGGGAATGCGCGGCGCCGCGGCGTCGGTTCTGATTCTGGCGATGGGCACTTCGGGTGTCGCTCTGTCGCAACACCCGGCTGCCCCCGCAGCCGCCAAGGAGACCGCAACCTTGAATTCCCCCAAGCAGAAGCTCGGCTACGCCATCGGCCTTGATGTCGCCAAGTCGTTCACCCCGATCGCCGATGAGATCGATGTGGCCGCGCTGCGCACTGCCGTGGAGCGTTCGTTCGAAGGCCTGCAGCCGCAGATCACCCAGGAACAGGCCAAGGCCACCGATGCCGCGTTGCGCCAGGTGGTGATGGCCCGCAGTGGCCAGCAGGTGCCGGGCATGGCGCCGGGTTCGCAGCCGCCGAAGGTCGATCGCGTCAAAGTGTCGCAGATGATCGGTTCGTACTCGGTCGGCCCGTCGCTGGCGCAGCTGAAGGACGACATTGATGTCGCCTCGCTGTTTGACGCGATCAGCACAGGCCTGAGCAAGGGCCAGCCGAAGATGACGGAAGCTGACGCGACCGCCACCATCCAGGCCTTCATGGGCAGCAAGCAGGCCGAGATGCAGGCCAAGGCCGCCGCAGCCGCACAGACCAACCGCGAGGAAGGCAACGCGTTCCTGGCCAAGAACAAGACCCAGCCGGGCGTCGTCACCACCCCGTCGGGCCTGCAGTACCAGATCATCCGCCCGGGTAGCGGCGAGCGCCCGCTGCCGAGCAGCAAGGTGCGCGTGAACTACGAAGGCAAGCTGCTCAACGGCACCGTGTTTGACAGCTCCTATGGTCGCCAGCCGGCCGAGTTCGGCCTGGACCAGGTGATCAAGGGCTGGACCGAAGGCGTCGCGCTGATGCCGGTCGGGTCGAAGTACCGCTTCTGGATCCCGGGTGAGCTGGCTTACGGTGAGAACGGCACCCCGGGTGGCCCGATCGGCCCGAATGCGACTCTGACCTTCGACGTCGAGCTGCTGGGCGTCCTGCCGTAAGCGACCACGGAGCCTGCACGGACATGCGCGTTGCGATTTTCGGTACCGGTTATGTAGGGCTGGTGACCGGTACCTGCCTGGCCGACGTCGGCCACCAGGTGGTCTGCGTCGATATCGACCAGGCCAAGGTCGATGGCCTCAACCAGGGCATCATCCCGATCTATGAGCCGGGCCTGGAGCCGATGGTGAAGGCCAACCACGCCGCGTCGCGGCTGGCGTTCACCACCGATGCCGCGGCCGCGATCGGCCACGGCCAGGTCGTGTTCATCGCCGTTGGCACGCCGCCGGACGAGGATGGCAGTGCCGATCTGCAGTACGTGCTGGCTGTGGCCCGCACCATCGGCCGGCACATGAGCGTGCCGACCGTGGTGGTCAACAAGTCGACGGTGCCGGTGGGCACCGCCGACAAGGTGCGTGCCGCCATTGCCGCAGAGTTGGCGGCACGTGGCGCGGACATCGCCTTCGATGTGGTGTCCAACCCGGAATTCCTGAAGGAAGGCGATGCTGTCGCCGACTGCATGCGCCCGGATCGCATCATCATCGGCGCGACCAGCGCCGAGTCGGTGGCGGTAATGCGGCGCCTGTACGCGCCGTTCAACCGCAACCACGACCGCGTGGTGGAAATGGACGTACGTTCGGCGGAGCTAACCAAGTACGCCGCCAACGCGATGCTGGCGACCAAGATCTCGTTCATGAACGAAATCGCCAACATCGCCGAACGTGTCGGCGCCGATGTCGAGCAGGTCCGCCAGGGCATCGGCTCGGATCCGCGCATCGGCTGGCATTTCATCTACCCGGGCGCCGGTTACGGCGGCTCGTGCTTCCCCAAGGATGTGCAGGCGCTGGCCCGCACCGCGCAGCAGGCCGGCCTGGAGCCGAAGCTGCTGAACGCCGTGGAAGCGGTCAACGATGCGCAGAAGGGCCATCTGTTCGCCCTCATCCAGCGTCATTACGACAAGGGTGAAGACGAAGGTGTGCGTGGCAAGACCTTTGCCGTGTGGGGCCTGGCGTTCAAGCCGAACACCGATGACATGCGCGAAGCTTCCAGCCGTCGCCTGCTGGCGCAGCTGTGGGAAGGCGGCGCGACGGTACGTGCCTACGATCCGGAAGCGATGCACGAGTCGCAGCGCATCTTCGGCGAGCGCGATGATCTGGTGTTCTGCAGCAGTGCCGACGAGGCGCTGCAGGGGGCCGATGCACTGGTCGTGGTGACCGAGTGGAAGCAGTTCCGCAGCCCTGATTTCCAGACGCTGCGCGAGCAGTTGAAGGACGCGGTGGTGTTCGACGGCCGCAACCTGTACGAGCCGGCGGATATGGAAGCGGCGGGCCTGGCGTACTACGGCATTGGCCGGGGGCGCTCGCTGCATGTCTGATCTGCTGCCAACCGAACGCGAGCAGGCGCTGGAAGCGCGCCTGGTCGAACTGGAAATGCGCGTGTCCTTCCAGGAACAGGCGCTGGCCGAACTGAGCGATGCGCTGGCCGATGCCCGCATACAGGGCATGCGCAACGCCGACGTGCTGCGCGTGCTGCTGGAAGACCTGGGCAAGGTCCGCAACGCGCTGAATTCTTCCGATCCGGCGAGCGAACCGCCGCCGCCGCACTACTGATCCGAATCCTATGAGCGATACCCTCCGCGACCAGCTGATGGGCCTGGGCTTCAAGCCCGCGCCCAAGCCCGAGCGCAAGAATGATGGCCCCCGCCGTGACGGTCGCCCGCAGGGCAAGGGTGGCAACGGCAATGGAAAGCCGCAGGGCGCTGGCAAGGGCGAGCACAAGCCCGGCGAGCGTCGTGGGCATGGCCACGGTCGCCCGGGCCAGCAGGGCCCGCGCACGCCGCGCAGCGCCGAAGAGATGGATCTGGCCAAGGCCTATGCCATCCGCGCGCAGAAGGAAAAGGAAGAGCGCATCGAGGCCGAGCGTCTGAAACAGGAAGAGGCGCGCGTACGCCGCGAGGCCAAGGCCAAGCTGGAAGAACTGCTGAAGGACAAGAGCCTGAACTCGGAAGCGGCCGACATCGCCCGCCACTTCCCGTATGGCGGCAAGATCAAGCGCATCTATGTGACCGCCGAACAGCTGACCGCGCTCAATGCCGGCGAGCTTGGAGTGGTCCAGCTCAACGGGCGCTACCTGCTGGTGACCGCTGAAGTGCTGTCACAGTCCGAGGCGGTGTTCGCCCCGTCGGTGGCGCTGAAGGTCGATCCGAATGCGCCGGCCGAGGAAGATCCGTACGCGGATCCGCAGTACCAGGTGCCGGACGACCTGGTCTGGTAAGCGCGCGACCGCCGCGAGCGCGCTGCCGTCGCGGCCGTGGGGGAAGGGATGACCGCTGATCCAAGCCGCGGCTACGTGCCGCACATTGACGGCCTGCGCGCGATCGCGGTGCTGGCCGTCATCGTGTTCCACCTGGACCCGGCCTGGTTGCCAGGCGGGTTCACCGGCGTGGATGTGTTCTTCGTCATCTCCGGTTTCGTGGTCAGCGCATCAGTACACCGGCTGCCGCCGCTGTCGCTGGGGCAGTCGATGCTGCGCTTCTATGCGCGTCGCATCCGTCGCATCGCACCAGCGCTGCTGGCGTGCGTGTTGCTGACCGCTGTGGCGAGCGTGCTGTTCATTCCCGAGTCGTGGCTCAGCGAAGCCAGCGACAAGACGGGGCTGATGGCGTTGTTCGGCTTCAGCAACTGGGTGCTGGCGGCGATTGGCAACGATTACTTCGCGCCCAAGGCCGAATTCAATCCCTACACTCATACCTGGTCGCTGGGTGTGGAAGAGCAGTTCTATCTGCTGTTCCCGTTGCTGTTCCTGGCCTGGGCACGTGGCGCGCGCGGGCGTTGGATCAGCCTGGGCCTGTTCGCACTGGTCAGCATGGCATCGCTGCTGCACGCTGCGGTGCTGGGTCTGCGCGAGGCGCCGCCATCGTGGGCGTTCTACGCCACCAGCACCCGTCTCTGGCAACTGGGGGTGGGCGTGCTGCTGTTCCAGTTGCTGCACGTGCGGCAATCGCTGGACCCGGCAACCAGTCAGGCACTGAAGCGCGCTGCGCCGGTGTTTTCCCTGCTGGCCATGATGGCGCTGGCCCTGCTGGGGTGGGCGCTATGGTCCTCGCGTGCCGGGCGCTCGCCATGGCCTGACGGCCTGCTGCCGGCCTTCGCCACTGCGGGCCTGCTTTGGGCGCTGCATCACCATCCGCAGGCGTGGGTGGCGCGTGTGTTGGCCAGCGCTCCGATGCGCCGCATCGGCCTGCTTTCGTACTCGCTGTATCTGTGGCACTGGCCGGTGTTCGTGCTGATGCGCTGGACCGTGGGCCTGCAGACACCCTTGCAGATGACCGCTGCGATGGTGCTGGTACTGGTGCTGTCATGGGCATCGTGGCGCTGGGTGGAACAGCCGTTCCGCGGCACGTTGGCACAGCGCCTGCGTCCCGGGCGTTGGGTGCTGGCCGGCGCGGTCGTACTGCTGTGCGCCGCCGGTATCCAGGCACTGCTCTATCAGCAGGCGCCACGACTGTCACTGAGCACTGTCAGCCGGCATCCGGCCGATTGGTACCCCAATGGCGA
>OJTH01000176.1_pt1 | contig 10152 bp, 8 predicted proteins | sample 1599661 | NCBI WGS metagenome assembly OJTH01 (sample SAMN04436666, study PRJEB24849) | human gut metagenome | biome: human gut; feature: NICU; material: stool | host: Homo sapiens | place: USA: Saint Louis, MO | collected 2010-06-02 | reverse complement strand
TGTTGCCGCGCTCGGCGCGCTTGACCACACCGGTGATCAGCTCACCCACGCGATCCTTCCATGCATCCACGACCTGCTGGCGCTCGGCTTCGCGCACGCGCTGGACGATGACCTGCTTGGCGGCCTGGGCAGCGATGCGGCCGAAGTCCGGGTTCTCGATCTGCTCTTCGATGTAGTCGCCGACCTCGACGCCTTCGGCCTCGTCGACGGCGTCCATCAGGCGGATCTGGCGATCCGGGGATTCCATGACCACGTCATCAGCCACCACTTCCCAGCGGCGGAAGGTTTCGTAGCTGCCATCCTTGTGGTCGATGACCACGCGGTTCAGCACTTCCTCCTCGGGATAGCGCTTCTTCGCTGCCGAGGCCAGGGCGGCCTCGATGGCATCGAAGATCACTTCACGCGGCACGCCCTTCTCGTTGGCGACTGCGTCGACTACCAGCAACAGTTCCTTGCTCATTGGCTCACTCCGCGCGCGGCTTCTTTGCCGCCGGCTCGTTGGAAGAAGAATTCGTGTTCGGCTTCGGACGCTTCGGTGCCGGACCGGTCGGCTTGCTCGGGGCCAGCCCCAGCGCCACCCAGTCGGGCATGATCCGTGCCTTGTCGATGTTGTCGGCCGACACGACCACTTCAGCCTTGTCGACGATGAAGGTGATGGTGCCCGCGGCCTCGTCGATCGCTTCGATGCGGCCCTGCAGGCGACGACGGTTGTCCTGCGGCAGCTTCAGCGTCACCTTGGCCGATTCACCCTGGTGGCGGCCGAACTGCTCCAGGGTGAACAGCGGGCGGGCCACGCCCGGCGAGGACACTTCCAGCGTGTAATTGCCGCTGATCGGGTCTTCGACGTCCAGCTGCGCCGAGACTTCGCGGCTGACCCGCTCGCAGTCGTCGACATTGATGATGCGCTCGGGCTGTTCAGCCAGCGGCACGTCGATGTAAAGGCGCAGGGTCGCACCGCCGGGGGCCGGCAGATACTCAACGCCCAGCAGCTCCAGGCCCAGCGACACAACGGTCGGGGCGAGCAGATTCGCGATGTCGGTTGCCTTGTCGCTCACAGCCTGCCTTGATCTCTATGGTTGGGTGCCGGCCTTGGCCGGCGTGGAAACATGACGCCCCGGAAACGACAAAGGGCCCGTTGGGCCCCTTTTCCGGAAAGACTCCGGTGACTGGATTCCGGTTGCAACCTGCATTGCCTGCCGGTCGCGGCCCTCCTTCCGGGTCCGGACTCCCGCTGGGAGGCCGCCTTCAGGGGTACTGCTAGGCCGCTGATGATAGCGGCTGCACCGCGCTGGTGCAAGGTGCGGGGCCGGGTCAGATCCCTTTTCCATACCGGAAGTCGAGCATGGCTCGACTCTGCAAGAACGGAACCCGCCCAAAGAAAAACGCCCTCGAAGCGGGACTTCGAAGGCGATCTCCTTACTTGGTAGCGGGGGCAGGATTTGAACCTGCGACCTTCGGGTTATGAGCCCGACGAGCTGCCAGACTGCTCCACCCCGCACCGGAAGTGCTTGAACTGCTGCCCTGCTCTTTCGAGGAGGGCTACCGCAACGATGTTCTGGCTGAACCGCTGCAGTGACAACTCAGGCTGCGCATATTACACGAATCGCGCAGCTTTGTGTCAACTTTTATGCAAGATGCGCAAATGCCTGCTGGCACCAGACCATGATCGGGTTCCAGGCCAGGCCCAGGGCCAGCAGCGCCAGGGCATTGACGCCCAGCACCACACCCAGCACGCGGTCGTTGTTGCGCGGCATGGCCTCGCCCACCGGCTCATCGAAGTACATGACCTTGATGACGCGCAGGTAGTAGAAGCAGCCGACCACGGCGCACAGCACGCCCAGGATGGCCAGCCACAGCAGGCCGCCGTTGACGGCCGCGCCCAGCACCGCCAGCTTGGTCCAGAAGCCCAGGAACGGCGGGATGCCGGCCAGCGACGCCATGATGCACAGCACCAGGCCTGCCATCCACGGGTTGCGGGCATTGAGGCCCTTGAAGTCCTCGATGTTCTCGGCTTCAAAGCCGGCACGCGACAGCGCGATGATCGCGCCGAAGGCGGCGGTCGACATGATGGCGTAGGCCAGTGCGTAGAACAGCGCAGCGGCATAGCCCTGTGCGCCACCACCGGCGATGCCCATCAGCAGGAAGCCGATGTGCGAAACGGTGGAGAACGCCAGCATGCGCTTGAGATTGCTCTGCGCGATGGCCATCAGGTTGCCGATGACCAACGAGACTGCGGCCAGGCCGGCGATCAGCAGCTGCAGTTCCGTCGACAGCGGGCCCACGCCCATTTCCAGCAGGCGGTAGGCCATGCCGAAGGCGGCCAGCTTCGGCGCCGAGCTGATGAACAGCGCGATCGGTGCCGGGGCACCCTGGTACACGTCCGGCAGCCACATGTGGAACGGTGCCGCACCCAGCTTGAAGGCGACGCCGGCGATCATGAACACCGCACCGGTGATCAGCAGCACGCGCTCTTCCGAGTGCGGGATGGCGTCACGGATGACGTCCAGGTGCAGGCTGCCGGTAGCACCGTAGATCAGCGACATGCCGTACAGCAGCAGGCCAGAGGCCAGCGAGCCGAGCACGATGTACTTCATCGCCGCTTCCGAGGCCAGGCCGTTTTCGCGGTTGCTGGCGACCAGGGCGTAGGAGCACAGCGCCAGCAGTTCCAGGCCCAGGTAGACCATCAGCAGGCTGCCGGCCGACACCAGGATCATCATGCCGGCGGTGCCGAACAGGATCAGCACCGGGATCTCGCCCTGGAACAGGTTGCGGTCACGCAGATAACGCCAGCCATAGACCAGGGTCAGGCCGCTGAGCAGCACGATCCCGGTCTTCATCACGTCCGCGGCGGTATCGCGCACGAACATGCCATGGAAGACCTCGCCCTGCCCGCCCACGCCGGTGGCCAGCATGAACAGCACCACGGCCAGCGCAGCGAGCGAGAACAGGTGGGTGACGATCTTGTTCCGGTTGCTGACGAACAGGTCGAGGATCATCAGGGCGAAGGCGCTGCCGATCAGCACCAGCTCGGGAGCGAGCGGTGGCAGGTCAGCGGCGGTCAATGGCAGCAGCGGCGAGGTGGTCATCATCAAATCCTGGAATTACAGCAGCTTGCTGGATGCGATCTGCATCGCCAGCTTCGCGATCGAGGGCTCCATCAGGTCGGTCAGCGGCTTGGGATAGATGCCCAGGGCCAGCACGCCGATGGCGAACACGCCCAGCACCAGCCATTCGCGGCCGTTGATGTCCTTCAGTTCGGCAACATGGCTGTTGGCCACTTCACCGAAGAAGATGCGCTTGTACAGCCACAGGGTGTAGGCGGCGCCGATGATCAGGGTGGTGGCCGCGCCCAGCGCGATCCACGGATTACGCTGGAAGGCCGAGAGGATGACCATGAACTCGCCGACGAAACCGCTGGTACCGGGCAGGCCCGCGTTGGCCATGAAGAACAGCATGGCGAAGGTGGCGAACCACGGCATCACGTTGACCACGCCGCCGTAATCGGCGATGCGGCGGCTGTGCATGCGGTCGTACAGCACGCCGACGCAGGAGAACATCGCGCCGGACACGAAGCCGTGCGAGATCATCTGCACCATGGCGCCCTGCAGGCCCAGGCGGGCGGCATCGGCGTTGCCGGCTTCACGCACCAGCCACAGGGCAATAAAGGTGCCCAGGGTGACGAAGCCCATGTGCGCGATCGACGAATAGGCGATCAGCTTCTTCATGTCGTCCTGCACCAGGGCGACCAGGCCAACGTAGATCACCGCGATCAACGACAGCCCGATCACCAGCCAGGCCCATTCCTGCGAAGCGTCCGGGACGATCGGCAGGTTGAAGCGCAGGAAGCCATAGCCACCGATCTTCAGGGCGATGGCGGCCAGGATCACCGAACCGGCGGTCGGCGCTTCCACGTGGGCGTCCGGCAGCCAGGTATGGACCGGGAACATCGGCACCTTGACCGCGAAGGCGATCAGGAACGCGAAGAAGATCCAGGTCTGTTCCTTGGCCGACAGCGGCAGTGCATACAGGTCGGCCAGCTGGAAGCTGCCGCCCTTCATGTACAGGTAGATCAACGCCACCAGCATCAGCACCGAGCCGAGGAAGGTGTACAGGAAGAACTTCAGCGCAGCGTAGATGCGGCGCGGGCCGCCCCAGACACCGATGATCAGGAACATCGGGATCAGCATCGCCTCGAAGAACACGTAGAACAGCATCGCGTCCGTCGCCGCGAAGATACCGACCGTGACGCCTTCCAGGATCAGGAAGGCCGCCACGTACTGGTTCACGCGCTTGTCGATGGCGCTCCAGGCGCCGATCAGGGCAAGCACGCTGACCAGGGTAGTCAGCAGGATCAGCGCCACGGCAATGCCGTCCACGCCCAGGTTGTAGCCGATCTTGTACGCCGGGATCCACGCATGGGTCTCGACGAACTGCAGACCGTCGATGCCCGCGTTGTAGCCGCTCAGCAGCGAGAGGCTCGCCACGAAAGTCAGCACCGCTACGCCCAGCGACGCCCAGCGGGCGGTCTGCGCATCACGGATCGCGAGGATCAGGGCGCCACCGATGATCGGCAGCCAGATGAGGACACTGAGTAGAGGCCAGTTCGACACGTCTTCTTATTCCGTACAGGTCATCAACGCAGGTAATGCATCAGCACGCCCAGCAGGGCAATCAGGCCGATGATCATCGCGAAGGCGTAGTGATAGAGGAAACCGGATTGGGTACGACGCAGCACGCCGGCTGCGACATCCACAACACGTGCCGAGAGATTGACCACGCCGTCGACGATGTTGCTGTCGATCCAGCGCGAGACCTTGCCCAGCTTGACGCTGCCACCGGCAAAGCCATCGATCCACAGCTTGTCGAAGCCGTACTTGTTTTCCAGCACCGACACCAGCGGAGCGAAGGCCTTGCGCGCCTTGCCCGACAGGTCCGGCTTCCACAGGTAGAACAGTACGGCCAGCAGGAAGCCCGCGACGGTCAGCATGACCGCCGGAGCCATCATGCCGTGCAGCGCGAAGGCGATCGGGCCGTGGAACTCCTCACCCAGGAAGCCGATGGTGTTCTTGGCCGGATCGTAGAAGTCGACGATGCCGGTGAAGAACGTATGCGCCTGGCCCTTGATGGCATCGTGGGCATGGTGGCCGGCCCAGTCGGTGCCGTACAGCATCGGACCGATGCTGAAGAAACCGATGGCGATCGACGGGATGGCCAGCAGGATCAGCGGCAGGGTCACCACCCACGGGGTTTCGTGCGGCTCATGCGGACCACCGTGGCCATGGCCGTGGTCATCGTGATGCGCATCGCCGTGGTGGGCGTCGGCGGCGTGGTGATCGTCATGGCCGTGACCATGATCGTCATGATGCACGTCGCGGAAACGCTCCTTGCCGTGGAAGGTCAGGAACAGCAGGCGGAAGCTGTAGAAGCTGGTGACGATCACGCCACCCAGCACTGCCCAGTAGCCGTAGGTGGCCACCCAGTTGTTGGACAGGTGCGCGTGCAGCTCGGCGGCCTCGATGATGGTGTCCTTCGAGTAGAAGCCGGAGAAGAACGGCGTACCCACCAGTGCCAGCGTACCGATCCACATGGTGATGAAGGTGATCGGCATGTACTTGCGCAGGCCACCCATCTTGCGCATGTCCTGCTCGTGGTGCATGGCAATGATGACCGAGCCGGCACCCAGGAACAGCAGCGCCTTGAAGAAGGCGTGGGTCATCAGGTGGAACACGGCTGCCGAGTAGGCCGACACGCCCAGTGCAACCGTCATGTAGCCCAGCTGCGACAGCGTGGAGTACGCGACGACGCGCTTGATGTCGTTCTGCACGATGCCGATCAGGCCAGTGAAGAAGGCGGTGGTGGCACCGATGAACAGCACGAAATTCAGCGCGGTCTGCGACAGCTCGAACAGCGGCGACATGCGGGTGACCATGAAGATGCCGGCGGTCACCATCGTCGCGGCGTGGATCAGTGCCGAGATCGGGGTCGGGCCTTCCATCGAGTCGGGCAGCCACACGTGCAGCGGGACCTGGGCCGACTTGCCCATGGCACCGATGAACAGGCAGATACAGATGACGGTGGCGATCGACCAGATCACCGGCTCGTTCAGCAGCTGCATGCCCAGGAGGGTGCCGTCCCAGATCTGCAGCTGGGCGCGCGGGTCGGCCAGCATGCCGGCCTGCGAGAACACCTGCGAGTAGTCCAGGGTGCCGAACACCCACAGCACGCCGGCGATGCCGAGCAGGAAGCCGAAGTCACCGACGCGGTTGACCAGGAACGCCTTCATGTTGGCGAAGATCGCGGTCGGGCGCTTGAACCAGAAGCCGATCAGCAGGTACGACACCAGGCCCACCGCTTCCCAGCCAAAGAACAGCTGCAGGAAGTTGTTGCTCATCACCAGGGTGAGCATCGAGAACGTGAACAGCGAGATGTAGCTGAAGAACCGCTGGTAGCCCGGATCGTCCTGCATGTAGCCGATCGTGTAGATGTGGACCAGCAGCGACACGAAGGTCACCACCACCATCATCATCGCGGTCAGCTTGTCGACCATGAAGCCGACGTGGGCCGAGTACTGGCCGACTTCGAAGAACGTGTAGATGTTCTGGTTGAACGGCTGCGCGCCGCCCCACATCAACTGGTAGAACGTGTACATCGACAGGCCGCAGGCCACCGCGACGCCGAGGATGGTGATGGTCTGCGCGCCGAAGCGCTTGACCTGGCGACCGAACAGGCCGGCGATGATGCTGCCGAACAGCGGTGCGAGCACCACTGCGATCAACAGACTCTTGGAGAGAGTGATTTCCATCTGTGGATCAGCCCTTCAACGAATCGACTTCGCCGACATTGATCGTGCGGCGGGTACGGAACAGGGTCACCAGGATCGCCAGGCCGATGGCGGCTTCCGCGGCGGCGACGGTCAGGATGAAGAACACGAACAGCTGGCCGGACGGATCGCCCAGCTGGCGCGAGAAGCCGACGAAGTTGATGTTCACCGACAGCAGCATCAGTTCGATCGACATCAGCAGGACGATGACGTTCTTCCGGTTGAGGAAGATGCCGGCCAGGCTGATGGCGAACAGCACCGCGCCAAGCGCAAGGATGTGGCCAAGGGTAATCACGGCTGGGTCTCCTCGCCGGTGGCCGGCTTGCTGTTGCTGTGCACGACCGGTGCTTCGGCACCCATCTTGACCATGCGCAGGCGCTGGCCGGCCTTGACCATGGTCTGCTCGCCCGGGTTCTGGCTCTTGACGCCGGTACGGCGGCGCAGGGTCAACATCACGGCGGCAACCACGGCCACGGTCAGGATGACGGCGGCGAACTCGAACGGCAGCAGGTACTCGGTGAACAGCGTGCGTGCCAGCCAGGTGATGTTGGAACTGTCGGCGGCGACCGCAGCGGCGTTGTCGGCCGGGAACGGCGTGACCGAGCGTGCCTTGACGCCGATCAGGATCAGCATCTGCGCCAGCATCGCCACCGCCACAATGAGGCCGACCGGCAGGTAGCGCACCCAGCCCTCACGCAGCTTGGTGGGGTCGATGTCCAGCATCATCACCACGAACAGGAACAGCACCATCACCGCGCCAACGTAGACCAGCACCAGCGCCACGCCGAGGAACTCGGCGCCCACCAGCAGCCACACGCAGGCAATGGAGAAGAAGGTCAGCACCAGGCAGAGCACGGCGTGAACCGGGTTGCGCACGCTGATCACCGCACCGGCCGAAACCGTTGCCGCGATGGCGAACACCCAGAAAGCGATATTTACCCAATCCATCTCTCGACCTCAGCGGTAAGCGGCATCGGCGGCACGACGCTCGGCGATCTCGGACTCGAGACGGTCGCCAAGGGCCAGCAGCTGCGGCTTGGTAACGATGTTTTCCCCACGGTTCTCGAAGTGGTACTCGAGGATGTGGGTTTCGACGATCGAGTCCACCGGGCAGCTTTCTTCGCAGAAGCCGCAGAAGATGCACTTGAACAGGTCGATGTCGTAGCGGGTGGTGCGGCGGGTGCCGTCCTCGCGCTTGGCCGAGTCGATGGTGATGGCCAGCGCCGGGCACACCGCTTCACACAGCTTGCAGGCAATGCAGCGCTCTTCGCCGTTGGGATAACGGCGCAGGGCGTGCAGGCCGCGGAAGCGCGGCGACTGCGGGAACTTCTCCATCGGGTACATCATCGTGTACTTCGGCTTGAAGCTGTACTTCAGCGTCAGCCAGAGGCCGGCCAGCAGTTCGAGCAGCAGCAGGCTCTTGAAGTAATGGGTAATCCTGTTCATCACTTAGACGCCCTTTTGAATCACGCCGAAGAACACCATGACGGCGGTAACCGCGATCCACAGAATGGCCAGCGGGATGAAGACCTTCCAGCCCAGGCGCATGATCTGGTCATAGCGGAAGCGCGGGAAGCTGGCACGGAACCAGATGTAGGCACTGGCGAAGAAGAACACCTTGACGAACAACCACGGTGCACCGCCCTTCCAGATCCAGTCGACCAGCGGCGAGACATTGCCGAAATCGACCCAGCCCTGGACCGGGCTCAGCCAGCCGCCGAGGAAGAAGATCGAGATCAGGAAGCTGATCAGGATCATGTTCGCGTATTCGGCCAGGAAGAACAGGGCGAACGCACCGCCGGAGTACTCGACCATGTGGCCGGCAACGATTTCCGATTCGCCTTCCACCACGTCGAACGGCGCGCGGTTGGTTTCAGCCACGCCCGACACCCAGTAGATGACGAACAGCGGGAACAGCGGCAGCAGGAACCAGTCGAAGAAGCCGGAACTGCCGGCCTGCGCAGCGACGATGTTGCTCAGGTTCAGGCTGCCGGCGGCGATCATCACACCGACCAGGGCGAAGCCCATGGCGATTTCGTAGCTGATCATCTGCGCCGAGGCGCGCATGGCACCCAGGAACGCGTACTTCGAGTTCGATGCCCAACCGGCCAGGATGATGCCGTAGATGCCCAGCGAGGTCATCGCCAGCAGGTACAGCAGGCCGGCGTTGGCATTGGACAGCACGATCTGCGAATCGAAGGGCACCACCGACCAGGCCGCGAAGGCCGGGGCCAGGGTGATCAGCGGGGCCAGAAGATAGATCGCCTTGTTGGCGCTGCTCGGCTGGACCACTTCCTTGAACAGCAGCTTGAAGACGTCGGCGAAGGCCTGGAAGATGCCCATGCCCACGTACATCGGGCCGTGGCGGACGTGCATCCAGCCGATCAGCTTGCGTTCCCAGACCACGTAGAAGGCCACCGAGATGATCACCGGCACGGCGATCACCAGGATCTTCAGGATGATCCAGATCAGCGCGCCGATGTCACCGAGGCCCAGCAGCCACTGGTGCAGCGGGTCGACCGCGTTCAACAGCAATTCGTTCATGCAGCCACCACCGATACGCGAGCGGCACCCAGCGGCGCGGTCGCGCCGTGGCCCGATTCAATCCAGACCGAACCCGCAGCGCCGCGGGCGTCGACCACCACCGGCAGGGTGGCCTTGCCGGCGTCGGTGCCGACCTTGGCCATCTGCCCTTCCTGCAGCTGCAGGCGAGCGGCATCTTCTGCGTTCAGCACGATGCGCGGGGCGTTGTTGAGCGGATGCGACTGCAGTGCCGGCGCGCGACGGACCACCGCATCGGTGCGGTAGATCGCGGCGGTCGAAGCCACTTCCAGGCCTTCACCGGCAACTGCCGGCTGCGCCGAAGCAGCGACGGTGACCGACACCGGGGCCAGGCTGGCACGCAGGCCGGCCAGGTCGGTGAAGTCGAAACCGGCCAGGGCCATGTCGCCGCCCAGTGCGCGCAGCACGCGCCAGCCTTCGCGGGCCTCGCCCGGCAGCTTGCCGCCGGCACGGGCCGACTGCTCGCGACCATCGAGGTTGGTCAGGGTGGCATCGATTTCCGGCAGCGCACCGATCGGCAGGATCACGTCGGCAACGTCGCGGGTCGAGGCGCAGGCGAACTGGCTGAAGGCCACCACCTGCGCACCGGCCAGCGCCTTGCGGGCGGCCGGGGCGTCGGCGAAGTCCAGGCCCGGTTCAAGGCCGTACACCACGTAGGCCTGGCGCGGCTGCGCCAGCATCGCGGCGACGTCCTTGCCAGCCGGCAGCACGCCGGCGCGGGTCAGGCCAACGGCGTTGGCGCCCTGCGGGATGCGGCACAGCTTGGCCCC
>OJTH01000170.1_pt1 | contig 10285 bp, 6 predicted proteins | sample 1599661 | NCBI WGS metagenome assembly OJTH01 (sample SAMN04436666, study PRJEB24849) | human gut metagenome | biome: human gut; feature: NICU; material: stool | host: Homo sapiens | place: USA: Saint Louis, MO | collected 2010-06-02 | reverse complement strand
GCTCCGCCGCCGCCGCCGCGCAACGACGAGCGCAACAACCGCAGCGCGCCGCGCAACGAGCGTGGCCCGGGCGACCGCTTCGCCGGCCAGATGCACCTGTCGGCCGCCGATCGTGCGCGTCGCGGCAACAGCAACAACAGCAATTCGCGTGGACGTCCGGGTGGCCGCAACCAGTCCGGTGGCCGTCGCGACATGTCGCGTGGTGGCAACAATGCCGGCCCGCACGCGTTCGAACGCCCGACCGCCCCGGTCGTGCGTGAAGTCGCGATCGGCGAGACCATCACCGTGGCCGACCTGGCGCAGAAGCTCGCGCTGAAGGGCGGCGAGGTGGTGAAGGCGCTGTTCAAGATGGGCGTGATGGCGACCATCACCCAGTCCATCGACCACGACACCGCTGCGCTGGTGACCGAAGAACTCGGCCACAAGGCGATCCGTGCCAACGACAACGATGCCGAAGACGCGCTGCTTGCTTCGACCGGTGAAAACCAGGGCGAAGCCGTGCAGCGCCCGCCGGTGGTCACCATCATGGGTCACGTCGACCACGGCAAGACTTCGCTGCTGGACTACATCCGCCGCACCAAGGTTGCCCACGGCGAAGCCGGCGGCATCACCCAGCATATCGGTGCCTATCACGTCGAAACGCCCAAGGGCGTCATCAGCTTCCTGGATACCCCGGGCCACGCCGCGTTCACCTCGATGCGTGCCCGCGGCGCCAAGCTGACCGACATCGTGGTGCTGGTGGTTGCTGCCGACGACGGCGTCATGCCGCAGACCAAGGAAGCGATCCAGCACGCCCGTTCGGCGGGTGTGCCGCTGATCGTGGCGATCAACAAGATCGACAAGTCCGGTGCCGATCCGATGCGGGTCAAGAACGAGCTGCTCTCCGAGCAGGTCGTGGCCGAAGAGTTCGGTGGTGACATCCAGATGGTGGAGATCTCGGCCAAGACCGGCCTGGGCATCGACGACCTGCTGGACGCGGTGTCGGTGCAGGCCGAACTGCTGGAACTGAAGGCCGTCGACGAAGGCCGCGCCTCGGGCGTGGTGATCGAATCGTCGCTGGACAAGGGCCGCGGCCCGGTCGCTACGGTGCTGGTGCAGCAGGGCCGCCTGAAGAAGGGCGACTACCTGGTGTGCGGTATCCAGTACGGCCGCGTGCGTGCGCTGTTCGACGAAACCGGCAAGCAGCCGGAGTTCGCCGGCCCGTCGATCCCGGTGCAGGTCCTGGGCCTGTCCGGTGTGCCGGAAGCCGGAGACGACTTCGTGGTGGTCGAGGACGAGCGCCTGGCCAAGGATGTTGCGCAGCAGCGTGAGACCAAGCGCCGTGAGTCGCGCCTGGTCGCCACCGCTGGCAGCCGCATGGAAGACATCATGGCGACCCTGGGCAAGGGCGAGGGCCAGCAGGTCCTCAACCTGGTCATCAAGGCCGACGTGCAGGGTTCGGTGCAGGCCCTGAGCCAGGCACTGGTCGCGCTGTCCAACGAAGACATCCGCATCAACGTGATCCACTCCGGCGTCGGCGGCATCACCGAATCGGACGCCAACTCGGCGGCTGCTTCGAAGGCCACCGTCATCGGCTTCAACGTGCGTGCGGATGCTTCGGCCCGCCGCATCATTGAATCCAACGGCGTCGACCTGCGTTACTTCTCGATCATCTATGACGTGATCGATCAGGTGAAGCAGGTGGCATCCGGTCTGCTGGGCGTGGAGATCCGCGAAGAGATCATCGGTATCGCCGAGGTCCGCGACGTCTTCCGCAGCTCCAAGCTGGGCGCCGTTGCCGGCTCGATGGTCATCGAGGGCGTGGTCAAGCGCAACAAGCCGATCCGCGTGCTGCGCGACAGCGTGGTGATCTTCGAGGGCGAGCTGGAATCGCTGCGTCGCTTCAAGGAGAACGTCGAGGAAGTCCGCAACGGTACCGAATGCGGTATCGCGGTGAAGGCCTACAACGACGTCAAGCCGGGCGACCAGATCGAGTGCTTCGAGCGTATCGAAGTGCCGCGCACCCTGTAATGCTGCAAGGTGGCCCGACCAACGGTCGGGCCCTACCATGTACCTGTAGCGCCCGGCCGTTGGTCGGGCGACAATCGAATCAAAGGTAGTGCCCGACCGTTGGTCGGGCGACAACTGAACCAAGAGCTCCTCGTGCCCAAGACTTTCCATCGAACCGACCGTGTCTCCGCCCAGCTGCGCCGTGAGCTCGGCACCCTGGTGCACAACGCCGTGCGCGAGCACGGGTTGCCCTCGGTGAGCGTGTCCGACGTGGAAATCACCCGCGACATGGCCCATGCCAAGGTGTTCGTCACCGCGCTGATGCCGGAACGCTCGGCTGAAGCCGTGGCCGGCCTGAAGGAGCTGGGTTACCGCCTGCGCATGGATCTGGCCCGCGCGATGAAGCTGCGCCACGTGCCGGAGCTGCATTTCCACTACGACGATTCGGTCGACCGTGGTGAGCACATCGACAACATCCTGCGCGACCTGCCCGATACGCTGGCCGCGGAGAAGCGTCGCGAGAGCGACGAAGAATAAGCTAGCGCCGGGCCCATGCCCGGCGTCTTTCCATTCCGGCAACGCGATGCCTGTGCGGGCCGCGCCGCTGCAGCCGAGCATGGCTCGGCTCTACAACATCCTGTCATGACCCGAATTCAGTTCCGCCGCCTGGATGGCATCCTGCTGCTCGACAAGTCGACCGGCATGAGCTCCAACGCCGCCCTGCAGGTGGCGCGCCGCCTGTTCCGTGCCCAGAAGGGCGGCCACACCGGCAGCCTCGACCCGTTGGCCACCGGCCTGCTGCCGCTATGCTTCGGCGAGGCAACCAAGATCGCCGGCCTGCTGCTGGGTTCGGCCAAGGCGTACGATGCCGAGATCGTGCTCGGCCAGACCACGGATACCGATGATGCCGAGGGCCAGGTACTGCTGCAGCGCCCGGTGCCGTCGATCAGCGCCGAGGCCCTGCAGGCTGCGCTGGCGCCACTGACGGGGAACATCCGCCAGCGGGCTCCGATCTATTCGGCGCTGAAGCAGGGCGGTGAACCGTTGTATGTGAAGGCCCGCCGCGGCGAGGCCATCGAGGCCCCGGAGCGCGAGGTCCAGGTGCACGCCATCGAGGTACTCGAGCAGCAGCCGGAACGGCTGCGGCTGCGCGTGACCTGTGGCTCCGGCACCTACATCCGCAGCCTGGCACGCGACCTCGGCGAACGCCTGGGCTGTGGCGCCCATATCAGTGCGCTGCGCCGGCTGTGGGTCGAGCCGTTCCGTGAACCGGTGATGGTCACCCTGGACCAGCTGCGGGTGATGGCTGAGGCCGGCGACGAGGCGGGCATGGACGCGCTGCTGCTGCCGCTGGCGGCTGGCCTGGCCGAGTATCCGCGGGTCGACCTCGACGCCGCCCAGGCTCACCGTTTCTGCGTCGGCCAGCGCCAGCGTGACATGTCCTGGCCGCATGGCCTGGTGGCCGTGTTCGGTCCGGACGATGCTGTCCAGGGCCTGGGCCAGGTCGACGACAGTGGCCTGCTGGCCCCGCAGCGCCGTTTCAACCTCTGACCGGGGCAGGGTGGTTCAGCCCCGGTCCTTGTCCCGGAAGCCCCTGGCCGTTACAATTTCGCGGCCGTTTTCCGGCAACCTGCCTCGCGCAGGTTTCATCCTCGTAGTCCACGGCGAGCCTGGCGGTGCGCGAAGCGCGTTCCTGCCGGCCACGCATCACAGAGAAAAAAGAAATGTCGATCGACACCCAGAAGGTCATTGAAGACAACAAGCGCAGCGCCGCTGACACCGGCTCCCCGGAAGTCCAGGTTGCCCTGCTGACCGCCCGCATCGAACTGCTGACCGGCCACTTCAAGACCCACAAGAAGGATCACCACAGCCGCCGCGGCCTGCTGCAGATGGTCAACCGCCGTCGCAGCCTGCTCGACTACCTGAAGAAGAAGGACGTCGAGCGTTACAAGGCCCTGATCGAAAAGCTTGGCCTGCGTCGCTAAGCAACGAATCCCCCGCGGCGCAGCGATGCGCCGCGGTTTTGTTTTGTAGCACCGCAATCCCCGATTCAGGCCGGAACGATCCGGCCACCCGCTGGCGGCAAGGGTCGCCGACGGTCCAAATTCGCAGACAGCATCCCCAAGGACACCCTCCGTGGCAAAAATCACCAAAACCTTCCAGTACGGCAAGCACACCGTCACGCTTGAGACCGGCGAAGTCGCCCGCCAGGCCAGCGGCGCGGTCATCGTCAAGATGGACGACACCGTACTGCTGGTCACCGCCGTCGCCGCCAAGAGCGCGCGCGAAGGCCAGGACTTCTTCCCGCTGACCGTCGATTATCAGGAAAAGTTCTACGCCGGCGGCCGCATCCCGGGTGGTTTCTTCAAGCGTGAAGGCCGTGCAACCGAGAAGGAAACGCTGATCTCGCGTCTGATCGACCGTCCGATCCGTCCGCTGTTCCCGGAAGACTACAAGAACGAAGTGCAGATCATCGCCACGGTCATGTCGCTGAACCCGGACGTGGACGGCGACATCCCGGCCCTGATCGGCGCCTCGGCTGCGCTGGCCCTGGCCGGCACCCCGTTCATGGGCCCGATCGGCGCTGCCAAGGTCGGCTACAAGAACGGCGCGTACATCCTGCACCCGACCGTCAGCGAACTGGCTGACTCGCAGCTGGAACTGGTTGTCGCCGGTACCTCCAACGCCGTGCTGATGGTCGAATCCGAAGCCGCGCTGCTGTCCGAAGAAGTGATGCTGGGCGCCGTGACCTTCGGTCACCGCGAAATGCAGAAGGTCATCAACGCGATCAACGAGCTGACCGTCGAAGCTGGCACCAAGCCGTCGACCTGGGAAGCCCCGGCCAAGAACGACGCGCTGATCTCCGCCCTGAAGGAAGCCATCGGCCCGCGCCTGGGCGAAGCCTTCCAGGTGCGTGACAAGCTGCAGCGCCGTGACGCCATCTCGGCGATCAAGAAGGACGTGTTCGAAGCCCTGGCCGGCCGTGTGGCCGCCGAAGGCTGGAACCCGGCCGAGCTGTCGAAGGAATTCGGCGAACTGGAATACCGCACCATGCGTGACTCGGTGCTGGACACCAAGGTCCGCATCGACGGCCGTGCGCTGGACACCGTCCGCCCGATCACCGTGAAGACCGGCGTGCTGCCGCGTACCCACGGTTCCTCGCTGTTCACCCGTGGCGAAACCCAGGCCATCGTGACCATCACGCTGGGCACCGCCCGTGACGGCCAGGTCATCGACGCCGTTGCCGGTGAGTACAAGGAAAACTTCCTGTTCCACTACAACTTCCCTCCGTTCTCGGTGGGTGAGTGCGGCCGCATGATGGGCCCGAAGCGCCGCGAAATCGGCCACGGTCGTCTGGCCAAGCGCGGCGTGCTGGCTGTCATGCCGTCGCTGGAAGCCTTCCCGTACACCATCCGCGTCGTCTCGGAAATCACCGAGTCGAACGGTTCTTCGTCGATGGCCTCGGTCTGCGGCTCGTCGCTGGCCCTGATGGACGCCGGCGTGCCGGTGAAGGCACCGGTGGCCGGTATTGCCATGGGCCTGGTCAAGGAAGGCGACCGTTTCGTGGTCCTGTCCGACATCCTGGGTGACGAAGATCATCTGGGCGACATGGACTTCAAGGTGGCCGGTACCGCTGAGGGCATCTCCGCCCTGCAGATGGACATCAAGATCGAAGGCATCACCGAAGAGATCATGAAGCAGGCCCTGCAGCAGGCCAAGGCTGGCCGTCTGCACATCCTGGGTGAAATGGCCCACGGCCTGACCGCTCCGCGTGAGGAGCTGTCGGACTACGCGCCGCGCCTGCTGACCATCAAGATCCACCCGGACAAGATCCGCGAAGTGATCGGCAAGGGTGGCTCGACCATCCAGGCCATCACCAAGGAAACCGGCACCCAGATCGACATCCAGGACGACGGCACCATCGTCATCGCGTCGGTCAACGCCATCGCTGCCCAGGCTGCCAAGGCCCGCATCGAGCAGATCACCTCGGACGTCGAGCCGGGCCGCATCTACGAAGGCAAGGTCGCCAAGATCATGGACTTCGGTGCGTTCGTCACCATCCTGCCGGGCAAGGACGGCCTGGTCCACGTGTCGCAGATCTCCAGCGAGCGCGTCGAGAAGGTCGGCGACAAGCTGAAGGAAGGCGATGTGGTCAAGGTCAAGGTGCTGGAAGTCGACAAGCAGGGCCGTATCCGCCTGTCGATGAAGGCCGTCGAAGAAGGCGAAGGCGCCAGCGCCGAATAATCGGTACTGCTGATCGTGCGGTGGGTGAGGACCGTTGGTCCTCACGCTTTCGCAAATGAGAAAGCGGGCTTCGGCCCGCTTTCTCTTTGCCTGGAATCCTGTGGGCGAGGATCGTTGGTCCCTACACCTGCGCGCCTTCTTCCTCCTCTCCCAGCCACCACACCTGGCCCGGCTCGGGGTCACTCAGCGGGTGCTCGCGCTGTTCGATGGCCTCCAGCACGCGGCCGGGGGCTGCAGCAACCCACATCGCCATGAGCTTTTCCACCGCGGCCCGGCCCTGTGCGGCCGCGCCGAGGTCACGTTCGCGTCTCCATTGGTCTTCACGTGGTGCCTCATCGCCATGATGGTGAGGCGTGCCGTAGCTGCAGCGGCGGCACAGCCGGCGCACGGTGGCCGTCCAGTCCTCGACCATGCCGATGCCGGGCAGCGTGATGGCCTCCAGGGCAGCGATGTCATCGGCCGAGTCGCACTGCACGAACACGGTGAAGGTCGCCATGTCCGAAGGCTGCAGGCGCTGCATGGCATTGAACACCGGCACCTGGCGCTCGTCATAGGCACGTTGGCCGGTCGAGGCCCCGTCGTGCAGCACGATGTCGCCGAAGCGGAAGCCGCTTTCAGGCAGCGGTACGTTGTCGATGCGTGCACGCACCGGATCAATGCGGCTCATAAACACCACTTCGGCGTCGGACCACGGTGCCAAGCGCACGCAGGCTACGCCGAAGTTGCCCTCGATCGGGCCTTCGCCCTCGGGCAGGGTGATGCCACAGCGGGACCATTGGCGGCGTGCTTCGGCCCAGTCACCGACGCCGGTGGCGGCGATACCGGCATTCCACGCGGTGGCTTCATCGAACTCGCCGCGCAGCTGTTCTGATTGCAGGTTGTCCTGCAGTGAGGAGGCCCAGTCGCGCAGGTACTTGTGTGCCAATCCGCGCATGTAATGCAGGTACGGCACTTCGGCAGCGAGTGCGATCAGCTCGCCGAACAGCGCCACCGCCTGCTGCAGGTCGCCTTCGCGGAAGGCGGCGTAGGCGCGCGCCTCCAGTGCCTCGCGGTCGTCGAGGGTTTCGTCGCCAAGCAGGTCGCCGTCGTCGATACTGTCGTAGTCGGTGCTCATGTCCATGCGCGATTGAAGGTCTGCGGCTACCTTAGCCGATGCATGGGGCGGCGGCGTCGGTGCGTGTCCTGCTGCAGTGCATGACGGCAATCACGTGTCTGCCCCGCTGTCGTCACGGGATGCGGTGTGCCTGTCACGGGGCGACATGCCGCGACATCCGTCCCATGGGTCCTTCCGTTTGCTAACGTGGCGGCGCCTTTGAACCGGGAGATCCCATGTTCCGCCAGACCGTGGCCGTCCTTGCCGTGCTGATTGCCGGTGCCTTGCCCATTGCCGCGCACGCAGCGCCCGCACAGCAGCCGATCTTCGGCGCCTATTACCCTGGTGGATCGGCCGAGCGCTATCCGGTGTCGAGCATTCCGGCCGAGCGCCTGACCCACCTGTTCTACGCGTTCTCCACCATCGAGGACGGCCGCTGCACGGTCGGTGCGGAAGCGCCGAAGAATTTCGCCGCACTGGCCGAACTCAAGAAGGCGCACCCGCACCTGCGCACGCTGATTTCCATTGGCGGCTGGGGCGCAGGCGGCTTCTCCGATGCGGCACTGACCGAAACCAGCCGCAAGCGCCTGGTCGACTCATGCATGGCGCTGTTCTTCGAGCGCCATGCAGGCAGCTTCGATGGTGTGGACATCGACTGGGAATTCCCGGTCAGTGGTGGGCCGAGGGAGCTGGCACACCGCCCGCAGGATCGCGCCAACCTGACCCGGCTTGCGCAGGCCTTCCGCCAGGCACTCGATGCGCGCGGTCGCAAGGTTGGCCAGCCGATGCTGCTGACCGCCGCGTTGGCCGCCGGTCGCCTGCAGACCGATGGCCCCTATGATCCGGCGGCGAGCTACGACCTGCCGGCGCTGGCCAGGGTGTTCGATTTCATCAACCTGATGAGCTACGACATGGGCACCGGCTTCTCGTCGGTGTCGACCTTCAATGCGCCCTTGCATGAAGTGCCGGCCGATCCGCTGGCGCCGGAGCTGCGTCGCTGGAACAACGTGGCCGGCGCGGTGCAGTACTACCGCGAGCGCGGTGTACCGGCCGACAAGCTGGTGCTGGGCGTGCCGTTCTACGGGCGCGGCTTCAAGGTCACCGGCGTTGCACCGGATGGCCTGTATCAGCCTTACAGCGCACCGGCCGACGCCGGCGACTGGCGGGTGATCAAGGCGCGCTATCTCGACCACCCGGGCTGGACCAGGCACTGGCAGCCGCAGGCGCAGAGCCCGTGGCTGTACAACGCCGAACAGAAGGTCTTCATCAGCTATGAAGACCCGCGCTCGATCGGGCTGCGTGCGCAGTTCGCCCGCGAGCAGGGCCTGGCCGGGGTGTTCATGTGGGAGCTGACCGGCGACGACGAGCAGGCCAGCCTGCTCAACGCCATGCTCGGCCCGTGGCAGAAGGCGCGCATCGGCGATTGAGTCGCGTGCTGGCGCCGGGCTCATGCCCGGCGACGCTTCAGTTCGCCCAGACGCTGTTCGGATCGCCGTTGCGGGCGCGGCGCTGGCTGGCGACGGCCAGGCGGGCGAAGCCGAAGGCCATGGCCAGCGCGATGGCATCGATCCAGAACAGCGGCCACTGGCCACGCGCGGCGGCGCGCCACAGCCAGTCACCATTGAGTGCACCGTGCAGGACCGGCACCAGTGCAGTGCTGATCGCTGCGGCCCACAGCAGTTCGCGCGCGGCCTGCGCGGGGCGGCGCAGTGCAGCCCACAGCGCACAGGCTGCCCAGCTGCCGAAGCAGGCCCAGCGGATGCCGTGGTCGACCGCCGACGGTGCCAGCCGCTCCAGCACCAGTGCGGTGACGAACGCGATCGAGATCGCCACGCACAGGCCGATGCACACGCCGACCGTGGCCCGCGCCATGTTCACACCGGCACGTGGCTGTTGCGGCTGGCGACGCTTGCGCCGCGACTCGATCCACAACAGGTTGCCGGAGTAGAACAGGAACGCACCGCCGAGGCCGAGCAGGAAGTACAGCCAGACCACCACGCCGTTGCCGAACTCACCGAAGTGCAGCGCGTAGACGGCGCTGAGCGTGGCGTGGTTGGCGTCGCGCTGGCCCGGCAGCTGGGAGGCCAGCAGGTCGCCGCTGGCCACGTCCAATGCCACGGCACCAAGCGGACCGAGGGTGCCACTGGCCTCGCCGGTGATCTCGATCGTGGCGTTGGCATCGCCGCCATTGGCCAGCTTCAGGTAGGCCGGCTCGAAGTTGGCCACGCCCTGCGCGCGGGCCACTTCAAGTGCGCGCGCATGCAGCACGCGCAGGCTGCCCGGTGGCGCCGGAATCCCGCTGGCATCGCGCACCGGCGCAGTGTCCATCGCGGTCGGTACCGCCTGCAGCGCCTTGCCATCGTAGATCAGCGGATTGAGCAGGGCCATCTGCACGAACACCAGGCACAGCAGGGCGCCCGTGACCGCGAACATCAGGTGGAAGGGCAGGCTGAGCACGCCGATCACGTTGTGCGCGTCCTGCCACAGCTGCTTCAGGTTGCGACCCGGGCGCAGCGCGAACAGGTCGCCGAACAGCCTAGGCAGGTGGATCACCAGGCCGCTCAGCAGCGCCATGCCATACAGCAGGCTGACGATGCCCATCACATAGATGCCGGCCACCGGCAGGCCGAGGCTGTAGTGCAGTTCGTTGACCAGTTCGGCCAGTCCGGTCTGCGGCGGCGCGGGGCTGCCGGCGATCTGGCCCGGCCAGGCGTAGCGCCAGCTGCCGTCATCGGCCTGCCAGTACGCCAGGGGTTGCGGGTGTTCGGTACCGGGGAAGGTCATGCCAACGTGGCGGCGGGCCTCCGGGTGTGTCGCCAGTACGTCTTCCAGCAGGTACTGCGCATCGTCCAGGCCCGCCGGCAAGGCGGTGGCGGCGCCCGGGGTCTGCCACAGCGGCAGGTCGTGATGGAACAGGGTCAGCGCACCCGCATAGAAGGCCACGAAAAGGCCGAAGCC
>OJTH01000169.1_pt1 | contig 10286 bp, 10 predicted proteins | sample 1599661 | NCBI WGS metagenome assembly OJTH01 (sample SAMN04436666, study PRJEB24849) | human gut metagenome | biome: human gut; feature: NICU; material: stool | host: Homo sapiens | place: USA: Saint Louis, MO | collected 2010-06-02 | reverse complement strand
CTGGGCAGGCCTTATTCCAGATTCACCAGCTGCTGCTTGCCTTCGATCTGCGGGAACGCGACCGGGGTCGGTGCGCTGCCGAAGTGCTTCTGCTCGCCACGGTTGGATGAGCTGACGCGCAGCGTGCTGCTGCCTTCGTCGGCCTTGAACAGGCCGCATTGCGGTGACTGTGCCGCGGCCACCGGCGTGGCCAGCAGCAACGCCCAGGCCAGCCAGTGGCGGTACGGTGCGAGTGAGAGCATGTCGTCTCCTTGACGATCAAAGGCAAAACGCCGGGTGCTGCCGGAGGCCCTGGCCCACGCCCGGAAGAACTCAGTGGAAGCGCGCGCGCACGTCGGGACGCAGCAGTCGCCAGGCCAGCCAGCCCTGCAGGCCGAGAAGCACGAACGACATGCCGACCACGGTCAGCGTGATCAGCCAGCGTTTCAGCTGCAGCTCCTGCAGCAGGGCCGGGTCATCGGCCAGCAGCGGAATGAGGTCGCCCATGAACAGGTCCAGCCACCAGGCGGCTGCGAAGTTGGTCAGGGCACTCAGCAGCAGCAGTACCACGAAGCTCCACAGGCCCCAGCGACGTTCACGCAGCAGGCCCCAGCTGGACACGGTCGAGGCCAGGCACAACAGCGCGACGACCATTGACGCGGCCACCGGGTGCGCCAGCAGCCAGACCAGGCTGTGCAGCTGCTGTTGCTGCACTTCGCTTTCCACCAGGCGCCACAGCCTGAGGTTCTGCAGCGGCCACAGCACCAGTCCCTGCAGCACGAAGTAGATCGTCAGCAGCAGTGACAGCCAGAACGAAGCCTGTGCGACCGGGCGCACCCAGGCGTGATAGGCCGGGGAAAGCGGCGAGGGGATCGACGGGATCGACATTGACATCCGATGTCCTTGCAGTCGGCGCCCGCCTGCTCAGCGGGCCGTCGCCCGGGTGGCGACGGCCGGCAGGATATGGTGTTCGCTCAAGGGTGCCAAGGGCAGGCCATGCGGCGGTTGCAGCGGCACCCAGGCCAGTTCGGCAATTTCGGCGCGCGCCTGCGGCGCACCGTCCACCTGCACCCACCACGCCTGTGCCTGCACGCGGTGGCCGGGCTCGTTCACAGCCCAGTCCTCGAACGTGCCCAGCGCGATGGCGGCATCGGCGCGCAGCTGCACGCCCAGTTCCTCGTCCAGCTCGCGGGCCAGCGCCTGCAGGGGCGCCTCGCCGGGTTCGGGCTTGCCACCGGGCTGGATGAAGCGGCGCGCACCCTGCTTGCGCACCACCAGCGCCCGGCCGCGGTCATCCAGGATGACCGCAGCCACGATCCGGATCGTGGCTGCGGCGTTGCTCACTTCAGGTTCTGCTCGAACAGCTTGAGGATGCGCTTGTACTGGTCCAGCCAGGAATCGGCACGCACATAGCCGTGGCGTTCCAGCGGGTACGGGGCGATCGACCAGTTGTCCTTGTGCAGTTCGATCAGGCGCTGGGTGAGGTTCACCGAATCCTGGAAGAACACGTTGTCATCCATCATGCCGTGGGCGATCAGCAGGTTGTCCTGCAGGTTCTGCGCGTACTCGATCGGCGAGGACACGCGGTACGCCTCCGGGTCGATGTCCGGGGTGTTGAGGATGTTGCTGGTGTAGCCGTGGTTGTAGTTGTGCCAGTCCACCACCGGGCGCAGCGCGGCGCCGGCCTTGAAGGTGCCCGGCGCACGGAACAGCGCCATGAAGGTCATGAAGCCGCCATAGGAACCGCCGTAGATGCCGGCGTGGTCGCGGTCACCCTGCTGGGTGTCGACCAGCCAGTCCAGGCCGTCCTTGTAGTCTTCCAGTTCCGGGTGGCCCATGTTGCGGTAGATGGCCGTGCGCCAGTCGCGGCCGTAGCCCTCGCTGCCGCGGTAGTCCATGTCCAGCACGATGTAGCCCTTCTGCACCAGCAGGTTGTGGAACATCTGCTCGCGGAAATAGGCCGGGTAGCGCTGGTGCACGTTCTGCAGGTAGCCGGCGCCGTGCACGAACATCACGATCGGGTACTTGCGGCCCGGTTCCTTGTTTTCCGGTTCGTAGTACTTGGCCCAGACCACGCCGGCACCATGCTTGGACGGCACTGCCACCAGCTTCGGCTGGATCCACTGGCGTGCCTTGTAGTCGGCGGTGCGGGTGTCGGTCAGCACGCGCGCCTGGCCACCGGCACTGGGCAGCACCGCCAGCTGCGGCGGCAGGTAGGCGCCGGAGTAGCGCACCAGCAGCTGCTGGCCGTCCGGCGACAGCGAGAAATCCTCCACGCCGTTGAGGCTGGTCAGCTCGCGCACCTGGCGGCTGCCGGTGTCGACCGCGCAGACTTCGTAGTCATGCGGCGCCTGCTGGTTGCACAGGAAGTAGAAGCCCTTGCCATCGGCCGACGGCACCGGCGCCGAGGTTTCCCACTTGCCGCTGGTCAGCGCCTGCGGCTTGGCGGTGCCGGCCTGGGTGTACAGGTGCGAGAAGCCCGATTCCTCGGACAACAGCCACAGCGTGCGGCCATCGGCCATCCAGCCGAAATCGTTGAAGCCCCAGTTGATCCAGGCGTTGTCGGTCAGGCGGTGGCGGTTCTGCACGCGGCCGTCGGCAGCATTGACGCTGATGATCCAGCGGTCCTTGTTGTCGTTGGCGCGCAGCATCACCGCGGCCTGCTGGCCGTCGGCGCTCCAGCGGATGCCGCCGCCCATGAAGTCGCTCATCACCTGCACGCTGCGCTCGCCCTTCAGCGCATCCTTGCCGGCCTTGCGGCGCAGTTCGGCCAGCGGGTCGGTGCTGATGCCCGGCAGGCCGGACAGCGAGACCTTCTCGGCCTTGCCGGTGCGCACATCCACGTACCACAGGGTGTGTGGCTCGAAGCCGTTACGGCCGACGCGGGTGCGGGTGTCCTCGGTTTCCTCGTAGCCCGACTCGGTCACGTACAGCGGCATCTTGCTGGTGCGGCCGTCGTCGAAGTCCTTCGGCTTGGTCACCACGATCAGGTGGGTCAGGTCCGGCGACAGCACGCTGTCACCGATCTCGACGTCGGCGCCCAGGTAGACCGGGCCCGGTGCGCGGGTCGGATCCGCCTGGCGCCAGCGCTGGTCCTGGTCCTTCAATGCCTCGCGCTGCTCGCGGTCGCGGCGCAGGGTTTCCAGCGTGCGCAGCTGCTGGTCGCGGAGCACGTCGGCCTTCGGCGGCGTGCGCGGGTCCTTCTCGGCCTTCAGGCTGGCCACCTGCTGCACGCCGCTGGCGGCGGTCCAGTGGAACCAGTTCTGGCCGACGCGCCAGATCACGCCGTTGTCTGCGGCAAAGTTCACGTTGCCCGCGCGCTCGTTGCTGCGGGTCAGCTGGGTCAGCGCGCCGCTGCGCAGGTCGCGCACGAACACATCGCCATTGCGCACGAAGGCGCTGCGGCTGCGGCTGCGGTCGTAGACCGGATCGGCGACGTCCAGGGTACCGCGCTGGTCATCGGCCACCTGCGCGGCCACGCCGCCGGCCACCGGCTGGCGGAAGGTGTCGCGCACCGGGCTGCCGTTGCGCTTGAGCTGGTATTCCACCTGCTGGCTGTTCCACGACCACCAGGCCTTCTCGACCGGCGGACCGATCCAGTCCGGGTCGGCCATGGCCTGTTCGATGGTGATCGGCGTCGGCGCGGCATGCGCGGCCGGTGCGGCCAGCACGGCCGACAGCAGGAGGGACAGGGGCAGCACTCGGGACATGGGCGGACGGCACCAGAAGAGGAAACCGGGCAAGGGTAGCAGCCGTCCGGGCCGGGGGCAGGGGCCACAGGTCATGGCAGCGGCATTGGCAAAGTGGCGCAACCGGTTGCCGTGGTCGCGCATCCATTCTCCTGAACCCGCATCATCCACCGAACAGGAGCCCGACCATGCAGGAACTGATCCCGATCACCCTCTTCATCTGCATCGCCTACGCGATCCATGCCATTGCAGATGCGCGCGCGCGCAGCAAGCTGGTGGCCCCGCACGTACCGGAGGAAGTGATCCGCTCGCTGGCTGTGCTGGAAGAAGAGCGCCGCCGCCAGGGTGCGTTGCGCTGGGGCATCAGCCTGGTCTGCCTGGCCCTGGCCATGGCCATGCTGGAAGCCATCGGGGCCCGTGACCTGACCTTTGGCGCCGCCGCCGCGCTGGTCGGCAGTGCCGGCCTCGGCCAGCTGCTGGCCTGGCACTTCACCCGGCCTGCCGCACGCAAGGGCTGAGGCAGGCATGCCACGGGCACAGGGGGCGCCCCGCGCATGAGCCTGCTCGGCGAAGCGCTGTCGGCACTGCGGGGCCGTCGCCGCGAGGATACGGCGGCGACGGCGGCCCCCGCCAAAGCGCTGGACGCGGACCAGGCCCTGGTGCGGGCCATCATCGATGGCTCGCAGTCGGCCTTCGCGCAGCTGGTGGAGACCCACCAGCGCACCTGCGCGCATGTGATCGGACGCATGGTGGGCGACCGCGACCAGGTCGCCGACCTGCTGCAGGAAACTTTCCTTGCCGTGTTCCGCCAGCTGCATCGGTTTCGTTTTGAATGCTCGCTGCGCACCTGGGTTTCCCGGATCGCCTACACCACGGCGTTGCAGCACCTGCGCCGGCGGCGGCTGGAGGCGCAGTGGATGGTGGCGGTGGAGGTGCCGGAGGATCTGGGGATCGGCGATGAAGGCCCCGGGCCGGCCGAGTTGAGCGAGGCGCTGCAGGCCGGGCGCCAGCTCGGCGCGGCACTGGAACGGCTGAGTCCGCCGCAGCGCCTGATCGTCGGCCTGCATTACCTGGAGGATTTCGATCTGGCCGAGATCGAACAGGTGACCGGGCTGGCGCGCGGTACCATCAAGAGCCATCTGCACCGCGCGCGCCAGATCCTGAAGCAGGAACTGACGCGGCATGCCACCGCCGGAGAGCTGCTGTGAATCCACCGACCGACCCTCGCGATGCGGAAGCGCGCGCGCTGGCACAGGCGTTGCGTGAGCAGGCACAGCAGGAAGACACGCCGGATGTGAGCGAGGCGCTGCAGAAGCGCATTGCCGCTGAGTCGCGCGACGGTGGCGTGGGTTATGTGGTGGTGCAGGTGCTGTTGTTTGGCGCCCTGCTGGCTGCGGCGGCCTGGTATTTCTGGCACTGAGGCACCCGCCGGGCAAGGGGCCGCTCCAATCGCGGTGGGTAGAGGCCGACCTGGGTCGGCGTTTGGGCGTGTGTGCCAACCAAGGTTGGCAGCTACCAGAACGGTTGACCCCTGCGACAAAGTGAAGCAGCGCGTCACCCGGTCGCATCCCGTTTTAACGAAATCCTCCTAAAGTGGTCCGGTATCCCACCGGTCGCAGGCAGGAGGCGTCCCTTGGACGCGTTGTTGTTGTCCCGGATCCAGTTCGGATTCGTCATCAGTTTCCACGTGCTGTTCCCCGCCTTCACCATCGGCACGGCCAGCTGGCTGGCCTTCATCGAGTGGCGCTGGCTGCGCACGAAGTTGCCCGTGTGGCGCGAGCTGTACTTCTTCTGGCAGAAGATCTTCGCGGTGTCGTTCGGCATGGGCGTGGTCAGTGGCATCGTCATGGCCTTCCAGTTCGGCACCAACTGGCCGCGGCTGAGCGAGGTGGCCGGCACGGTCATCGGCCCGCTGCTGACCTACGAGGTGCTGACCGCGTTCTTCCTGGAAGCCAGCTTCCTCGGCGTGATGATGTTCGGCTGGGGCCGGGTCTCGCCGCGCCTGCATTTCCTGTCCACCTGCATGGTGGCGCTGGGCACGCTGTTCTCCACGTTCTGGATCCTGTCGTCCAACAGCTGGCTGCACACGCCGGCCGGCTACGAGATGGTCAACGGCATCGTGCATCCGGTGGACTGGTGGCAGGTGGTGTTCACCCCTTCGTTCCCCTACCGCCTCGCGCACATGGCGCTGGGCTCGTTCATTACCACCTGTTTCGTGATTGGTGGCGTGGGCGCGTGGTACCTGCGCAAGGGCACGCACGTGGAAGCGGGCCGGCGCATGCTGATCGCCGCCGTGGCATTCGCCGCGCTGACCGTGCCGGTGCAGATCTTCGTCGGCGACATGCACGGCCTGAACACGCTCAAGCACCAGCCGATGAAGATCGCGGCGGTGGAAGCGCATTGGCATGAGACCCGGGAAGGCGAGGGCGTACCGCTGGTGGTGTTCGCGCTACCCAACGAGAAGGAGGAGCGCAACGATTTCGAAGTGGCCATCCCGAAGCTGGGCAGCGTGATCCTGACCCACAGCTTGGACGGCACCTTCGACCCGCTGACCTCGGTACCGGCCAGCGAGCGGCCGCCGGTGACGCCGGTGTTCTTTGCCTTCCGCATCATGGTCGGGCTGGGCACGCTGATGCTGCTGCTGGCCTGGGTGTCGGCCTTCCAGCTGTGGCGCAACAAGCTGCTCGATTCGCCATGGCTGCTGCGCGGCTGGAACTGGATGCTGCCCAGCGGTTTCATCGCGCTGCTGTCGGGGTGGTTCGTCACCGAGATGGGGCGCCAGCCGTGGGTGGTGTATGGCCTGCTGCGCACCGCCGATGCGGTCGGCCCGCAGAGCGCGTGGATGACCGCGCTGTCGCTGGGCGTCTACGTGGTTGGCTACGCCTTCGTGTTCGGCTGGGGCATCTGGTACCTGGTGAAGATCCTGCGCCACGGACCGCAGCCCTACGCCGAAGGGCCGTCGCTGGACCACGGCAGCCACACCCCGGCGCGCCCGCTGTCGGCAGCCGACGAACCGCTGGAGGAGCGCTGACATGGACCTGATGACCTGGCTGCCGGTGGCGTGGTTCGCGGTGATCGGCTTCGGCGTGCTGATGTACGTGGTGCTGGACGGCTTCGTTCTTGGCATCGGCATCCTCGCCCCCTTCGCCGAGGACGAGGAGCAGCTGGACCTGATGATGAACACCGCCGCGCCGATCTGGGACGGCAACGAGACCTGGCTGGTGCTGGGGGGTGCCGGCCTGCTGGCGGCCTTCCCCAAGGCCTATGCGGTGCTGTTGTCGGCGCTGTACCTGCCGGTGCTGGTGCTGGTGGTGGCGCTGGTGTTCCGTGGCGTGGCCTTTGAATTCCGCTTCAAGGCACATCGGTCACGCCGGCTGTGGAGCGTGGCCTTCGGCCTCGGTTCGCTGCTGGCGACGTTCGCCCAGGGCGTGATCCTGGGCACGCTGGTGCAGGGCATCCCGCTGGTGGACGGTGTCTATCAGGGCGGGCCGTTCGCCTGGTTCAGCCCGTTCGCGTTGCTGACCGGTGCCGCGCTGGTGGCCGGCTATGCGCTGCTGGGCAGCACCTGGCTGATCCTGAAGACAGAGGGACGCGTGCAGGCGCTGGCGCGGCAGATGACCCGGCCGCTGGTGGTGGCGGTGATCGCGGCGATGGGCCTGGTCAGCAGCTGGCTGCCGTTCCTCGATTCGCGGTTGATGGCGCGCTGGTTCAGCGACGGCAACTTCTGGTGGCTGTCGCCGGTGCCGCTGCTGACCCTGGCGGTAGCCGCTGCGCTGTGGCGCAGTGCCACCCACCCGCGCCGTGACCTGCCGCCGTTCCTGCTCAGCCTGGCCCTGTTCGTGCTCGGCTTCCTCGGCCTGGTGCTGGGGATGTGGCCCTACCTGCTGCCACCGTCGATGACCCTGTGGCAGGCCGCCGCGCCGGCCTCCTCGCTGGGCTTCACCCTGGTCGGGCTGGTCATTCTGCTGCCGGTCATCCTCGGCTACACGGCGTGGTCGTACCGGGTGTTCCGTGGCAAGGTGCACGCCGATACCGGTTACCACTGATCGATTGAAGCGGGGGCCGCCGGTGCCGGCTCCCGTGTTGGGGAATGTGAAACCTGCACACCCCGTGCAGGACGTGCTAGCGTGCGCTCCTTTCCGGCAGCCAGGGGGGCGGCCGGCGACGTCCTGGACGGACGCACGGCTGCAGGAATGGGGGGCCGCCGCGCGTCGCCGTAATGGCTCGTGCCTATTGTTCTCCCGTTGAAGCACCTTCGCTAAATGATCGAATTCTCCATCGTCGACTGGGCTGCCTGGGCGCCCGGCCTGAGCGAGCGTAGCCAGTGGCTGGGCTGGGCCGATGCGCCGTATCCGCCGGTTGGCGAAGACACGCCGGCGCTGGCCGAGATCCCGGCAATGCAGCGCCGCCGCATCGAGCGGCTGGGCCGGATGGCGATCCAGGCTGCCTGCTGGTGCGAGGAGGGGCAGGGGGCGGACAACCAGGTCCCGCTGGTGTTCGCCAGCCGCCACGGCGACGTGGCCCGTTCGATGGAGCTGCTGGGGGCGCTGTCCAATGATCAGCCCTTGTCACCAACGGGGTTCGGCCTGTCGGTGCACAACGCGATCGCTGCGTTGTACTCGATCGCGCGCGGCCACCGTGGCAACTACCTGGCGCTGGCCGCCGGCCAGGCCACGGTCGAAACCGCCTGCCTGGAAGCGGCCGGTCTGCTCGCCGATGGCGCCCGCGAAGTTCGGGTCGTGGTGTATGAGTCGCGCCTTCCCGAGATTTACGCGACGTTCTGGACATCGACAGCATCGATGCGGTCGACCTGATCGTGCAGCTCAAGCCACTGCTCGGCCGCAACCTGCAGCCGGAAGCGTTCAAGGCCGTGCGCACCGTGCAGGACATCGTCGATGTCGTGCATGGACTGCTGCCGGACCAGGCAGCCGCCTGACCGCAGCGCCGGCGGCTTCGCCATGGCTCGCGCACGTACCGTCGTGGTGGCAGCGATTTCGCTTGCCTACCCGCTGCTGGTGTACCTGGCGATGGGCCGCTTCGAGCCGCGCTGGCTGTCGCTGCTGCTGTTCACCCTGGCCCTGCTGCGTGCGCTGAGCACGCGCCAGCCGTTGTGGTGGGCCGCCGCCGCCGGCACCGGCCTGCTGGCGGTGCTGGCCACCGTGCTCAACCAGGCCCTGCCGCTGAAGCTATATCCGGCGCTGGTCAATGCGGTGATGCTGGCGGTGTTCGGCACCAGCCTGCGCTTCGGGCCGCCGTTGGTGGAGCGCCTGGCGCGGCTGCAGGAGCCGGACCTGCCCCCGTTCGCGGTGGCCTATACCCGCCGCGTCACCCAGGTGTGGTGCGGCTTCTTCGTTCTCAACGGCAGCCTGGCCCTGCTGACCGCGCTGTACGCGTCGGACCGGGCCTGGATGCTCTACAACGGATTGTTGGCGTACGTGATGATGGGCGTGTTGTTCGCAGGTGAGTGGCTGGTGCGGCGGCGGGTGAAGGCGGCGCACGCGCATGGCTGAGTGGATTGCCCTGGACCGGCTGCTGCTGGAGGCGCGGCCGCAGCGCAGCGTCGGCCTGTGCGACGGAGACATGGTTGACCACGCCTGCTTCCGCCAGCGCGTACGGGGCTGGCGCGCCGCCTTTGCGGCGGCTGAAGGCCGCGACTGGGCCCTGTATTTCGATGACGCCGTGGCCTTCGCTGCGGCGCTGTTCGGCGCCTGGCATGCCGGCAAGCGGGTGTTCCTGGCCGCTGACAACCTGCCGGCCACACTGCAGGCGCTGCAGCCGCAGGTGAGCGGTTTCGCGGGCGACGTACCGGACGACTACCGCCCGCTGGCGGCGCTGGACGCCACACTGGACGACGAACTGCAGGCGCTGGACGAGCGCGCCTGCGAGCTGTGCGTGTTCACCTCCGGCAGCACCGGCCAGCCCAGTGCGATCGGCAAGCGCCTGGACCAGCTGGCGCGCGAGGTGGAAGCGCTGCAGGCCGCGTTCGCTGCGCAGCTGGATGGCGCGCAGGTGCACGGCACGGTGTCCCACCAGCACATCTACGGGCTGCTGTTCCGCGTGCTGTGGCCGCTGGCCGCCGGCCGCCTGATCCATCCGCGTCGGTTCTTCCACGAAGACCTGGTGGGTGCGCTGGCCGGTACCGACACGGTGCTGGTGGCGACGCCGGCCCATCTCAAGCGCCTGCCCGAGCAGCTCGACTGGGCCAGCCTGCATGGCCGCCTGCGCGCGGTGTTCTCCTCCGGTGGCCCGCTGCCGGAGGACGCGGCGCGACAGGTGCGGCAGTGGTTGGGTGTGGCGCCGACCGAGGTCTATGGCAGCAGCGAGACCGGCGGTATCGCCTGGCGCCGCTGGGACACCGACCTGCCGCCGTGGCAGCCGCTGCCGGGTGTGCAATGGCGGATCGGGCGCACCCAGGACCGCGTGGAAGCCTTGGCCGATGGCCGTTTCCGGCTGCTGGGCCGCGCCGACCGCATCGTCAAGATCGAAGAGCGCCGCGTCTCGCTGGATGCGCTGGAACGCGCGCTGCGCGAAGACACCGAAGTGGATGACGTGCGCGTGCTGGTGCTGCCCGGGCAGCGCGAGCAGCTGGCCGCCGTGGTGGTTCCGGCCGATCCGGCG
>OJTH01000168.1_pt1 | contig 10317 bp, 9 predicted proteins | sample 1599661 | NCBI WGS metagenome assembly OJTH01 (sample SAMN04436666, study PRJEB24849) | human gut metagenome | biome: human gut; feature: NICU; material: stool | host: Homo sapiens | place: USA: Saint Louis, MO | collected 2010-06-02 | reverse complement strand
AGCCCACGCGCAGATTAGTCGTGTCGTACAGCGCATTCGTAGCCGCACCGATCAGCGCTTCGCGTCGCGTCCGGTACAGGCTGAACCAGTTGGCGAAGCTCTGCATGGCAGCGTTGTACTTCGCTTGATTGTTGCCGAAGTTCGCAAGCTTGATTTCGTACTTGTACAACGTACCCGGCCGGCCGCCCGGAGGATTTGCAACGGCAACAGGAGCCGCGGTGTACCCATATTCCGCCGGCAGCGTAGACGGATCTGCCAGGAAGAACGTAGCCGGATAGAAGCCGACGGCAGCATCGCAGCTTGAGCTGCTGATGGTAGTCTGGCGCGTCACGTTGTCGAACGAGCCTTCCTGCCGGACAGCCCCCCCGCTCAGGTTGCATCGCCCACGCTCAATACGGGTTCCGACCGGCAGCGTCATGCCGGAACGGAAGCGGAAGCGCCAGTTCGCGCCGGTCCGCCCGCCGGTGTCCATGCTGGTCAGCAGCGAGTCCACAGTCAGGTCCAGCGCGCCAGCGATCTTGTTCGGTGCATTGCCCGGACGCGGGTCCAGCGGCGCGCTGGACGCCCTGATGTCCAGATAGTTGGCAAGGGCTGTATCGGACAAGCCGGTCTTCCAGCCAGGATAGATCTCACGCGGGTCGTAGTAGGACGGGTTGACGTCCGGTGATCGGGCGAAACCGAAGCTGTCGAGCGGCGGGATGGCCGCCTGGTCGTCGCGTCCATAGCTGGGGAAGACGTACAGGTAGCGCTGCCCAGACCCATCGTAGCCGTTGACGGCACCCTGGTTGTAGAAGCCACTGCCATCCCAGCGGTACACGCCATCGCGCGTGTTGTTCAATGTTTCCCACAGCATCGAGCCGGAATCATCCAGCGCCATCAGGAAGGCCGGCGGCGTCTGCACCTGGATGTTCAGCGGCGCCTGCGCCAGCGTGCCCTGGGCCTGGGCCGCCATCAGGCTGTAGATGACATAGCCGCCCCCGAGCGCCAGTGCGGCGCCGCCTGCGGCCATGAAACGGAATTTGCGCGAAGCCATGGCCTGCGTCCTCAGAGTTTGAATACGGTATCGATGACCACCGACGACGAGCTCGCATCGGCATCGTCGGTCGCGAAGCCGGTGATCTGGTAGATCGGCGTGACGTCTTCCAGCGGACGGCCCATGTCGAGCGACGATTCGCCCATCACACAGCTGTCAATCTGGCGGACATTGACCGCAGGACGCGTCTGGTTGCGGCGGCTTTCGGCCCAGATGGCCGGATCGAAGCCGTCATCGCAGTGCTGGACTGCACCAGGCTGTCGTTCCCCACATCCTGACGGTTGGCGATTTTCTCCACCGAGCGTTCGGCCGCACGCACCACGCCCTCCGAGTTCTGGAAGGCCCGGTTGGCGGCGCGGTAGTTCGCTGCCATCTTCTCCTGCATGCCGGCCACCTGCATGCCCGCAATGCCGAGCAGCGCCAGCAGGATGAGCATGATCAACGCGACATAGAGCACGGCGCCGCGCTGGGTGCGAGCGGAGGCGGGCCTGAACGAACGTGAGAAGGTCGTCATGATCAGTTCCCGAACAGGCGATTGCGCAGTGCAATCGAGACTTCATAGCTGGAGCGGTAGCGGCCGTCAGGCTTGTCACTGCTGGCAAAGCCAACGCCGAGTACCGACAGCGGGTTGGCCGGCGTGCTCGAAGACGACGGCGTCGGGCTGCGTGCCAGCAGCCCCACCTGCACCTGCCCCACCCGCAGCCACTGCGCGGCACCGGCAGCGTTAGCGTTGCTGCTGACGCCAGTCGCGGCGGCCAGGCGGGTGATGTTGCCGGCCGGCGGCGTGCCCAGGCTGATGTTGGCGGTACTGTCCAGGCCATACAGCAGCTGCAGACTTTCGATGCCTTCCACAAGTTCTTCATTGACCGCATAGGCGCCAGCACTGTTGGCGCGCGCACGACGCAGGCCCGGCTGACCGGTCTCCGGATTGATGCCGACGTAATAGACCATCGACTCGGCGCGATAGAGCATCGTCTGCCCGGTCGGCTGCGCGGCATAGCGCGACAGGTCCAGCGAGGGCGCGGTCACACGTGCCGCACTCAACGTACCGGCGAAGATGTCCGCATGGGCACAGTCGGCGATGCCGAACAAGGTCGGTGCCGCCACGCCCCCCGAGGTGAGCCTGGCCACCCGGGTGCTGTCCATGTCCAGTAGCGCATTGCCGCCGCTGGACGAAATGCCGGTCACCGGCACCCCCTCAGGGGCCAGGTAGCGCAGTACCAGCACATCGCTTCCGCCTGCCGGCGCAGGGCTGAGCCGGGTGATCGCTGCCGGCAACGCTGACGGTGCGGACCATGTCGCCCCGAGTGCGAGCCTCCCGCCCGGCGCGGTTCCCGGTGCATCGAAGCCCTGGATGGAAACGCTGAAATCAAGCGGGCTGCCATCGCCCGAGGATGCACCCAGATGCGATACCGGATCGCCTTGGTTCTTCACCACGTGGGCCTGGTCGTTCACGCAGCCCATGTGCCCGGCCATGCGGATGTCTCGCTCAAGGAAATCCAGCGCGAAACGGGCGTTCTCCTGCACGCGCGAGGCCCCCTCGGACAGGCGCGAGGCAGCCTGCGAGGCCATGAAGACCTGCACCACCCCCAGCATCAGCACCAGGCTGATTACCAGGGCGATCATCAGTTCCACCAGCGACAGGCCGGCCATGGTGGCACGTCGGTTCAGGCGCATGCTCACAGCTCCGTAGCCAATGCAAAGGTGGTGGCCTTGTCCGGGTCATCCGGATCCCAGCGCTGGTCGCCCCAGGTGATCGCCACATTGACCACGCCGCCATTGAAGGTGACATCGGCGCCTGCATCGTCGCCCAGCGCCTTCACCACCTGGCATTGCCAGCGCGCGATCTTCTTTTCAATGGAGACGTCGCCGGTATCGCTGGTGCACGCGGTGGCGGCGGTCTTGCTGCCTGCCGCGAACGACGCGCCGGTGTACCAGGCCGCCTGGAAGCGGTTGCTGCGCATCTGCTCGGTCAGGTCGTACGCAAGGTTGGTGGCCTGGGTTCGATAATTGGCGCTCTGCACGAATCGGACGTTCATGGTCTGCAAGAGAGCAAAACCCAGCAGGCCGAACGCCAACACGATGATGGCGATCAGTACTTCAAGCAGGGTGAAGCCCCCGGCCTGGCGCGCACGGAAGGTACGGGTGGTCATGGACAGGCTTCCTTAGTGCTGCGGATCTGCCCGGAGGCGTTCACCGTCAGTGTGCGCTTGTGCAGTGCGCCCTTGCTGCAGACGTCCGGCTCCAGCCGTACATCCTGCTCGGCGCTGGCGCGGCGACGGCCGCGCCCGTCAAAGGCGATCTCCGTGGCCGGCCCAGTGATCTTCAGCTTGGGATTGCCACTGACGAAGCGCAGGACGGTTTCACCTGCCGACAGCGCACCGTCGCCATTGGCATCGGCAAAGGCCAGCATGCCGCCCGACCAGCCACCATCACAGCTGGCACCGTCGCTGCTTCCACAGACGCCGCCACCGCGGTTGCTGCGGATCGCCTCGCTGCGGGCAAGACTGAGCAGGCCCAGGACCTCGTTGTTGGTCGAGCTCACCCGGCTCGAACGGATCGTGCTCTGGAAACTTGGAAAGGCGATCGCAGCCAGGATCGCCACCACGGCGATGGTGATCATCAGTTCAACCAGCGTGAAGCCGTTTTGCCGGCGCAAAGACATTGGACGCTCCCCAGCGTGTTGGTGGCCACGATGGGCCATCGCCCCGCCACCGGCAAGCGGCGGCAGGACGAACGGTCAATCCGGGGCGACGGGCGTCAAAGGCTTGACGACCCGTCCTCCCCTGCCATTGCCGGCGCGATCCCCATCACGCCGGCCCGGGTTCAGGCCAGCACCTGGTAGCAGGGCTGGTACTCGCCGGAGATCTTCATCCGGCGCTGCTCGACGAAGGCGCGAAGCAGCGCATCCAGCGCCTGCATCATGTCCGGGTCACCGTGGATCTGGAACGGCCCGAACTGCTCGATGCGGCGCATGCCGTCTTCCTTCACGTTGCCGGCGACGATGCCCGAGAACGCGCGGCGCAGGTCGGCCGCCAGCGCGTGCGGGGCACGCCCGTGGTGCAGGTCCAGCGCCGCCATCGCTTCGTGGGTGGGTACGAACGGCTGCTGGTACTCCCACGGAATCTCGATCGACCAGTTGAAGAAGAACGAGTCCTTCTGCGCCAGGCGGTGCTCGCGCACGCGCTTGATGCCGGTGGCCATCTTCTTCGCAACCGCCACCGGGTCGCCGATGATGATCTCGTAGCGCTCGGCAGCCGCATCGCCCAGGGTCAGGCGGATGAAGCGATCAATCTGCTCGAAGTACGGTGCCGCTACCGTCGGGCCGGTCAGGATCAGCGGGAACGGCAGGTCCTTGTTCTCCTCGCGCAGCAGGATGCCGAGCAGGTACAGGATCTCTTCGGCGGTACCGACGCCACCGGCGAACACGATGATGCCGTGGCCGATGCGGACGAAGGCCTCAAGGCGCTTCTCGATGTCCGGCATGATCACCAGGTGGTTGACGATCGGGTTCGGCGACTCGGCGGCGATGATGCCCGGCTCGGTCAGGCCGATGTAACGCGTCACGGTACGGCGCTGCTTGGCGTGGGCGATGGTGGCACCCTTCATCGGGCCCTTCATCGCACCCGGGCCACAGCCGGTGCAGATGTCCAGGCCGCGCAGGCCCAGTTCATAGCCCACCTGCTTGGTGTACAGGTATTCGTCGCGCGAGATCGAGTGTCCGCCCCAGCACACCACCAGGTTCGGATCCCCCGGATTGAGGATGCGCGCGTTGCGCAGCAGGCCGAACACCGCGTTGGTGATGCCCTCGGATGACTCCAGCTCGGCCGCGTAGGCCGGGCCCATTTCGATGGCCATGTAGGCCAGGTCGCGCACGACGGCGAACAGCAGTTCGGCGACACCGCGGATGATCTCGCCGTCGACGAAGGCCATCGCCGGTGCGTTGACCAGATCGATGCGCACGCCACGATCCTGCTGCGCCACCTGGATGTCGAAATCAGGGTAGAGATCGCGCGCGGCGCGCGGATCGTCCGAGGCGCTGCCGCTGGTCAGCACGGCCAGCGCGCAGCGGCGCAGCAGCTCATGCATGCCGCCGGCGGAGGCATCGCGCAGGCGTGCCACCTCGGCCCGCGACAGCACATCCAGCCCACCGCGCGGGTAGATCCGGGCATCCTGCACCGGCAGTGCACGGGCCGATTTTTCGTTCGTGGTCATATCCAATTTTTTCGCTTCCTTCAAGGTTTCCGACTGTACTGCCGCCCCCTTAAAAAGCAAAACGGCCGGGAAACCCGACCGTTGGATGTGTGCCACCCGCGTCCGCCATTCCGGGACCGCATCGGCGGCGTTGGCACCGCGCACATTTCCGGATGCTACGCCGTTGCCCCACGCCCTGCAAGGACTTTCGCCTGAACGGGAAACGGCCGGGTTTCCCCGGCCGTTTCCACTTACCGCTTCAAGCGCTGATGGATCAGAACTTGTACTTCAGGGTCAGCTGCATCGACCAACGCGACACGGCGGTGTTGCCCTTGTCGTTGTTGTTTTCCTGCACCGACGGGTTGTCGGTCGAACCAGTGAAGGAGTACACGTACTTGCCGGTGGCCGGATCGATACCTGCGTAGTTGGCAACGCGACGGGTCGAGTAGAAGCCGTAGTCGTCGATCAGGCCCCACTTCTTGTTCAGCAGGTTGCCGACATTCATGATGTCCAGGGCGACTTCACCCTTGTGCCCCTTCATGAAGCCCGGGAATTCCTGGCTGACGCGGACGTCGAAGCTGTTGACCCACGAGGCGCGGTGGCGGTTGGCCGGGACCACGCTGCCACGGTAGGCATCGAGTTCCGGGTTCTGCGCCAGCCAGTCGAAGAACTGCTTCTCCATCGCGGCACCGCCGGTGAACAGCACGTCGCCCGGACCCTTCGGCACGTAGAACAGGTCGTTGGTGGCAGCACCGTCGCCGTTGGCATCGTTGTAGAAGATGTAGCTGTACGGACGGCCCGAACGGCCTTCGTAGAACAGGCCGACGCGGGTGGCGTTGTCACCGAAGAAGTTGTGCTTCCACTCCAGGGTGCCGGTGACGCGGTCCTTCATCGCATAACGCGAGTTGTAGGCCACGTTCTCGTTGGCATTGAAGATCAGCGTGTTGTTCCAGTTCGAGGTGTTCTGCGAGCTGGACAGCGGGCTGACTTCGGTGGACTTGGTGTAGGTGTAACCCAGCGACCAGCCCCAGTTCTCGGTCAACGGCTTGGCCAGCGAGAAGGTGGCCTGGGTGCCGCGGCCCTTGTCGGTGTTGCGCAGGACCAGAACGTCGCCGATGTCGGACGGACGGTTGGCGCGGTCAACCGCACCCTTGGTACCGGTCGACATGCCGTAGTCGACACCCTTGTCGATACGGGTATTGGCCTGGTTGCGGCCAGCGGCGTTCCAGTAGATCGCGCGGCCATCCTGACCGAAGGCGGTCGGCGCCGACACGTCCAGACGGTCGAAGTAGATGCCGTCCTTGACCTTGGTGAACAGCACTTCGGCCGACGCGACGATGCCGTACCACGGCAGCTCATGGTCGAACGCCAGGTTGGCCTTCCACACCGACGGCAGGCGGGTGCCCGGCGCGATGATGTCGACGTTCTGACGGGCCGAAGCCGGGCCACCGGCCGGGATGTACGGGTTGTTGCCGTCCGGAGTGAAGGCACCGGCCGGGATGCTGCGCTCGTCGTACTCGATGTAGTTCAGGCCGGTGTTCTGGTAGGCACCTGCCAGCCACACGTTCGGGGCGGCGCCGCCGAACAGGCCCACGCCACCGCGCAGCTGGGTCGGGCGATCGCTGTCGAAGGTGTAGTTGAAGCCGACGCGCGGCTGCACCAGGTTCTTGTCGACCAGCTTGGTGTTGTTGAAGCCGTACAGCTGCTCGATGCGCGGGTTGTACAGGCGCTGGGTGCTGAAGTCAGGCATGTCGATGCGCACGCCGAACATCAGGTTCAGGTTGTAGTTGATCGCCCAGGTGTCCTGCACGAACACGCCGGTGTTCTTCAGGGTGAAGTCGGCCGGGATGTCGCTGCGGCTGCCATCGGCGCGCGGAGCACGCAGCTGGTAGCGCGAAGCCTTGCCCGCCAGGAAATCGTTGACGCTGTTGAATTCGTACACGCCGTTGAGGTTGCGGCCGTAGAAGTTCATCAGGTCATTCTTCGAGTAATCGAAGCCGAACTTGACGGTGTGGTCACCGATGTACCAGGTACCGGCACCAAAGGCGCTCAGTTCCTTCGACTCGACGATGTTGACGTGGGTGTTCTGTTCGGTACCGACGTACAGCGAATCGTTGCCCGACTTGATGCGGATCTGCGGCATGTCCACCAGCGGGACGCGGTTGGCCGAGTAATCCTTGTGCGAGACCTTGAACTCGGTCGAGAAGTTCTCGGACCAGTCACTGAACAGTTCGCCCATCCAGGTTTCGTACTGGGTCGGCTGCTGGTACCAGAAGTTGCTCAGCGAGATGGCGCTGCTGCTGACCTGCGGGAAGCGAACGACGTTCTGCTCCATCTTGTTGTAGCGCAGGGCCGCACGGTGGTTCTCGTTGATGTTCCAGTCCAGCTTGACCGCATACTCTTCGATCTCGGTCTTGCTGTTCGGCGCCGCCAGGCTGCCCGGGTCGTAGCCCAGCTTGCCCAGGAAGTTCTGGACGTCGGTGATCTGCTGCTGGGTGATGGTGCCACGGCCGATCGGCGTGTCGCTCAGGGCGACGCCGGCAGCCGAGCGCTCGTACTTTTCATAGTTGGTGAAGAAGAACAGCTTGTCCTTGACGATCGGACCGCCGAAGGTCATGCCGTAGGTCTTCTCGTCCTCGAAGCCGTTGAAGTCCTGCTTGTCACCTTCCAGGCGCGAGCGGACCATGTCCTTGTCGCGGTACGAACCGTACACGGTGCCGTGGAATTCATTGGTACCCGACTTGGTCACGGCGTTGATCACCGCGCCGGTGCCACCGGCGATGGTGGTGTCGTAGTTGGCCAGGTCGATGTTGATTTCCTGGATGGCGTCCATCGACACCGGCTGACGCTCGGTCGGCAGGTTGTTGGAACCCAGGCCGAACGGATCGGAGGCGCTGATGCCGTCGATGCGGATGGCGTTGTAACGGGTATTCTGGCCGCCGGCCGAGATCGCGCCGTCCGCCTTGCTGACCTGCGAGATGCGCGGGTCGAGACGCACGTAGTCCTGGATGTTGCGGCTGGCCGACGGCAGCGCATCCATCGTTTCGCGGGTCACGTTGGTGCCGGTGCCCATCTTGTTGGCACTGAACAGGTCCAGGCCGCCGGCGGTGGCAACAACGTTCACCGCGTCCAGGTTGGTTGCAGCCAGGTCACCGCCCAGGTTGGCGTTGACGGTGTTGACCTGGTTCAGGTTCAGGTAGACACCTTCCTCGGTCTTGGTGCCTTCACCGGACTTGGTGATGGTGATGGTGTACGGACCACCCACGCGCAGGCCGCGCGCGTTGTATCGGCCCGACGCATCGGTGGTGGCACGCGAAACAGTGCCCGACTCGGTGTGCGTGATGGTGACTTCAGCGCCGGCGACAGGCTGGCCTGCAGCGGACATCACCTGGCCGCCGACACCGGCGGAGGTGCTGCTCTGGGCGAAGGCGGGAGCGGCAGCAAGTGCAGCCACGAGACCAAGGGTAAGCTTGGACATCCGGAGTGGGTGGGTCATTTTTCGGTAGCCTCGATGCGAGTTGGCGATGGCGGAAAAAAAGCGCATCCAAGCAGCCCTGCGGGTGGCTGATCGGAGAGTTATCTGGGGTTCCCTACCGCTCGGCTGAAGGCAGCCCTAACGGTTAACACTAGATTAACACGCTACGCCATCAATGTGACGGTTGTGCGACAAACGGCACCGGTTCGCAACGCAATCGTGACGGGTTCTTCACTCCGTCTTTCCACAGGGCTCACCTTTCCCGGGGCGTCTCACTGGCATCGAGAATCTGCCCGCGCCAGGTGCTCCCAGCGGCGGACAGCAGGGTCACCGCGGCGGCCGCCGCGGCTTCCGGGCCTTGCGCAGCCGGGTCCTGGTCCACGGAATAGGCGCGGGCCATGGGACTGCGGCGCAGTTCATCGTGCAGGCTGGCGATCAGGCCACGCAGGCCGTGCTGGGCCACGCCATACCCCCCCCAGTAGGCCTGTCCGACCCGTTCGGGAGCATCGACCGCGAACACCAGAGCGGCATCCTCGCGTTGCCGCAGCAGCGGCAGGCAGGCCTGGGCCAGCCAGGCCGGCGCGGTCAGGGTGACATGGACCGCACGGGCGAAACTGGCCGGGTCAGCCAGTTCAAACGGAGTCAGCCCGGGGAAATGCGCGGCGCAGACCAGCAGTCCATCCAGCCGCCCCAGCTCGCGCTGCAGGGCCTGGGCCAGTTCGGCATAGTCATCGGGACTGGCGCCTTCCAGGTCCAGCGGGTACAGAAGCGGTTCCGGACCGACCGCCTGGACCTGGGCATAGACCCGGTCCAGCCGGCGCGGCTTGCGTCCCAGCAGGACCACGGTGGCACCGGCTGCGGCTGCGGCGACCGCCGCGGCACTGCCCAGCCCTCCCCCGGCGCCGGCGACCAGTACGACGCGATCCTGCAACGGGCGGCCATCGATCGCCCCGTCAGTCGGTGACGTCGACGGCCAGGCACTCATCCCTGGGTCGCCTCTTCGACGATGCGCTTGAGCTCGCCGGATTCAAACAGTTCCATGACGATGTCGCAGCCGCCGATCAACTCACCGTTGATGAACAGCTGCGGGAAGGTCGGCAGATTGGAAAAGCGCGGCAGGTTGGCGCGGATCTCCGGCTCTTCGAGCACGTTGACAGTGCGCAGGGTGACGGCGCCGGCTGCCATCAACGCCTGCACGGCGCGACTGGAAAAGCCGCACATCGGGTATTGCGGGGTGCCCTTCATGAACAGCACGAGCGGGTAACGATCGACCTCGGCCTGGATTTGCTGCATTACCGCCACAACCACACTCCTTGCTTCGCCGGACAAACCGACCGTGATGGTCGGCTAGACTGCCCACGGTAGCCGCCATTGTAAGCGGATGGAACAGGCTACCGCCGTCCCCCTGGCCACGAACCTGTCCATGCCCGTCGAATTGCCTGCCCTGCCCTACCTCCCCGGCTCCCTGCAGCCCCACCTGTCCGCGCAGACCGTTGAGTTGCATCACGGCCGCCACCACCGCGCCTACGTTGACGCGGTCAACGCCGGCACTCTCGGCACCGAGTGGGAGGAGGCGTCACTGGAAGAGATCGTGCGCCATGCCCAGGGCACGCTG
>OJTH01000165.1_pt1 | contig 10364 bp, 8 predicted proteins | sample 1599661 | NCBI WGS metagenome assembly OJTH01 (sample SAMN04436666, study PRJEB24849) | human gut metagenome | biome: human gut; feature: NICU; material: stool | host: Homo sapiens | place: USA: Saint Louis, MO | collected 2010-06-02 | reverse complement strand
TGCGAAGCAGTGCTTCGCAAGCAAAGCGCCCTCGCCCCTGTAAGCTCGATGGCGCCATCCATGGCGCCAACGCCCCTGCACGGTCCACCCGCCCGGCCCCTGACAGTTTCCTGCGGGGCCCGCCACGGAATGGAAGAAGAAAATCAAAGGCAAGAGCGGGTCGCGCGCTGCGCTTGCTCATGCCCTTGTAGAGCCGAGCCCACGCTCGGCTTGCTTTTGCCCACGCGAAAATCAGCCGAGCATGGGCTCGGCTCTACAAAACCCCCACAAACAAGGAGGGACGCGGCGAAGCCGCGTCCCTCTCTCAAATTCCGTCCCGATAACCCAATGCTCTTCGATCCGTCACCGGGAATCTGTCAGAGGTGGGGCGGGTTGGGTTCGAGGGGGGTATCCGCGCCATGGATGGCGCGGCTAAGCCTACAAGGACGTATTTACGGCGTCCCCCGACACTCCCACCCGCACGCCCCAGCGCATGAACCTGCTCCAGCGCTCAGCCGCGAGGGGGCTCAGCCCGGTGGCCGGTAAACCTCAGTACCCCGCCGCCTGCCCATCCTTTCGGCTCTCCGAAGCCCCGTAGTAAACCCCGGTCTCGGGATCGCGCATGATCGCCTGGTAACCGCCATACGGCCCATCTGCGAACACGATGCGATGCCCCTTGCGCATCAGCGCACGCACTGTTTCATATGGGAAGCCGGTTTCCAGATTCACTTCACCACCGTCGGTCATCGCCGTGGCTTGGCCGGTCGGCTCGGTCGAGCCTTCATGCTGGATGCGCGGTGCGTCACCGGCTTCCTGCAGGTTCATGCCGAAGTCCACCAGGTTCATCACGATCTGCGCATGGCCCTGCGGTTGCATCGCACCGCCCATCACGCCGAAGCTGGCATACGGCTTGCCACCCTTGGTGATGAACCCCGGAATGATCGTCTGGAAGGGGCGCTTGCCCGGTGCGTATCCGTTGGGATGGTTCTTCTGCAGCACGAACATCTCGCCGCGGTCCTGCAGGATGAAGCCCAATCCCGGCGGCGCCATGCCGCTGCCCATGCCGCGGTAATTGGACTGGATCAACGAGACCATCATGCCGTCGGCGTCGGCCACGGTCATGTAGATCGTGTCGCCTTCCTCCAGCTGCTTCGGTGTGCCTGGCTGCACTTCCTTCAAGGCCTTGTCCATCGAGATCAGCGCCCGGCGCTGCGCGGCGTACTCCTTGGAGATCAGCTTCTGCACCGGCGCCGGCTGGAATGCCATGTCGGCGTAGAAGCGCGCACGGTCGGCGAAGGCCAGCTTCTTCGCTTCGACGAACAGGTGCACGTGCTCGGGTGAGCCGAACGGAATCTTTGAAAAGTCGTAGCCTTCCAGCACGTTGAGAATCTGCAGCGCAGCGATGCCCTGGCTGTTCGGTGGCAGCTCCCACACGTCGTAGCCACGGTAGTTGCTGCTGACCGGTTCGACCCACTCTCCGTGGTGGTCGGCCATGTCCTGGTAGCTCAGGTAACCGCCGTTGGCCTTGAAGTAATCGCCGATGGTGTGGGCGATCTCGCCCTTGTAGAACGCATCACGACCGCCGTCGGCGATCTTCTGCAGGGTGCTGGCCAGGTTCGGGTTCTTCCACATCTCGCCCTTGCGTGGAGCATGGCCGTTGATCGTGAACTGCTCCTTGAAGCCCGGGTACTGCGACAGCTTCGGCACCGAGCGATCCCAGTAGTAGGCAATCACCTCGGCCACCGGGTGCCCTTCGCGGGCGTAACGGATGGCCGGCGCCAGGTTGTCGGCCATCGGCTTGCGGCCGAAGCGATCGTGCAGGGCGAACCAGCCGTCGACCGCACCGGGCACAGACACCGGCAGCGGGCCGGTGGCCGGGATGTCCTTCAGGCCGCGGCGCTGGAACTCAGCCAGGGTGAGCGACTTCGGCGAGCGGCCCGAGCCGTTGTAGCCATAGAGCTTCTGCGTCTTCGGGTCCCAGACGATGGCGAACAGGTCGCCGCCGATGCCGTTGCCGGTGGGCTCCATCAGGCCCAGCGCTGCGTTGGCCGCGATGGCGGCATCCACCGCCGAGCCACCGCCCTTCATCACGTCCAGCGCGATCTGGGTGGCCAGCGGCTGCGAGGTGGCGGCCATCGCATGGGGGGCGATCACCTCCGAACGGGTGGCGAAGGTGTGGCCGGTGATGCGGTCGGCGGCAAAGGACAGCGCGGGCACGGCAGCCAGCACGGCGGCGGCGATCAGGGAACGGGCAAGGCGTCGGGACACGGTCGGGTTCCGATGGACGGGTGGTTCCCCGATCTTCGCCGCTGCGGCCTTCACGCGGTATCGGACAGACGTCATGGACGTTGATCCTGGGGTGGAAGAACCCAACGGATTCCGCGCAAAAACTGCCCAGAAAGGAGTGAATTCGGGTTCACCGAAACACTTTCAGCAGCAACCATCCTTGTGCCGCAAGCGATTGCGCTGGATTCACTGGAAACCGATAAAAAAACCGTCGCGAGGGTTGACACCGCCAAAACGGCTGTGTTTCTCTCGATCACATGTTGCATCACAACACGCCACTGCGAACCCACATTGAAGCCGCCGACACCGGCGCCGCCTCGCTGCGTTCGATTCTTGTGCTCGTACTTATTACCCAGCCACCAGGTGCGGGACGAGCCAGCGTGTAAGCAACAAACACACCGGAACTCATCAAAACCCGCACCCGCCCCGGTGCGGGTTTTTTCATTTCAGGACCTGGTTTCAGACGCAACCACCATGACCAACGCTCAGTGCAAAGCCCGGCCCCAGACCACCACCACGCCTCGTGGTGGCTGTGCCTGTGCGATGCGCAGCGCCTCCTCCACCGCTTTCCCCTGACCGGCCGGTACGTCACCTCGACGACCGGCCGTTCTTTTTTCTTCCCACCGCAAGGAACCTCCCCCATGAGCACCAACGACCTGCCCCAGACCAAGATCGCCGTCATCGGCTACGGCAGCCAGGGCCGCGCCCACGCACTGAACCTGCGCGAATCCGGCTTCGATGTGGTGGTAGGCCTGCGTCCGGGCGGCCCGACCGAGGTCAAGGCGCAGGCCGATGGCTTCACCGTGAAAGCACCGGCCGATGCGGTGAAGGATGCCGACCTGGTCGCCGTGCTGACCCCCGACATGGTGCAGAAGAAGCTCTACAACGATGTGCTGGCGCCGAACATGAAGCAGGGGGCGTGCCTGCTGTTCGCCCACGGCCTGAACGTGCACTACGGCATGATCGAGCCGCGCGCCGATCTGGACGTCGTGCTGGTCGCGCCGAAGGGCCCGGGTGCGCTGGTGCGCCGTGAGTACGAGATCGGCCGTGGCGTGCCGTGCATCTGGGCGGTCTACCAGGACGTCAGCGGCAAGGCCGCGCAGCATGCCCAGGCCTATGCGGCCGGCCTCGGCGGTGCCCGCGCCAACCTGATCCAGACCACCTTCAAGGAAGAGACCGAGACCGATCTGTTCGGCGAGCAGGCGGTGCTGTGTGGTGGTGCGTCGGCGCTGGTGCAGGCCGGTTTCGAGACCCTGGTGGAAGCCGGCTACCAGCCGGAGATCGCCTACTACGAAGTACTGCACGAGCTGAAGCTGATCGTCGACCTGTTCTATGAAGGCGGCATCTCGCGCATGCTGGAATTCATCTCCGAGACCGCGCAGTACGGCGACTACGTCAGCGGCCCGCGCGTGATCGACGCCGGCACCAAGGCGCGCATGAAGGAAGTGCTGAAGGACATCCAGGACGGTACCTTCACCAAGAACTGGGTGGCCGAGTACGAAGCGGGCCTGCCGAACTACAACAGGTTCAAGCAGGCCGACCTGGAGCACCCGATCGAGAAGGTGGGCAAGGAACTGCGCGCCAAGATGGTCTGGTTGCAAGGACAGGCCGCGTAACCGCGCGGCCCTCCCCCACCCGCTTTGCAAGGTTCCCCCATGAACTCTTCCACACACCGCAGCGCGCCGCCCAACGGCGCGCGCTGGCTGACCCAGGCGCTGGAGGCCGAAGGCGTCCGCACGCTGTTCGGCTATCCCGGTGGCACCATCATGCCGTTCTACGACGCGCTGGTGGATTCGTCGCTGAAGCACATCCTGGTACGCCATGAGCAGGGCGCGGCGCTGGCCGCCAACGGTTTCGCCCGCGCCAGCAACCAGGTGGGCGTCTGCGTGGCCACCTCCGGCCCGGGCGCGTCGAACCTGGTCACCGGCATCGCCGATGCGATGCTGGATTCGGTACCGATGGTCTGCATCACCGGCCAGGTCGGCACGCCGCTGCTGGGTACCGACGCCTTCCAGGAACTGGATGTGTTCGGCCTGACGATGCCGATCGTCAAGCACAGCTGGCTGGTTCGCAGCGTCGATGACCTGCCGCGCGTGGTGGCCGATGCGTTCCGGATCGCCCGCGAAGGTCGCCCCGGCCCGGTGCTGATCGACCTGCCCAAGGACGTGCAGCTGGCCGACGCCAGCCATCTGCCGGCGCATGCGCCCAGCAGCGTCGAACCACCGCCGGCGCCGGCCGAGGCTGCCATTGCCGAAGCCATTGCCGCGCTGGCCGCAGCCGAGAAGCCGGTGGTCTACGCCGGCGGTGGCATCGCCCTGGGCGACGCCGTACAGGACCTGCGCGACTTCGTCGAGGCCAGTGCCATCCCCACCGTGATGACCCTGCGCGGCCTGGGTGCACTGCCGGCCAGCCATCCGCAGTCGCTGGGCATGCTGGGCATGCACGGCACCCGCGCGGCCAACATGGCGGTGCAGGAAAGCGACCTGCTGCTGGTGCTGGGCGCACGCTTCGACGACCGTGCCACCGGCAAGCTGGCGGAGTTCGCACCGTTCGCCCGTGTCGTCCACATCGATGCCGATGCGTACGAGATCTCCAAGCTGCGCAGTGCCGATGTCGCCGTGCCCGGCAATGTCGGCCATGCCATCCGCGCCCTGCGTGCGGCCTTCCCCTCCCCCAAGGCCCACCAGGAGGCGTGGCGCAAGCGCTGTGCGCAGCATCGCGATCGCTTCGCCGCGCGCTACGACGCACCGGGCCAGCACATCTACGCGCCGGCCCTGCTGAAGCGCCTGAGCGAGCTGGCCCCGGCCGATGCGGTGATCGCCTGCGACGTTGGCCAGCACCAGATGTGGGTGGCCCAGCACTGCCGCTTCAACCACCCGCGCAACCACCTGACCAGTGGCGCGCTGGGCACCATGGGCTTTGGCCTGCCGGCCGCGATGGGTGCGCAGTTCGCCTGCCCCGATCGCACCGTGGTGCTGGTGTCCGGCGACGGCAGCTTCATGATGAACGTGCAGGAGCTGGCCACCATTGCTCGCTGCCGCCTGCCGGTGAAGATCGTGCTGCTGGACAACAGTTCGCTGGGCATGGTGCGGCAGTGGCAGGAGCTGTTCTTCGCCGAGCGCTACAGCGAGATCGACCTGTCCGACAACCCGGACTTCGTGGCGCTGGCGCAGGTGTTCGGCATTTCCGCCACCCGCATCGACGCGCGGGATGACGTCGAGGGTGGCCTGGCCGCGCTGCTGGCCGAACCCGGCCCGGCACTGCTGCACGTGGCCATCGATGCACGCGCCAACGTATGGCCGCTGGTGCCACCGAACACCGCCAACAGCACGATGCTGGAAAGCAACCCCGCCCATGCCCGCCAGGAGATCCCCAATGCACTACCGGCTTGACCTGGTGCTGCACCCGGCCGAAGGCGCGCTGTTGCGCGTGATCGGCATGGCCGAGCGCCGTGGCTTCGCGCCGCGTGCGATCAGCGGTGCGCCGGTGGCCGCCGACGATGGCCGCTGGCACCTGCAGCTGGTGGTGGATGGCCAGCGCCCGGCGGAAACGCTGTGCCGGCAGATCGAGAAGATCTACGACTGCGTGTCCGTGCAGGTCACCGCCGTGGAAGGAGCATCCGTATGAACACCCGTACCGTAGTGACCACGGTGCCGGTACGGAGGCGTCTTCTTCGCCGCCCGTGCCCGCATGCGGCGGTCGCCTGCACCCCGCTGGTGGCCCATGCCGGCCGCTGATGCCAGCCAGGAAAGCGATGTCGGCGACGTAAGCGTCGCCGACGTACTGGCGGCGCAGGCCCGGCTGCGCCGCTTCCTGCCGCCTACCCCGCTGCACCATGCCGAGCGCTTCGGCACCTGGCTGAAGCTGGAGAACCTGCAGCGCACCGGGTCCTACAAGGTGCGCGGCGCGTTGAACGCGCTGCTGGCCGGCCGCGAGCGCGGCGATACCCGGCCGGTGATCTGCGCCTCGGCCGGCAACCATGCCCAGGGCGTGGCGTGGGCGGCCTACCGCCTGGACGTCCCGGCCATCACCGTGATGCCGCATGGCGCACCGGCCACCAAGATCGCCGGCGTCGCTCACTGGGGCGCCACCGTGCGCCAGCATGGCACCAGCTATGACGAGGCCTACGCCTTCGCCGTCGAACTGGCACAGCGCCATGGCTACCGCTTCCTGTCCGCGTTCGACGACGCCGATGTGATTGCCGGTCAGGGTACGGTCGGCATCGAGCTGGCCGCGCACGCACCGGACGTGGTGATCGTGCCGATTGGTGGTGGCGGGCTGGCCTCCGGCGTTGCACTGGCGCTGAAATCACAGGGCGTGCGCGTGATCGGCGCCCAGGTGGAAGGCGTCGACTCAATGGCGCGCGCCATCCGCGGCGACGCGCGCGAGATCGCCCCCGTCGCCTCGCTGGCCGACGGCGTGCGGGTGAAGATTCCCGGTTTCCTGACCCGACGCCTGTGCACCTCGCTGCTGGACGACGTGGTGATCGTGCGCGAAGCCGAACTGCGTGAAACTCTGGTCCGGCTGGCACTGGAAGAACACATCATCGCCGAGGGCGCCGGTGCGCTGGCGCTGGCAGCAGGCCGCCGTGTCGCTGGCCGCCGCAAGTGCGCGGTGGTGTCCGGCGGGAATATCGATGCGGGTGTCCTGGCCGGCCTGCTCACCGACATCCGGCCGCGCCCGCCGCGCAAACCACGGCGACGGCGTAGTGAAACCCCACGCTCGCCCGGCAAGGCCAGCGCCCTCGCGTCCCCCACCTCTTCCCCTTCCCCCCTGCAAGCCGCCGCACCCGCTGTCGAGGAGATTTCCCTGTGACCACCATCGAACGAATTACCACCCCGCGCATCCGCATCTTCGACACCACCCTGCGTGACGGCGAGCAGTCCCCCGGCTGCAGCATGAGCCCGCCGCAGAAGCTGGTGATGGCGCGTGCGCTGGACGAACTGGGCGTGGACATCATCGAGACCGGCTTCCCGGCCAGCTCGCAGTCCGACCGCGAGGCGATGGCCCTGATCGGCCGTGAGCTGCGCCGCCCGAGCCTGAGCCTGGCCGTGCTGTCGCGCTGCCTGCAGGCCGATATCGAAACCTCGGCGCGTGCCCTGGAAGCTGCGGCCAACCCGCGCCTGCACGTGTTTCTGTCCACCAGCCCGCTGCACCGCGAACACAAGCTGCGGATGACCCGCGAGCAGGTGCTGGAATCGGTACGCAAGCATGTATCGCTGGCACGCTCGTACATCGACGATGTCGAATTCTCGGCCGAGGATGCCACCCGCACCGAGCTGGACTACGTGATCGAGGTCTCGCGCGTGGCCATTGTCGCCGGCGCCACCACCATCAACCTGCCCGACACCGTCGGCTTCACCACGCCGGAAGAGATCCGCGCGATGTTCCAGCAGGTCATCGCCGGCGTCGCCGATGTGCCGAATGCCGCCAACGTGATCTTCAGCGCGCATTGCCACAACGACCTGGGCCTGGCCGTGGCCAACTCGCTGGCCGCCATCGAAGGCGGTGCACGCCAGGTCGAGTGCACCGTCAACGGCATCGGCGAGCGCGCCGGCAACTGTTCGCTGGAAGAGATCGCGATGGTGCTGAAGGTGCGCCAGGCCTTCTACGAACAGGACAGTTCGATCAACACCCCGCGCATCGTCGGCACCTCGCAGCTGCTGCAGCGCCTGGTCGGCATGCCGGTACAGCGCAACAAGGCCATCGTCGGTGCCAATGCCTTCGCCCACGAATCGGGCATCCACCAGCACGGCATGCTGCGCCATCGTGGCACCTACGAAATCATGCGCCCGGAAGACGTGGGCTGGGAAGATTCGCAGATGGTGCTGGGTCGCCACAGTGGCCGCGCCGCCGTCGAAGCACGCCTGCGTGCACTGGGCTTCTGGCTGGACGAAGACGAACTGAAGCTGGTGTTCGAGCAGTTCAAGGGCCTGTGCGAACAGCAGCGCGTGGTCACCGATGCCGACCTGCAAACCTTGATGCAGGGCGGCTCCAACGCGCAGGGCTATCGCCTGGCGTCGATGACCATCAGCGACGTCGGCAGCCGCGCCAATGCACTGGTCGAACTGTCCGACCCGGACGGCAACCGCGTGGCCGAGACCGCGCAGGGCGACGGCCCGGTCGATGCGCTGTTCGGCGCGCTGTCGGCTGCCACCGGCGTGCAGCTGATGCTGGACAGCTACCAGGTGCACAGCGTCGGCATCGGCGCCGATGCGCGCGGTGAAGCCAATCTGAGCGTGCGCCACGACGGCGTGGAGTACGACGGCACCGGCACCAGCAAGGACATCATCGAAGCCTCCGCGCTGGCCTGGCTGGATGTGGCCAACCGCCTGCTGCGCCAGCGCCAGGCCACCGCCCACAGCAGCACCGACGTTCCCACCCCTGCCACCGCCTGAGGAACCCGAGATGAGCGCCTTCGACACTCCTACCGCAGCCGCTGGCCAGCAGTGGAACGCCCAGGACTATGCGATCGATGCCGGCTTCGTACCGTTGCTCGGTGGCGCGGTCGCGCGCCTGCTCGATCCGCGCGCCGGTGAGCGCATCCTCGACCTGGGCTGTGGCGACGGCGTGCTCAGCACCGAACTGGCCCTGAGCGGCGCGCGCATCCACGGCGTGGACGCGTCGCCGGAACTGGTGATCGCCGCCCGTGCACGTGGCGTCGACGCGCAGGTGATGGACGGCCACGCGTTGTCGTTCGACAGCGAGTTCGATGCGGTCTTCAGCAATGCCGCATTGCATTGGATGGGCAACCCGGACCGCGTGCTGGAAGGCGTGCGTCGCGCGCTGCGCCCCGGTGGCCGCTTCGTCGCCGAGTTCGGCGGCCATGGCAACGTGGCCACGATCGTCGCGGCGGTACAGGCCGCACGCGTGGCCCACGGCCATGGCGCCAGCACCTTCCAGTGGTACTTCCCGAGCGCCGATGCCTATGCCGACCGCCTGCGCCAGCATGGCTTCCAGGTGCAACTGACCGAATGCACGCCGCGCCCGACCCCACTGCCGACCGGCGTAGCCGGCTGGCTGCGGGTATTCGCCGCGCCGCTGCTGGATGACCTGCCCGCCGAGGCCCGCGCCACCGTGCGCGAGGCGGCCACCGCGTTGCTGGCCGACCTGCCCCGCAATGCCGCCGGCCAGCCGCTGGCCGACTACGTGCGCCTGCGTGTGCTCGCCCGCCGTCGCTGACTTGACCGTTCCGCTTTCTTTACTGATGTTCGCTATCTCGTACTTCTGCCAGGCATACGCATGACTTCCGCACCCCGCACCCTGTACGACAAACTGTGGGACGCCCACGTGGTGGTTCCCGAATCCGAGAGCGCGCCCGCCGTGCTGTACATCGACCTGCACCTGATCCACGAGGTGACCTCGCCACAGGCATTCACCGAACTGCGCGAGCGCGGCCTGGCGCCGCGCCGCCCGGACCGCACCAAGGCGACGATGGACCACTCCACGCCGACCTTGCCGGCTGCGGCCGACGGCACGCTGCCCTACGCCAGCGCCGCTTCCGAGGCACAGGTCGCCACCCTGGCGCGAAATTGCGCCGAGCACGGTATCGAACTGTTCGACATGGCCTCGGACAACCGCGGCATCGTCCACGTCATTGCGCCGGAACAGGGCTTCACCCAGCCGGGCATGACCATCGTCTGCGGTGACAGTCACACCTCCACCCACGGTGCATTCGGCTCGCTGGCCTTCGGCATCGGCACCAGCGAGGTCGGCCACGTGCTGGCCACGCAGTGCCTGCTGCAGCGCAAGGCCAAGACCTTCGCGATCACCGTTGACGGTGCGCTGGCACCCGGCGTCGGCGCCAAGGATGTGGTCCTGCACATCATCGGCGTGATCGGCGTCAACGGCGGCACCGGCCACGTGATCGAGTTCCGTGGCAGCACCATCGAAGCGATGGACATGGAACAGCGCATGACCCTGTGCAACATGTCGATCGAAGCAGGTGCACGCGCCGGCATGGTCGCGCCCGACCAGGTCACCTTCGACTTCGTCGCCGCTACGCCGCGCGGCCCCAAGGGCGCCGACTTCGACGCTGCCGTGGCGCGCTGGCAACAGCTGCGCAGCGATGATGGCGCGCGCTTCGACAGCGAAGTGCA
>OJTH01000163.1_pt1 | contig 10383 bp, 8 predicted proteins | sample 1599661 | NCBI WGS metagenome assembly OJTH01 (sample SAMN04436666, study PRJEB24849) | human gut metagenome | biome: human gut; feature: NICU; material: stool | host: Homo sapiens | place: USA: Saint Louis, MO | collected 2010-06-02 | reverse complement strand
CTGCACCGCATCCAGCGTGGTGGCCTGCGGGGCTGCAGCGGCGGTGGAGGCGAGGCCGAGGGAAACGGCCAGGAACAACAGCGACGGGGTGGGGCGGTACGACGAAAGCGACATGCGGAAATGCTGTAAACCGGTAAGGTGGCGCGAAAGTTAACAGGTTGGTGGCGCCACGTCACCCACCGGCGGCGTATGGCCGCCCGCGGTGTTCCTGTAGAGCCGAGCCCACGCTCGGCTAATCGCGTGCAGCGCGGGTTGTCTGCCATCGCGACGAAGAGCAGCCGAGCATGGGCTCGGCTCTACAGCAGGGTTTATGGCGAGGGTTTCGCCAGCGTCTTCAACTTTGCGTAGAGCTGATCAGCTGCTTCCTTCTCGCCCAATGCCGCATGACACTCGGCCAGGCTGTCCCACACATTGGCCGAATCCGGATACAGCTCGGTGTTGAGGGCGAATACCTTCAACGCCCTGCGTGCACCCAGGCTCTGGCGGATGGCATAGCCGCTGGCGTTGATCGCACGTTCCAGCTCGCTGCCCGTCACCCGGTTGTTATCGCGCAACCAGCTGCGTATCGCCTGGGCGGCGCCTGCATCATCATCCAGCGCATACGCAACCAGCCGCTCGGACAGCACCGCGTGCGGAAACTCCTGCGGCGCGGCCATCGCCATCGTGCTCTCCACCAAGGTACTGGACCAGACATTGCGGGCGCTGCCGCTGGTCAGGTACACGAACACCCAGTAGCCGTCGGCCAGCGTGCCCTTGTAGGCCAGCCGCGCACGTACACGGGTGCCGCCATCATGGCCGACCTGGGTATAGCCGTCGCTACGGGTGGTGTCCCAGCCAGTGGAGAAGAAATTGCTGCCGCCACCGCTCAGTTTCTGCGGCTGCCAGAACTTTTCCAGGGTCGCCGTGCGCACCAGCGTGCCGGTCGCCAGCGCCTGCAGGAAGCGGTTCATGTCGCCCACGGTGGTCTGCAGATCGGCATGGCCCCAGCCGTAGTCCGGCCAGGGATCTTCATTGGCAGGCTGCAGTTGGCCATCCTTGCCGATGTACGGCACCGCCGCGCGCCGGGCCGGCACGCTGGCAACGCCCCACGAGGTGCTGGCCATCTTCAATGGCTGCAGGATGCGTTCGCGCGCGAGGGCCGGGTAGGGCGTGCGGTAGCGCGCGTCAGCAACGCCGTCAGCACCAGGTAGTTGGCCTGGGTGTACTGCACGCGGCTGCCGGTGGCGAACTGCATCGGTGCAGCGCCGGCCACCTTCAGCGCAGTGCCAAGGTCAGGCGCTACACCGGGGTAGCCCGTGCTCACCCAGCGGTTATCCACCCGGTCGTAGTACTCGCCGATGCCGGAGCTGTGGTTGAGGAAATCACGCACGTGGATTGCCTGCCATGCTGCAGGCAGGTCCGGCACATAGCGGCTGGCCGGTGTATCCAGATCCACCTTGCTCTGATCGACCAGTTGCATCACCAGTGTGCTGGTCAGCAGCTTGGCCATCGACTGTGCGGCGAAGATGGAATCGACGGTGGCAGGTGTGTGCGTAGCGCGATCACATTCGCCGCTGGCGCCCTGGTACAGCACCTGGCCGTTGTGGGCGACCAGTACCGCCTGGCCGGCAATGCCGTAGCGCTCGCGGTTGACCTGCAGTTGGGCGTCGAGCTGGGTAGAGAGGCCGGCGGAGAGATCATTCGCTGATGCGGGCGGAGCAGCGAACAGGACGCAGAGCAATGCAGCAGCAAAGGTGCGGTACATCGCGGTGATCCATCAGCGGTGATGGCGCATGGTGGTCACGACGGAAGAGCGGGTCAAGGGCACCGATTCCCGCATCAGGGAGAGCCGGCCGCGGGCCGGCACCCCTGCGATCAGCCCAGGATCGCCGGCAGATCCAGTCCCTTTTCCTTCGCACAGTCGATCGCGATGTCATACCCCGCATCGGCGTGGCGCATGACGCCGGTCGCCGGGTCGTTCCACAGCACGCGGGCAATCCGCTTCGCCGCTGCCTCGGTACCGTCGCACACGATCACCATGCCGGCGTGCTGCGAGAAGCCCATGCCGACGCCGCCGCCGTGGTGCAGCGAGACCCAGGTCGCGCCGCTGGCGGTGTTGAGCAGGGCGTTCAGCAGCGGCCAGTCGGACACCGCGTCGGAGCCATCGGCCATTGCTTCGGTTTCGCGGTTCGGCGAGGCCACGCTGCCGCTGTCCAGGTGGTCACGTCCGATCACCACCGGCGCCTTCAGTTCGCCGTTGGCGACCATCTCGTTGAACGCCAGGCCGAGTCGATCACGATCACCCAGGCCGACCCAGCAGATGCGCGCCGGCAGGCCCTGGAACTTGATCTTCTCGGCAGCCATGTCCAGCCAGCGGTGCAGGTGCGGGTTGTCCGGAATCAGTTCCTTCACCTTGGCATCGGTCTTGGCGATGTCTTCCGGATCGCCGCTCAGTGCGGCCCAACGGAACGGGCCGATACCGCGGCAGAACAGCGGGCGGATGTAGGCCGGCACGAACCCGGGGAAGTCGAACGCGTTCTCCACGCCTTCTTCCAGCGCCATCTGCCGCAGGTTGTTGCCGTAGTCCACGGTCGGTACGCCAAGTGCGTGGAAGCCGAGCATGGCGCGAATATGGTTGGCCATCGACGCGCGCGCAGCCTTTTCCACTTCCTTGGGGGCGGAAACACGCTTTTCGTCCCACTGCTCGACGGTCCAGCCCTGCGGCAGGTAGCCGTTTACCGGGTCGTGCGCGGAGGTCTGGTCGGTCAGCAGGTCCGGCTTCACGCCGCGCTTGAGCAGTTCGGCCAGCACGTCGGCGACGTTGCCGAGCAGGCCCACGGACTTCGGCGTACCGGCCTTGCACGATTCGTCGATCAGGCGCAGCGCTTCATCCAGATTGTCGGTCCAGGTGTCCAGGTAGCCGGTGCGCAGGCGCATGTCGATGCTGCTCTTGCGGCACTCCACGGCCAGGCAGGAGGCGCCCGCCATCACCGCGGCCAGCGGCTGTGCGCCGCCCATGCCGCCGAGGCCACCGGTGAACAGCCACTTGCCGGTCAGGTCACCACCGAAATGCTGGCGGCCCATTTCCACGAAGGTTTCGTAGGTGCCCTGCACGATGCCCTGCGCGCCGATGTAGATCCAGCTGCCTGCGGTCATCTGGCCGTACATGGCCAGGCCCTTCCTATCCAGCTCGTTGAAGTGGTCCCAGTTGGCCCAACGAGGTACCAGGTTGGAATTGGCGATCAGCACGCGCGGCGCATCAGCGTGGGTGCGGAACACGCCCACCGGCTTGCCCGACTGCACCAGCAGGGTCTGGTCGTCGTCCAGGCGCTTGAGCGTTTCGACGATGGCATCGAAGCTCTCCCAGTCGCGTGCGGCGCGGCCGATGCCGCCGTACACCACCAGTTCCTGCGGGCGCTCGGCCACATCGGGGTGCAGGTTGTTCATCAGCATGCGCAGCGGCGCTTCGGTCAGCCAGCTCTTGGCGTTCAGCGTGGTGCCGGTCGGCGCGGCGAGGGTGCGGGACGGGTCGTTGCGGGTCATGCGGCGCTCCGGTTCGTAGCGAATTCGAGGCAGGCGTTGAGCACCTGCGCCAGGGTGTGGCGCAGCGGTGCGGCGTGGTCGGGGTCGAGCGGGGTGGGCCAGCTGTGCTCGTCCACCTGATCTGGCAGGGGTTCGTGCATGTAGCCGCGGCAGGCCAGCTCCATCTGCAGGCTGTGCACACCGCCGGCGATGTTGCTGTAGTGGCGGGTGATCCAGCCACCTTTGAAGCGGCCGTTGCGCACCTGGCTCATGCCACTGATCTTCAGCAGGTTCTCCACCACGTCGCTCAACGCGTTGTCGCAGGACGTGTCCGGCGCGCCGGACGGGCCAGCGGTACCCAGGTTGAACTGCGGCAGTTCGCCGTCGAACAGGTGCGGAATATGTGAGCGGATCGAATGTGCGTCGTACACCACCACCGTGCCGAACTTCGCGCGCAGGCGAGTGATCTGCGCAGCCAGCGCATCGTGGTAAGGCAGGAAATAGGTGTCGCGGCGACGGGCGATTTCTGCATCATCCGGTTCGCGTCCGGCGTGGTACAGCGGCTGGTTGTCGAAGGTGGTCAGCGGGCACAGGCCGGTGGTGTTCTGGCCCGGGTACAGCGAGACCCCGCTGGGGTCTCGGTTGAGGTCGATCACCGAGCGCGAGATCGCCGAGCGCACCGTAGTCGCGCCCATGCCACGCACAAAGTCGTACAGCTCGTGCACCCACCAGTCGGCATCGCGACGGGCCAGCCACGGCGAGTGGTAGTCGCCGATCAGGTCGTGCGGCAGCTCGCTGCCGGTATGCGGGAAGCTGACGATGAGGGGGGCGTCGCCCTCGTGCACGGTCAGCCATTCGGGATGGGTATTCATGCCTGCGGCTCCACGGTTGGCAGCAGGTCGGTCAGGCCCTGCGCCAGCGCGCCACTGCGCACCAGATTCGTGGCGGTCACCATGTCCGGATGGAAGTAGCGGTCTTCTTCCAGCGTCGGCACCTGCGCACGCAGGGTGGCGCGCACGGTTTCCAGCGCGGCGCTGGAGCGCAGCGGGGCGTGGAAGTCGCAGCCCTGCGCAGCGGCCAGCAGCTCGATGCCGATCACGTTGGCGGCGTTCTCGGCCATCTGCATCAGCCGGCGCGCGCCATGCGCGGCCATCGACACATGGTCTTCCTGGTTGGCCGAGGTCGGGATCGAATCAACGCTGGCGGGGTAGGCGCGCTGCTTGTTCTCCGAGACCAGCGCGGCGGCGGTCACCTGCGGAATCATGAAGCCGGAATTCAGGCCGGGGCGCGGGGTCAGGAATGCAGGCAGGCCGGACAGCGCAGGGTCGACCAGCATCGCCAGGCGGCGCTCGCTGATCGAGCCGATCTCGCACACCGCCATCGCCAGCATGTCGGCCGCGAAGGCCACCGGCTCGGCGTGGAAGTTGCCACCGGACAACGCTTCGCCGGTATCGGTGAACACCAGCGGATTGTCGGACACTCCATTGGCTTCGATTTCCAGCGTGGTCGCAGCCTGGCGCAGGATGTCCAGCGCCGCGCCCATCACCTGCGGCTGGCAGCGCAGGCAGTACGGGTCCTGCACGCGCACGTCGTTGTCACGGTGCGATTCGCGGATCTCCGAGCCGTGCATCAGCGCGCGCAGCGTCGCGGCGGTGGCGATCTGTCCGCGCTGGCCGCGGATGGCGTGGATGCGCGGGTCGAACGGCGTGTCCGAGCCCTTGGCCGCTTCCACCGACAGCGCGCCGGCGACCAGTGCCGCCTGGAACACGGTCTCGATCTCGAACAGGCCGGCCAGCGCGTAGGCGGTGGAGAACTGGGTGCCGTTGAGCAGCGCCAGGCCTTCCTTCGCTCCCAGTTCGATCGGCTGCAGGCCGGCACGTGCCAGTGCATCGACCGCCGGCAGGCGCTCGTCACCGATGAAGGCTTCACCGACGCCCAGCATCACGCTGGCCAGGTGCGAGAGCGGCGCCAGGTCACCCGAGGCACCCACCGAGCCTTGTGCCGGCACCACGGGCAATACGCCCTTGACCAGCATCCCTTCGAGCAGCAGCAGGGTTTCCTCGCGGATGCCCGATGCACCCTGCGCCAGGCTGACCAGCTTCAGCGCCATCATCAACCGCACCACGCTGGCCGGCATCGGCTCGCCCACGCCGGCGGCATGCGAGAGCACGATGTTCCGCTGCAGGGTGGCCAGGTCTTCGCGCTCGATGCGAACGCTGGCCAGCTTGCCGAAGCCGGTGTTGATGCCATACACCGGTGCGCCCTTGGCGACGATGGCGGCCACCGCCGCAGCGCTGGCGCGTACCACCGGCAGGGCGGCCGGGTCCAGTGCGAGCGGCGCACCGCGATAGACCTGCCGCCACTGGGCGAGAGTGACATGGCCGGGGCGAAGAACCAGGGTGTTGCTCATGTGTTGCTCCAGGAGGCAGGCAGGTCGGGCTGCCCGCGCACCACGCGCGCGTGCAGCGGGTTGAATCCAATGCGATAGACCAGGTCAGCGGGCGCATCGATGTCCCAGATCGCCAGGTCGCAGTCCATGCCCGCGGCCAGGCGACCGATGCGCTCGCCGTGGCCCAGTGCGCGCGCCGCTTCACGGGTGAAGCCGGCGATGCACTCATCCACGGTCAGGCGGAACAGGGTGGCGCCCATGTTCATCGCCAGCAGTGGGCTGGTCAGCGGCGAGGTGCCCGGGTTGCTGTCGGTGGCCAGCGCCAGTGGCACGCCGGCCGCACGCAGCGCGGCGATCGGCGGCAGGGTGGTATCGCGGGTGAAATAGAAAGCACCAGGCAGCAGCACGGCGACGGTACCGGCGGCGGCCATCGCGGCGATGCCGGCATCGTCCAGATGTTCGATATGGTCGGCCGACAGTGCACCGAAGCTGGCCGCCAGTTCGGCACCGTGCTGGTTGCTCAGCTGCTCGGCGTGGATCTTCACCGCCAGCCCGTTCGCGCGGGCGGCCTCGAACACCTGCCGCGCCTGCGCGGGCGAGAACGCGATGTTCTCGCAGAACACGTCCACCGCTTCGGCCAGGCCTTCGGCAGCAATGGCCGGAATCATTACCTCGCACACCTCGTCGACGTATTCCTGTGCCTCGCGGCCCGGCGGAGTCGCGTGTGCGCCGAGGAAGGTGGTCACCACGTTGACCCGGCATTCCTCGCCCAGTGCACTCGCCACCTGCAGCTGCTTGCGCTCGTCGGGCAGGGTGAGGCCGTAGCCGGACTTGATTTCGATCGTGGTCACGCCTTCGGCGCGCATCGCCAGCAGGCGCGGCCGGCTTTCGGCGGCCAGCTGTTCCGGGGTGGCAGCGCGGGTGGCGCGCACGGTGGAGACGATGCCGCCGCCGGCACGGGCGATCTCGGCATAGCTGACGCCCTGCAGGCGCTGCTCGAATTCGTTGGCGCGGTTGCCGGCGTAGACCAGGTGGGTGTGGCAGTCGATCAGGCCCGGCGAGATCCAGCGGCCTTCACCGTCGATGCGGGTGGTCGGCTGCAGGTGCGCATCGCTGCCGGCAGCGCCGACGTGGACGATGCGGCCCTCGGCGCAGGCCAGTACGCCATCGCGGATGACACCCAGGCCCTCGCCATCGAGGGTGATCAGGTGGACGTTGGACCAGAGGGTATCGACGTGCATGGCATCCACAACGCGGCTGTGCTTATATGTCTATACAATATAGGCGTCCATTTCGGGTTGTCCAGCCATGTCCGATTCGCGTTCCCTGCTCAGTTTCCATGCTACCCACGCCCTGCTGGCCGAGGGCTGGGCCCGCGATGTCCGCCTGCAGGTGCGGGACGGCCGCATCACGGCAATCAGCAAGGGGCAGGCCGCGCAGGGCGGTGACACCCGCGTCGGCATCCTGGTGCCGGGCCTGCCCAACCTGCACAGCCACGCCTTCCAGCGCGGCATGGCCGGCCTGACCGAGATCGGCGGCGGTGACGGCGACAGCTTCTGGAGCTGGCGCGAGCTGATGTACCGCTTCCTGGCCCATCTGCGCCCGGATGCGGTGCAGGCCATCGCCGCCCAGGCCTACATGGAAATGCTGGAAAGCGGCTTCACCCGCGTCGGCGAATTCCATTACCTGCACCACGACGCCGATGGCCATGCCTATGCCAACCGCGCCGAGATGAGCGCGCGGATTGCCGCTGCGGCCGATCAGACCGGCATCGGCCTGACCCTGCTGCCGGTGTTCTACGCGCATGCCGATTTCGGTGGCGCGCCGCCGAATCCGGCGCAGCGCCGCCTGATCCACGACGTGGACGGTTTCGCGCAGCTGCTGGACGCCGCCAAGCCGGCGTTGGCCGCGCTGCCCGATGCGGTGCTCGGCATTGCACCGCACAGCCTGCGTGCGGTCACCGGCGAGGAACTGGGCGCGTTGCTGCCGTTGACCGACGGCCCGGTGCACATCCATATCGCCGAGCAGGTGCGTGAAGTCGAGGCCTGCCTGGCCTGGAGCGGCCAGCGCCCGGTGCAGTGGCTGTACGACCATGCACCGGTCGATGCGCGCTGGTGCCTGGTGCATGCCACCCACATCACCGATGACGAGCGCGCGGCCATCGTCGCCAGCCAGGCTGTGGCCGGCCTGTGCCCGATCACCGAAGCCAATCTGGGCGACGGCCTGTTCCCGATGCAGGCGTTCGCCCGCGAGGGCGGGCGCTTCGGTGTCGGTTCCGATTCCAATGTGCTGATCGATGCAGCTGAAGAACTGCGCCTGCTTGAATACGGCCAGCGGCTGACCCTGCGCGGACGCAACGTGCTGGCGCCGGATGCCACCCGCAGCACCGGTGGTTTCCTGTTCGAAGGCGCACTGCGCGGTGGAGCGCAGGCGCTGGGCGTGGCCGCTGGCCTGCAGGTCGGTGCCAGTGCCGACCTGGTCGAACTGGACGCCGCGCACCCGGCGCTGCAGGCGCGACAGGATGACGCATGGCTTGACAGCTGGGTGTTCGCCGCACGTAATGGCGCGCTGCGATCGGTCTGGCGCCATGGCCGCCAGTGCGTGGCCGAGGGCCGCCACCTGCAGCGCGAGGCGATCACCACCGCCTTCGCCGCCGCCCTGCGCGGCGTGCTGGGCTGATCGCCTCCGCCACCGGGACCTCATTACGTGAAGGCAAGCAAGTCCGCCACGCTCAACCAGCGTATCCGCAGCGATCTGGAAAGCCGCATCCTCAGCGGAGAGTGGGCGCCGGGCTTCCGTATTCCGTACGAGCACGAGCTGATGGAGCAATACGGCTGCTCGCGGATGACGGTGAACAAGGTGCTGACCGCACTGGCCGAGAGCGGCATGATCGAGCGCCGCCGTCGCGCCGGTTCATTCGTGGCGCGTCAGCCGCCGCACCTGGAACAGGTGGCGCTGGAGATTCCCGATATCGCGATGGAGGTCGGTTCGCGCGGCCATCAGTACGCGTACCGCCTGCTGCAGCGCGAGCTGCGCCTGGCCGACACCGGCAATGCCGGTGAAGTGGAGCTGGCCGGCAGCGAGAAGCTGCTGGCGATGCGCTGCCTGCACCTGGCCGATGGCCGTCCGCTGGCGCTGGAGCATCGCCTGATCAGTCCGGTGGGCGTGCCCGAGGTACTGGAAGTCGATTTCAGTACCACCGCGCCGGGCAGCTGGCTGCTGCAGAACGTGTCCTGGACGCGCGCGCAGCATCGCATCAGTGCCTGGGGTGCGGATACCGCTACCGCCAGGCTGCTGGAGGTGAAGCCGGGCACCGCATGCCTGGTGATCGAGCGCCTGACCTGGCGCGGTGAACAGCCGATCACCCGCGTGCGGCAGGTGTTCCTGGGGGATGCCTGGGACCTGGTTGCGCGCTTCGCGCCGGGCGCTCGCTAGGGATGCCATCCACGCATGGCGTGGATCTACTGGTCCGGTACGGCTGTCGTCTTGAACTCTGTTGGTGCGTGTGTACGATGTGTATCGTCCCTGCATGAAGAGCAGGGACCTCATCCGGGATCTGGAGGCGGCAGGTTGGACCTGTTGCAGGATTCGCGGATCCCATCATGTATTCGTGCACCCGCAGTGGCCTCACATCATCACCGTGCCTCACCCCAGAAAGGATCTGGGCAAGGGGCTGGTTCAGGCGTTGCGGAAGCTCGCAGGATTGACGTAGGAGGTCCCATGCGCTATCCAGTCTTGATTGAGGCCGGCGATGAACGCACCGCGTGGGGGGTCATCGTTCCCGATCTGCCGGGGTGCTTCTCGGCAGCCGACACGCTTGACGATGCACTCAGCGCGGCCGAGGAGTCTGCGCTTGCCTGGATCGATGCGGCCCTGGATGAGGGGCGCTCGATTCCCAGTCCTTCTGCGCCACAGAAGATCGTCGCCGAGGCTCCCAGTGGTACGGCCTGGATTCTTGCCTACATCTGCATTGATCCATCTCTGCTGGACGACACCATCGAGCGGGTCAACATCAGCCTGCCGCGTCGCATCCTGGCCAGGCTGGATGCGCAGGCCAGGGCGGCCGGCGAATCCCGCTCCAGTTACATCGCCCATCTCGCAGCATTGGGCTGAGCGGGCGCCTTTGTAGAGCCCAGCCCATGGTCGGCTGCTGTTCGCGCGTTGCGCGATGAGTCGAGCGTGGCTCGACTCTGCAAAGGCATCCACGCATGGCGCGGGATTCAGTAGATCCACGCCATGCGTGGATGTTGCCCCATCAATACGTAGCGCACTGCCGCCAGCGTACGGGTTCATCCACGCCGGGGCGGGCGTTGAGCTGGATGCGCACGTTGCGCAGGGCAGGGTAGTGCAGCACTTCCTCACAGACCTGCGGCCAGACCTTTTCCAGTTCACCGGTGCGGTTGATCGCCAGCGTCTGCCGGGTCAGCCAGACACCGCTGGCGATGCCGGGCTTGCCGGCCAGGGCGCGGGCCAGATCGGCCTGGAAGCGCTCC
>OJTH01000157.1_pt1 | contig 10572 bp, 8 predicted proteins | sample 1599661 | NCBI WGS metagenome assembly OJTH01 (sample SAMN04436666, study PRJEB24849) | human gut metagenome | biome: human gut; feature: NICU; material: stool | host: Homo sapiens | place: USA: Saint Louis, MO | collected 2010-06-02 | reverse complement strand
TAACTGCCATGGCCCAGCGCCATCGTGTCCGTTCGTCCCTGTCCCGTACCCTGCTGACCAGCGCCGTGCTGGCGGCTTTCGCCAGCCCCGCCTTCGCCCACGGTGACGCCGCCGGCGCACCGCAGACGCTGGACAAGGTGGTGGTCACCGCCTCCGGCTTCGAACAGAAGGTGATCGATGCCCCGGCCAGCATCAGCGTGGTCAGCCGCGAGGAACTGAGCAAGCGCCCGTATACCAGCCTGGTCGACGCCCTGCGCGACGTCGAAGGCATCGACGTGGGCCTGGAAGCGACCGACAAGAACGGCCGCGCCACCGTGTCGATGCGCGGCCTGCCGTCCGAGTACACCCTGGTGCTGATCGACGGCCGTCGCCAGAGCAATGTCGGCCAGATCTACCCGAACAACTTCGGTGGCGGCCAGTTCGCCTACCTGCCGCCACTGGAGGCGATCGAACGCATCGAAGTCGTGCGCGGGCCGATGTCCACGCTGTACGGCTCGGACGCGATGGGCGGCGTCATCAACATCATCACCCGCCGCAACCAGGACAGCTGGCACGGCTCGGTGACCCAAGGCTTCACCGTGCAGCAGGACGACCAGTTCGGCGATGCGCGCACCACCGACCTCTACCTCAGCGGCCCACTGCTGAAGGATCGCCTCAGCCTGGCGGTACGCGGCAGCTACTACGATGCCAAGGCCTCGAACCCGGAATGGGATGCACTGACCCTTCCCGACGGTACGCCGTGGGAGCGCAGCATCGGCTTCGGCGGTGGCGGCAAGTCGGTCGCCAACACCAACTGGAACACCGGTGTGCGCCTGGACTTCCGCATCAACGACGATCACGAACTGTGGCTGGACTACGACGTGTCGCGGCAGAAATACGACAATAGCGAAGGCCAGACCGGCACCCTCGACAGCCTGGCCAGCCTGTGGCGCGTCGGCAATGCGATCATTCCCAACCCGAACGGCAGCGGCACCGTCACCCGTCGCGTGGTGCAGCCGCGCGTGGGCTACACCGCCTACCAGCGCTACGAGCGCGATCAGCTGTCGCTGACCCACCAGGGCCGCTACGGCTTCGGCACCTGGCAGACCTCACTGACCCACAGCAAGAGCAACAACCTGGGTCGTTCGCTGCCGCTGACCCTGGACGAGCGTGCCAACCTGCAGACGCTGTGGAATGACGTCTGCCGCCGCACTGGCGCCGCCAACCACTGTGCGGCCAGCCGAGGCAACGCCCTGGCCGCCCTCAACCCGAGTGAGACGGCGCGCCTGCAGGCGTTCCTGCCGCGCCCGCTGCGCAGCATGGAACTGGAAGGCTACGTGCTCGACACGATGCTCGACCTGGACTTCGGCGCGCACAAGCTGACGGTGGGTGGCCAGTACAACAACACTGACATGGTCGACGGTGTGTTTGGCATGGATGGCGCCGGCTACCGCAGCAACGTCAAGCAGAAACACCGCATGTGGGCGCTGTTTGCCGAGGACAACTGGGCGCTGACCGACACCCTCACCGCCACCTTCGGCCTGCGCTACGACGACCACAACGTGTTCGGCAGCCACGTCAGCCCGCGTGGCTACCTGGTGTGGAACGCCAGCGATGCGTGGACCTTCAAGGGCGGCGTCAGCACCGGCTACAAGACCCCGCGACCGGACCAGCTGTTCCCGGGCATCACCGGCTTCGGTGGCCAGGGCGTGCTGCCATTGGTCGGTTCGCCGAACCTGAAGCCTGAAACCAGCACCAACTACGAGCTGGCCGCCTACTACGAGGGCCAGCGCTGGGGCTTCAACGTCACCGGCTTCTTCAACACGTTCGAAGACAAGATCGCCAGCGGCGGCACCTTCCCCAACTGCGAAGTGGCGCGCGCCGGCAGCGGCTACTGCGTGGACATCGGCCCGGGCTGGGCCGCACTGGGCTACAGCACCTTCACCCAGAGCGTGAACATCGACAAGGCTGAAACGCGGGGTGCCGAACTGGCCGCCCACGTCGACCTGCTCGACACCCTGCAGCTGCGCGGCAACTACACCTGGACCAGGAGCGAGCAGACCAGTGGCGCACAGAAGGGGCTGCCGATCAGCGGCACCATGCCGGCAAAACACATGGCCAACGCCAGCCTCAATTGGCAGGTCAACGAAGCGGTCAGCCTGTCGCTGATCGGCGAGGGCCGCTACGACCGCTACCGCGACACGCTGCTGGACACCAACGGCGCCAGCCACACCCGCTACTACGAGGACTACACGATCTTCCATCTCGGTGGCAGCTGGAAGGCCACGCCCTGGCTGACGGTGAACGCACGGGTCAACAACCTGTTCGATAGTTTTGTCAAACAGAATTTTCAAGCGGCCTGATCGCCGGAAAGCCAGTCCCCATGCGGGTTTAGCGCCCGTGCCACGCTGCCCAAGATGCCCTGCCTGTCCGGTCTAGGAGCCGGATAAGAGCCAAGGGAAAGAACGCCACCGGACAAGCATGGCGTGTTCCAGCGCAGCAGTTTCCCCAAGTCCCCTTTTCCTTTGATGCCCATGTTGGGCGTCCCGGCGTGCCGCCGTCGGGTGTGCGGGCTGCGCCCCGCGCTTCGTGCCGAATCGCGGCCATCCGGCTTTTCCCCCTGACGCCTTCGGCCCTCGGCCGCCGCTATGGAAATTTCCCCGACAGTGTCTGGGAAATCTTCCCCGACGCTTTTGCTCCACGGGCCTGCGCGCTCCGCTTGCCCCAAAAGCCGACTTTGTGCAGTGGGCGGAGTGTAGGCGGTCTTGCTGTCTCCTTCACCGTATCACGTCGTTCTCGCTGTCAAAGGCGGCGCGCGCCATGCGCGCTTGCGTCCTGGCGGCCGTCTTTGACCTTCTGACAGCTTGCGCTGCGCCGTGCTGACCACGGTTCCGGGCAATTCCGCCCGAGCAACCGGAGCACGATCATGTCGCAACTGTCCTTTTCCTCGTTCGATGATGCTTTGCTGGTGCGTGACTCTCACGGGCGCTATGCCCTGGCGTCTGCGGATCAGATTCTGGAAGCCGCGCGCCTGGTCATTGACCAGAAGATGCAGCGTGGTACTTCGTTCACTTCACCGGCGGCCGTCAAGGAGTACCTGTTTGCCAAGCTGTCCGGCTTCGAGCATGAGGTGTTCGCGGTGCTGTTCATGGACACGCAGCATCGGCTGATCGAATACAGGGAGATGTTCCACGGCACGATCGACTCGGCCGAAGTGCATCCGCGTGAAGTGGTCAAGGAGGCGCTTCGGCTCAACGCGGCGGCGCTGGTCATCAGCCACAACCACCCGAGCGGAAATCCCGAGCCAAGCGCAGCCGACAGGGTGCTGACGAAGCGGCTTCGGGAGGCGTTGTCGATGGTGGATGTGCGCGTACTGGATCACATCATCGTCGGCGGCACGAAAACGACATCATTTGCCGAACGTGGCCTGATCTGATCCAGGGGGCTTCGGCCCCCTTTTTTGCTGCGACCGCTACCTGCTATGCCATCGCCCGCAGCCAGTCCAGCAAATCGGCCTGCGGGCCGTCGGGCTGCAAGGGCTGCGGCGACAGCAGGCAGTAGCGCGAACCGTCCTCGACAAAGCCCAGCGGCGCAGTCAGCACACCGCTGTCAAGGTCGTCGCGCACCAGATGCCACGGGCCGATTGCCACGCCCAGGCCGGCCACGGCCGCCTGCAAGCTGAAATAGAAGTGCTCGAAGGTTTGTCCCGCCGCATCCTGTACGGGCTGGCCTGCGGCTACCGCCCATTCCGACCATGCGCCCGGCCGCGTGCGCGAATGCAAGCGCGGCGCGCCGGTCTTGAGCGCAGCGCTGGCCTTTTTCGTGGAGAACCAGGTCGCCACCTTGTCCGGTCGGCAGACCGGGCCGACCTTTTCCGCGAACAGAGATTCGGCGTGGTAGCCCTCGGGCCAGGGGAAGTCGTCGCGGCGGATGGCCAGGTCGATGCCGCTGGCGAAGGAGAACGGCCCGCCGCCGGCGACCAGATGCACGTCGATCCCTGGATGCCGGGCCTGGAAGGCTGGCCAGCGCGGGATCAGCCAGCGCATCAGCAGCGTTGGCTCGCACGACAGCACCCAGCGCCGCCCCTGGCGGGCGCTGGCGCGCAGCTCGCCGACGGCCTGGCGCATCAGATCCAGCCCGTTGCCCACGGCCCGCGCCAGGGTGCGGCCGGCATCGGTCAGGAACACGCGCCGGCTGCGCCGCTCGAACAGGGCCACGCCCAGCTCGTCTTCGAGCAGGCGCACGGCGCGGCTGACCGCGCCGTGGGTCAGGTGCAGTTCGTTGGCCGCGTGGCTGAAGTTCTCCAGCCGGGCCGCCGCCTCGAAGCAGCGCAGCGCGAGCAGCGAAGGCAGGCGCGCATCGTTCGATGGTGAATCAGGCTCACCATTAATGTCAGAAATCATCGTTATTCACTGGGCCTTATTGTCGATAGCATCGCCTTAATACGTTGCTTTTCGCCAGGATACGCCATGACCGAACTGATAGCTGTCATCACAATCACCTTGCTGGCCGTCATCAGCCCTGGGCCGGACTTTGCGATGGTCACGCGCAACAGCCTGATGCTGTCGCGCCGCGCCGGTGTGCTGACGGCCCTGGGCATCGGCCTGGGCGTGCTCGTCCACGTCACCTATACGCTGGTCGGCGTGGGCCTGCTGATCCAGCAGTCGTTGTGGCTGTTCAACGCCATCAAGCTGGTCGGTGCCGTCTATCTGATCTATCTCGGCGTGAAGATGCTGCGGGCCAAGCCTGCCGGCCCGCTGGCTGACAGCACCGTGGCGTCGCTGTCGGATGCGGCGGCGCTGCGCACCGGCTTCCTGACCAATGCGCTGAATCCGAAGACCACGGTGTTCATCGTTAGCCTGTTCATGCAGGTGGTACGGCCGGACACGCCGCTGGCGGTGCAGATCGGCTACGGCGCGTTCATCTCGGTGGCGCACATGGCCTGGTTCAGCCTGGTGGCCTTGTGCTTCTCCGCCGGCGCCGTGCGCGATCGGCTGCTGGCCGTGCGCCACTGGATCGACCGCGCCTTCGGTGGGCTGCTGGTCGGTTTCGGTGTCCTGTTGGCGGTAGCGCGCGGATCGCGCTGATCGTCTGGGATTTCCGAGACAGTGTTTCGGAAATTCAGCATGCCAAGGTTTGTGCATGACGTGGGGCGGTCTTGCTGTCCCCTTCACCGTATCACGTCGTTCTCGCCGTCAAGGGCTGCGCGTGCGAGCACGCTTGCGGCCCGTGGCCGTCCTTGACCCCTGACGGCTGCGCTGCGTCGTGCTGGCGACGGTTCCGGGCAATTCCGCCCGTGCAACCGGAGACCGTCATGAACGACAAATCGCACGTTTTCCTCGAACAACACGTTTGCCTGGTCTGCGGCGCTCGCTTCGACACCGGCGCCATCCTGCTGGACAAGCGCCTGCGCGCGAGCATGGAGCGCCACACGGCGACAGGCTGGGGCTTGTGCCCTGAACATCAGAAGCTGTCCGACGATGGCTTTGTCGCGCTGGTCGAATGCGATCCGCAGCGCAGCCGCGCTGCGGCGGGCGCCGCTCGCATGAAGCCCGATCAGGCGCATCGGACTGGTCGCCTGGCGCACCTGAAACGCGAGGTGTTCGCCGATGTGTTCAATGTGCCGATCGAGGACAAGCAGCCATGCGTGTTCGTTGAACCCGGCGTGATCGAGCAGTTGCAGGCGATGACCGCGCACTGATCGCGCGGCATTGATCCGGCGCGTTGTCCTTCGGGATGACGCGCTATTTTTTTGCTGCGTCCGCGTCCTTTGCACCTTCATGCAACGCTGCCTCGAAAAAGCCAGATGGTGTCTGGCGAATCTGCCATGCCGATGTGCATGGACGGAGAGGCGGTCTTGCTGTTCCCTTCATCGTGCCACAGCGTTCGCGCCGTCAAGGGCTGCGCGCCGCTGGCGCTTGCGTCCTGGCGGCCGTCTGCGCCCCCTGACTGCTTGCGCTGCGCCGTGCCCCGGAAGGGTCGGGCAATTCCGCCCGGTAATCTTTCAGGAGTTCATGCCATGAGCAGCCATCACGATTGGGTCATCGAAGTCTCGGCGCAGCACGACGCGCGCAAGCCGTTCGCGCCGGAGAACGGTCAACCGCTGCGCTTCAAGGTCGGCGATGCGGTGATCTACACCAATGACTTCGGCGTGCAGTTCCATCGCCGCGTCACCGGGTTCTATCGGCCTGCCGGGCCTTGCGGGCTGTACGCGCTCGGCCGGCGCTACTTCATCAATTCGACCTCGCCCTGGATGCCGGTCGCGGAATCCAGCCTGCGCCCTGACGACGCGGGTTGATGCCTTCGCGCCCCTGCCGGGGCGCTGCGCGCTTCGCTTGCACTCCAGGGGAAGGCCATGCGGCCATCCCCGCCGCGCTGCGCTTGGCGCCCCTCAATGCAGCCGAACCGGCTCGCGCCGGATCGGCACTGTACGGCGTCAGTCGTACATCCTGTCCGGGCGCTCTCGCCGTACTCCGCGTTCGTTGGCTTCCAGCCAGTCGAATAGCGCGTCAATGTCGTGATCCAACTGGAACAGCGATGCCTCGGCCATCATGTGCCAGGTGGCGCATTCGTCGGCATGGTGCGCGTTGTTCACCACGGCATTGAGCTGCTGATGCAGGGCAAGGAGGCGTTTCTTCTCCGCTGCGACTGTCGCGCGGTCGGTCGTCCAGACCATCGAGGGCAGAAAGATGCCTTGGGGTGGCGTGCCGGGCGTTGAAGCATCGGCAGAGGGTGGTGTTGTCATGGGAAGCCCAGGAAGTGATGAAGCCCCCACGATAGGCAGCAGCTTGTCTTTACTCCAGTCGAAATTCGCCCAAAAACGCCCCGATTTCGACATCAGCTCCGACAACAACGCAAAGGCGGAATGGGCGTCCCCGGCCAGGAAACATGGCCGGTCGCGCTGTCGTGCTGCGCATCGAGCCTCGCTACGCGAGTCTCGCCCCTGACGGGCTTCCATCGTTCCCTCGCTCCGCTCGGCTGACGCCTACGGCCCGGCTTCCAGCTTCGGGCCTGCGCGCTTCGCTTGCGTGCGGTTCAGCACACCAGGGCGGCCGTTGCCTTGTCCAGCCATCTCTCCTGACTCCATCACCTTGTTCGCGACCGTAGCCCGCTCCCGTGTGCCGTCAAGGCGCGCAGGGCCGTGTCCTCGGCTGCGCCTGCGGGCCGCACCAACCCTGCGCTTGTTTCCTTGACGGCCCCCGTCCGCGCGCTCCTTTGGCCGCGGGCGATGAACTCAGGAAAGACGGTGGCAACAGGGCCAACCGGGTTCCTCGTGCCAACCGCACCGAACAGCCGAAAGGCTGGGCTCCGAATCTAGGAATCCGGTGTGCGGTGTGAACAGCAAACCCTTTTCGTCAGGAGAAAGACCATGCAACTCGCATCCCGTTTCGCTTCCCGCTCCCCTTCGCTGCGCAGCGACTACCCGCTGTCCGATGACCAGATTCACCGCGTGGCCCCGTCCATCTTCGCGGATGCCCCGCACGAAAGCCGCTCGCAGCGGTACGCCTATATCCCCACCGCCGCCGTGCTGGCCGAGCTTCGCAAAGAAGGATTCCAGCCCTTCATGGTGACGCAAACCCGCGTGCGCGACGAAGGCAAGCGCGAGCACACCAAACACATGCTGCGCCTGCGGCACGCGAGCCAGATCAACGGAGCGGAAGCCAATGAAATCGTGTTGTTGAACTCGCACGATGGCACCAGCAGCTATCAGATGCTGGCCGGCATGTTCCGGTTCGTGTGCAGCAATAGCCTTGTGTGCGGCGACACCGTGGCCGATGTGCGCGTGCCCCACAAAGGCGACGTTTCCGGGCATGTCATCGAAGGCGCTTACGAAGTCTTGCGCGGTTTCGACCGGGTGAAGGATTCCCGCGATGCCATGCGCGCGATCACCTTGGATGAAGGCGAAGCCGAAGTGTTCGCCCGTTCCGCGCTGGCTCTCAAGTACGACCCTACCGACAACAAGCCCGCGCCCATCACCGAATCACAAATCCTGATGCCGCGCCGGTTCGACGACCGCCGCCCGGACTTGTGGAGCGTGTTCAACCGCACCCAAGAAAACCTGACCAAAGGTGGATTGCATGGGCGCAGCGCCAACGGTCGCCGCCAGCAAACCCGCCCGGTGCAGGGCATTGATTCCGATGTGCGCCTCAATCGCGCCCTCTGGATGCTGGCCGATGGCCTGCGCCAGTTGAAAGCCTGATTCCCCACGCGGCAGGGGCAGGCAGCAGCCCTAGCCGCTTTCTTCGCTGCTGCATCCCTGAACCGATAGGAGTTATCACCATGAACGCCATTACCCAAACCGAAGCCCGCGCCATCCAAGCCCCTGCGCTGGAAGCAGCCGACCCGACCAAGAATCTGATTCTGGTTCCGCTGTCGCGGCTGGTGTCGCGCGCGACCGGGCGCAACGTGCGCAAGACCCCGCGCATGTCCATTCCCGAACTGGCCGCATCCATCCAGCGTGTGGGCCTGCTGCAAAACCTGATCGTGATCGCCGCCGCCGATGGCGAGCATTACGAAGTGGTCGCCGGTGGCCGACGCCTCGCCGCGTTGAAGCTGCTGGCGAAGAAGCACCGCATCAGCAAGGAATGGGACGTGCCTTGCCTGCTGGTGGCCGATGGCACCGCCCGCACGGCCAGCCTGACCGAGAACGTGCAGCGCGAAGCCATGCACCCCGCCGACCAGTTCGCGGCATTCGCCGCGCTGGTGGCCGAAGGCCGACCCATCGAGGACATAGCGGCAGATTTCAGCGTGTCCCCGCTGGTGGTGCAGCGCCGCTTGAAGCTGGCGAACGTCTCGCCCCGGCTGCTGGCCGACTACCGCGCCGAAGCCGTGACGCTCGATCAGTTGATGGCCCTTGCCATCACCGACGATCACGCCGCGCAGGAGGCCGCGTTCTACGATGCGCCGACATGGCAGCGCAGCCCGCACAACCTGCGCGACCGCCTGACCGAACGGGAAATCGACGCCTACCGGCATCCGCTGGTGCGTTTCGTCGGGCTGGACGGCTACCAGCAGGCAGGCGGCGGCATCCGCCGCGACCTGTTCGCGGAAGGCGACAAGGGCGTGTATCTGACCGATGCCGCGCTGCTGGAACGGCTGGCGCAAGACAAGCTGGCAGGCATCGCCGCCGAGGTGCAGGCCGAGGGTTGGGCTTGGGTGGATGCCACGCCGAGCATGACCCATGCCGACCTGCAAGCCTTCCAGAGTGCGCCGAGGGAACGCCGCAGCCCGAACAAGCGCGACGCGCAGCGTATCGAGAAGCTGCAAGCCAAGATGCAGGAAGTGGCCGAAGCCGTGGATGCCGCGCTGGACGACGAGGACGAGGAAAAGGCCGATGCCTTGCAGGAGGAAGGCGAGCGCCTGGGCGAGCAGTTGCAGGCGCTGGAAGATGGCTTGCTGGACTATGCGGCCAACGTGAAGGCCGCAGCCGGTGCCATCGTCAGCATCGACCGCGACGGGCAGGCCGTGATTCATCGCGGGCTGCTGCGCGAAGCCGAGGCCAAGGCGCTGCGCACGCTGGAACGGCTGCGCCACGGGTTCGGCAGCGAAGGCGAAGCCGACAACGACGACGAAGGAGAGGAAGCGGACAACGCCCCCAAGACCGCCGCCATGTCCGACCGACTGGCGCAGCGGTTGAGTGCCCACCGTACCGCCGCGCTGCAAATCGAAGTCGCCCGGCATCCGCAAGCCGCGCTGGCCGCCGTGGTACATGGCATGGTGCAGACCGTCTTGCAGGAAAGCTACTACGGCCACGATCTGCCGCTGGGTGTGAGCCTGAAACAGCAAGACCGGCTCGAAAGCCTTGCCCCGGACGTGTCGGAATCGCCTGCCGCCGTGGCGCTGCGCACCTTGCAGGAAGTCGCGGGCGAAGCCTTGCCGGAGGACAGCGCCGAACTGTTCGCCGCGCTGCTGGCGAAGCCGCAGGATGAACTGGTGCGCCTGTTGGCCGTGTGCGTGGCGTCCACGGTGGACGTGGTGACGCCCCGCGCTACGCCGCACCAGCCCGGCGCAGAACTGGCGCAAGCGGTGGGGCTGGACATGGCGGCATGGTGGAAGCCGACCGCAGACGGTTACTTCCAGCATGTGCCGAAGGCCGCGATTCTGGAAGCCGTGGAACAGTACGCCCCGGCGCACGTCACCCGGCTGGCGAAGTTGAAGAAGGCCGACATTGCCAGCGAAGCCGAACGGCTGGCCGATGGCACCGGCTGGATGCCCGCCATCTTCTGCGCCGAAGCCCCGCAGCAGGACGCGCAGGAGGTGGTGACGGACGAGGAAGCCGAACAGCCGGAGGAAGTCGCCGCCATGGCGGATGAGCAGCCGCAGGCCGAGGCACTGGCCGCGTGATCTTGCACCACAGATAGCGCCCCGGCTCCGGCCGGGGCGCTTCATGCCGAGGATTCCCCCATGAGCCACGACACCACGAACCGCCCCCGCATGGCCGCGACCTACGCCCCCGGAACGGTACGCGCCCGCCGCTGGCATGGCGATGGCGACGTGCGCGGCTACCGTCCGCCTCGCGGCTGGACGGCGCGCGCCGCCCTGACAGCCCTGCATCCCATCACGGGCCGCGCCTTGCCGCGTGCCGTGTGGTGG
>OJTH01000154.1_pt1 | contig 10914 bp, 7 predicted proteins | sample 1599661 | NCBI WGS metagenome assembly OJTH01 (sample SAMN04436666, study PRJEB24849) | human gut metagenome | biome: human gut; feature: NICU; material: stool | host: Homo sapiens | place: USA: Saint Louis, MO | collected 2010-06-02 | reverse complement strand
CGGCCGGCCTGCGGCCGGCACTACCGGCTAGGGTTCGTAGCTGTAGCCCATGCCATACACCGAACGGATCGGTTCGCCTTCCATGCCGGCGTCGGCCAGCTTGCGGCGCAGGTTGCGCACGTGGCTGTCGACGGTGCGGTCGACCACCACGCGATGGTCCAGATAGAGGCGGTCGAGCAGCTCGTCGCGCGCCCAGATCCGGCCCGGCGTGGCCAGCAGCGTGCGCAGCAGGCGGTATTCGACCGGGGTCAGGTCCAGGCCCTTGCCGTTCCAGGTGGCGCGGGCTGCCGGTTCGTCGATATGCAGCCCGCTGTTGGCCCGCGCAGCGGGGTCCGGGCGGTAGCGACGCAGCACCGCCATCACCCGTGCGACCACTTCGCGAGGACTGAACGGCTTGCAGATGTAGTCGTCGGCACCGACTTCCAGGCCCAGCAGGCGGTCGATCTCTTCCACCCGTGCGGTGACCATGATCACCGGTACATCGCTGCTGGCGCGCAGTTCGCGGCACAGGTCCACGCCATCGCGCTGTGGCAGCATCAGGTCCAGCAGCACCAGGTCGGGCTGGTAGCGCGCGAATGCGTCGATCACCTGGCCGCCATCGTCCACCCATTCGCTGGTCATCCCGGCGGCGGCCAGGTAGTCGCGCAGCACCGAGGCCAGGCGTGGCTCATCCTCGACGATCAGGATCTTCGCGGACGCGGCGGGGGACGGGCTCATGCAGGCTCCGGCAGGGTAATGACCACGCGCAGCCCGCCCAGCGGCGAGGGCTCGGCGTGGATGAGGCCGTGGTGGGCGAGGATGATGTTGTGGCTGATGGCCAGGCCCAGCCCGCTGCCGCCGCTGGCCCGGTTGCGCGAGCTCTCCACCCGGTAGAAGCGCTCGAACAGAAGCGCGCACTTGTCGGCCGGCACGCCTGGCGCGGTGTCTTCCACGATCAGCTGCACACCGGCAGGCACGCGCGCTGCCTGCACGCGTACGCGGCCCCCGGCGTGGGTGTAGCGCAATGCGTTCTCCAGCAGGTTGGCCAGCACCTGCTGCAGGCGCCGTTCGTCACCGGATACCTGCAGCGGTGTGGCGGGCAGGTCCTCCTCCAGCGCCAGCCCCGCCGTGGAGAAGCGCACGCGCATGCCATTGAGCTCGCTGCGCAGCAGCGCCGCCAGGTCCAGCGGCGCGAAGCGGTAGGCCAGGCCGCCGGACTGGGTCATCGACAGGTCGTGCAGGTCGTCGATCAACTTGCCCAGTTGGCGGATCTCGCCCTGCAGGGCACCGAGGTTGGCGCGGTCCAGCGGGCGGATGCCGTCCTCGATGGCTTCCAGTTCGGCACGAACCACCGCCAGCGGCGTGCGCAGTTCGTGCGAGATGTCGGCGATGAAGGCACGGCGGTTGCGCTCGGTGTCGTCCAGCGCCTGCGCCATCCGGTTGAAGTCGTTGACCAGTGCATCCAGCTCGTCATCGCTGGTGCGCTCGATGCGGGTGGCGTAGTCACCGGCGGCGAGCCGGTGGGTGGCCGCCGCCAGTTTGGCCAGGCGCTGGCGCAGCGCGCGCGATACCAGCCAGGCCAGCAGTACCGTCACCAGCAGCAGCGCGATGCCGATCACCCACCACGCGCGCATCTGGGTGTTGTAGAAGTTCAGGTCGTTGGTGGCGATGACGGTCTGGAACGGCACCATGCCCAGCCAGCCGACCGTGTGCCCGTCCACCTGCACGGCGTGCGGCTCGTCGTCGCTGGTGGCGTCGGGGTTGCCGGCTACGAACAGATGCTGTGCATCGAACAGGCCCAGGCGGGAGGGAACGCCGGTCTGGTCGGACAGCGGTGGCACGGGCCCCTCGTGCCCATGGGCCAGGTCCGGGCGCAGCAGCCGCGCCCAGCGGTCACTGTCGCCGCGCAGATGCTCCCAGCCGCCGTGCGCGCTGTACTCGCGCTGCAGGTGCGGCATCACCCGCTGCATGCGCACATCGCCCTGGTCATTGAGGTAGTCCAGGAAGCCGGTCTGGAACGCCACTCGGCTGGCAACGCCGTTCACTGCCAGCACCAGCAGGCAGGCGGTGAAGATCGCGAGGAAGGTCTTCGCGGTCAGGCCGAATTTGAGTCGAATCTTCGCCATCGCGGGGCCATTAGCGGCGCATGCGGCGCCGAAAGCAAGCGCCCGCTGAGCCGGTCGCACAATCTCCATATTCTCTGCACAGTTCCACGGCAGCGTGCACGGGTCAACGCAAGGCCCCACGCCCCCTCATGTCACTCCTGCGCCCGCTGTCCCGTTCCCCGCGTCCCCTGCTGCTGCCCCTGCTGCTGGCCCTGGCGGCCTGTTCGGCGGGCAGGACTGAAGCACCGGCCATGCCCGAAGTGGGCGTCATCACGGCCAGCGCGCAGCCGCTGGCACTACAGCAGACGCTGCCCGGCCGCGCCGTGCCGTTCGAGGTGTCCGAGGTGCGCCCGCAGGTCGGTGGGTTGATCCGCCAGCGGTTGTTCACCGAAGGCCAGCAGGTCAAGGCCGGCCAGCTGCTTTACCAGATCGATCCGGCGCCGTACCAGGCCGCCTTCGATACCGCGCGTGGCCAGCTGGCGCAGGCCGAGGCCACTGTGTTGTCGGCGCAGCCGAAGGCCGAGCGCACCCGCACGCTGCTGGGCATGGATGCGGCGAGCAAGCAGGACGCCGACGACGCCACCTCGGCGCTGAAGCAGGCCCAGGCCAATGTGATCGCCGCGCGCGCTGCGCTGCAGGCGGCCCGCATCAACCTCGACTACACCCGGGTGACCGCCCCCATCGACGGCCGCATCGGCACCTCCAGCGTGACCGCTGGCGCGCTGGTCGCCGCCGGCCAGGACGCGGCGCTGGCGACCATCCAGCGGTTGGACCCGGTCTATCTGGATGTCACCCAGTCCAGCACGCAGATGCTGGCGCTGCGCAAGCAGCTCGATGCCGGCCTGGTGAAAGCCATCGACGGCAAGGCACAGGTGAAGGTGCTGCTGGAGGACGGCAGCACCTATGCGCATGAAGGCACCCTGGAGTTCGTCGGCAGCGCAGTCGACCCGGGCACCGGCAACGTGGTGCTGCGCGCGGTCATTCCGAACCCGGAGGGCCTGCTGCTGCCGGGCATGTACCTCAAGGCGGTGCTGCCGATGGCCACCGATGCGCGTGCCCTGCTGGTGCCGCAGAAGGCGGTGCTGCGCAATGAACGTGGCGAGCCGCTGCTGCGCCTGCTCGACGCAAAGGATCGCGTGGTCGAGCGCCGGGTCAGCACCGGCCAGGTAGTGGGCAACCAGTGGCAGATCACGCAGGGGCTGAAGGCTGGCGAACGGGTGATCGTCAGCAACGGCAGCGCGGTAGCGCTTGGCCAGCAGGTGCAGGCGGTGGCGGCCACCACCGCGCAGCTGGCCGCAATGCCGGCGATCGACCCGACCGGCAACACCGACGAAACGTCGCACTGAGGCCTGCCGCGCATGGTTCGTTTCTTCATCGACCGGCCGATCTTCGCCTGGGTGATCGCCATCGCGGTCAGCCTGCTCGGCCTGCTCGCGATCCTGATCCTGCCGGTGGACCGCTACCCGCAGATCGCCCCACCCACCATCACCATCCGCGCCACCTACACCGGTGCCTCGTCGCAGACCGTGGAAAACGCGGTGACCCAGGTCATCGAGCAGTCCCAGCAGAGCCTGGACCACCTGATGTACATGACCTCCACCAGCGCCTCCGATGGTTCGGCGCAGGTCAACCTGGTGTTTGCCACCGGCACCAATCCGGACACCGCGCAGGTGCAGGTGCAGAACCAACTGCAGGCGGCGATGGCGACGCTGCCGCAGGCGGTGCAGCAGAACGGCCTGACCATCACCAAGTCCAGTGGTTCGATCTTCGAGGTGCTGTCGTTCACCAGCGAGGACGGCAGCATGGACAACTTCGATGTCGCCAACTTCATGGAAGCGCGCATCGACGACCAGATCAGCCGCGTCAGTGGTGTCGGCAACATCCAACCGATCGGCCAGGAATACGCCATGCGCATCTGGCTGGACCCGGAGAAGATGCGCCAGTACGCACTGATGCCATCGGACATCGAGACCGCACTGCAGGCGCAGAACACCGACGTTTCGGCCGGTGAGCTGGGTGGCCAGCCGGCGCTGAAGGGCCAGCAGCTGGACGCCACGGTCACCGCGCGCAGCCGCCTGCACACGCCCGAACAGTTCGCGCGGGTGGTGCTGAAAGCCGATGCCAGCGGCAGCGTGGTGCACCTGGGTGACGTGGCGACGATCGGCCTGGGCCCGGAGAGCTACGACAGCATCAGCACCTTCAACGGCAAGCCGTCGGCGTCGCTGGGCATCGAGCTCAATGCGGGTGCCAATGCCATCGCCGTGTCCAAGGCCATCGAGACCCGCCTGCAGCAGTTGCAGAAGCACTGGCCGCACGGCTACACCTACCACGTGGCGTTCACCACCACGCCGTTCGTGACGATCTCGCTGAAGGAAGTGGTGATCACCCTGATCGAGGCGGTCATCCTGGTGGTGCTGGTGATGTACCTGTTCCTGCAGAACTGGCGCGCCACCCTGATCCCGACCATCGCAGTGCCGGTGGTGCTGCTGGGCACCTTCGGCGTGCTGGCCGCGTTCGGTTATTCGATCAACACGCTGACCATGTTCGCGCTGGTACTGGCCATCGGCCTGCTGGTGGACGATGCCATCGTGGTGGTGGAGAACGTGGAGCGGGTGATGACCTTCGAAGGGCTGGCGCCGAAGCCGGCCACGCTGAAGGCGATGGGCCAGATCACCGGCGCGCTGGTGGGCATCGTGCTGGTGCTGACCGCGGTGTTCCTGCCGATGGCGTTCTTCAGCGGTGTCACCGGCGTGATCTATCGCCAGTTCTCGGTGACGATTGCCGCCGCGATGGTCCTGTCGGTGCTGGTGGCGATGACCATCACCCCGGCGCTGTGCGGCAGCATCCTGCACCAGATTCCCAAGGGCGGCCATCCGCATGGCGACCACGGCGGCGAGCCGAGCCTGCTGGGCAAGTTCTTCATCTGGTTCAACCACCGTTTCGAGCGCACGTCCAACGGCCTGCGTCGCCGGGTGGATGGCTTCCTTGGCCGGCGCACGCTGGGCGTACTGTTCTACCTGGCGCTGAGCGTGGCCACCGGCCTGCTGCTGTGGCACCTGCCCGGCGCGTTCCTGCCCGACGAGGACCAGGGCATGCTCAACGCGCTGGTGAAGCTGCCGGCCGGTGCCACCCTGGAGCAGACCCGCGCGGTGATGGATCGCCTGAGTGCCGCCGCGGTGAAGGACGACGGCGTGCTGTCGATCCAGGCCACCGCTGGTTTCAGTGTCACCGGCAGCGGCCAGAACGTCGGCCAGGCCTTCATCCGCCTGAAGGACTGGGATGACCGCAAGGATGACGCCGACACCATTGCCGCGCGGTTGACCGCGGCCACGGCCAGCGTGCCCGATGCGCAGGTGTTCATCACCTCGCCACCGGCCATCCTTGGCCTGGGTGACGCGGGCGGCTTCACCCTGGAACTGCAGGACGAAGGCGGCGCCGGCCATGCCGCCGCCGTGGCCGCGCGCAACACGCTGTTGAAGGAGGCCGCCAGGGATCCGAAGCTGGTCAACGTGCGCTACGCCAGCCTGGAAGACGCGCCGGTGTATGCAGTGAAGGTGGACGACGCCAAGGCGCAGGCGATGGGCGTGAATCCGCAGGACATCAATGACACCTTGAATGCGGCCTTGGGTGGCGACTTCGTCAACAACTTCATCTACAAGGGCCGCATCAAGAAGGTGTTCATCCAGGGCACGGCCGAAGCGCGCATGCAGCCGCAGGACATCGAGCGCTGGAGCGTGCGCAACCAGGCAGGGCAGATGGTGCCGCTGTCGTCGCTGGTCAGCGCGCACTGGTCCAGCGCGCCGGCCGCGCTGCAACGCTACAACGGCATCTCGGCGATGGAGATCACCGGCCAGCCCGCGCCCGGCGTCAGTTCCGGCGAGGCGATGGCCGAGATCGCGCGCCTGGCCGACAAACTGCCGGAAGGCTTCAGCCATGCCTGGTCGGACATGGCCTACCAGGAACAGCTGTCGGGCAATCAGGCGCCAATGCTGTACGCCATCTCGCTGCTGTTCGTGTTCCTGTGCCTGGCCGCGCTGTATGAAAGCTGGGCGGTGCCGCTCGCGGTGATGCTGGCGGTGCCGGTGGGCGTGTTTGGTGCGGTGCTCATGATGAATCTGCGTGGCCTCAACAACGACGTGTACTTCCAGGTCGGCCTGCTGACCACGATTGGCCTGGCGGCCAAGAACGGCATCCTGATCGTCGAGTTCGCGCGCATCCTTGAACAGCAGGGCAGGAGCACCCGCGAGGCGATCCTGCAGGCCGTCTATCTGCGCCTGCGGCCGATCGTGATGACCTCGCTGGCGTTCCTGATGGGCGTGCTGCCGCTGGTGTTCGCCACCGGCGCCGGCTCGGCCGCGCGCCGCTCGCTGGGTACCGGCGTGGCCGGCGGCACGGTCGCCTCGATGGTGCTGGGCATGTTCTTCGTGCCGTTGTTCTACCTGCTCGTGCGCCGCCTGTTCCCGGGCCGCGCGCCGGCCCACGCCGCTGCCCCGGAGGCAAGCCCATGAAGCCGATGCTGCTGCGCGCCCTGGCGGCCGCAATGATCACCACGGTGCTGGGTGGTTGCGTGAGCATGGCGCCGCATTACCAGCGGCCCGAGGCACCGGTGCCGGCACAATTCGGCAATGCCGCCACGGGCGAGGCCGAGCCAGCACTGGCGGTGCCAGCCTGGCGCGAAGTCTTCCTTGAGCCACGCCTGCAGCAGGTGATCGCGCTGGCGCTGCAGAACAACCGCGACCTGCGCGTGGCCGTGCTGCAGGTGGAGAAGGAGCGGGCGCAGTACCGCATCCAGCGCGCGGCGCTGCTGCCGTCGGTGGATGCCAGCGGCAGTGTCACCCGCTCGCGGGTAAGCGATGCCAACAGCGAGACCGGTGCCACCCAGGTGACTGAATCCGATGCCGTGCAGGTGGGTATCAGCAGTTGGGAACTGGATCTGTTTGGACGCATCCGCAGCCTGAAGAACGAGACCCTGCAGAACTGGCTGGCCAGCGCCGAGAACCAGCGCGCCGCGCGCACCAGCCTGGTGGCCGAAGTGGCCGCGGCGTGGCTGGCGCTGGCAGCGGACGAGCAGTCACTGGCGTTCACCCGGCAGACCCTGGACAGCCAGCAGCAGACCCTGCAGCGCACCGAAGCCCGTCATGCACAGGGGCTGGCCTCGGGGCTGGATGTCTCGCAGGTACAGACCAGCGTCGAAGCCGCGCGCGGTGCGCTGGCCAAGCTGCACACGCAGCAGGCGCAGGATCGCGATGCATTGCAGTTGCTGGTGGGGGCGCCGCTGGATGCGGCCCTGCTGCCAACCGCGCAGGCGCTGGATGGCAGCGTGGCACTGGCGCCGCTGCCGGCCAACCTGCCGTCCAGCGTGCTGCTGCAGCGCCCGGACGTGTTGTCCGCCGAACACGCACTACAGGCGGCCAATGCCGATATCGGTGCCGCGCGCGCCGCATTCTTCCCGACGCTGACCTTGACCGCCAACTACGGCCACAGCTCCACCGCGTTGTCGACGCTGTTCTCGGCCGGCACCCGTGGCTGGTCGTTCGCGCCCAGCATCACCGCGCCGATCTTCCACGCCGGTGCGCTGAAGGCCTCGCTGGATGCCTCGAAGATCGGCAAGGACATCGGCATTGCGCAGTACGAGAAAGCGATCCAGCAGGCCTTCAGTGAAGTAGCCGATGCGCTGGCCACGCGTGATCACCTGGCCACGCAGATGGACGCACAGCGCGCGCTGGTGGCCGCCAGCCAGCGCAGCTACACGCTGGCCGATGCGCGTTACCGCACCGGGCTGGACGGCTATCTGCAGGCATTGGATGCGCAGCGCAGCCTGTTTGCCGCACAGCAGGACCTGATCGCGCTGCAGCAGCAGGAAGCGGGCAACCGGGTGACGTTGTTCAAGGTGCTGGGCGGCGGTGCCGACGCACGGTAGCGCGTTCGCCAAGGTGGGTGCGTGTTCCGCTCCGGTGGGTGCCGACCTTGGTCGGCACACATGCACGGAGTATCGCTATCGGATGATTCGTGCCGGCCGAGGCCGGCACCCACCAGAAGCGGACGGTCCCGCGTTACGCCACGCGGCCGCGGCGCGCGCGCTCCAGGTGCACCAGCAGCAGTGAGATCGCTGCCGGGGTCATGCCCGGAATACGCTGCGCCTGGCCGATGGTCTGCGGGCGCACCCGCTCCAGTTTCTGCAGTGCTTCGGCCGACAGCCCGCGTACCGTCGCGTAATCGAAGGCTTCGGCGATCGGCGTGGCTTCGTGCCGCTGCTGGCGCTCGATCTCCTCGCGCTGGCGGTCCAGGTAGCCGGCGTACTTCACGCCGATCTCCACCTGCTCGGCCACCTTGGCGTCGGCCACGGCCGGCCCCAGCGATGGCACCTGCATCAGCTGCGCGTAATCCAGCTCGGGGCGCTTGATCAGGTCCAGCACGTTGGTCTCGCGGCTGACCGCCACGCCCAGCGTGTCCTGCACTTCGCGGCCCAGCGCATTGGCCGGGGTCGCCCACAGCGCGCCCAGGCGTGCGCGCTCGGCAGCAACAGCGGCCTGCTTGGTCTCGAACGCACCCCAGCGACGGTCATCCACCAGGCCCATCTCGCGGCCGGTCGGGGTCAGGCGCTGGTCCGCATTGTCCTCGCGCAGCTGCAGGCGGTACTCGGCGCGGCTGGTGAACATGCGGTACGGCTCGTTGGTGCCGTGGGTGATCAGGTCATCCACGAGCACGCCCAGGTAGGCCTCGTCGCGGCGCGGGCACCAGCCGTCCAGCCCACGCACCTGGCGTGCGGCGTTGAGGCCGGCCAGCAGGCCCTGCGCGGCGGCTTCTTCATAGCCGGTGGTGCCGTTGATCTGGCCAGCGAAGAACAGGCCGTTGACCAGCTTGGTCTCCAGCGACGCCTTCAGCCCGCGCGGATCGAAGAAGTCGTACTCGATGGCGTAGCCTGGGCGGGTGATGTGCGCGTTCTCGAAGCCACGGATGCTGCGCACCATCTCCAGCTGCACGTCGAACGGCAGCGAGGTGGAAATGCCGTTGGGGTAGATCTCGACGATGCCCAGGCCTTCGGGTTCGACGAAGATCTGGTGGCTGGCCTTTTCGGCGAAGCGCACCACCTTGTCCTCGATGGACGGGCAGTAGCGCGGGCCGATGCCTTCGATCTGGCCGCTGTACAGCGGCGATCGGTGCAGCGCGTCGCGGATGATCTGGTGGGTCTGCTCGGTGGTGTGGGTGATCCAGCAGCTGACCTGCTGCGGATGCTCGTCCACCGAGCCGAGGAAGGACATCACCGGCCGCGGCGAATCGCCCGGCTGCTCGTCCATCACGCTGTAGTCCAGCGAGCGGCCATCGATGCGCGGCGGCGTGCCGGTCTTCAGGCGGTCCACCTGGAAAGGACGCTCGCGCAGGCGCGCCGCCAGCGTGGTGGCCGGCGGGTCGCCCATGCGGCCGGCGGCGTACTGGGTCGGGCCGACATGGATCTTGCCGGCCAGGAAGGTGCCGGCGGTCAGCACCACGGCACCGGCGTCGAAGCGCAGGCCGGTCTGGGTCATGACCCCGCGCACGGCGTCGCCTTCAATGACCAGGTCATCGACGGCGGCCTGGAACACGGTCAGGTTGGCCTGGCCTTCGACGATGGCGCGGATCGCCATGCGATACAGGTTGCGGGCGGCCTGGCAGCGGGTGGCGCGCACGGCTGGGCCCTTGGAGGCGTTGAGCGTGCGCCACTGGATGCCGGCGCGGTCGGCGGCATGCGCCATCGCACCGCCCAGGGCGTCGATTTCCTTGACCAGATGGCCCTTGCCGATGCCGCCGATGGCCGGGTTGCAGCTCATCGCGCCCACTGTTTCGATGTTGTGGGTCAGCAGCAGGGTGCGCACGCCGGTACGGGCCGCGGCCAGCGCGGCTTCGGTGCCGGCGTGGCCACCGCCGATGACGATGACGTCGTAACGATGGAAGGACGGGTTCATGGGGCTGTTCAGCTGGGGGCGGGCGCGGCCGGGGCGGCACCGGGGTGGCGATTTTAGCGCCATTCGGGGCCGCGACGTCGGCGCCGGCCGGCTTCCGTCGAAATCAGCCCTAAAGTTGGCAGGATTTTTGCAGATAACCCAATAGCACCCACCGTGGCTGGCGCCGCAGGCGCCCGTGACCGGAATTGGAACAGGGGCCGGTACAGGCGCACGGTGGGGGAGCAGGGGGCCGGCAGTCGGGGGACTGCGCGGCCCTGTTTTTTTCTGGAGGCTATCGGGAGAGCTCCATCCACGCATGGCGTGGATCTACTGATGACGGGCCTTGGGTAGATCCACGCATGCGTGGATGCCGTGGCGGCGGCACCAGAACAACGTGCCCCAAAAACAAACGGCCCCGCACTGCGGGGCCGTCTGCCTTCAGAGGTGCCGACATCCGACAGGGCCGGAACAGGGGGGATCCAGATGTTCCTGTCGGATATCGACGTAGAGCTTTTTGCGGCGGCCCGTGTCGTTTTTGTCACTTTGTGACGCGGGCCGTCACTGGCCCCGTAGAGTGCGGCTTGGACCGTGTGAAATGCAATACGGTTCAGCGCTCAACTGTGCGCTGCGTCCCACGATCCATGTTGCGCCAGGGGGAACCGTTCATTCTTGGCGCACTCGGCGCCGGAGCCGGACGGGCCGGCGGCGGGGGCGCAGAGGGCTGGCTGTTCGATTGCGGCGGGCGGCGCATCGAGTCCATGTTCCGCCACGGCGAACCGCCGTTGTACGACGGCCGCGACGGCGGCGGCGGGCGGTTCTCGCCGCCGTTGCCGGGTGGGCGCGGTGGCGGGCGGTGGTTGTGCGGCGGGCGGTAGATCGGGCGCGAGTAGTACGGATTGCCTTGGCGG
>OJTH01000148.1_pt1 | contig 11171 bp, 11 predicted proteins | sample 1599661 | NCBI WGS metagenome assembly OJTH01 (sample SAMN04436666, study PRJEB24849) | human gut metagenome | biome: human gut; feature: NICU; material: stool | host: Homo sapiens | place: USA: Saint Louis, MO | collected 2010-06-02 | reverse complement strand
GGCGGCGGGCATGCTCATGGACGTATGGACAACATGTATGGCGAATTACGACTGATGCGTCCGGCGAGTCTACCTAGGATGAGCGGGTCGTCCAATCCCGGGCGCTTTCCCAAGGAGATCCACCATGTCCCGTGTCCCCCTGATCGATGCCGCCAACACCACCGCCGACCGCCAGGCCCTGCTGGGCCAGGTCCACGCCGCTTTCGGCGCCACCCCGGCCATGTTCCGCGCCGTGGCCAACTCGCCGGCCGCCCTGCAGAGCATGTGGGGTTCGTTCGGCGCGCTGGGCGGCGGTCGCCTGTCGCCGCTGCTGGGCGAGCAGATCGCCGTGGCCATCGCCAACCGCAACGCCTGCGAGTACTGCCTGGCCGCGCACACCGCGCTGGGCCGCAAGGCTGGTGCCAGCAGCGAGCAGATGGCGGCCGCGCAGATCGGCCAGTCCAGCGACCCGGCCACTGCGGCGGCGCTCGACTTCGCGTTGAAGGTGGTCGAGCAGCGTGCGCAGATCGCCGACGGCGACGTGCAGGCGCTGCGCGCGGCTGGCTTCGATGATGAGCAGATCGTGGAGATCCTCGCGCATGTGGCGCTCAACCTGTTCACCAACTACGTCAACGTGGCGTTCGACGTGCCGGTGGACTTCCCGAAGGTCGCGCTGCGCTGAGTGCAATTGCTCCGGGCAGCAGAGTGCTGCCCGGACTCAGGCCCGCAGCTCAGTGGCTACGCCGGCTGGAAGCTGAAACCGCGTTCGCGCAGCGCTCTGATGTAGCCATTCCCGTCGAACGCATCTGCAATATCGAGCATCGCAAGCGTGGTTGATCTTCCCGCAGTTACGGTTTCCACTGCGCTGAGCCAGGCCTCGCGTCGAAGCGTGTCCAGCTCGTTGCTGCCAGTCGCTGTCACGTGCATATCCATAGGCACGTCATGCCCACACATGCCAAGGGCATTGCCCTGCGCCCAGGCCTTGGACTGAACACGGGCGGTATCGTGAAGGCGACGGAGTCGTTCGACCTGCACCGCAAACCGTGTCGTGTCATCCAGTGCAGGATGCGGTTTACCGCAGTCGTCAGCTGCCGCGATGTCGATAGCCAGTTCAGTGCGCGGCACGAAGTAGCGCGCTCCACCCGCGCGTCCTATCCTGCGCAGCTCCTTGCAGAATGCCTTCGGCGACTCCAGCCGATGCCTGGCCATGACGGCCTTGCGCAGCGCTCTGGCCGCGAAGTGGGGACGCAGGCGTTCCAGCTCGATTGGATCGATTCCGCACTCATTCAATGCCGCTTGCCATTCTGCATGGACGTCCGCCGGCAGAACATCCTTCAGGGTCAGGTTGTCGGGATTGTGGTGGATGGTTTCGGCTTCAGACACCGCGCGGGCCAGTGTGAACAACGCGCTCAGTCCCGAGCCCTCCCATCTGCCGGTGATGTCCACCTTCGGCCGGCCCAGAATGGTGTGCGCAACCGCGGCAATGCGTCCTGCTTCGCCCGTCACGCATCGCATCGATCCGGGTAGCGCGGTGGGGACGGGCAGGATCCACAGGTGGGCCTCTTCACGCCTTGCCTGCCAGAGCGCCGGACCTTCTGCACGGATCGTGGGGGGAGGCAGGGCATCCGTTACCTTGGTTCCGCGGCTTCCGGAAGCCGGCGCACCTGCCAACGTACGGTGCACGGAAACATCAAGGGAAACCGACAGCAGTGAACGTGGTTGCCGGGCAGCCGACATGGGGAACTCCAGAAAGGACCATGATGAGTGTCCTCGATGGTGCGTGGCGCGCCGATTGTCGGCTATCGGACTACGACGATTTCGCCTTGGCTGGGCGAGGGGCCCGGAAGCCGTTGCGGTAGAGGCGACAGTTAATCGACTGCTCGTCCTTCAGGTGCCCGGAAACCTCGCGCCACGAGTGATAGTCGACCCTACGCAGCGGAGATTACCGGTCGTCCGCCTGCAACCGGTCCGGATGGGTATACACATTGAACCCGCTCTCCCGCGCGAACCCGACCAGGCACAGGCCGGCACTGCGGGCCAGGTCGATCGCCAGCGCGGTCGGCGCCGACACTGCCGCCAGCACGCTGGCGCCGGCGCGCACCGCCTTGCTGACCATTTCGTAGCTGGCCCGGCTCGAAATCACCAGCAGGCCGCCTTCGATGGCGTGTTCGTTGTGGTGCAGCGCACCGATCAGCTTGTCCAGTGCATTGTGGCGGCCGACGTCCTCGCGTACCCAGCCGATGCGCCCACTGGCGTCGGCCCAGGCCGCGGCGTGGATCGAGCCGCTTGCCGCATTCATCGGCTGGTGCTGCGCCAAGGTGGCCAACGCCCGCTGCAGGGCGGTGGCGGAATAGCTGCGGCGCTCGCGGATCTGCGGCAGTGGGCGCAGCACTTCTTCCAGCTGGCGCGTGCCGCACAGGCCACAGCCACCACGGCCGGGCAGCAGGCGCCCCTTGTCGGGGTCGAGGTTTGCGCCGGGCGCAGCCTCGTCCACGGTCATCTGCAGCTCGATGCCTTCCAGCTGTGGGTGGATATCGATCGACAGCAGCTGCGAGGGCGCGCTGATCAGGCCTTCGCTGAGCGAAAATCCGAGTGCGAAGTCCTCCAGATCACAGGGTGTGGCCATCATCACGGCAAAGGCGGCATCGTTGTAGCGCAGCGCCACCGGCACTTCCTCGGCCACCACGTCGACCCGCTGCTGTTGCGTGCCGCCGCGCCAGCGCTGCAACGGGCGTTGGGCGGTGCCGGCAGGCGGGGTGTGCGGCGGGATCGAATCAGGCATGCAGCGCGTCCGGACAAGGGAGAAACGCGGGCGGGCCACCGCCTGCGGTTTCGAGGATAGCGCAGTGGTCGCGCGCAGACGCGGCTGTAACCGTTGCCATGGCAGGTTGTGCTGAAATCAGCCTGTGCCCTCTGGCGAAGCGCCGTGGGCCGTGCTTGACTGTGCGGCTGGCCGTGCCACTGAATGCACCGCCGGACCGCGTTGTGCCGTTCGTTGCTGCGTTCCTTCCGCCAGGTTCCCGAACATGTCCGAGCAGAAACCGCCGCGTTACAAGCCCTACAACCAGCCCGCCGGAGGCTGGGGTGCCGCCGGCGCCACGGCCAAGGTGCTGCTGCAGCAGAGTGTGATCGGCAAGGGGTCGAAGGCATTGCTGGCGATGAACCAGCCCGGTGGCTTCAAGTGCCCCAGCTGTGCGTGCCCCGATGCCGACGAACGCAGGAAGCTGGAGTTCTGCGAGCGACGGAGTTCCGGTCCGGCCGCGAGTTGTTCGCCCGGCATACCGTGACCGAACTGATGGCGCAGACCGACTACTGGCTGGAGATGCAGGGCCGGCTGACCGAGCCGATGCGCTACGACGCAGCCACCGACCACTATGTGCCGTGCAGCTGGGAAGATGCCTTCGCACTGATCGGTCGCCACCTGCAGGCGCTGGACAGTCCTCACCAGGCCGAGTTCTACACCTCCGGGCGCACGCCCAACGAAGCGGCGTTCCTGTATTCGATCTTCGTGCGCGAGTTCGGCACCAATAATTTCCCGGACTGCTCGAACATGTGCCACGAGCCGACCAGCCGCGGGCTGCCGCCGGCCATCGGGGTGGGCAAGGGCACAATCGTGCTGCAGGATTTCGAGCACGCCGAGGCCATCTTCGTGATTGGCCAGAACACCGGCACCAATTCGCCGCGGATGATGAGCAACCTGGTCGAAGCACGCAAACGCGGCATCCCGATCGTGGCGGTCAATCCCATGCCCGAGCGCGCGCTGATCCGCTTTGCCGAGCCGCAGGACGTGGTGCAGATGGCCACGTTCGGCTCGACCGCGATCACCAGCGAGTTCGTGCACATCCGCATCGGCGGCGACCTGGCCCTGATCAAGGGCATGATGAAGGTGATGTTCGAGCGTGAGGCACAGGGCGAGCGCGTGCTCGACCATGATTTCCTGTCGGAACACACGGTGGGCCTGGAGGCGCTGCGCGAAGACGTGATGGCGCAGGACTGGGACCAGATCGTGCAGGTGTCCGGCATCTCGGAGGCGCAGATCCGCCGATGCGCAGAGATCTACATCCGCTCCAACGCCACCGTGATCTGCTACGGCATGGGGCTGACCCAGCACCAGTATGGCTCGCGCCTGCTGCAGCAGGTGGCCAACCTGCTGATGTTGCGCGGCAACTTCGGCAAGCCCGGTGCCGGCATCGGTCCGATCCGCGGACATTCCAATGTGCAGGGCGACCGCACCGTCGGCATCGACGAGAAGCCCAAGCCGGCCTACCTGGACCGCGTGCAGCAGGTGTTCGGCTTCGATCCGCCGCGTGAGCATGGTCACCACGTGGTCGAGTCGATCGAGGCGATGCTGGCGGGCAGCGCCAGGGTTTTCATCGGCCTGGGGGGCAACTTCATTCGTGCGGTGCCCGATACGCCGCGTGCGTACGAGGCGATGCGTGGGCTGGACCTGACCGTGGGCATCGCCACCAAGCTCAATCGAGGTCATCTGGTTCATGGCCGCGATGCGCTGATCCTGCCGGTGGTGGCGCGCTCGGAGCGCATCGTCATGCCGGCCGGCGAGCAGTTCGTCACCATCGAAGACGCGATGTCGAACGTGACCGCCTCACGCGGCGTGCTCGAGCCGGTCAGTGCCGATGTGTTGCCCGAGGTCGAGATCGTCTGCCGCATGGCGATGGCCACACTGCCGCACAGCAAGGTCGACTGGATGCGCTGCATGCACGACTATGCCTCCATCCGCGCGCTGATCGCTGCCGTGTACCCGGAGATCTACACCGGCTTCAACGAGCGCATCCAGCAGCCGCACGGTTTCCATCTGGACATTCCGCCGCGCCGCCGCGTGTGGCCCACGCCCAATGGCAAGGCCAACATCCTGGTGATGCCCGGTCTGGACGTGGACGATCCGGTGCACGATCCGGACATGTTGCGGTTGGCCACCGTGCGCTCGCATGATCAGTACAACACCACCATCTACAGCTACAACGATCGCTATCGCGGCGTGTACAACGATCGCATGGTGCTGTTCATGAACATCGAGGACCGGCTGGCGCGCGGTCTGGAGAAGGAGGCGCTGGTCAGCCTGGAGACGATCAGCCGCGATGGCGTGCGGCGGCGCATCGAGGGCCTGACCGTACTGGACTACCCGATGCCGCGCGGCGCGCTGGCCGGTTACTACCCGGAACTGAATCCGTTGCTGCCGCTGGACTACTACGACCGGATCAGCGGCACACCCGCAGCGAAGTCGATCCCGGTGCGGATGCGGGCGATGGCGGCGGCGATTGCGTGACGCGCATCGGCTATCATCGGCGGGTGAACCTGCCTGACCTGCTGCTGCGATGGATGCTGCTCGTTGCCCTGGTGCTGAATGCACCGGCGCTGGCGCTTGCCTCGTCTTCGTACGGCGGGTCGGGCAACCAGGATCACTGCGCTGCACCACACGCGGCTGCGCTGGCGGCAGCCGGCTGCTGCGATGATGCGGCCCGGGCGGCCTGCCAGAGCGGTGAGTGCGAATGCCCGCCGGCCTGCCTTGGCATGCTGGCCACGTTGAGCGGAACGCCCGCCTCGCCGTGGCGCGAGGCACCTGTAGCCGCGCGCTCCCAGCAACGCGCATCGCAGCCGATGCCGGACCCGTTGCGTCCCCCCATCGTGTGATGTCCTGCAGGCGCTCAAGCGCCTGCCATGACTGTTCGACTTTTTCTCGCCTCTGCCTGCGCCTTCGATGCGCGGGCGGCGGGCCGCGTTGTCCGCCTCTGCAAAGGAATTACTCAATGAACCGTACTCTCTCCCTCGGCCTGCTGCTGGGCACCGTGCTGACCACGACTGCCTGTGCACGTGCCGCCGAAGAATCTGCCGCCGCACCGATCGCCAGCGCAGCACCGGTGGCACCGATCCAGGCCGGCCCGGCCAAGGTCGATCCGGTCTTGCCGGTGGCCATCGTGCACAAGACCGCCAGCTGTAGCTGCTGTGGCATCTGGGTCGACCACCTGAAGGCCGCCGGCTTCCAGGTCGAGGTGCGCGACACCGATGACATGAATCCGATCAAGGTCCGCCTGGGCGTGCCGGTCGGCAAGGCCTCCTGCCATACCGCCGAGATCGGCGGGTATGTGGTCGAGGGCCACATCCCGGCCGAGGACATCAAGCGCCTGCTGGCCGAACGCCCGGCCGCGCGCGGGCTGGTACTGCCCGGCATGCCGGCCGGTTCGCCGGGCATGGAAATGCCGGATGGCTACGTGCAGCCGTACACCGTCGAGCTGGTGCGCAACGACGGCAGCACCGAGCCGTTTGCCCAGCACGGGCAGGGTGGCTGATGGACGGCGGGTGCCGGTTGTCCTGACCGGCACTCTTCGACGCGTCCTGTGGATAGCCGAGCCTACGCTCGGCTGTTGTCGGCCGGCAAGCCGAGCATGGGCTCGGCTCTACAGGATCAGCGTGCCGTGGCCGTTTCCTTGGCCAGCTGCGCGTCGAACTTCTTCTCTGCCGCATCCGCGTAGGCTTTGCAGCTCAGTACCTTCTCGCTGGCCTTGCTGCCAGCAGCATAGTTCCAGTTGCTGGCGCCCGGATGCGGGGTCAGCAACAGGTCGCAGGGCAGGCCGCGCACCGTAGCGAAGCTGCGTCGGTAGTCCTCGACCAGGCGGGGATAGCGGACATTGCCCTGCAGCTGGTAGCCCGGCGCGCTCAGGCTGTCGGCATAGGCGATGCGCACCGGCTTGCCATCGCGCGTATCGGTCCAGGTCCAGGCGGTGCTGCCCGGGGTGTGCCCGGGCATGAAGTGGGCGGTGAACGCGATGCCACCCACCGTGACCACTTCGCCATCCATGATGATGCGGTCGGTGCTGGCCGGCGGAAAGGTGATGCTGTCGCCAAAGTGCAGGTCGTTGCTGCCGCCGCGCGCCAGCAGCACCGCTGATTCGGCGTTGGCTACCACCATCGCACCGGTACGGCGCTTCAGTTCTGCCACCGGGCCCGCATGGTCGGCATGCGCATGGCTGAGCAGGATCAAGCGCAGGTCCTGCGGCGCCACGTCGCGCACCTTCATGTTGCTGATGAGGTGGCTGGCCATCTGCGGCATGCCGCCGTCGAGCAGCACCGCGCCGTCGGCGGTCTGCACCAGTAGTGCGGTCAGGTCCTCAGTGCCGATCTGCCAGGTGTGGTCGGCGATCTGCAGCGGCGCCATCGGCTGCAGCCAGGATGGGTCTACGGTGTAGGCCTGCAGCTGTGGCAGCGGTGTGTCGGCGGCAGTGACATCAAAGGCAAGTGTGGCAGTCAGGGCAAGGGTCGTCAGGCAACGGCGCATGGCGGAGAGGGGTCTGGATAGGGTCGGATGAAGCTAGCACGTACCCTGGACGGCCCGTTTCGCGAATAACTCATGGCTGCCATAAGGTTCGCCGCAGCCGATGCCGGGATTGTTCGCTTGCTCTGGAGTGTGAATCCATCTCCACGGGCTGTTGCGCACAATCGGCCGGGGCTAGCCTGTTCCCAGGCTCAAGGAGGTGGACCATGCATGTGCTCATGGCGATGCTCGGCGGCGTGCTCCTGCTGGGCGTGTTCCTGCTGTTTGGCCGTCTCTGGAGCGTGGGCACCTCGCAGCTGCCCACGGCGCTGATCGCCTTCATCGCTACCTGGCTGCTGGTGGCCGTGGCCAACATGTGGGTGGGGGTCAGCAAGGCCGGTTACGCGGTACGCGAGGAGTTGCCGATCCTGTTGCTGGTGTTTGCCGCGCCGGCGTTGCTGGCCGGTTTCCTGTACTGGCGCCTGGCGCGCTGAAGGAGTTCCATGCGTACCCGACTGCGCTTGCCCGCGCTGCGCCACCGCGACGGCCACCATGCCCGCGTGACCTACGAAGAACTGTTCTTCGATCTGGTCTACGTATTCGCGGTCACCCAGCTCAGCCACCATCTGCTGCACCACCTGGACCTGGCCGGTGTACTGCAGACGCTGGTGCTGTGGTTCGCGGTCTGGCTCGGCTGGCAGTACGCGTGCTGGGTCAGCAACTGGTTCGACCCGGAGGCGCCGCGCATCCGCGGCCTGCTGTTCACCACCATGCTGTTGGCGTTGTTGATGTCCTCGTCCATCCCCGAGGCGTTTGCCGATCGTGCGTGGATCTTCGCCGGGGCGTACGCCACGATGCAGGTCGGACGCACAGCGTTCGTGCTGTTTGAGGTCGGCCGCAACCATCCGTTGGCGCCGAACTTCCGTCGCATGCTGGCCTGGGTCAGCGTGTCGGCCTGCTTCTGGCTGGCCGGCGCGGCGGCCGAGGGCAATCTGCGGCTGGCACTGTGGGCGGTGGCAGTTGCCTGCGAATACATCTCGCCGATGTTCGGCTTCGCCTTCCCGGGCATGGGTCGTTCGCACACCCGCGACTGGACCATCGAGGGGGGGCACCTGGCCGAACGCTGCCAGTTGTTCGTCATCGTCGCACTGGGCGAGACGTTGCTGGCCACCGGTGGCGTGCTCAGCGACGTCGAGCATTGGAGCCTGGAAGTGGTTTCAGCGGTGTTGGCCACCTTCGCCGGCACGATTGCCATGTGGTGGCTGTACTTCGGCATCTCCAGCCGCGATGCCACAGAGGCCATCACCCACGCCGAAGACCCCGGACGGATGGGCGCCAACTTCCACTACGTGCATGCATTGCTGATCGCCGGCATCATCGCCACGGCGGTGGGCAATGATCTGGTCATGGACCATCCGGGGGTGGCCGTCACCACGGTTTACGCCAGCGTGATGGTGGCAGGCCCGCTGATCTATCTGCTGGGCAGTGCCCTGTACAAACGCGTGGTCTATGGGCACGCGCCCCGCTCGCATCTGCTGGGCGCGGTGGCGCTGCTGGTGCTGGGGCTGATGCTACCGCACGTGCACCTGCTGGCCGGCGGATGGCTGACCAGCCTGGTGCTGCTGGGCGTGGGGCTGCTGGATACGCGATTGAAGCGCCGCTTGCAGCGGGCGTGACCCGTTGGGTCCGCCCACTGCTTCAGCCTTCACGGAGCGCGAGCGCGGCGCAGTGCCTGAAGGTCGACGCTACCGCCTCCGGCCAGCACGCGGATTGCTGGCAGGCGAGGTAAGCGCTGCGGCCATCACTGCAAGCTTGCCGATTGTGTTCATATTGCGGGCGGTGCCGTGCTGGGCATAGGGCACCCGCAAGCGCGAGTCGGCCATGCCGGCACCGTAGTGGATGAAGATCTCGCGCGTGCCGAGTGCAAGCTGTTCGTCGCGCAGGCCGGTCACGCCGTCCAGCGGATCGGCAGGCAGGCTGCCGTCGAGGAACAGGGCGACCACACGGTTGCCGGCCGCCTGTGCAAACGGGTTGCGTGCCACCACACCGGCAATCTCGTCGGCCGAGCGCACCAGCACGCCCACCGGCTTGCCGGCATAGGCCTGGAGCCGCTGGCCGAGGGCCTGGCGCACGCCTGTTTCGTCGAGCGAGCTGCGCAACACCACGTTGCCGCTGGCGATGTACGTGCGGACATCGGCGAAGCCTGCGTCCTCGCACATTGCCACCAGTTCGCGCATCGGCAGCTTGCCGGTGCCGCCGACATTGACCGCGCGCAGCAAGGCGACGTGGACGTTCATGGCGCACGCGCCTGCAGGCGGTCGTACATGCGTACCAGGTCGACCAGGGTGCGTGCGCCCATCTTGCGCATCACCTGCGCACGGCGCACCTTCACCGTGATCTCGCTGACGCCCAGGTCGCCGGCGATCTGCTTGTTGAGGCGGCCGCGTACCACGCCATCGACCACCTCGCGCTCGCCGGCGTTCAATGAACTCCAGCGCAGCCGCAGCGCGCCGAGTGCCTCGCCCTCGCGCCGGCGCTGGCGGTCGATCTCGATGCCCTTGTGGATGGCATCGAGCAGCTCCTGGTCACGGAAAGGCTTGGTCAGGAATTCGATGGCGCCACCCTTGATCGCGTTGACGCCCATCGCGATGTCGCCGTGGCCGGTGATGAATACCACCGGAAGCTGCAGGCCGTGGTTGCCCATCGTGCGATGGAATTCAAGACCGCTCTGGCCGGGCATTCGCACGTCCAGCACGAGACATGCCGGTGCGTCTTCCAGCGCGTGTTCGAGGAAGGCCTGGGTGGAGGCGAAGGCCCGCACCTGCAGGCCCATCGAGGCCAGCAGGTCTTCCAGTGCCGCGCGCACCGACGGATCGTCGTCGACCACATAGACGATGGGTGCCGGATCGGGGTTGGCGGCAGTCTGCTTACGCATGGTGGGCGTCCGTGGCAATGGGCAGATCGAACACAAAGCAGGCACCGCCGCCTGCCGGTCGTTCGGCACGGATCTGGCCGTCGTTGGCTTCGATCATCGAGCGGCTCAGGCTGAGACCCAGCCCCAGACCGTGCGACTTGGTGGTCCAGAAGGCATCGAAGACGCGTTCGGGATGGTCGGCGGGCAGGCCGACGCCGCGGTCACGCACACTGAGGCTGATCCGCTGGCCGTTGCGCCGGGTCAGCAGGGACAAGCGTCGGTCGGCGGTGGGCACGGTCTCCATCGCGTCCACCGCATTGAGGATCAGGTTGCCGATCACCTGCTGCACCTGCACGCGATCGGCCTGCACCGGTGGCAGCTCGGTGTCCAGCAGCAGCGCCACGGCCACGCCATGCCGGTCCAGCTCGCTGCGCGACAGCGCCAGCATTTCCTCCACCGCTTCGTTCAGATCGAAGGCGCGTCGCTGCGGTGCCGCGCCCTGGGTCAGGCCGCGGATGCGGGCGATCACGTCACCGGCACGATGTGCATCGGCCAGGATGCGGGCCACGGTCTGCCGCGCCTTGTCCACGTTGGGTGGATCCTGCGCGAGCCAACGCTGGCAGGCTTCGGCGCTGCTGGCGATGGCCGCCAGCGGCTGGTTTACTTCATGCGCGATGGAGGTGGTCAGCTCGCCCACGGTGGAGGCGCGCGCTACCCGCAGCAGGCGGCCCTGTGCTTCCTGCACGGCGGCCTTGGCCGCTTCCATGTTCAGGGCAAGGTAGGTGGTGATACCGATCACCAGCATGCCAATGACCGAATTGACCAGGCCGATGCGGTAGGTGCCGAAGCGGGTCAGGAAGAAGCTCAGCCCGGTCAGCGCGATGCAGGCCAGGGCAAGCGTGATCAACCCGCGTGCGCCCAGCACGCGCGATGCGGCCAGGATGACCGCCGCGTAGAAGCAGGCGGCGGCAACCGCGTAATCGGTGACGGTGTCGATCAGGAAGATCGCCG
>OJTH01000143.1_pt1 | contig 11392 bp, 10 predicted proteins | sample 1599661 | NCBI WGS metagenome assembly OJTH01 (sample SAMN04436666, study PRJEB24849) | human gut metagenome | biome: human gut; feature: NICU; material: stool | host: Homo sapiens | place: USA: Saint Louis, MO | collected 2010-06-02 | reverse complement strand
TGAACACTGGCCAAGCGGGCAAAGCGCTTCTGAAAAATACTGAAGCTCGTTCCAAGTGTTGACAATGCAAAGATCAGCAGCCGTAACGAACCCGCCCGAATAGAAGCACCATTGCGGCGCTCGGGATCAGTCATTCGCAATGAAAATTTCCAAAAAACTGAAAACACTACGGCCGGTCCAACGAAACAACCGGGGCGCTAGCCCGGCGCTTTCCTCGCTTCACTTCCGCACATACTCAGGAGCTGAGCACGCGGTGTACACGACGTGGCATCCCTGACCCCCATCCCTTATACAAAGACGAGTTGCCAATTGGATTGCTTCATCAACAGTCGCCTTTCCACCAAAGCTGGTGCCGCCGGAACCCGAACTGGGGACCACCGCAGCAACGCATTGATTCTCGTAGGAGAAAGAAGTTCGACAGGCACGACCGCCCGATTGCCGGCATTGCATCACAGCCTCTGCCTCTGCGTCAGACTTACTACGCCTCCCGGTAGACACTCCAGACGCGCCCTCAGGAGAAACAGAGATCGCGCCCCACGTTTTGATCCACTTCCCTCCCGGTTGCGGCGTCTTGAGCGATCCGTCACCCGCCCCAGGGATCGGAGCGCATCCTTGGACGCCTTGCCCGCCAATAGGATACTGCCCCACAGGGCACCCACCCTCTGCGAACGCTGCCGACTGGAAGACGGCAGCCAACAACAGGCCCAGGATCACCCGCCAGCTACGTAAAAGCGTAAACCTCCAAGACATCGCGCCACCAATCAGCATTTATTTAAATGGATAGATCTCACATTCATCGAGCGGCACCATACTTGCCAGTATCACTCTGATGAGCCACCGCACTGCCACCGCCGAATCCACTCATCCTCCCCGGATCACTGCCAGTTGAAGCAACATTTGAGCTCGCGGGGCGTTCCTGACCATGGCTGCCCGGCGGCCGACCATCCGCACTCGGAGTGGCTGCGGCGCCACCGCCTATCTGCGAATATGCCATGAAGCTACCCAGAGTACCCTGGAAGAACATGGCGGCCATTGGGGGCGCAGTCAGAATCAGGGTCGTTAGGATCAGCCCCATCCCGCCTTGCTGCATCGCCTGGCTGGACAGGCCGTTCTCGAACGCTGGACCCAGAATGAGCTTCGCGCCCGCAGACTCCAGCCAGAATGCTTTTGCGACGCGATAAACCATATCGAGGGCGATGCTCGTCATCGCGGCCAGTACTGCCATCGAGAACAGCGTACCGATGCCATAAAAGAGCCAACGCTGGAACAAGGACTTAGTCTGTTCGAACAACAGGCACAGAATGAACAAGGGCCCCAATCCGATGAACAACGCGATAGCAATCTCATACAAGAGCAGCATCGAACCCGCCGTGATTGCAGGACCTGCAGTACCAAGCCCGACGTACCACATAGCCCGAGCCTTCTCATCGATCATTTCTGGATCAGACATCACATCGATGGCATCGATGCTAGCCAACGCAACCTGAAGATAGGCCAGATTGTCATCGATTTGCTCTTCCGGCGACTTGTTCGTATTGGTCACCACATGAGTGATCTCATCGCGAACCGTCTTCGTAAAGAACGTATGCAAATTGGTCCCGAACATGCCCATGCTGGATGCCACGCTCACAATCAGCGCAGCACGTGCCATGTTCGTCACCAGGATCATCATCGAGTCTCGGCTGCGCCCAGTCACAATGCGGTAACCCTGAATCAGCACCCAAAGTGTCATCAGGGTAAGGGAAATTCCGAGAACCCACGCCATCATGTTTTCCATGAGCTGCAGGCCGAATGCACTGATCCTCTCCCTCAGGAAATTAAGGATCAGACGGAAGAACACGAAGTCGCCGATTGATTGGACACGTGTAGCAAATCCAAGCAGTTCGTGAAGACCACCAGAAAATTCAAAGTTGGCGACCGATTTCATCATTGTCTACGTTCCTTGGGCCCATGGCCCGCTCCTACCGATGACCGCTTTAGCCGCAATCTAGGCCAAAGCAGCGCCGCTCTTATTGATCCAGCGCGCCTGCGAGAATTGCAGTTTTGGAGATATCACGCACGAAACGTGTGGTCGGGTCGCCCTTAAGCGCGGTCTTGGCAATCAGCTTCTGATTGGTCTTCATCACTTCTATGTAGGCATCGTAGGATTCCATACGCCCTTGCCACTTCTGCGCCGCCACTGCCAAGTCATTTGCTGTTCGCAATGACTCGCTGTCAGCGCCTTGCACCGTGCCCTGATCATTATTCCTCGTGCGCGCATTGAAGATGTCCACCAATGCATTCTGCATGCTTGGGACGGTATCATTCAGGAAGTCAATCGATTCGTTGTACTTCCGGTTTTCCATCATGCGGATATTCACGCAGATCTGCTGCTGACGCTTCTTCAGGTCCTCGTCACCGCTCAAGCCTAACGTCGCCATCAGGCCAGAGAGAGAAAAATTCATTCCAGAGCCGCCACAGGTTTCGGCGACCATATACTTCGGATCCACTTTGACCAGCGCCTGCCCTTCGGGAAGCCCGATGGCACGCATCTGCGCCTGAATCGTAACCAGTGCTTGCTGATACTGCTTAGCGGTTGCACTCCAGCGTTCCGCCTGCTTCTGGAACTCAATCAGATCCTGCCCTGATTGTTTGTCGATCAGCCCGAATTCCTCGATGGATTGCAGCAGGTTGGAAAGATCGAAGACTGGGTACCCGCTGGCTGATACCGGATTGATGGAAAGTGCCAGTGCACAGCCCAGCGCTAGCGTGGCAAAACGCGAGCGGCGCGCGCCGCGGCAAGACTTGCGGTTTTCGATCACCTTGCTCATATCGTTCTCCACGGAAATGAGATTCATCACTATCATCCTTGCTCTTCGGCACTCAGGCCGCACTGGATTCGGTGGAGTCACTGGACTTCCCCGATCCCTTCCGGTTCTTGTAGAAATCTTCCAGCCACTGCTCCGGCGTAAGCTCATCCACGGTAATCCGGTTACGGACTGCAGCGGTCTGCAATACCCGGTGCATGATGTCGATGTTGTCGGTCGAGGCCGAGATCACCGACAGGATATCGTCCATGCCACGCAGGTTGAGCTGGCAGACGCTGGAGGCATGGCCCTGCTTGACCAGGAAGCAGCGCGAGCGCTCGTCCAGGGCGGTAACCACCCTGAACTCGGCCTCGGTCAGCTTCAGGCCGTCCATGTAATCGCTCTTGCTGGCATTCGGGTTCGGCAGCAGGATCAGCGTGGCGGTCTGTTCGATCAGCGCGGCGGCGATATCGCTCTTCAGCGCGTCCTCCGGGCTCTGCGTCGCGAAGATGCCCAGACCGTTCTGCTTACGGATGGTCTTCTGCTTGTTCTTCGCGAACTCCTTCAGCCCACCTTCGCCATCCAGGATCTTCCAGAATTCGTCCATCACGTAGATCAGCGGACGACCATCGATCAGCGACTCCAGGCGGTGCAGCAGGTAATTGATGACCGGCACGCGTACTTCGGGGTTGTCAATGATGTCGGTGTAGTCGAAGCCGATGATGTTGGCCTTGCTCAGATCAACGGTGTCGACCGGATTGTCGAACACCCAGCCCAGCGAATTGCCCGAGGTCCAGCGGCGCATGCGCGCGTAGAGCCCATCGTCGCCCATGTTGGGCAGGCTCTTCTGGAAGTTGGTCATGCTGCGCAGGTGCATCGGCGTATCGAGCATGCTTTCCACTGCGCGATAGATATCCTCTTCCTCGCGGGCGCTGTACTCACGCTTGCCGGCCAGCACTTTGATCAGGTCGGCGAGGAACTGCACGTTGGCTTCATTGTTCTCGCACTGGAACGGGTTGAAGCCGGTCGGCGCGCCGTTCTCCAGGGCCAGATAGTTGCCACCGCAGGCACGGACGAAGATCTCAGCACCACGGTCCTTGTCGAAGAAGAAGATGGTCGGCGACGGCTCGTACTTCTGCACCTGGCTGAGCAGGAAGTTGATCAGCGCGGTCTTACCGGTACCGGACTTACCAATCACCATGGTGTTGGCGATCGCCTTCTCACCCAGCGAGTTCTCCGACGGATGGGTCGCGTGGAAATTGAAATAGTACGGCTGGCCGTTGGTGGTCTGCAGCGTGGTGACGCAGTCGCCCCACGGGTTATTGTGCTGCTTGCCGGTCGCGAAGTTGTGCAGCGGCGACAGGCCCAGGAAGTTCAGCGAGCTGACATTGGCCAGGCGGGTGCGATAGCGCCAGTTGGCCGGTAGCTGCGAATAGAAGGACGACGTGACCGCCAGATCTTCCTTTGTCGACACAAACCCCGCGTTGGACAGCTCGGCTCGCGTCGTGGCCACGTTCTGCGACAGCTTGGCCTGGCTGTCGCCGTAGACCGCCATGATGAAGTGGTACTCGCCCAGTACGAAATTACCCGACGACAGTTGGTCCATCGCCTGGTCCAGCTCGACGATCTGGCTGACTGCCTTGTCACCGGAGGAGATCATCATGCCCTTGGTGCGGTCGAGCACCTTGAGCGCGTCCTGACGCCCCATCGGGCTGAACGAATGGGTGATGACGTACTCGTAGTCCAGGTACTTCAGGCCGTTGAGGATGCCCGGGTAAGTCCCCTCGGCATACTCCTTGATGTTCAGGATGGCGCCGAAGTGGTTGGCACCATTAGGGGTATTGATGACGAAGTCACCGGTCTTGGCCGAGAACATATGGCGGCTGACCGGCAGGTAATCCTTGATTGGCGCCGACAGCACCGGCACCGGTTCGTCGATGCGATTGATCAGGTAACCGAACAGCTCCAGCGTTTCCGAGAACACCACGCCGTTCTTGGCCTCGTACATGCCCAGGCGATACGGCGCATAGTCTCGGATGACGGCCTCGACGTTGCCGGCCAGTTCCATTAGCTTTTCGACTGCCTGCTCCTGCTCCGCGCGCAGCTTGTCCACGTTCGCCGACTTCTCGACGAAGCGCTTACCCGCCACCACGGGGCGATAGATCATGGTCAGGTACAGCTCGTTCTGCATGATGCGCTGCGAGGACAGCATGCCCATGTACTGATCGGACACGTCCTGGTTGAAGCGCTGCTTGTAGTTGCTCTTTCCCTTCAGCGTGCGGCGACGACGGATGTCATGCACCCAGAACGCCACGTTCACGAAGTCGGGAGCACGCAGCGTCTGCAGCAGGCGGTTGAACGTGTTATGGCGATGCTCCAGCTCCCACTCCTCACGGCCGACGAACGGCAGCCCTTCCAGATGCCAGGTCAGCAGGTAGTCGCCGCCCGTGGTCTTGACCACGTTCGGGGCGACGTGCGACGACAATGGAATGAACTCGCTGATGGAGGTGTCTGGGCTGAACATACGACTGCTTCCAAAGAGGTACTGCCAAGAAGTTTCAACAGACCCGACGGGCGCTTGCGCCCGCCGGGCCGGATCCGGACCTCAATCCATTCGGGCCGGCTTGTCGCGGTAATGGTTGGGGTTGAACACCCACATGCCATCGTGTTCCTGCACGTTGCGCACCTTCAGCTTGAACATCAGGCGCAGACCCAACAGCCGGAAGATCATTTCGTCACGCTTGGCCATCTGCCGCATGATGAAGACCGCCACCGGAATGGTGAGCAGGAACCAGAAGTTCGTGTACATGCTGAGCAGCAGCAACCCGCCTGCCACCATGAAAAATGGCAGGTAGGGCACGCCCAGGAACATTGCTGGGCGCGTGCAGCCGCGGAACACGACGTTCTTATGCACTGTAGTACTGCACAGCCTGCTGGATAAGCATGCCGGTCTTGTTCTCACAGTCGCCGAAGTCGTCCCCGAGCAGCATACGAGCGATCTGACCTGCAGCACCAATCAGCACGCCGCCAATCAGGATGGGAGCGACATCACCAATGCGCTTGTGGGCAAACGCGATCTGGTAGCCGGCAAAAATGACCGCAATGGTGACCACAGCGATCGACGCCATGTTCAGCAGACCGTTGACACTGGAGAAAAAGCCACAGACCTTGCCGTCCGTACCACCATAGTTGGGGCTGCCATTGGTGGCGAATACCTGCGGGGCGAACAGTGCGCCAACGAAGATCGTGGCCATCAGCAGGGTCTTCAGCGTGCGCTGGGCCTGGACGAGGTCGAGATTGGATCGCTTCATGGATTGATTTCCTTGTTGATGGACTAACACAACTGAATCGGCCAGCCGGGGGACTGGCCGCACCACGACTTCGTCAGAACACGAAGGCCGCATCCCCTGCGGGAATCTGCTGCACCGGTGCGGCCTGCACCGGCGCGTTGTACGAATTATCGGTACCGGCCACAGGCTGGTTACGCTCGCTCCAGGGGCGCAACATCACTGGACCCTCGTTGCCGGCGCCAGCCGCGCCCGGCAATTGCTGCGGCATGGCCATCGCCTGTGCGGAGCCCTGCTGTGGCAGCTGCTGCGGATAGGCGCCCGCCTGGGCCGGCGGCGCCTGGGGCTGCATCATCCTGTCCACCGAACCCAGCACCACCTTGGACAGCGCCTGGTCGGCGAGATTCAGCAAACTACCCCGCGCCATCGCCCCGGTGGACGGGTACACGACATAGGCGCGTGCGGGATCTTCGGACGGCACGTACACCGGGCCATTGGATTGAGCAACGATGCGCGCCTGCGCCGGCGAAGCGAGCTGCGGGTGATGCTCGACCTTCACTGTACGGCGCTCACCGCGACTGACCACGTCGATCGGCGCAACACCATTGCTGGCGACCTGTTGGCCGCGGCGCATCGAGTCGTAGATCTTCTGCACGTAGCCGTGACGGAAGCCGGTCTCGAAATTGCCCGAGTAGTAGCAGCTGAACGACTTGCCCCAATCCCCCCCGGAGCGCTTGTAGCACTCGGCGAGGATGCGCGAACCCGCCTGCAGGTTCGGGCACTGCTGGAAGGCCTTCTCGTAGGAATCCAGCCCGTACTTGCCCAGGTTGTAGCGATTGACCTGGGCCAGCCCGATCGAGAAGTTGTAGCCCTTCTCTTCCAGCATGCGCACCGTCGCCAGCGCTTCATCCAACGCCTTGGGCTGCCGCACCAGTGCACCGCCGACCACGCCGATGGCGTAGGGATTGCGCGACGATTCGACGTTGATGACGTGCTGCATCACATCCATCGACACGGCCATCTCTGGGCACGCCATCATTTCCAGTCCTGGCAGCATCCCTCAGCCCTCCTGCCCCTGGGCACGCCCAGGATTGAAGTCGATGCCGGTGATGTAGCGCGAGCCGGCATGCGCCTTGATATGCACAACGATGTCGATGGTCATCATCAACAGCCGCTTGATCACGTTGAACTCCAGGCCCGAACCTTCGGCTGAAGCCTTCACCATAAGCGCCAGCTGGTCCCAGGTCTGCTCCGGGCTGCCGGCATGGCAGCTGGTGATCGAGCCCGGGTGGCCGGACGCGCAGTTGCGGATGAAGTAGAACGCTTCGTCACCGCGCAGCTCGGCCAGGATGATGCGCTCGGGCTTCATGCGCAGGCAGGCTTCCATGCAGCTCTTGGCCGTCACATTGCTGGTGCTCTGCCCGCCCTTGGAATACAACAGGTGCACCACGTTGGGCTGGGTCAGGAACAGCTCGCGTGCGTCCTCGATGGTGACCAGGCGCTCGTTGTCCGGGATATGGTTGACCAGCGCCTTCATGAAGGTGGTCTTGCCACTGCCGGTCGCACCGGATACCACGATGTTCTTGCGGTACATCACCGCACGTCGGAAGAACTCGGCGTACTCGCGCGAATGACGCAGCTCCAGCAGCTCGCGATCCTGCTCGCTGATGCTGCCATCGCTTTCCAGGATCTGATTGAAGAAGCCGTCTTCGTGATACTGCGTGAGCGACTTGGTGTGCTTGGACGGCAGACGGATGGTGATCGACACCTTCCCCGCGTCACAGGCCGGCGGAATCACGAACTGCGCACGCTGGCCGGTGGGGAACGTGAGCGACACCACCGGATCGGCATCGGTGATGCGCTGGCCGGTGTTGCTCTCGTTCACCACTGCCGTGCAGAACTGCCGGGCCCGCTCGAACGTCAGGCTCGGCACGTCCACCCGCTGCCACCCCGCCCGGGTTTCCAGGTACAGCTCGCCGGGACGGTTGATGCAGATTTCCGTCACTTCCGGAGAGGTCATGTACTCGGCGATGCCCAGCACTTCGTACTGATAGCGCAGGAAATCGCTGGAGACGAGGGCGAGGGGTGACACTTCGGCGTCCATGATCGTTCGTTGGGTTACCGGCGGGGGTTCAGCACGTTGGTGAAGTCAACGTCCTTGGCGACGTAGACATTCACGATCGTGCCCTGGTTGATGGTAACGGTCGGCGGGCGACGGCCGCTGTTGAGCGCGTCGTTAGCCAAGCGTTCCATCGTACGTGCGGTAGCACTCTCGTAAGGCGACTGTACCGTCATGCCATTGTTGGCGATGGTGGTCGTCTCCGGGCCATGCTCGGCGGCGGCGTACTTGAAGGCATCGGAGATCAGACTAATCATCAGCGCCGAGGCGATACGGCTGCCCCAGTGCGCGCTGTACTGCCCGGGATGGCCAGCGCCGCCCAAGCCGTCAACGCCCGGGCTGGACATCGCAACATCAATGCCGTTGGGCGTCGTGATCCGGTCCCAGATCACCTCTACTCGCTTTCCAGTCGGCCCGCCGCCATATGCACCATAGATCTTCGAGCCCTTGGGAAGCAGCAGACTGCGGCCATTGATAGAGTAGACCGGCTCCGTCAGCAGACACGAGGTATAGCCGGCCAGATCCGTAATGATTCTGGTCTCCAGTACGCAACGCAGATAGGTTCCACGAACCAGCAGCGCATCCGGACTGTGGATATAAGTCGCGCTGGAGACGTCATCAACGTCCGGTCCACGTCGAACCCTACCCGGAGTGCCCGTGCCACTCTGCCCCTGTAGACTCGCGATCATCGCCTTCTGGTACTCGGACATGCCACCGCTAGCCTGGCCTTGTCCTTGTCCATCGCCTGCACTGACGCCAGCACTCGAGCCGATTCGACGGTCCAACAACGACGGGCCTCGATCTATCGGGCGCTCGTCTCGTTCACGCGGCGGCATGAAACTGGACGAGTTCGGTGGTGGTGGCGCCGGCAACGGCGGCATCATTTCAATGGGTTGGGTCGGTGCCGCAACCTCAGCTGCCGGCGCAGCAGCAACGCTGGGCAATTGCGGCGTGCTCGCGCGCGCAACTTCCTTAGGCTTGGGAACATCGGATTCATCCCGCCCCTTACGGAACAGGAGCAGACCCATGCAAACAAGCAGTACCACAATACCGCCCAAGAACATTAATGCTTTACGATTGAGCCGCTGCTCTTCGGCCGAGCGCAACTGTGGCGCACCAGCATCAAGGTTGGGGGCCTCATCATTGTTCAAGGTGCTGCCGAAGTATGGATTGGACGACACTTCGGGAGCAGCGCTTGACGTGCCGCCGTACGGGCTATGGCTTTCTCCGGGCCCATTGTTCGGATCGGTTCCGGGAGTATTCTGCTGGCTCATTTCTTCACGTTCCTTCGCAAGCCAACGACGAAGTCGCCGTGGCGGATGACCAGGTACGGGTAAGTCCCGTGGACGATCAAGGTGTTTCCCTCAACGGTGGTATTGACCACAAAATCCTCACCGTATTCCTTCTCACGACCAAAAACAGCCGGGAAGATACCGGTCTTATATTCCGGTGAATTGGGCAATTTCAGATACGTAAAGCGCCCATCGTCGTAGGCGTTCACCGGAATCAACCATCCCATCTTCTTCGCCTTGCTGGTCGAATAGGAATAGTTGAAGTTGTATTGCCTGTCCTTGGCCAGTTCGGCACTGAGCAGAGGTTTCGCCTCCTCGTCAACCGCCGCTTGCGCCAATCCAAACTCGGTATCACTCGGGTAGCTGAAAGCGATCTTGTACTGCACGCCCGCGCGACGAGCCTGTTCCAACTGGCGCCAGTCGGTGGCCACCACCTTCAGTTCGAAGATGTAGGAATGGGTCTCGGTGCGCACCATCATGTTGGTGTCGACGTCGACGTTCTTCGGCTTGAGGTAGAACACGTTCTCGCGACGGGTCAGTTCCCAGCCGCTGCTGAAGCCGGTGCTGTAGTCGAGGATCTTCTCGTTCGGGCTCAACTCGATCTGGGTGGTCAGGCCCAGGCCGGTTCGAACCGGATAGATGCGGTCCTTCTCGTACTCGTAGTGGTCAACCGCCTGCGCCATCGCCGCTGCTGAGAACAGCAACGACAACATCGACAGCAGCGCCAGCGCGCTTCCCCTGATATTTCGACTACTCATCGGTTGCTTGCTCCATCAGCAGTTCCGGTGGAATTGTTCTGCGCCGGCCTCATGGCCGGCTGTCCGGGCATGGCCTGCCCCGGCATTGCTTGCCCCTGCACCGGCTGACCAGGCAGCGGCTGGCCCGGCACTTGGTTGGCGGCAGGAACCGGGATCGGCTGCCCGGTAGCCGGGTCGATCATCGTGGCCGCTGCCGGATTACTGGGATCGTAGATGCCCTGAGCCTGCTGCGCGGCCTGCTGCGCCTGAACCTGCATTGCGCTGTCATCCGGCACCGGCACACCGCGAGCATAATCATTGTCAACCCGGTACTCGGTGACCTGGAAGGCAAGTGGATTTAGAACACGATCCTGCTCGGAAAGTGCAAGATTCTTGTTGTAATCAAAACGCATTGTGACCAGCTGATTGTCCAAGTAATTGGACGCGCCAGTGCGCTTGTCCAGCAGGCTGCGCTGGATGCGAACGGAAGCACCGCGGAAGCTGCCATTGGGCTGCACGCCGAGCGGCGTAATGCTGAGAATCTTGACTCGAATTGCTTTACCTCGGCCGTACAGGACAAAGGGATTCTGAGGATTGTTTCCTGCATAGCGCTGCTTCATGCCCTGACCCACCTCATCGGTAGACATCACGAACACAAGTTCCCAGTCGCGCAGGCCCATTACCGCCGAGTCATATGACTCGCGCGCCAGCACGTATTGAGCGACATTGCTGCGATTGACAGCCTCGTTCATGGTGATCTGTTGCCCTTGGAAGGTGCCACTCAGGCGCGCGACGGTCGCGGTACCCGTGTAGGCATCGGCCATCACCAGGAACGGCACCTTCTCCTTCAGCGGCAGCATGTAGTAGTAGCCGCCCGCCAGGGCGAGCGACATCAACAACGAGCCCGTGGCGACCCACCACGCGCGCCGCTCGCTGCGGCGCGCCATGTCGGCCACGGTGATCTCGTAGCTGACCGCCTTGGCGACCGACTGCTCGACCTTGGGACTATTGCCGGGATCCTTCTTGCGGAACATGGATTCTTCCGTACTGCTGAAACATCAATGGGCGTGGCACCCCTGCGACAGGCGCGGGGAGCGGCACGTTCGATGATTTCGAGGTGGACTCAGGTGCCGCTGTTGGAATCAGCGCCCTGCGCCGACGCGGTCGGCGT
>OJTH01000142.1_pt1 | contig 11394 bp, 10 predicted proteins | sample 1599661 | NCBI WGS metagenome assembly OJTH01 (sample SAMN04436666, study PRJEB24849) | human gut metagenome | biome: human gut; feature: NICU; material: stool | host: Homo sapiens | place: USA: Saint Louis, MO | collected 2010-06-02 | reverse complement strand
AGTTACAAATTTCTTCGTAAAATATTTAAGCTTGTTCTCTATAAATTTTTAGAAAATTCTAAATTTATTATTGACACAATTCACCACATGTAGTAAATTGAATTTATCAAATTTTAAAACAATTCAAACTATTAAGAATAAATGACCATTCAACGAAAGGAGTATAATAAAATGACTTATCTATCTACGCTAGACCTACCAACAACTCAACATGCTATTATCATTTTATTATACTCGTAAGGACTCGAACTTTAGAAAAGTTTTAACTTCTAAATGTTTAAGTCCTATTTCTAGTTGGATGGGACTTAATAACGTCCCAATATTCATTGGGACGTTTTTTTATTTTCTAAATAATTATATGGGGGAACGATATATGCGAAGTGATATGATCAAAAAAGGAGATCACCAAGCTCCTGCAAGAAGTCTTTTACATGCGACTGGCGCTCTTAAACAACCTACAGATATGAATAAACCTTTCGTAGCAATTTGTAACTCTTATATTGATATTGTTCCTGGGCACGTTCATTTAAGAGAATTAGCAGACATCGCAAAGGAAGCTATTAGAGAAGCAGGTGCTATCCCATTCGAATTTAATACTATTGGTGTTGACGATGGAATAGCTATGGGACATATTGGCATGAGATATTCCTTACCTTCAAGAGAAATTATCGCAGATGCAGCTGAAACAGTTATTAACGCTCATTGGTTTGATGGTGTTTTTTACATTCCTAATTGCGATAAAATTACGCCAGGAATGTTACTCGCAGCTGTTAGAACAAATGTACCAGCTATCTTTTGCTCAGGAGGCCCAATGAAAGCTGGTCTTTCCGCTCAAGGTAAGGCATTGACATTATCTTCAATGTTTGAAGCGGTTGGAGCTTTTAAAGAAGGAACAATCTCAAAAGAAGCATTTTTAGACATGGAGCAAAACGCTTGTCCTACATGTGGTTCATGCGCCGGTATGTTTACCGCAAACTCAATGAACTGTTTAATGGAAGTTTTAGGTTTAGCCCTACCATATAATGGTACAGCTCTAGCTGTGAGTGACCAACGTCGTGAAATGATTAGACAAGCTGCATTCAGGTTGGTTGAAAATATTAAAAATGATATTAAACCTCGCGATATTATCACACAAGATGCGATTGATGATGCTTTTGCTCTTGATATGGCCATGGGAGGTTCTACTAATACTGTTCTTCATACTCTTGCAATTGCAAATGAAGCAGGTATTGACTACGATTTAGAACGTATTAATGAAATTGCTAAAAAAACACCTTACCTTTCTAAAATTGCACCTAGTTCTTCTTATTCTATGCACGATGTTCATGAAGCAGGTGGCGTCCCAGCTATTATAAATGAATTGATGAAAAAGGATGGTACTTTACATCCGGATAGATTAACAGTTACGGGTAAAACCTTGAGAGAAAATAATGAAGGTAAAAACATCAAAAATTTTGAAGTTATTCATCCTCTTGAAAACCCTTATGATAAACAAGGTGGATTATCTGTTTTATTCGGAAACCTCGCACCTAAAGGAGCGGTAATCAAGGTCGGTGGAGTTGATCCTTCAATTAAAGTATTTACAGGAAAGGCAATTTGTTTCAATTCTCATGATGAAGCTGTTGAAGCCATTGATAATCATACAGTTAGAGAAGGACATGTTGTTGTTATTAGATATGAGGGACCTAAGGGAGGTCCTGGAATGCCAGAAATGCTAGCCCCTACGTCTTCCATAGTGGGCAGAGGATTAGGTAAAGATGTTGCATTAATTACGGACGGTAGATTTTCGGGAGCAACTAGAGGTATTGCAGTTGGACATATTTCACCTGAAGCCGCTTCAGGTGGACCCATTGGCTTAATAAGAGATGGTGATAAAATTACGATTGATTTAATCAATAGAACTCTAAACGTCAATCAATCTGAAGAAGAACTGTATCGCCGTAAAAATCAGCTTGAACCATTCAGAGCAAAGGTTAAAACAGGCTACTTAGCTAGATATACTAGTTTAGTCACAAGCGCTAATACTGGAGGTATTATGCAAGTTCCGGAAAACCTTATTTAATTAGGAGATGATTAAAATGTCAAATCAAAAATCAATGGTTTCGCCTCACCCTTCTGTGCATCAAACAAAGGAATCACAACCCTTAATAACACGCAGTGGTTCTCAATTATTAGTTGAAGCACTTCAGCAGGAAGATGTAGATTTTATCTTCGGTTATCCCGGTGGAGCTGTCTTACCTTTATACGATACATTTTATGACGGGAAAATCAAACATATTCTTGCTCGTCATGAACAAGGTGCTACACATGCTGCTGAAGGATATGCGCGTGTCTCTGGTAAAACAGGAGTCGTTGTTGTGACAAGTGGACCCGGTGCAACAAATGCCATTACAGGTATTACTGATGCATATAGCGACTCTTTACCACTAGTCGTTTTTACTGGTCAAGTTGCTACACCTGGTATTGGTAAAGATGCTTTCCAAGAAGCTGATTTACTCTCGATGACCACACCTATTACAAAACACAATTATCAAGTTAAAAAGATTGAAGACATTCCAAGAATTGTTCATGAAGCCTTTCATTTAGCGAACACTGGAAGAAAAGGTCCTGTAGTGATTGATTTCCCTAAAGATATGGGTGTGCTTAAAACTGATGTTGAACTTACAAAAGATATTAATATTCCTGGTTATGAAGTTAATAGTAGCCCAAATAAAGAGGATATTAATAAGTTAATATATATGATTAAAGAAGCTAAGAAACCTCTTATTCTTGCAGGTGCTGGTATTAATCACTCTAAATCTAATCATTTATTAACAGAATTTGTGACAAGACATCAAATCCCTACAGTTACAACTCTCCTAGGACTTGGAGCAGTACCTTATCATCACCCTTTATTCTTAGGTATGGGAGGTATGCATGGATCTTATGCAAGTAATATGGCTTTAACAAATTGTGATTTACTTATCAATTTAGGTAGTAGATTCGATGATCGTCTTGCAAGTAAGCCTGATGCATTCGCACCAAATGCAAAGGTTGTACATGTAGATATCGACCCTTCTGAAATAAATAAAGTTATTAATACAGATTTAGGTATAGTCGCTGATTGCAAGCTTGTGCTTGAGAACTTATGCCATGAGCAAGTTTTAACATCCTCCCACGAAGAATGGAACGATTATTGTATTAATAACAAAAGTAACTATCCATTTAAATATGATGAAAATGATAAAAACTTTTGCAAACCACAAAAAGCGATTGAATATATTGGCAAAGTTACCAATGGAAATGCAATTGTTACAACTGACGTAGGCCAACACCAAATGTGGACAGCACAATTCTATCCATTTAAAAATTATGGACAATGGGTAACAAGTGGTGGTTTAGGTACTATGGGATTTGGAATTCCATCAGCAATAGGAGCACAATTAGCTGAACCTGAGAAAACAGTTGTATGTTTTGTAGGAGATGGCGGTTTTCAAATGACGAACCAAGAAATGGCTTTACTTCCAGAATATGGACTTAATGTCAAAATAGTACTTATTAATAACGGAACTTTAGGTATGGTAAAACAATGGCAAGATAAATTCTTTAATAAACGATTTTCTCATTCTGTATTTAACGATCAACCTGATTTTATGAAAATGGCGGAAGCATATGGTATTAAGGGATTCTTGATAGATTCTCCAGATAAATTAGAATCTTCAATTGATGAAGCATTTGCATATCATGGACCGGCACTCATTGAAGTTAGAATCTCACCTATAGAACCAGTTAATCCAATGGTACCTAGTGGCAAATCAAATCATGAAATGGAGGGTTACTAATGGAACGAACAATTCATTTTACATTAGTTGATCAAGTGAGTACTTTGAACAGAATTACTAGCGCCTTCGTTCGCTTACAATGTAATATTGATGAACTTCATGTTAAACATTCAGACAAAGAAGGAATTTCTAATATGAAACTTAAAGTCAATATTAAAGATGATGATACTTTTAAAATTGTTCTTAAAAAACTATCACAACAAGTAAATGTACTAAGTGTTAAAAGTGAATAAACGTTTTGATGCGCTAGTTAAAAAATCAACTAAACATAACTAACATCATGCACCTTTTACGCATAAATTATTTTGAAAATTCAGAACTTTCTATAAAATGACTGGAGGATTTTATTATGACAAAAGTATATTACGACGAAACAGTAACTCAAGATGCATTACAAGGTAAAAAAATTGCTGTCATTGGTTATGGCTCACAAGGACATGCACATGCACAAAATTTAAAGGACAATGGTTATGATGTAGTCATTGGCCTGCGTCCAGGACGATCATTTAATAAAGCTAAAGAAGATGGATTTGATGTTTATACGGTAAGTGAAGCAACACAACAAGCAGATGTAGTGATGGTACTATTGCCTGATGAAATTCAAGGTGAAGTATATAACAAGGAAATCAAACCATATTTAGAAAAAGGAAATGCTTTAGCATTCGCACACGGTTTTAATATCCACTTCAGTGTTATCGAACCACCTAGTGATGTCGATGTCTTTTTAGTAGCACCTAAAGGACCTGGTCATTTAGTTAGACGTACATTTGTTGAAGGAAGTGCCGTACCAGCATTATTTGGTGTTCAACAAAATGCTACAGGCCAAGCTAGAAACATTGCTTTAAGCTACGCAAAAGGCATTGGTGCTACTCGTGCCGGGGTCATTGAAACGACATTTAAAGAAGAAACTGAAACAGATTTATTCGGTGAACAAGCTGTACTTTGTGGAGGAGTTTCCAAATTAATTCAGAGTGGATTCGAAACACTTGTGGAAGCAGGTTACCAACCTGAATTAGCTTATTTTGAAGTCTTACACGAAATGAAATTAATTGTTGATTTAATGTATGAAGGCGGAATGGAAAATGTCCGTTATTCTATCTCTAACACTGCTGAATTTGGCGACTATGTTTCTGGACCAAGAGTAATTACACCTAATGTTAAAGAAAATATGAAAAAAGTACTTGAAGATATTCAAAATGGTAACTTTAGCCGTAGATTTGTTGAAGATAACAAAAATGGCTTTAAAGAATTCTATCAATTACGTGAAGATCAACATGGTCATCAAATTGAACAAGTTGGACGTGAATTAAGAGAAATGATGCCATTCATTAAATCTAAAAGTATTGAAAAATAACAACAGTAGAGGGGTGTTTTTAATGGAAGAACATATTCAAATTTTTGATACAACACTTAGAGATGGTGAACAAACGCCAGGAGTCAATTTTACCTTTGATGAAAGATTGAAAATTGCCAAGCAACTAGAAAAATGGGGAGTAGATGTACTAGAAGCAGGTTTTCCTGCTTCTAGTACTGGTAGCTTTAAATCAGTAGAAGCTATAGCTAAAACTTTGACTACAACAGCAGTGTGTGGTTTAGCTAGATGTAAAAAATCTGATATTGATGCTGTATATGAAGCCACTAAAGAAGCTGTAAAACCTCAAGTACATGTATTCATTGCAACCTCCCCTATTCATTTAGAACATAAATTAAAAATGACTCAAGATGAAGTTTTAACATCAATAAAAGAACACGTTTCTTATGCAAAACAATTTTTTGAAGTCGTACAATTCTCTCCAGAGGATGCAACAAGAACTGAAATTCCATTTTTAATTGAATGTGTTCAAACTGCGATAAACGCAGGAGCCACAATTATTAACATCCCTGATACAGTTGGATTTAGTTATCCTACTGAGTATGGCGAAATTTTTAAGCAATTAACACAGGCCGTTAAGTCAAATTCTAAAATTATCTTTAGTGCACATTGTCATGATGATCTTGGTATGGCAGTTGCTAATAGTTTAGCAGCTATTGAAGGTGGAGCTAGACGTATTGAAGGTACCGTGAACGGTATTGGTGAAAGAGCAGGAAATGCCTCACTTGAAGAAGTCGCTTTGGCTTTATATGTAAGAAAGGACCACTATGGTCTTGAATCTCAAATTAACCTTAAAGAAACTAAGAAAACATCTGACTTAATTTCAAGATATGCTGGTATCCGTGTACCTAGAAATAAAGCTATAGTCGGTCAAAATGCATTTAGTCATGAATCCGGAATTCACCAAGACGGTGTCCTTAAACATCGTGAAACCTATGAAATCATGACACCTCAACTTGTAGGTGTAAATACAACAGAATTGCCACTAGGTAAATTGTCTGGTAAACATGCATTTGCCGAAAAGCTTAAAGCTCTAGGGTATGAAATTAAATTGGAAGATCAAGTTACATTATTTAAACAATTTAAAGAAATTGCCGATAAGAAAAAAAATGTATCCGATAGAGATATTCATGCGATTATACATGGCTCCGAACATGAACACAATGCTATTTTTCAACTTGATAACTTACAACTTCAATACGTATCTAAAGGTCTACAAAGTGCAGTAGTAGTTATAAAGGAAAGAAACGGACAAGTTAAACAAGATTCAAGTATTGGAACGGGTTCAATTGTTGCAATTTATAATGCTGTTGACCGAATTTTCAAGAAAGACGCAGAATTAATTGATTATCGTATTGATTCTGTAACAGAAGGTACTGATGCTCAAGCAGAAGTACATGTACGAATCATTATTAATCATATTGAAGTGACAGGCATAGGTATAGACCACGATATATTAAAAGCTTCATGTAAAGCATATATCGATGCTCATGCTAAATATATTTCAGAATATGAGTTGAAAGAAGGTATACGTACATGAGTTATAAAATAGTTGCCTTACCTGGAGATGGTATAGGACCAGAGATTCTATCTGGTACATTAGAACTTTTAAAATTAATAAGTGAAAAATATCATTTTGAATACCATTTAGAAAGTCATCATTTTGGAGGCGTTTCAATAGATTATTATGGTACACCTTTAACTAACGAAACATTACAATCATGTAAAAATGCAGATGCTATTTTATTAGGCGCGATTGGAGGGCCTAAATGGACAGACCCAAATAATCGTCCAGAACACGGTTTGTTAAAACTGAGAAAATCCTTAAATTTATTTGCTAATATTCGACCTACATTTGTAACTAAAGGGGCTAGTCATCTTTCACCACTAAAACAAGATATTGTAGAAGGCACAGATTTAGTTATAGTAAGAGAATTAACGAGCGGGATTTATTTTGGTGAACCAAGCTATGTTAAAAAAACCGAAGCTTTAGACTCATTAAAATATTCAAGTCAAGAAATTGAACGTATTGTGAGAATCGCTTTTAATCTTGCAAATCGTAGACGTAAAAAATTAACTTCTGTTGATAAGGAAAACGTTCTATCCTCCAGTAAGTTATGGCGACAGATAGTAAATGATGTAAAAAAGGATTATCCAGAAGTAGAAGTTAATCATATGCTAGTTGATGCTTGTAGCATGCATCTGATTACCCAACCTACGCAATTTGATGTGATTGTAACAGAGAATCTTTTCGGAGATATCTTAAGTGATGAAGCATCTGTTATACCAGGCTCTCTAGGTCTTTCTCCATCAGCTAGTTTTGGTCAAACAGGTACACGTCTTTATGAACCAATTCATGGTTCAGCACCTGATATAGCTAATGAAGATAAAGCGAATCCATTTGGTATGGTTCTATCTTTAGCACTTTGCTTAAGAGAAAGTTTAAATCAAAATGATGCTGCTAACGAACTTGAGTCAATTGTTTACTCATTTATTCAATCTAATAAGACAACTGCAGATTTAGGTGGACAATATCGAACTTCAGAAATTTTTAAATTGCTTAAAGAAAAATATCTATAAGAGGAGGAGAAAATTATGGGTCAAACACTGTTTGATAAAGTATGGAAAAAACATGTGCTTCATGGAAAAGAAGGTGAACCACAATTATTATACATTGATTTACATCTCATTCATGAAGTCACTTCTCCTCAAGCATTTGAAGGACTTAGAATACAAAATCGTAAACTCAGAAGACCTGATCTAACCTTTGCAACTTTAGATCATAACGTTCCCACAATTGATATTTTTAATATAAAAGATGAAATTGCCCATAAACAAATTACAACTTTACAACAAAATGCTAAGGACTTTGGTGTACATATTTTTGATATGGGTTCTGACGAACAAGGTATTGTACATATGGTTGGACCAGAAACTGGATTAACTCAACCAGGAAAAACTATTGTATGTGGAGATTCACATACTGCTACACATGGCGCATTTGGTGCTATCGCATTTGGGATAGGAACAAGCGAGGTTGAACATGTATTTGCCACACAAACATTATGGCAAACAAAACCTAAAAATTTGAAAATTAATATAAATGGTTCTTTACCAGCTGGAGTTTATGCTAAAGACATTATTTTATATTTAATCAATCAATATGGTGTAGATTTCGGTACTGGTTATGCTCTTGAATTTACAGGAGAAACTATAAAAAATTTATCCATGGAAGCACGTATGACGATTTGTAATATGGCTATTGAAGCCGGAGCAAAGTATGGTTTAATGCAACCTGATGAAACAACCTTTAGTTACGTAAAAGGTCGTCCTTATGCTACTGATTTTGATAGTTCTATGGCGTGGTGGAAAGAACTTTATTCTGATGATGATGCCTATTTTGATAAAGTTATTGAACTTGATGTAACAAATTTAGAACCTCAAGTAACTTGGGGAACTAACCCAGAAATGGGAGTTAGTTTTAGTAATCCATTCCCAGAAATTAAAAATGCAAATGACCAACGTGCTTATGACTATATGGGACTTCACCCAGGTCAAAAAGCCGAAGATATAAAATTAGGTTATGTTTTTTTAGGTTCATGCACGAATGCAAGATTATCTGATCTTATTGAAGCAAGTCATATTATTAAAGGACAACAAGTTCATCCAAATATTACTGCTATTGTGGTTCCGGGTTCAAGAACTGTTAAGAAGGAAGCTGAAGCTCTGGGACTAGATAAATTATTTAAAGATGCTGGATTTGAGTGGCGTGAACCAGGATGTTCTATGTGCTTAGGTATGAATCCAGATCAAGTTCCTGAAGGAGTACATTGTGCATCCACGAGTAATCGCAATTTTGAAGGAAGACAAGGCAAAGGCGCTCGTACACATTTGGTATCCCCTGCTATGGCTGCTGCTGCTGCGATTAATGGTAAATTCATTGATGTTAGAAAGGTGGTAGTATAATTGGAAATCAAACCAATCACTATATATACCGGAAAAACTGTACCCCTTTTTTATGACAATATAGATACTGACCAAATCATTCCCAAAGTGCATCTTAAGCGGGTCTCTAAATCAGGCTTTGGACCTTTTGCTTTTGATGAATGGCGTTACTTACCTGATGGTAGTGATAATCCTGATTTTAATCCTAATAAACCCGAATATCATGGTGCGTCAATTCTAATTACTGGAGATAACTTTGGTTGTGGTTCTAGCCGTGAGCATGCCGCGTGGGCCTTAAAAGATTATGGTTTTAACATTATTATTGCAGGAAGTTTTAGTGACATCTTTTACATGAATTGTACTAAAAACGCAATGTTACCTATATGTTTAAATCAGAAAGAAAGAGAACATTTAGCTCAATTTGATGAAATAACTGTTGATTTACCTAATCAAACAGTGTCTACGGTGTCTCAGTCTTTTCATTTTGATATAGATGAAACCTGGAAAAATAAATTAATCCATGGCTTAGACGATATTGCTATTACTTTACAATTTGAAAATTTAATAGAAAAATACGAAAAAACTTTTTAAAGGTGTGAATGACAGTGACAGTAAGAACTAAAGTTTCGACAAAAGATATAGATGAAGCATATTTACGTCTGAAAAATATAGTAAAAGAAACTCCCTTACAATTCGACCATTACTTATCTCAAAAATATAATTGTAATGTTTATTTAAAAAGAGAAGATTTACAGTGGGTACGATCCTTTAAATTAAGAGGAGCTTATAATGCTATTTCAGTATTATCCAATGAAGAAAAAAATAAAGGTATTACTTGCGCAAGTGCTGGAAATCATGCTCAAGGTGTTGCTTATACTGCAAAAAAACTCAATTTAAAAGCTGTTATTTTCATGCCAGTAACTACACCACGACAAAAAATCAATCAAGTCAAATTCTTCGGGGATAGTAACGTAGAAATAGTATTAATTGGCGATACATTTGATCACTGCTTAGCACAAGCTTTAAACTATACGAAGCAACATAAAATGAATTTTATTGACCCATTTAATAATGTATATACTATTGCAGGACAAGGTACTTTAGCTAAGGAAATATTAAATCAAGCTGAAAAAGAGGATAAAACATTTGATTATGTATTTGCTGCTATAGGTGGTGGCGGTCTTATTTCAGGAGTGAGCACATATTTTAAAGCGCATTCCCCCCACACTAAAATTATTGGTGTTGAACCAACCGGTGCCAGTAGTATGTATCAATCAGTCGTTATCAACCATAGTATAGTTACTTTAGAAAATATTGATAAGTTTGTTGATGGAGCTTCAGTAGCAAGAGTTGGTGATATTACCTTTGATATTGCGAAAGATAAAGTGGATGATTATGTTCAAGTTGACGAAGGAGCTGTTTGCTCCACAATTCTGGATATGTACTCTAAACAAGCGATTGTTGCTGAACCAGCTGGTGCTTTAAGTGTAAGTGCCTTAGAACAATATAAAAAGCAGATTGAAAATAAAACTATTGTATGCATAGTAAGTGGAGGCAACAATGATATTAATCGAATGAAAGAAATTGAGGAGCGTTCCCTTCTATTTGAAGAAATGAAACATTACTTTATTTTAAATTTCCCACAAAGACCTGGTGCTTTAAGAGAATTTGTTAATGATGTCCTCGGACCTCAAGACGATATTACAAAATTTGAATATTTAAAGAAAACATCACAAAACACTGGAACTGTTATTATAGGTATACAGCTGAAACATCATGATGATCTCATTCAGTTAAAAGATCGCGTATGTCAATTTGATCCTTCTAATATTTATATCAATGAAAATAAAATGTTATATTCATTACTTATTTAAGTTAATTTTATAACCAAATCCGAAGACGACGAATATATTATTAATTCGTCGTCTTCATTTTAGTATCTTATTTTAGAATGTCAGTTTGTTCCCTCGGCTAAGAAACTTTCTTCACTTGAGATAAGCGCTCGCCCTCTTGTTTCATTTTCAGCTCTTGTTGATCCTTGTAGCTCGACTAAATTCATTACTCTCACTCCCAAATTCATGAGTTCCAAACGCTTTCTATTCGTCGGGATGTTTACTTTTTCATATCAAACACTTTCTTTTTTAAAACTAATTTTGTATAAAAAAAGAGACCTTTCGGTCTCGATTAGGCTCATCGCATCCATACGATATTTGCCTGGCAACGTCCTACTCTAGCGGAACGTCAGTCCGACTACCA
>OJTH01000136.1_pt1 | contig 11653 bp, 9 predicted proteins | sample 1599661 | NCBI WGS metagenome assembly OJTH01 (sample SAMN04436666, study PRJEB24849) | human gut metagenome | biome: human gut; feature: NICU; material: stool | host: Homo sapiens | place: USA: Saint Louis, MO | collected 2010-06-02 | reverse complement strand
TGTCGGATTGCGGGGTGTCAGCCGCATGGATGCGGCTGCCAAGCCTCCATGGACGGATTCACGGCGTCCCCGCAATCCGACACCGCCCCGCCCACCCACGGAATGCCGCTCTGGCTCTGGCTTTGGCCGTTGCCGTTGCCGTTGCATTGAGCAGGTGCAGGGCTGCAAGCCCTGCCGAAACCCTCCCCAACCATGACTGCAGTCACTTGCCCGGTTGCGCCGCGCTGGCGAAAGTCGAGGAGTTGACGTGATCGGTCCGGCGCGTTGCCGACCGCACGCAAGCGAGAGAGAGAAACGCTGTGCAACGACGTGAGTTCCTGGCTTTTTCCGGCCTGGGCCTGGCCGGCCTGCTGCTGCCGCATTCCCGTGCCATCGCCGCCGAGCAGCTGCTGGCGCCGGTCGATACCGCCCAGCGCCGGCGCTTGGCCGAGGTCGCGCTGGCCACCGCACGCTCGGCCAAGGCCAGCTACTGCGATGTGCGCATCGGCCGCTACCTCAATCAGTCGGTGATCACCCGCGAGCACCAGGTCGGCAATGTGACCAACCGAGAATCGTCCGGCGTGGGTGTGCGGGTGATCGTCAACGGCGCCTGGGGCTTTGCTGCCACCCATCAGCAGACCGAGGCCGCCGTGCGCGCAGCGGTCGAGCAGGCCGCAGCAATCGCCCGCGCCAACGCCAGCATCCAGACCCGCCCGGTGCAACTGGCACCCACGCCGTCCGTCGGTGAAGTGCGCTGGCAGACGCCCATCCGCAGGAACGCGATGGCGGTGCCGATCCAGGACAAGGTCGAGCTGCTGCTGGCCCTCAATGCCGCTGCGCTGGATGCGGGCGCCGACTACATCAATTCCACCCTGTTCCTGGTCAACGAACAGAAGTACTTCGCCTCCAGCGACGGCTCGTTCATCGACCAGGACATCCACCGCATCTGGTTGCCGTTCACCGCCACCGCCATCGACAAGGCCAGCGGCAGATTCCGCACCCGCGCCGGCCTGTCCTCGCCGATGGGCATGGGCTATGAGTTCCTCGATGGCGATGCGCGCGGCAAGGTGCAGCTGCCCGGTGGCATCACTGCCTACCGCGATTCCTACGACCCGGTCGAGGACGCCATTGCGGCCGCCCGCCACGCGCGCGAGAAACTGAAGGCGCCGTCGGTGAAGCCCGGCAAGTACGACCTGGTGCTGGACCCGTCCAATCTGTTCCTGACCATCCACGAGAACGTTGGCCACCCGCTGGAGCTGGACCGCGTGCTCGGCTACGAAGCCAACTACGCCGGCACCAGCTTCGCCACGCTGGACAAGCGCGATGCCGGCTTCCGCTGGGGCAGCGACATCGTCACCTTCTTCGCCGACAAGACCCAGCCCGGCAGCCTCGGCGCGGTCGGCTACGACGACGAGGGCGTGAAGACCCAGCGCTGGGACCTGGTGCGCGACGGCATCCTGGTCGATTACCAGGCCACCCGTGACGAAGCCCATATCCTCGGCCGCGATGCATCGCATGGCTGCAGCTACGCCGATTCCTGGTCCAGCGTGCAGTTCCAGCGCATGGCCAATGTCTCGCTGGCGCCGGGCAAGCAACCGCTCAGCGTCGAGGACATGATCAAGGACGTGGAGAACGGCATCTACATCCACGGCCGCGGTTCGTATTCGATCGATCAGCAGCGTTACAACGCGCAGTTCGGCGGCCAGCTGTACTACCAGATCAAGGACGGAAAGATCGCCGGCATGGTTGAGGATGCGGCCTACCAGATCCGCACCCCGGAATTCTGGAATGCCTGCACCGCCATCTGCGATGAACGCGACTTCCGCCTGGGCGGTTCGTTCTTCGATGGCAAGGGCCAGCCGGGCCAGGTGTCGGCGGTCTCGCACGGTTCATCCACCACCCGCTTCAACGGCATCAACATCATCAACACCGCGCGCAGTCTCGGCGCTTGAGCCACCCATCCTTCGACATGGAGAGCAGCCTTGCAAAGACGTGACTTCCTGGCCCTGACCGGGCTTACCGCGGGCGGGCTGATCGTGCCCTCCTTCTTCGGCAAGGTGATCGCCGCCGAGCAGCTGCAGAGCACGCTGGACCTGGGGCTGAAGAAGCGCCTGGCCGATGCGGCGCTGGCTGCCGCCCGCCAGGCCGGTGCCACCTACTGCGACGTGCGCATCGGCCGCTACCTGCGGCAGTTCGTGATCACCCGCGAAGACAAGGTGCAGAACGTGGTGAACACCGAGTCCACTGGCGTGGGCATCCGCGTGATCGTCAATGGTGCGTGGGGCTTTGCCGCCACCAACGCGCTGGGTACGGCCGATGTGGCCAAGGCCGCGCAGCAGGCGGCGGCGATCGCCAAGGCCAATGCCGGCGTGCAGACCGCGCCGGTGCAGCTGGCCAAGGCGCCGGGCGTGGGTGAGGTGAGCTGGCGCACGCCGATCCGCAAGAATGCGATGGAGGTGCCGATCAAGGACAAGGTCGGCCTGCTGCTGGACGTCAACGCCGCCGCAATGGGCGCCGGTGCCAGCTTCATCAACTCGATGCTGTTCCTGGTCAACGAGCAGAAGTACTTCGCCTCCACCGACGGTTCCTACATCGACCAGGACGTGCATCGCATCTGGGCGCCGATGACGGTCACCGCCATCGACAAGGCCAGCGGCAAGTTCCGCACCCGTTCGGGCCTGTCCTCGCCGATGGGCCTGGGCTACGAGTACCTGGACGGCGCCGCCGCGGGCAAGGTGGTCAGCCCCAATGGCGTGGTCAACTACAGTTCTTCCTACGACATGAAGGAAGACGCCATCGCCGCCGCCCGGCAGGCGCAGGAAAAGCTGAAGGCACCGTCGGTGAAGCCGGGCAAGTACGACCTGGTGCTCGATCCGTCGCACACCTGGCTGACCATCCACGAGTCGATCGGCCACCCGCTGGAACTGGACCGCGTGCTCGGCTACGAAGCCAACTACGCCGGCACCAGCTTCGCCACCCTGGACAAGCGCGAACAGCGTTTCCAGTACGGCAGCGAGCTGGTCAACATCTTCGCCGACAAGACCCAGCCGGGCAGCCTTGGCGCCGTGGCATACGACGATGAAGGCGTGAAGTGCAAGCGCTGGGACCTGATCAGCAACGGCAAGCTGGTGGACTACCAGACCATCCGCGACCAGGCGCACATCCTCGGCAAGACCGAGTCCGACGGCTGCTGCTATGCCGACTCGTGGTCCAGCGTGCAGTTCCAGCGCATGGCCAACGTGTCGATGGCACCGGGCAAGAAGCCGCTGAGCGTGCCGGACCTGATCAAGGACGTGGAGAACGGCATCTACATCATCGGTGACGGTTCGTTCTCGATCGACCAGCAGCGCTACAACGCGCAGTTCGGCGGCCAGCTGTTCTACGAGATCAAGAACGGCCAGATCACCCGCATGCTGGAAGACGTGGCCTACCAGATCCGCACGCCGGAATTCTGGAACGCCTGTACCGCCGTGGCCGACGAGCGCGACTACCGCCTGGGCGGTTCGTTCTTCGACGGCAAGGGCCAGCCGGGACAGGTCTCGGCGGTCTCGCACGGCTCGTCCACCGCGCGCTTCAACGGCATCAACGTCATCAACACCGCACGCAGCCTCGGCTGACCGGTCAGGAGCCCTTACACATGAGTATCTTCACCGAAGCCCAGGCCAAGGCCATCCTCGACAAGGTCATCGCCCTGTCCAAGGCCGACGAGTGCACCGCCGTGCTGGCCGGTGCAATCAGCGGCAACATCCGTTTCGCGCTGAACAATGTCTCCACCAGCGGCATCGTCGACAACACCGAACTGGCGGTCACCGTCGCCTTCGGCAAGCGCGTCGGCACTGCCTCGATCAACGAGTTCGACGACGCCGCGCTGGAACGCGTGGTACGCCGTGCCGAAGACCTGGCCCGCCTGGCCCCGGAGAACCCGGAGTTCATGCCGGCCATCGGCAAGCAGAGCTACCGCGCCAGCCCGACCTTCAGCGAATCCACCGCCGCGATCGATCCGGCCTTCCGTGCGAAGGTCGCTGCCGATTCGATCGCCCCGTGCCGCGGCCACGGCCTGGTCGCCGCCGGCTTCCTGGAGGACGGGCAGGGCTTCCAGGCCACCGCCAACAGCAACGGCAACTTCGCTTACCAGCGCACCACCAACTTCGATTACACCTGCACTGTGCGCACCGAAGATGGCCGCGGTTCGGGCTGGGTCGGCCGCAACCTGAAGGACGCGGTGGACTTCAAGGCTGACCAGGACATCCGCATCGCCATGCGCAAGGCCACCGAATCGGCCGAAGCCAAGGCACTGGAACCGGGCAAGTACACGGTCATCCTGGAGCCGGCCGCAGCTGCAGGCCTGATCAGCTTCATGATGAACTTCTTCAGTGCACGCTCGGCCGATGAGGGCCGCAGCTTCCTGTCGAAGAAGGGCGGCGGCAACAAGCTGGGCGAGCAGGTCTACGACCCGCGCGTGACCATGATCGCCGACCCGTGGCATCCGGAGGCGCCGGTGCTGCCGTGGGACAACGAAGGCCTGCCGCGCGAACGCATGGCCATCATCGAGAACGGCAGGATCGCCAACCTGGACTACTCGCGCTTCTGGGCGCAGAAGCAGGGCAAGACCGCCAAGGCTACGCCTGGCAACCTGCTGATGAGCGGTGGCGACAAGAGCACCGCCGAGCTGGTACGCGGCACCCAGAAGGGCATCCTGGTCACCCGCACCTGGTACATCCGCATGGTCGACCCGCAGACCGTGCTGCTGACCGGCCTGACCCGCGACGGCACCTTCTACATCGAGAACGGCCAGATCAAGTACCCGGTGAAGAACTTCCGCTTCAACGAGTCGCCGGTGATCATGCTCAACAACATCGAAGAGCTGGGCAAGCCGGTGCGTGTGGCCGGTGATGAGTCCAGCTTCGTGATGATGATCCCGCCGATGAAGCTGCGCGATTTCACCTTCACCTCGCTGTCCGACGCGGTCTGATGGATCGCCGGGCCTGCCTGCGCTGGTTGGCCGCTGCCGCTTCGGCGGCGGCGCTGCCAGCCTGGGCACAGGCAGGCCCGCGCAGTTCGCGCTACGACTTCTGGTTCACCCGCCTGCAGTACGACTCCGGTGACTGGGACGTGGACGCGCGCATGCCGTCCAACCTGATCACCTCGCTGATCGACTACACCTCGCTGCGCGTGGACCCGCAGGAACACGTGGTGGCCCTGGCCGACCCGCGCATGCTGGAAGCGCCGTTCTGCTACCTGGCCGGGCACACGCTGGTGGAGTTCAACGCCGCCGAACGGCAGAACTTCGTGCGCTACGTGCGCAATGGCGGCTTCGTCTTCGTCGACGACTGCAACCATGACATCGACGGCCTGTTCGCCACCTCGTTCGAGGCACAGATGGGCCGGCTGTTCGGCCCGAAGGCATTGCAGAAACTGCCCAACAGCCACGCGCTGTACCGCAGTTTCTTCCGCTTCCCGGACGGTCCGCCCGCCACCAGCTTCGAACTCAACGGCTGGGGCGACGACCTGGTGCACGACTATCTGAAAGGCATCGAGGTCGATGGTCGGCTGGGCCTGCTCTACAGCAACAAGGACTATGGCTGCGAGTGGGACTACGACTGGCGCAACAAGCGCTTCCTGGCCGAAGACAACACCCGCTTTGGCGTCAACATCGTGATGTACGCGTTGAACAATTGACAGGACCTGCACGCCCATGAACTCCCCCGACCTCGATTCCCTGCTGCCGCGCCTGGATGAACTGCGCGCCGCGCTTGCACGCGCGGTGGTGGGCCAGCACACGGTGGTCGAGCAGCTGTTGATCGGCCTGCTGGCCGGTGGCCACTGCCTGCTGGAAGGTGCGCCCGGGCTCGGCAAGACCCTGCTGGTGCGCTCACTCGGCCAGGCATTGGAACTGCAGTTCCGGCGCGTGCAGTTCACCCCCGACCTGATGCCCAGCGACATTCTCGGCACCGAGCTGCTGGAGGAAGACCATGGCACCGGCCATCGCCATTTCCGCTTCCAGCAGGGCCCGATCTTCACCCACCTGCTGTTGGCCGACGAACTCAACCGCACCCCGCCCAAGACCCAGGCCGCACTGCTGGAGGCAATGCAGGAACGCACGGTCAGCTACGCCGGCACCACCCCGCTGCCCGAAGCGCAACTGGACCGCTTCCTGCTGCATGTGCTGGTGGATTACCCCAGCGAAGACGAGGAACGGCGGATCCTGGAACAGACCACCGGCGGTGCCACCGACGCGGTGCCGAAGGTGATGGATGCCGAGGCGGTGATCGCCCTGCAGGCGGCTGTGCGGCAGGTGCATGTCAGCCCCGACGTGCTGGCCTGGATCACCCGCCTGGTGCGCGCCAGCCGGCCCGGCGAAGGCGCCCCGGCGGCGATCAACCAATGGGTGAAGTGGGGCGCCGGTCCGCGCGCCGGGCAGTCGCTGGTGCTCGCGGCAAAAGCGCGCGCCTTGCTGCAGGGCCGCTTCGCCGCCACCCGCGAGGACGTGCAGGCGCTGGCCGCGCCGGTGATGCGCCATCGCCTGCTGCTGTCGTTCGCCGCCGAGGCCGAGCAGAAGCGTGCCGACGACGTGGTCGCCGCCCTGCTGCAGGCCGTGCCATTCCCGGGTTGATCCACGCGTGAACGCCGGTACCCCGCTGACCTTGCCACCGGAACTGCGTGCGCGCCTGCGCCTGCTGCGGCTGCGGCCGCGCCTGGCCAGCGGTGCCAGTGGCATCGGCCAGCACGCCAGCCGCAGCCGCGGTGCCGGCCTCGAGTTCGCCCAGTACCGGGCCTACGAACCGGGCGACGAGCTGCGCCAGATCGACTGGAAGCTGTACGCGCGTTCGGACCGCTTCTTCGTGCGCGAATCCGAACGCGAAAGCCCGATCACGGTCTGGCTGTTGCTCGATGCCACCGCCTCGGCCGGCCAGGCCGATCGCGCGGCACCGCAGCGCACGCGCCTGGATCACATGCGCGGCGTGGCCGCCTGCGTGGTAGAACTGGCGCTGCAGCAGGGCGACCGTTTCGGCCTGCTGGCGATCAATGGCGATGGACTGCAGCTGGTGCCCGCGGCGAACGGCGCACGCCAGCGTGACCGCGTGCATCTGCAACTGCATGCCCTGCAGGCGCGCGGCACCTGGCCCGCGGCCGAACGCCTGCGGCCACTGTGGGAGCGCGTGCGCCCGGGCGACCTGCTGCTGGCGATGGGTGATGGCTTCGACGCGGCCTGCATCGTGCTGCTGGAGCAACTGGCCAGCGCACGCCGTGAAGTGGCACTGCTGCAGATCCTGACCGCCGACGAGCGTGATTTCCCGTTCGACGCCGGCCATCGCTTCCGCGATCCGGAGACCGGCGAGGAACTGCTGGGCGATGGCGCGGCGATCCGCGCCGACTACCTGCAGCGCTTCGCTGACGCACGCAACGCATTGCAGTCGCGCCTGCAGGCCAGCGGCATTGCCAGTGCCACCGGCTGGCTCGACCAGCCGTTGGATCAACCCCTGCAGGCGCTGTTCGGCCGTGGGGGCAGTGCATGACCCTGCTGTTCCCGTTGGGCCTGGCCGCGCTCGCTGCGTGGTTGCTACCGCTGCTGATCCATCTGGCCCGGCGCCATCCGTACACGCCGCTGGATTTCGCCGCGCTGCGCTGGCTGCGCGCGCAGATCCGCCCGCGCCAGCGCATCCGCTTCGATGACTGGCCGTTGCTGCTGCTGCGCCTGTTGCTGCTGGCCGCATTGGCCTTGCTGCTGGCACGCCCTGCATTGACCGGCCCCGCGCCCGTCCCCACCGAGTGGACGGTAGTGGCTCCCGGATTGGACGCCGCCGCACTGCGCGGCACCGCCGAAGAGGGCAACTGGCACTGGCTGGCACCCGGCTTCCCCACCATCGATCAGGCACCGCCGGCATCCAGCGCATCGCTGCCCAGCCTGCTGCGCGAGTTGGACGCACAGCTGCCCGCGGGCACCGCGTTGACCGTGCACGTTCCCGATCCCCTGCCCGGTCTGGACGGCACCCGCCTGCAGCTGTCGCGCGAAGTGCAGTGGCGGCCGCAACCGGTACCGGCCACTCCGCAACCGAGTGCCGCGACGCTGCCGCGTCTGCGCGTGCACAGCGATGCGCCGGCCGCCGCCCAGCACTGGGTGAACGCACTGCAGCGCGCGTGGGGCATGCAGGCGCCGCTCGCTCCTCTGTCGGCCGATGCCCTGCCCGAACGCGGCGAGATCGGCGTATGGAGCCGCAGCGATGCACTGCCGGCGAGCTGGCAGGCATGGCTGCGCCACGGCGGTCGTGCAGTGAGCGCCGGCAAGCCTGCTGGCGACGCCGGCATCCTGCTGCGCAACGCCGACGGCTCACCAGTGCTGTGGCAACAGCGCATCGGCCACGGCGTCCTGTTGTCACTGCCCGGCGACTGGGATGCCTCAGGCAACGCTGCGCTGCGCGACCCGCGGTTGCCGCGTGCCCTGCTGCTGGCGCTGCAACCGCCAGCGTCACCGCGCCTCGGCGATGCACAGGACCAGGCACCACGCCGGGCCGCACTGCCCGCCATAGCGCCCCCAGCGCGTGAGCCAACCACGTGGTTGCTGCTGGCCATCGTGCTGCTGTTCGCGCTGGAGCGCTGGATGGCCAGCAGTCGCCGGCGCAGGGTGGCCACATGAACACCCTGCAGCACGCCTGGCAACGCGCACGGCGTCGACGTGCACTCGTTACCCTGCTGCTGGGCCTGCCATGGGCGCTGGCCGCGACGACGCTGGTGCTGCGTCTGGCGGGCTTCGATATCGCCTGCGTGGTCGGCACCGTCAGCGCGCTCGCCTGCGCAGCGCTCGCCACGGCACATGCCCGCCAGCTGGACCCACAGTGGGTGCAGCGCCAGCTTGATGCCAGCGGTGCCAGCGAGGACAGTGCCGACCTGCTGTTCGCCGATGCCGCCATGCTCAATCCGCTGCAGCAGCGCCAGCGCGCGCATGTGCTGGCCACGCTGGAGCGCGCGACACCGGACCTGCGTCAGCGCTGGCCGCGCAGGGCGTTGGCCCTGAGCTGGGTCGCAGGCCTGGCGATCACTGCGCTGGCATTCGGCTGGCCACGTTCCGGCCCCGACTCCGCGCCGGCCCGCACATCGGCGCCTGTCAGCACGGCTGCCGCCGGCCCGCTGCACCTTCAGTCCACCCGCCTGCGGATCGACGCACCGGCCTATACCGGCCAGGCCACGCGCACCCAGAACGCGCTGGATGCCAAGGTCGCCGCGGACAGCCGGCTGTCGTGGTCGTTGCGCTTCGATCGCGCGCCGGACAAGGCATGGCTGCAGTTCCACGACGGCCGCCGGCTGCCGCTGAGCGAGCAGGATGGGCAGTGGCTGGCGCAGGATGTGGCGCGCGTGCCTGTGCTGTACCGCGTGGTGAGCGAACCTGCACTGGCCCAGACCCGCCTGCATCGCCTGGACGTGGTCGCTGATCGTGCGCCCAGCGTGCGCGTGCTGGAGCCCGCCGCGACCCTGGTGCTGGGCACGCCCGGGCAACGCCAGTGGTCGTTGCGCTTCGAAGCCAGCGATGACTACGCCGTGGCCACGCAGGCAACGCTGTCGATCACCATTACCCAGGGCAGCGGCGAGAACATCACCTTCGTTCGCCGCAGTGTCGGCCTCACCGGCAGCGGCGAAGCGACTGCACGGCGTTTCGCGCACAGCCTCGACCTGGCTGCGCTGGGCGCGCAGCCCGGCAGCGATGTCATCGCCCAGCTGGAAGTACGCGACAACCACGCGCCAACACCGCAGGCCGGGCGCAGCAGCAGCGTGATCCTGCGCCTGCCCAGCGCCGAGGTTGCACTCGGTGCCGAACTGGAAGGCCGCATCAAGAAGACGCTGCCGGCCTACTTCCGCAGCCAGCGGCAGATCATCATCGATGCCGAAGCGCTGATCCGGCAGCGACGCAGCCTCGCCGCCGAGGACTTCGTGAAGCGCAGCGATGCGATCGGTGTCGACCAGCGCATCCTGCGCCTGCGCTACGGCCAGTTCCTGGGTGAGGAAAGCGAAGGCGCACCGAAGCCGCCGCCGACCAGCGACCTGCCCACCAGCGATGCGCCAGCTGCAGGCAGCCACGACGACGAGCACGAGCACGACCATGGCACCGAGGCCGGGGCACACGATGAGCATGGCCACGATCACGGCGGCAAGGCGTCCAATGCCGATTCGCCACCGGTGTTCGGCAGCGCCACCGATGTGCTCTCCGAATACGGCCACACCCATGACCATGCCGAGGCCGCGACCCTGCTCGACCCGCAGACCCGGGCCACGCTGAAGGCCGCGCTGGACCAGATGTGGTCGGCCGAAGGCGAGCTGCGCCAGGGCCGGCCAGAGCAGGCGTTGCCGTTTGCCTACAAGGCGCTGGGTTTCATCAAGCAGGTGCAGCAGGCCGAACGCATCTATCTGGCCCGGGTCGGGCCAGAGCTGCCACCGATCGATGAAGGCCGTCGCCTCGGCGGTGATCGCGCCGGACTGGCCAGTCGTGAACTGCCGTTGGCCGCACGAACCCCGCCCGACCGGGCCATCGTTGAAGCCTGGCAGCGCCTCGGTGATGACACCAGCGTGCCCGACCTCGATGCACTCGCTGCCTGGCAGCAGCGCAATGCCGCCTACCTGCCCGATGCGCTGGATCTGGCTGCCGCCATCGAGCAGCTGCGCATCGAGCCCGGTTGCCGCGACTGCCGCCAGCGCCTGCGCGCTCAGTTGTGGCGGGCGCTGCAGCGTCCACTGCCGCAGGCGATGCGGCGCGGTGCCGCCGATGCGATGGGCCAGCGCTACCTGGACGCGCTGGAGGCGCAGCCATGAACCCCTCCGGCCTGAACCAGTGGATCGTCCTGGCACTCGCTGTGATCGTGGCGATCGCCAGCGTTCGCCAGTCGCGCAACAACACCACGCACCGTGGCCGCTGCTGGGGGGTGATCGGACTGCAGGTCATCGTCGCCACGCTGCTGTATTTCTGCCTGGTGCCGCCCACCCGCCAGCAACCCGCAGGCGGGCTGGTTGTGCTCGGAATCGATGCCAGCAGGGCCGGCGCGTTCCCGGCCAGCGAAGGTCCGCTGTGGCTGTTGCCGGAAGCTGCCGATGTGCCCGGCGCAAAGCGCGTACCCGACCTGGCCACCGCGCTGCGGCAGCATCCGGCCTCCACGCTGACGCTGGTTGGTGCCGGCCTGGTCGCGCGTGACCGCGACGCAGTACTGCCACGCGACGTACGTTGGCAGCCGACAGCACCGCCGCGCGGCTGGGTCGCCTTGCAGCCACCGGCCGACGCCGCGCCCGGCGCACGCTTCGAGGTACAGGCACAGGCGCGTGGCGTTGCCAGGGCAAAGGCGGAACTGCTCGACCCGGCCGGCAGCGTGGTCGATCGCGCGGATGTTGCCGACGATGGCCACGTTCAGGCCGCAGCGTGTTCCAGCTGCGCCTGCTCGATGCCGACGGCCATGTGGTGGACAACGTGCCGGTGCCGCAGCAGACCCTGCCGGCGGCGCCGTTGCGCCTGCAGGTACGCGCCAGCGCGCCGGGCCCCGAACTGAAGTACCTGCGCCGCTGGGCAGCCGATGCCGGCATCCGCGTGCAGGTGCAGGCCGATACCGGTGCCGGCCTGAGCGGCGGCGACGGCGCCTTGCCGCTGGACGCGGCGTCGCTGGCGCGCAGCGATCTGCTGCTGCTGGACTAGCGCAGC
>OJTH01000135.1_pt1 | contig 11678 bp, 10 predicted proteins | sample 1599661 | NCBI WGS metagenome assembly OJTH01 (sample SAMN04436666, study PRJEB24849) | human gut metagenome | biome: human gut; feature: NICU; material: stool | host: Homo sapiens | place: USA: Saint Louis, MO | collected 2010-06-02 | reverse complement strand
GGCCCGCCGCGAGGCCGAGCGCGATGCACGCCGCACCCCGGCACCAGCCCCGGACGTGAAGCCTGCCCTGCCCGCTGCGGCAGCCGCGATTCTGGCCCGGGCCAAGGCCCGCGCCAGTGGCAAGGAACAGTAATGGCCACCACGAAAAAGACCGCACGCGCCCCGGCGCGGCGTGGCGGCACGATGCCACGCGCCGACGTGGGGGAGATGTTCACCCGCCTGCGCGAACTCAACCCGCACCCGAAGACCGAACTGGAGTACAGCTCGCCGTTCGAGCTGCTGGTGGCGGTGGCGTTGTCGGCGCAGGCCACCGACGTCGGCGTCAACAAGGCCACGCGCCGCCTGTTCCCGGTCGCCAACACGCCGGCGAAGATCCTTGCGCTCGGCGAGGATGGCTTGAAGCAGTACATCGCCACCATCGGGCTGTTCAACGCCAAGGCAAAGAACGTGATCGCAACCTGCGCGATCCTGCTGGAGAAGCATGGCGGTGAAGTGCCGCGTGATCGCGAAGCGCTGGAAGCGCTGCCGGGTGTCGGGCGCAAGACCGCCAACGTGGTGCTCAACACCGCGTTCGGCGAGCCGGTGATGGCGGTGGACACGCATATCTTCCGCGTCGCCAACCGCACAGGACTGGCGCCGGGCAGGAACGTGCGCGAAGTGGAAGACAAGCTGGTGAAGGTGATCCCGGCCGAGTTCCTGCTCGACGCGCATCACTGGCTGATCCTGCACGGGCGTTATGTGTGCAAGGCGCGCAAGCCGGATTGCCCGGGCTGCGTGATCGCCGACCTGTGCCGGTTCAAGGAAAAGACCACGGCCGAGTGACGGCAGCATCCACGCAGGGCGTGGCTCTACTGCAACCGGGTCGCAATCCGGGCGTCATACGCAAGCGGTTTCAATGGCAGGCCCTGCCGTGACGGGGCCTGCGGCGGATGTCTGCCGCGCGTGAACTGTCACATTTACGCAATCTTTACCTTCTAGCCTGCGCGCATCTTCCCACCTGCCTGCAAGGCTCCTCTCCATGAAACTGCATCACCAACTCCTGACGGTGGCCGTGGCTGCTGCGCTGTATGTGCCGGCTGCACACGCCGAAGTCGCCATCGACGTGATCGGCGGTTCGGAAATCACCTTCGAAGGCCTGGTCCAGGCCGACGGCAACTGGTTCCACAACGATGTGGTCGACCTCAACGGTGGCGACGCCGGCAACGGCAAGAACAGCGAATTCGAACTGCGTCGCGCCGAGCTGGTGCTGAAGGGAAAGGGCCCGGGCAACGTGGAGTGGGTGGTCGGCTATGACGCCAAGGCCGACAAGTTCCTCGACACCAACGTGAAGTACAAGCTGCTGGGCAACGCCAACCACTTCCTGCAGCTGGGCCAGTTCAAGCAGCCCAACAGCCTGGAAGAACTGTCCAGCACCAAGAACAACGATTTCATTTCCAAGGCAGCGGTCACCAATACCTATGCCATCGCCCGCCGCCTGGGCGGCGCGTACAGCTACGGCCAGGACAACTGGTCGGTGACCGCCAGCGCCTTCGGCCGCGAGCTGACCCGCAACCTGGCCCACGGCAGCGGCTACGGCGCGCGTGGCACCTGGGCCCCGATCAATGAAAAGGGCCAGGTCCTGCACTTCGGTCTGAGCTACGTCAACTACGACGCCGACGCCGACACCCTGCGCGTGCGTGCGCGTCCGAATGCCGACCTCGCCACTGCCCGCCTGGTTGACAGCGGCAACCTGACCGACACCGACCGCGTCAGCACCATCGGTGCCGAAGCGATGTACTTCCAGGGCCCGTTCAAGGCCCAGGCCGAGTACTACACCAGCAAGGCCAAGCGCTACGACCACGACAACTACACCAGCGACGGCTACTACATCAGCGGCGTGTGGAACGTCACCGGCGAGACCTGGAGCTACAAGGGCGGCACTCCGGGCACCGGCCTGCCGAACAACCCGGCCGGCGGCCAGTGGCAGCTGGGCGTGCGCTACGACCACATGGACCTCAATGACGGCAACCTCGCCGCCAATCCGGTCGCCGGTCGCCCGCCGATCGTCGATGGCGTGCTGGGTGGCAAGATGGACATCTGGACCGTGGGCGCCAACTGGTACCTGCGTTCCAACTTCAAGCTGATGCTCAACTACGTGATGGTCGACAGCAAGAAGTACAGCTCCACGGCGCGCGGTTTCGTCAACGACGATCCCAACATCCTGGAAGCCCGCGCGCAGTTCTTCTGGTAAGTCCAGCCACCTGCATTGAACCGCGAAGGCACGGCCCCGGCCGTGCCTTCGTCGTTGCAGCGGTACCCGTGCCGCCCTGCCGGCGCAGCGGACGTGACATCCCTCATGACGCGTGTCACGCCCGCGTCATATGACAGACGCGGACGTGTCACGCAACCGTTATGGAATGTGCACCGAAACGTCGGGCAACCGCCCTTCGACCACCACCCCAGGAGTCTCCCCGTGATCCACGCCTTCAAATCGCGCGCCGCTGTCGCCATCCTGGCTGCATCGTCCGTGTTCGCCGCCAACGCCGCCGACATCACCGGCGCGGGCGCATCGTTCATCTACCCGGTCATGTCCAAGTGGTCGGCCGACTACAGCGCCGCAACCGGCAACAAGGTCAACTACCAGTCCATCGGTTCCGGCGGCGGTATTGCCCAGATCAAGGCCAAGACCGTTGATTTCGGCTCTTCCGATGCGCCGCTGAAGCCGGAAGACCTGGCTGCTGCAGGCCTGGCGCAGTTCCCGTCGGTGATCGGCGGCGTGGTGCCGGTAGTCAACGTGGCCGGCATCGCGCCGGGCGCGCTGAAGCTGGACGGCGCCGTGCTGGCCAACATCTTCCTGGGCAAGATCAAGAGCTGGAACGACCCGGCCATCGCCGCACTGAACCCGGGCGTGACCCTGCCCAACGCCAAGGTCACCGTCGTGCATCGTTCGGACGGCTCGGGCACCACCTTCAACTTCGTCAACTACCTGTCCAAGGTCAGCCCGGAGTGGAAGAGCTCGGTCGGTGAAGGCACCTCGGTGCAGTGGCCGGCCGGCATCGGCGGCAAGGGCAACGAAGGTGTTGCCGCCTATGTGAAGCAGATCAAGGGCGGCATCGGCTATGTCGAACTGTCCTACGCGCTTCAGAACAAGCTCTCCTACACCGCGATGAAGAATGCCGCCGGCAAGTTCGTGCAGCCGAGCGACACCTCGTTCGCTGCCGCCGCTGCCAGCGCCGACTGGGCCAACGCCCGCGACTTCTACCTGGTGATGACCAATGCGCCGGGCGCCGAGTCCTGGCCGATCACCGCCACCAACTTCATCCTGGTGCAGAAGACGCCGAAGAATGCTGCCAATGGCAAGGCGACCCAGGAGTTCTTCCGCTGGGTCTACAAGAACGGCGACGCCCAGGCCCGCCAGCTGGACTACGTGCCGCTGCCGGACAGCCTGGTCCGCCAGATCGAGACCTACTGGTCGCAGAACCTGAAGTAAGCGCGTTCCCCTGCAGGAACGGGGGCGGCGGGTCCTCTCTCCCCCGCCGCTCCCACCCGGGCGCGAGATCCTCGAGATCTCGCGCTCTTCTTGTTTTCGGGGATGCACCTGCCTCTGTAGAGCCGAGCCGACGCTCGGCTGCGCTCTGGAGCGTGCGGACCAACGGTCCGCACCTACCGTGGGCAGGGAGCTGTCGCGCATTGACGCTGCAAGGGCCAAGCCGCCGTCATATCGGTGCGCAGATCCGGGGTTTCCGGGTCCCGGCCGGATCGGCGCCAGCCCTGTGAAACCCTTGTCAGAACGTGATCCAGTACACCTCTGTCATGGTCGTAATACGGCTGTAACAAAAACATCATTTCATAGCCGCATCCGCCGACCACGTCGGCTCTTTCCCGCTATGGAGTGACCATGAAACTGCACTCGGCCGGCCTTGCCGCCCTTTCCCTGGCCATCGCCCTGGGCCTGTCGGCCTGCGGTGGCGACAAGCAGGCCGCGCAGCAGCCGGCTGCCGACGGTAACGCCGCTCCGGCCGCCGCCGGTGCCAAGGTGACCGCCGAAGTGTCCGGCGCGGGCGCGTCCTTCATCTTCCCGCTGGTCTCCAAGTGGTCGGCTGACTACAACGCCAGCACCGGCGCCAAGATCAACTACCAGTCGATCGGCTCCGGCGGCGGCATCGCCCAGATCAAGGCCGGGACCGTCGACTTCGGTTCGTCCGACAAGCCGCTGAGCAGCGAGGAGCTGGCCCAGGCCGGCCTGGCGCAGTTCCCGTCGGCCATCGGCGGCGTGGTGCCGGTGGTCAACATCGAAGGCCTGGAAGCCGGCAAGCTGCGCCTGAGCGGCGCCCTGCTGGCCGACATCTTCCTGGGCAAGGTCAAGACCTGGAACGACCCGGCGATCGTCGCCGCCAACCCGGGCGTGAAGCTGCCGGACGGCAAGATCACCCTGGTCCACCGTTCGGACGGTTCGGGCACCACCTTCAACTTCTCCAACTACCTGTCCAAGGTCAGCCCGGAGTGGAAGAGCAAGGTCGGCGAAGGCACCTCGGTGCAGTGGCCGGACGGCGTCGGTGGCAAGGGCAATGAAGGCGTTGCGTCCTACGTGAAGCAGATCAAGGGCTCGATCGGCTACGTCGAACTGGCCTATGCCCTGCAGAACGGCATGCCGTACACCGCCATGCAGAACGCCGCCGGCAACTGGGTCGAGCCGAGCGCGGAAACCTTCGCCGCTGCGGCCGCCAGCGCCGACTGGGCCAGCGCCAAGGACTTCAACCTGGTCATCACCAACGCCCCGGGCGAGCAGGCGTGGCCGATCACCGCCACCAACTTCATGCTGATGCAGAAGCAGCCGAAGGACGCCAAGCGCAACCAGGACACCCTGGCCTTCTTCAAGTGGGCCTTCGAGAACGGCCAGGCCCAGGCCAACGAGCTTCACTACGTGCCGCTGCCGGCCGAACTGGTCAAGCAGATCGAGGCCTACTGGGCGACCGACCTGAAGTGATGGACTCGACGGTGCCCGCCCCGCGCGGGCACCGCTTGTTCCACGCCGTGCCGCCCCGCCCCTTCCTGGCCCAGCCGTCCCCATGAATGCCATCGCCCAGCCTGTAGCCGCCCCGTCCACGCGTGATGCGCGTGATGCCCGCAACGACAAACTGTTCCGATGGGTGCTGGTCGGCACCGTCATCTTCGTACTGATCGCCCTGGCCTGCGCCGCGCTGTCGATGCTGTGGGGCGGTCGCCATGCCCTGCAGATGCAGGGGCTGAGCTTCTTCTTCTCCGCCGACTGGAATCCGGTCGAAAACAAGTTCGGCGCCCTGGCTCCGATCTACGGCACCCTGGTCACCGCCGTCATCGCGATGGTCATCGCCGTGCCGGTCAGCTTCGGCATCGCCTTCTTCCTCACCGAGGTCGCGCCGCGCTGGCTGCGTGGCCCGGTCGGTACCGCCATCGAACTGCTGGCCGGCATTCCCTCGATCATCTACGGCATGTGGGGCCTGTTCGTGCTGGTGCCGGTGATGACCGAGTACGTCACCCCGTTCCTCAACGAGACCCTGGGCGAATGGCCGGTCATCGGCCCGATGTTCCAGGGCCCGCCGCTGGGCATCGGCATGCTCACCGCCGGTTTCGTGCTGGCCATCATGGTCATTCCGTTCATTTCCTCGGTGATGCGCGAGGTGTTCCTGACCGTGCCCACCCGCCTGAAGGAATCGGCCTACGCGTTGGGCTCCACCAAGTGGGAAGTGAGCTGGGACATCGTCCTGCCCTACACCCGTTCGGCGGTCATCGGCGGCATCTTCCTCGGCCTGGGCCGCGCGCTGGGCGAAACGATGGCGGTGGCCTTCGTGATCGGCAACAGCGTGCGCCTGTCGCCGTCGCTGCTGGAACCGGGCACCACCATCGCCGCGCTGATCGCCAATGATTTCGGCGAAGCCACTGAAACCTACCGTTCGGCCCTGCTGCTGCTCGGCTTCGTCCTCTTCATCGTCACTTTCGTGGTGCTGGCCATCGCCCGCCTGATGCTGATGCGCCTGTCCCGCAAGGAGGGCAACTGATGTCCACCACCGCTGATTCGCTGTACCTGCGCCGCCGCATCGGCAACGTCGTTGCGATCACTGCGTCCTGCGCCACCGCCCTGTTCGGCCTGTTCTTTCTGGGCTGGATCCTGTTCACCCTGGCTGCCAAGGGCCTGGCCGGCATCAACTGGGATCTGTTCACCAAGATGACCCCGCCGCCGATGCAGGACGGCGGCCTCGCCAACGCCTTCTTCGGCAGTGCCGTGATGTGTGCACTGGCCATCGGCATCGGCACCCCGCTGGGCGTGCTGGCCGGTACCTGGCTGGCCGAGTATGGCAACGCCCGCAAGGCCGGCACCGTGGTCCGCTTCGTCAACGACATCCTGCTGTCGGCGCCGTCCATCGTGCTGGGCCTGTTCGTCTACACGCTGTACGTGATGCAGACCGGGGGCAACTTCTCGGCGTTCGCCGGCGCCCTGTCGCTGGCCTTCATCGTGCTGCCGGTGGTGGTACGCACCACCGACGAAATGCTGCGCCTGGTGCCCTCGCAGATGCGCGAAGCGGCCCTGTCGCTGGGCATCCCGCAGTGGAAGGTGATCGTGCAGGTGCTGTACCGCAGTGCCTCGGCCGGCATCATCACCGGCATCCTGCTGGCGCTGGCCCGCATTTCCGGCGAGACCGCTCCGCTGCTGTTCACCGCCTTCGGCAACCAGTACTGGAACAACAACATCTTCCAGCCGATGGCTTCGGTGCCGGTGGTGATGAACCAGTTCGCCGGCAGCCCGTATGAATCCTGGCAGGTACTGGCCTGGGCCGGTGCCCTGGTGCTGACTGTCTTCGTGTTGCTGGTCAGCCTTGCCGCCCGCGGCATCCTGCTGCGCAACCGTATCTCCCATGACTGACCTTTCCGTGGATAACGCCATGAACGACCTTTCCAACGCCGTGCCGATGCAGCGCATCGCCGTGCCGTCCTCGCACGAGAGCCTGCACACCCCGGCTCCGGTCAAGCTTGCCGCGCGCGGACTGGACTTCTACTACGACAAGTTCCACGCCCTGAAGGGCATCAACCTGGAAATCCCAGAGAAGCGCGTGACCGCGCTGATCGGTCCTTCCGGTTGCGGCAAATCGACCCTGCTGCGCATCTTCAACCGCATCTACGCGCTGTACCCGAAGCTGGAAGCGCGCGGTGAAGTGCTGCTGGACGGCGAGAACATCCTGTCGCCGAAGTACCCGATGAACCGCCTGCGCAGCAAGGTCGGCATGGTGTTCCAGAAGCCGGTGCCGTTCCCGATGACCATTTTCGAGAACGTGGCCTACGGCATCCGCCACCACGAGAAGCTGAGCAAGGCCGATATGGCCGACCGCGTCGAGCAGGCGCTGCGCCAGGGCGCACTGTGGGACGAAGTGAAGGACAAGCTGGGGCAGAGCGCACTGGGCCTGTCCGGTGGCCAGCAGCAGCGCCTGTGCATCGCCCGTGCCGTGGCCCTGCGCCCGTCGGTGCTGCTGCTGGACGAGCCGACCTCGGCGCTGGACCCGATCTCGACCAGCCGCATCGAGCAGCTGGTGGAAGAACTCAAGCACGAGTACACGATCGTGATCGTCACCCACAACATGCAGCAGGCTGCGCGCGTGTCCGACTACACCGCCTTCATGTACCTGGGCGACCTGATCGAGCACGACCGCACCGAAGTGATCTTCTCGCAGCCGTCGCAGCGGCAGACCGAGGACTACATCACCGGTCGCTTCGGCTGAAACCTCAGTCGAGCGTGGCTCGACTCTCCAGACAACGTCTGTCGAGCATGGCTCGACTCTACAGAGCGGAACAACCATGAACCTTCCCAACGACCACATCGTCAAGAGCTACGACGAGGAGCAGCAGCGCCTGGTGGCCGAAATCGTGCGCATGGGCGAGATGGCCGTCGCCCAGCTCGAAGCGGCGATGGACGTGATCGAGAAACGCGATGAGAACGCCGCCCATCGCATCATCGCCAACGACGAAGCGATCGACGCGCTTGAGCAGCAGATCAGCCACGACGTGATGCGCCTGGCGCTGCGTGGGCCGATGGCGCGCGACCTGCGCGAGATCCTCGCTGGCCTGCGCATCCCGGCCGACATCGAGCGCATCGGCGACTATGCAGCGAACGTGGCCAAGCGCTCGATCGCGCTGGGCAAGGTGCCGCCGCTGCCGCAGATCCAGGGCCTGCGCGCGCTGGGCCGCCTGGCCGCGCAGCAGGTGCGCCGTGCCATCGCCGCCTACCGCGACAACGATGCCGAGGCCGCACTGGCACTGCGCGAGGCCGACGCCCGCCTGGACGCCCAGTACACGGCGCTGTTCCGCGAGCTGCTCACGTACATGATGGAAGACCCGCGCAACATCACCCCGTGCACCCACCTGCTGTTCATGGCCAAGAACCTGGAGCGCGTGGGCGACCACGCGACCAACATCGCCGAGAACGTGTGGTTCCTGGTGCACGGCGAGCAGCCGCTGCCACCGCGTGAGAAGCGTGACGAGACCTCCAGCACCGGCCAGCCCTGACGCTGCACTGCAACACCGGAGTCGACTCCAAGGTGGCCGCTGTCCTGTGACAGCGGCCTTCCTTTTTTGCGGTGTTCCGCCCGCGTTGTGGGCGCCGTGCTTGCCCGGCGCAGACCTTCCGGATGCTTCTGTAACAAATCTCACGAAAATTTGAGTTCTTGGCGAGGATTCGTTGAGTAGGATCGCTGCACCATCGTTTCACCCCGGGCACCTGCCCACCACCCAGGAGTAAGACCGATGAGCAGTTCCAACAAGACCCTGTCCCTGCTGACCGCTACCGCCCTGGCCGCCGGCCTGGGCATGACCGCCAGCGCCTCGGCGCTGAGCATGAGCGACCTCGCCCAGGGCTACCTTGTGGCCGGCCAGGCAGCCAAGGCCAGCACCGATGCCAAGGCCGCCGACACCAAGATGGCCGCTGACGCGACCAAGCACGCCGAAGGCAAGTGTGGTGCCGATGGCAAGAGCGGCGAAGGCAAGTGCGGTGCCGACAAGGGCAAGGCTGCCGGCGCAGCGGGCGCCAAGGCCAAGGCCGGCGACACGAAGTCGGCTGAAGGCAAGTGCGGCGAAGGCAAGTGCGGTGGCAAGCACTGACGTCCGCGCCAGCCTCGTCCACCCGCGGTCGCCGCTTCGTGCGGCGGCCGCCGGGTTGGGCCTGCGCCGGGCGCTGCTGCAGGACCTGCGTGACGCCCCGGAAGGCGACTTCGACTTCCTCGAATGCGCACCGGAGAACTGGATCCATGTCGGCGGCCCGGCCGGTGATGCCCTGGCCGAACTGGCGCAGCGCCATCCGCTGAGCTGCCACGGCCTGTCGCTGTCGCTGGGCGGCAGTGCACCGCTGGATACCCAGCTGCTGGAACAGGTCGGCCGGTTCCTGGAGAAGCACCGCGTGCCGCTGTACAGCGAGCACCTGAGCTACTGCAGCGACGACGGCCACCTGTACGACCTGCTGCCGATTCCCTTTACCGACGAAGCCGTGCGCCATACCGCCGCGCGCATCCGCACGGTGCAGGACCTGCTGGGCCGCCGTATCGCGGTGGAGAACGTGTCCTACTACCTGGCACCGGAACCGGCGATGGACGAGCTGGCGTTCACCAATGCGGTGCTCGCCGAAGCCGACTGCGACCTGCTGCTGGACGTCAACAACGTCTACGTCAACGCCTGCAACCACGGCTACGATGCCGATGCCTTCATCGCCGGCCTGCCTGCGCAGCGCATCGTCTGCCTGCATGTGGCCGGTCATCTGGATGAAGCCCCGGACCTGAAAATCGATACCCACGGCAGCGCGGTGATCGATCCGGTCTGGGCGCTGCTGGCACGTACCTATGCACGCATCGGCCCGCGCCCCACCCTGCTCGAACGCGATTTCAATTTCCCGCCTTATGCAGAACTGCAGGGCGAACTGCAGACCATCCGCCGCCTGCAGGCCACGCACGCCGGGATGGCACATGATTGATTCCGCCGACACCCTGCGCGCGCAGCAGCACGCGTTCACCGCACACCTGCGCGACCCGCAGGCGGTACCTGCGCCGGCCGGCCTGGATCCACGCCGGGTCGCGGTATACCGGCACCTGCTGTTCAACAACCTGCTCGGCCTGTTGAGCAACGGTTTCCCGGTCTGCGTGCGCCTGCTTGGCGAACCGGCCTGGAGCGCCCTGGTGCGCCACTACTTCGCCACGCATCGCTGCCAGACACCGCTGTTCACCGAATTGGCCGCTGAATTTGTGCAGTGGCTGCAGGCGCAGCCACAGCTGCCGCACCCGGCATTGGCCGAACTGGCGCACTACGAGTGGGTGGAAACCGCGCTGTACCAGCTGCAGGCCGAACCGCTTCCTGCGCCTGGCGATACTGATCCACTTCGGGTGCCGCTGCGGCGTTCGCCGCTGGCATGGCCGCTGCTGTACCAATGGCCGGTGCACCGTCTCGGTGCAGAGGATGCGCCGACCCAGCCCCTTCCAGAACCCACCGGCCTGCTGGTCCGCCGCGAAGCCGACGGTGAAGTGCGATTCGCCGCGCTCAGCCCGCTGGCGGTACACCTGCTGGCCAGCATCGGCGAACGGCCCGGCCTGGAAGGACAGACGTACCTGCAGCAGCTGGCCACCTCGCACGGCCTGGCCGAAGACGCACTGGCCGAGCCCGGTGCTGCACTGCTGCTGCAGTTCCTGCAGGCCGGCGTGATCGGCCCGCTCGCACCCCCGCCCTGACGCCTCTTCCACTGGAGATCCAACGATGAACCTGCCGCTCCTGGCCGCCGCGCGCGGCCGGCTGGACCGTCTCGCCCCCTGGGTGGCGCCGCTGGGCCTGCGCCTGCTGCTGGCCTGGGAATACTTCGAATCCGGCCGTGAGAAGCTGCACGGCCAGAACTGGTTCGCCGACCTGCAGGACGCCTTCCCGTTCCCGTTCAACCAACTGCCTGCTGCCCTGAACTGGCAGCTGGCCACCTGGTTCGAACTGGTTGGCGCGGCCTGCCTGCTGTTTGGTTTCGGTACCCGCTTCGCCGCCGCCAGCCTGCTGGTGCTGACCGTGGTGGCGACCTATGCGGTGCATTGGCCGATGCAATGGAATTCGCTGGGTGACCTCGCGATGGGGTATGCCATCAGCGACCAGGGCTACGGCAACTTCAAGCTGCCGGTGCTGTTCATGGCCATGCTGCTGCCGCTGATCTTCACTGGCGCCGGCAAGCTGAGCGTGGACGCCTGGTTGGCCCGGTGGCAGCTATCGGTCACGACGGCACGGCCTGCGGTGCGCTAGATGCCGGCCATGATCGGTGCGCCGTGTGCCAACCAAGGTTGGCACCGGAATCCTGAGCGTGCGATGCCCCGGGCCCTGGCTGGGGTCGACCTTGGTCGACACACGCCCACGCAGGGAACCCATGCGCAGAAGGCTGGCCGGGCGCTCAGGGTCGCTCTGCTAGAATTCACGCATGACTGACTCCCCCTCCGCACCTGCCGCCGCTCCCGATTCCGCAGTACCCCAGGCGCAGCGCGCGATGTCACAACGCTTCCGCGGCTTCCTGCCGGTGGTGGTGGATGTGGAAACCGGTGGCTTCGACAGCCAGCGCAATGCGCTGCTGGAAATCGCTGCGGTGCCGATCGAGATGGACGAGAACGGCCTGCTCTACCCCGGCCAGACCGCCAGTGCCCACGTGGTCCCAGCCGAGGGCCTGG
>OJTH01000126.1_pt1 | contig 12224 bp, 8 predicted proteins | sample 1599661 | NCBI WGS metagenome assembly OJTH01 (sample SAMN04436666, study PRJEB24849) | human gut metagenome | biome: human gut; feature: NICU; material: stool | host: Homo sapiens | place: USA: Saint Louis, MO | collected 2010-06-02 | reverse complement strand
CTGCCGCCGTCCTGTTCTTCGGCCAGACCGCGACGCCGTGGAAGTTGGTCGGCCTGGCGCTGGGCCTGGTCGCCATGGTGGCGATCAGCCTGCGCCCGCGCGGACCGGCGGTGGCGTCCTCACCCGGTGGCTGGGGCTGGCTGCTGGGGGTATGGGCCGGGTTTGCGGTGGTGGACGTGCTGCTCAAGCAGGTGGCGCTGTCGGGCACGCCGTCGATGGCGGCGGTGCTGGCCAGCTTCAGCGTAGCCTTCGTGCTGATGCTGGCCCTGCAGCTGTGGCGGCATGCGCGTGGCCGCAGCCGGCTGGCCTGGCGGAACCTGGGCGCGGGCGCGCTGCTGGGCCTGCTCAATGGCGGCAACATCCTGTTCTATGTGCATGCGCACCAGTCGATGCCGGACAACCCGGCCACTGTGTTCGCAGGCATGAACATCGGCGTGGTGGTGCTGGGTGCACTGGTGGGCGTGTTTGCCTTCGGCGAAACCACCACGAAGTGGAACCGTGCCGGTTTGGCGCTGGCGGTGCTGGCGATCGGCTTGATCGCCTGGGGGTGAGCATTGGTCGCGGCGTGCCATTTCCGCGCCCGCGGAGGGATGTCACTTTTCTTTTCGCGCGAAAAGAAAAGTGACCAAAAGAAACGCGCCGCCAGCCGCGAGCCGGTGCTGTGCACCGGTACCCTGCGACGCTCGGCTCGCTTGAAGGCGGAATGGAAGATCAAAAGCAACAGCAGGATCCGTGCCGATCAAGGTCGCTCCCAGAGCAGATCCCCGGCGAACCCTATCTGTCGAAGCCCAGCAGCAGCGGGTCGTGGTCGGAGCTGCGCCACGGGCCCTGCACATTGCGGCCCTGGTAGCCGCTGGCGTCCTGCTCGTCGGCGTTGCTGTGCCATTCGGCGGCACCGCGCAGGCGCCTGGCCATGGCCGGGCTCAGCAGCGCGTGGTCGAGGCGGCCGGTGTAGCCGTTGTAGACGTAGCTGTAGGGATGCTCGGCCTTGGCGACCTTGAACGCGTCCTGCCAGCCCAGGTCGTGCAGGGTGCGGATCGGATCTTCCATCGCGTAGGCATTGAAATCGCCGAGCAGTACCGCGTCCTTTGTACCGGTACCGGTCGGATCCGTCTGCAGCCAGGCATGCAGCTGCTGCGCCGAGGCCACGCGGGTGGCGTTCCAGCAGCCCTGGTTGTCGTTGCGATCGGCGTCGGCGCCGCTTGCGTCGCGGCAGCCCTTCGACTTGAAGTGATTGGCCACGACCACGAACGGCGCGCCCTGCTTGCCCTGGAAGGCCTGCGCCAGCGGCACGCGGCTGTGCTCGACGAATGGGCCGCCGGTCAACGTGGCCGGCGTGCCGACCGGCTGCAGGCGTGAGCTGCGGTAGATGATGCCGACCCGGATCGGGTTGTCGCCGGGGCCGTTGCCGGCATCGACGAAGCGCCAGTCGCCCTGCGCACCGCGGTGACGGTTGAGCGCATCGACCAGTTCGGCGATGGCCGACTGCGGGCCGTAGCCGTCGTTCTCCAGCTCCATCAGCGCGGCGACGTCGGCACCCAGCGCGTTGACCGTGGCGACCAGCTTGGCCACCTGCGCCTTGTGCTCGTCCAGCGTGCGGGCGCCGCGCAGGGTCGGGAAGCCGCCGCCCTGGCCGTCACCGTTGAAGAAGTTCTCCAGGTTGAAGGCCGCCACGTGCAGGCTGCCTGGCACCGTCGGCACCGCCGGACGCTTCAGTTCCGGCAGTTTCAGCACACCTTCGACCTGCAGGCGCGGATGGCCCTGCGCGTCCATGCGCACGATGCCCTGCACGTCGCGCAGCTGCATGCCGGTGCGCAGCACCGGGCTGCCCGGCAGGTACGCCACGCTGGCCGGATCGCGGGCATCACGGCCATCTTCCAGCACCAGGCGGCGGCGCTGGTTGTCGGCCATCACCTGCTCATAGCCGGCAGTACCCGGCGCGGCCACTTCGGTCGGCTGCCAGAGGCGACCATCGAAGGCTACGGTGAGCTGGCCGAAGCGCTCCAGGCCGGCGGTACCGGCCAGGGGCAGCGGTGCGGCGATGCGCACCCGCTGGCCATCCAGCGCGCGCCAGTCGGCCGGCGCGGCGGTCAGCACCACGGTGGCGCTGCTGCGCGCGGCGGAGGGTGGCGCGACCGGTGCGGCCTGCGGCTGGGCCTGGGCAAAGGCGCCGGCCGGCAGCAGCAGGGACAGGGCAAGGGCGAGGGAACGGCGGCGCATCAACGGGCGACTCCATGGAAGAGGCGCACAGACTAACCCTGAAATGCGAAACGCCGCCTGCGCAGCGGGGGCATATGAGCGATCAGGCCTCGGTGGGCAAAGCCGGGGGATCGTAGAGCCGAGCCCATGCTCGGCTGCACCTGGCCACACCGCGCGCAGAGCAGCCGAGCGCGGGCTCGGCTCTACAGGAAGCGGCGCGTTGCGGCGGCTATTTCAGGTTGCCCAGCATCCAGTCCACGGTGGCGTGGATCTGCTCCTCGGTCAGGGCCGGGTTGCCGCCCTTGGGCGGCATGATGCCGCCGTCGGGGCCGGTATAGCCCTCGATGGCATGCTTGTAGAGCGTGTCCTTGCCCTGCGCGATGCGCTTGTCCCAGTGCGAATGGTCCAGCGTCGGTGCCATGCCCACGCCGGTGGTGTGGCAGGCGGTGCACAGGTTGTCGAAGATCACCTTGCCATCCTTGGTGCCGCCGTAGGCCACCTGCGACGCGGCCTTGGCCAGCGCGGCGGCCTTGGCGGCAGCCTGCGCGGCGGCGCCGGTGCTGCCGGCATAGACTGCACCGGTGGGCGAGATGCGCTGTTCGGTGCGTTTGGCCGCGGTCGGCGACACCTCGGGCGGAATCCGGGTGTGGATGTAGGCGGCAAGGAGAATGAGGCCGAGGGTGATGGTCGCCAGCAGCGCGATCACCATGGAGAAGCGTTTCAGGAACTCCAGATCGTAATTCCGCACTCTTCGTTACCCCTGGCTGATAGTCGTTGGACCACGGCTGAGCGACTGCGTGATGGGCCGAGTATAGAACGCACTTTGCGTGCGACAACAGGCGTCACTGCTGATGCGGCGCAGCATGCCCACCCGGTAGTGCCGGCCGCTGGCCGGCATCACCTCCTGCCAGATGGATCGTGCAGAAGCCGGCCAGCGGCCGGCGCTACCGGATTGCCGGGGCGCCGATCGCGCGCAGGCAGAAGCTGCAGATCGCATCCACCAGCGCGTCTTCGTCGCGGTGCGCTTCGCGGCTGGGTGCGGTCGGGCCGACCATCGCTTCGGTGAAGGCACCCACCAGGCAGGCGGCGGCCACATGCGCGTCCTGCGCAGGCAGCTCACCGGCCGACACGCCCTCCTCCACCAGCCGCAGGAACACGTCGCCGAATGCGCGACGACCGCGCATGCGCTCGGCTTCCACATCCGGGTCGACCGGTTCGACGATGAAGGCGTGCGCGAGCCCCGGCCCGGCCAGGGCACGGCGGACGAAGGCGGTGATCGCCAGCCGCAGCCGCTCGCTGGCCGCCTCCGGGCCACTGGCGATCCGCTCCATGATCGCGACCTCGTGGGCCACGGCGGCATTGAGGACTTCCACGAACAGCTCCGCCTTGGATGGGAAATGCCGGTAGATCAGGCCGGTGGACACCCCCGCCTGGGTTGCCACGGCCGTCACCGGGGCATTGCGCCAGCCGCCAGTGGCGACCAGCGCGCGGGTGGCCAGCAGGATCCGTTCTCGGGCGCCCGCCAGGCGTTCTTCCATCAATGCAGAGCGTTTATAGGCCATGTTCTGATTCTAGTTTCAATTTTTGAATTCGTATTCACTTCTTACCCGAACCCCGCTACGCTGGGGCCATCGCCCGTGTAGGTGACGGTCCTGCAGACCGCCGCCCACTCCCCCGCCGGGTGCGTCCATTCCTGCCATCCCGCCGTGGAGCCACCACAATGCACGTGCCATCCCTGAACTTCGATCTTGGCGAAGACATCGACCTGCTGCGCCAGAGCGTGGCCCATTTTGCCGCCGCCGAGGTCGCGCCGCTGGCCGCCGAGGCCGATGCCAGCAACCAGTTCCCGCTGGCCCTGTGGCCGAAGCTGGGCGAACAGGGGCTGCTGGGCCTCACCGTGGAAGAAGCATACGGTGGCACCGGCATGGGCTACCTGGCCCATGTGGTGGCGATGGAAGAGATCTCGCGCGCTTCCGGCGGCATCGGCCTGTCCTATGGCGCGCACTCCAACCTGTGCGTGAACCAGCTGCGCAAGAACGGCAACGAGGAACAGAAGCAGCGCTTCCTGCCCGACCTGTGCAGCGGCGCCAGGGTGGGCGCGCTGGCGATGAGCGAACCGGGCGCCGGTTCGGACGTGGTGTCGATGAAGCTGCGCGCGGACAAGCGCGGCGACCGCTACGTGCTCAACGGCAACAAGATGTGGATCACCAACGGCCCGGATGCCGACGTGCTGGTGGTCTACGCCAAGACCGACATGGAGGCCGGCGCCAAGGGCATCACCGCGTTCCTGGTCGAGAAGGGCATGAAGGGCTTTTCCACCGCGCAGAAGCTGGACAAGCTGGGCATGCGTTCTTCGCCCACCTGCGAGCTGGTGTTCCAGGATTGCGAGATTCCTGAAGAGAACGTGCTGGGCCAGGTTGGCGGTGGCGTGCGCGTGCTGATGTCCGGCCTGGACTACGAGCGCGTGGTGCTGTCCGGTGGCCCGCTGGGCCTGATGGCCGCGGCCATGGACGTGGTGATGCCGTATGTGCACGAGCGCCACCAGTTCGGCGAGCCGATCGGCAGCTTCCAGCTGATCCAGGCCAAGATCGCCGACATGTACGTGGGCCTGGGTGCCTGCCGCGCGTATGTCTATGCCGTGGCACGCGCCTGCGACCAGGGCCGCACCACCCGCCAGGACGCCGCCGGTGCCATCCTGTACGCCGCCGAGAAGGCCACCTGGCTGACTGGCCAGGCGATCCAGATCCTGGGCGGCAACGGCTACATCAACGAATACCCGACCGGCCGCTTGTGGCGCGATGCCAAGCTGTATGAGATCGGCGCCGGCACGTCCGAGATCCGCCGCATGCTGATCGGCCGCGAACTGTTCCAGCGCACCCTGTAAGGCCACTGCGATGACCGTATTGAGCACCCAGCTGCAACCGGGCAGCGAAACGTTTGAAAGCAACCGCGCGGCCATGCAGGCCGTGGTCGACGACCTGCATGCCACCCTCGCCCGCACCGCGCTGGGTGGCAGCGAAGCCGCACGCGCCAAGCACACCGCGCGCGGCAAGCTGCTGGTGCGCGACCGCATCGACGCCCTGCTCGACCCGGGCAGCGCGTTCCTGGAAATCGCGCCGCTGGCCGCGCACGGCATGTACGAAGACACCGTGCCGGCCGCTGGCGTAGTGGCCGGCATCGGCCGCGTCAGTGGCGTGGAATGCGTGATCGTGGCCAACGATGCCACGGTCAAGGGCGGCACCTACTACCCGATGACGGTGAAGAAGCACCTGCGCGCGCAGGAGATCGCCGAGCAGAACCACCTGCCGTGCATCTACCTGGTCGATTCCGGTGGCGCGTTCCTGCCGCTGCAGGACGAAGTCTTTCCCGACCGCGACCATTTCGGCCGCATCTTCTACAACCAGGCCAACCTGTCGGCACAGGGCATTCCGCAGATCGCCTGCGTGATGGGCAGCTGCACCGCTGGTGGTGCCTATGTGCCAGCGATGAGCGACGAGACGGTGATCGTGCGCGAGCAGGGCACGATCTTCCTCGGCGGCCCGCCGCTGGTGAAGGCGGCCACCGGCGAAGTGGTGACGGCCGAGGAACTGGGTGGTGCCGATGTGCACACGCGCATCTCCGGCGTGGCTGACCACATGGCCGACAACGACCTGCAGGCACTGGCACGGGTGCGCGCGATCATCGCCCAGCTCAACTGGCGCAAGCCGGAACCGGCCATGGCGGTGCAGGCGCCCGAGGAACCGCTGCTGCCGGCACACGAACTGTACGGGGTGATCCCGGCCGATACGCGCAAGCCCTACGACGTACGCGAAGTGATCGCGCGGCTGGTCGATGGCTCACGCTTCGACGAATTCAAGCCGCGCTACGGCGCAACGCTGGTCACCGGCTTCGCCCATCTGAACGGCTACCCGATCGGCATCATCGCCAACAACGGCATCCTGTTCTCCGAGTCGGCACTGAAGGGCGCGCACTTCATCGAGCTGTGCACCCAGCGCAACATCCCGCTGGTGTTCCTGCAGAACATCACCGGCTTCATGGTCGGTCGAAAGTACGAACAGGGTGGTATCGCCAAGGACGGGGCCAAGCTGGTGATGGCGGTGGCCTGCGCCAGGGTACCCAAGTTCACCGTGGTGATCGGTGGCTCGTTCGGTGCCGGCAACTACGGCATGTGCGGCCGTGCATACTCGCCGAACTTCCTGTGGATGTGGCCGAACGCGCGCATCGGCGTGATGGGTGGCGAACAGGCCGCCAGCGTGCTGGCCACGGTCAAGCGCGATGGCATCGAGGCCAAGGGCGGCCAGTGGCCGGCAGCGGAGGAAGACGCGTTCAAGGCACCGATCCGCGATCAGTTCGAGCAGCAGGGCCACCCGTACTACGCCAGCGCACGCCTGTGGGACGACGGCGTGATCGATCCGGCCGACACCCGCCGGGTGCTGGCGCTGGCGCTGTCGGCCAGCCTCAACGCCGCCCCGCAGCAGACGCGCTTCGGCGTGTTCCGCATGTAACCCGTGCCATGACCGAGCCTGTTGCCATGTTCACCAAAGTCCTGATCGCCAACCGCGGCGAAATCGCCTGCCGCGTCATCGCCACCTGCCGCCGCCTCGGCATCGCCACCGTGGCGGTGTATTCCGATGCCGACCGCAACGCACGCCACGTACGCCTGGCCGACGAGGCCATCCACATCGGCCCGGCCGCCGCGCGCGAGAGCTACCTGCGCGGCGACGCCCTGCTCGACGCCGCACGCCTGACCGGCGCGCAGGCGATCCACCCCGGTTACGGCTTCCTGTCCGAGAATGCCGACTTCGCCGATGCCTGCGCCGCCGCCGGCGTCACCTTCATCGGGCCGCCGGCCAGCGCGATCCGCGCGATGGGTGACAAGAGCGCGGCCAAGGCGTTGATGGCCAAGGCCGGTGTGCCACTGACGCCGGGCTACCACGGCGACCAGCAGGAGCCGACGTTCCTGCGCGCGCAGGCCGATGCCATCGGCTACCCGGTACTGATCAAGGCCAGCGCCGGTGGCGGTGGCAAGGGCATGCGCAAGGTCGAACGCAGCGAGGACTTCGTCGATGCACTGGCCAGCTGCCAGCGCGAGGCCGCCTCGGCATTCGGCAACGACCATGTGCTGGTCGAGAAGTACGTCGAGCGCCCGCGCCATATCGAGATCCAGGTGTTCGGCGACAGCCACGGTGATGCGGTCTACCTGTTCGAGCGCGATTGCTCGGTGCAGCGCCGCCACCAGAAGGTGCTGGAAGAAGCGCCCGCCCCGGGCATGAGCCCCGAACGTCGTGCGGCGATGGGCAAGGCCGCGGTCGATGCCGCGCGCGCGGTGGGCTACGTCGGCGCCGGAACGGTGGAGTTCATCGCCGGCCCGGACGGCGATTTCTACTTCATGGAGATGAACACCCGCCTGCAGGTCGAGCACCCGGTGACCGAGTACATCACCGGCACCGACCTGGTGGAGTGGCAGCTGCGCGTAGCCTCGGGCCAGCCACTGCCGCTGCGCCAGGAGCAGCTGGCGATCCACGGCCACGCCATCGAGGCGCGGCTGTATGCCGAAGACGCCGACCGTGGTTTCCTGCCGTCCACCGGCCTCCTGCGCCGCCTGCGCCTGCCGGCGCCGTCGACTCATGTGCGCGTGGATACCGGTGTCGAGGAAGGCGACAGCATCACGCCGTACTACGATCCCATGATTGCCAAGCTGATCGTCTGGGACGTGGACCGCGACGCCGCGCTGCGCCGCATGAGCCAAGCCCTGGCCGACTGCCAGGTGGTGGGCGTGACCACCAATGCCGGTTTCCTGCGCCGCCTGGTGAATACCGATTCGTTTACCCACGCCAAGCTGGATACCGCGCTGATCGAGCGCGAGCAGGCCGCATTGGGCCGGGTGGGTGACAGCGATGATGCGCTGTGGCTGCTGGCGGCGGTAGCCGCCGTGGCCACTACTGCAGGTGCAGCCAGCGACGCGCGCGACCCGCATTCGCCGTGGCAGGCGCAGGACGGCTGGCGCCTTGGCGCGCCCGCGCCGCGCGTGCTGCCGCTGCAGCAGGGCGAATGCCGGCACACGCTGAAGGTGTGGGCGCAGGCCGATGGCTGGCGCGTGCAGTGCGATGACGCAGCACCCGTGCAGGTGATCGGCACAGCCGATGTGCGGGGGCTGGCGGTGCAGCTGGGGGGGCGCCGCTGGACACTGCAGCTGCTGCGCGACGGTGACCAGCTGTACCTGTTCGGCGCCGACGGCCAGCACCGTTTCACCCTGCATGATCCGGTGAGCGAATCGGACCACGCCGTGGCCGATGCCGGCAGCCTGCTGGCACCGATGCCCGGGAAGATCGTGGCCACGCTGGTCGCCGCCGGTACCGAGGTCAAGCGCGGCACGCCGCTGGTGGTGTTGGAAGCGATGAAGATGGAGCACACCCTGCAGGCGCCGGCCGACGGCACGGTGAAGGGCTACCGCGCCAAGGCCGGTGACCAGGTCAACGACGGCGCGGTGCTGGTGGACTTCGAAGCGGCGTGAACGCCGGGGCGACGGTCGCTCAGCGGTCGTCGCCCGCCGTCACCCGACCAGCGGGATCGAATTCGGCCGTGTCCAGTGTGGCACTGCGCCAGCCCAGGCCGCAGATGGCCATCGCGCTCTGGCCGATGCCATCGAAGCCGAAGGCACGATCGACATCGGCATCGTTGATGGCTGCGGTGACGAAGGCGGCCAGGCCGCGCTCGGTCGCGCACAGGTACAGCAGCTGCGAGATGTGACCGACATCCAGCGTCACCGCACGGTGCGCCTTGGCGTGGTTGCGGTACTTCCACCAGCAGCGCCGGCGCATCGGCGAACCACGCCTGCCCGGACAGCATCCGCCGCGCCAGCGCCGGCAGTGCCTGCGGCGGTGGCGAGGGCAGCGGCAGCACGGCGTGCTGCACCGGGTGGTAGTGGTACAGGCCCGGTGCCAGTCCTTCCACGTTCTGCACCAGCAGGAAGCCTTCGGTGGGATGCAGGCCGCCACCGGAAGGCACGTTCTTCTTCAGGAACTCGGTATCGCGCTCGACCTTCTGCACCGCGTGCGCCATCAGCGTGCGCTGCAGCACCTGGGCCAGCAACGGCAGCGGCAACGCGCGCTGCGGGTCGAAATTGCGGCAGGTGGTGCGGCGCGCCAGCAGTGCGTCGAACGCGGCCTCTTCGCTGCGCGGCAGCGGCTGGTAGTCGCCCTGCATGGGCTGCACCACCGGCGGTGGCGGCCCGAGGCGCTGGCGCAGGCCGGCAGCGGTGTCCAACCCCTGCCGGCGCATGTCCTCCACGCTGTCCACGGCCTGCCAGCGTGCATGGCGATGGGCCAGTGCAGCCAGCGGCCACCACTGGCTGCGCCGCAGCGCCTCGTCGCGCAGCTGGTGCCCCACCTCGCTCGGCGGGTCGGTCAGCAGCAGGCCCTGCTCGACCAGGCGGGCCAGCATCGCCGGGGAGGCATCGGCGGGCGGTTCGCTCCAGCGGTGCGCGCTGAGCTCGCCCAGCAGCTGGCGCTCCTCGGCGTCCACCGGCAGCGGCTGGTCCAGATGCGCGGCCAGCGCCACCCAGCTGATCTGGCTGGCCATCTCGGCGTGGCCGGCCAGCAGCGCGCGCAGGTCCAGGGTGACCGCCTCGCGGGGCTCGAACATCAGGCTGGCGCAGCGGCGCAGGCGCATCGGTTTCCTTCCTTCTGCCGCACAACCGGCATAGCAGCAACGACCGCGGCGCGGCCAACTTTAGCGATGTGCACAGCGCGGCCCTCAATGGCAGGCTGTCGCGGCCGATACGAGAAACTCCACTTACGGACGATCCCCATGAGCACCCATCCCCGCCTTTCCGCCGCAGACGCCAGCCTCCTGCTGGACCACCTGATCGGCAGCGACGACTTCCGCAGCCACTTCACCGCGTCGCCGGCCAAGGCCCTGGCCTCGATCGGGCTGGACGGTGCCGTTGGCGAGAACGACTGCATGAAGATCGGCACCCTGGCCTCGGTCGAAGAGCTGAGCCAGGTGCGTGACGGGCTGCAGGCCCACCTGTCCGGGTCGGTGGCGGCCATGACCGTGGTGTTCTGCTTCGAAGCCGGCAAGGTCGGCGAGCGCATCGACGGTTGACCCGCCATCAGGGCGCGCCGGCCGTGGCCGGCGATGCCCACATGGACACGTCATGCACGTTCAGTGGTTGCCAGACCTGCATGGCGGTGACCTCGGCAATGGCCTGGCCGCGATGCTGGGACAGCCAGGCCTGCTCGCGGCGTACCGCGGCTTCATTGCCCTGTGCGCGCAGCGCGAGCAGCAGCACGACGTGTGCCTGCACCGGCTCGCTGCCATCGAGCATCGGCTCGATCAGCGCGCGGGCTGCATCGGGCCGCTGCATCTGCAGTTCGTCCATGGCGCTGACGATGCGCAGCCAGCGGTCCGCGACCGGACTGCGCAGGCTGCGCAGCAGGGGCCGCTGCTCGTCCAGCCAGCGCCTGGCCAGTTCGAACTGGCCCTGCCGCTGCGCCAGGTGGACCAGTGCCAGCCATTGCAGGCCACGGGCATGCAGCATGGGATCATCACGCTCCTGCAGCATCGGCTGCAGCAGCGCCGCAATGGCCTGCAGCCCGGCACGGTCAGCGCTCGGGCACAGCGCCGCCACGCTGGCGTGCTGCAGGCGCTGCTGCACCTGCAGGTCGATCAGCGTCGGCGCCGCTGCATCTTCGCGTATCGCCTGCTGCATGGCCGCGCAATCGCGCTGCGCGGCCGCCAGCAACAACTGCGCACGCAGCTTCATCCGCTGCTGCAGGGCATCGCTGCCATGGATCTGCGGTAACAGCTTCGCTGCCTTGGCGTACTGCCCCTGGGCCACCAGCACATCCACACCGGTCTCATCGGCGTCATCACGGCCGCGCAGGACCTGCGCCTGGGCCAGCGTTTCGGCAGCGAGCTGCGGTTGGTTGGCAGCGATCTGTATCCGCACCAGATGGACCAGCGGATACAGCCGCAGCGGATCCTGCGGTACTGCGGCCGCACGCGCATAGGGTTCGGCCTCGCTGAACTGGTTGGCCTGCAGCAGGTACCAGGAGGTGTTGGACAGCCCCGCGAACGAATCCGGATAGACCTTGGCCAGCGTGCGCCATTGCTCCAGCGCCCAGCCACCCGGCTCCAGCTCGGCCATCCAGGCCTTCAGATACAGCCGCTCGCGTGGCGGCAGCCGATCCTGCAGGTCCAGCGCATGCTGCATGGCTTCGCGTGCACGCCGCCCTTCTTCGACGCGCGCATGCAGTTTGGCCACGCCCATGTAGGCCAGGGCGAAACCGGGATCGATATCGATCGCCGCCTGGTACAGGTTGCGCGCCTCCTCGAAGCGCCGCTGGCCCAGTGCACTTTCCGCCAGTGCGAATGCACGCAGTGCGCGCAGATCCTGGGTCGATGCCCGCGGCAGCGGCAACGACTGTTCCAGGCTCGCCACCGATTCGCCCAGTCCGCGACGCAGGCGCCCGACCACGTCGTCCACCGCGAACACCATCTGGTCGGATCGATCCACGGTGGCGGTGAACGTCTGGATCACCTGGCCGCTGCCGGGTGCGGCGACATCGATGGCCAGCTCGTAGCCACCGATCTTCTGCCGCACCGTCGGCAGCAGCACGGCGCGCGCGCCTTCCCGCACCGCCACGTTGGCCGCGGTATCGCGGCTGAGCCGGGTATCGCCCGAGAGCCGCGCCATTTCCAGGCTTTCGCGGATCTTGCCCTCCGACAGCACGTTCACGTAGCGCGATTGCTCCAGCGCGATCCGGATCGCGTGCCGCATCGAGTCGTCGAAGATCGGGTCGCCGGTGAGGTTGTCGACATCACCGAGCACCACCCAGTCGCGCTCGGCGAACGCGATCGCCGGTTCCGGCCGCAGCAGCAGCCAGCCGCCCAGCACCGCCACCGCCAGCACCAGGCCTTCGGCGGCCAGCACCAGCGGCTGCCGCCACAACGGCAGGTCGCGGCGGGCCTTGGCATTGGCACGCGGCATGCGCAGCGGTGCGGAGCCGATCTCGCCCACT
>OJTH01000114.1_pt1 | contig 12821 bp, 14 predicted proteins | sample 1599661 | NCBI WGS metagenome assembly OJTH01 (sample SAMN04436666, study PRJEB24849) | human gut metagenome | biome: human gut; feature: NICU; material: stool | host: Homo sapiens | place: USA: Saint Louis, MO | collected 2010-06-02 | reverse complement strand
CGTTCGCCGACCGTGCCGCCGCGACCAGCGCGCAGGGCAAGGCCGGCACGCTGCTCAGCCAGGTGCGCCTGCGCGAACAGCCCGCTGCCAGCGGCAGTGCCCGCTACCGGGTGATGCTGCCGGCCGCCGCCAACCGCGACGAAGCACAGGCCACCGTGAAGCGCATCGTCGCCGCCGGCCTGAGCGACTACTACATCATCAGCCAGGGCGAGGAGGCCAACGCCGTGGCGCTGGGCCAGTACCGCAACCGCGAAGGCGCCGAGCGGCGCATGGCGGCGGTGCAGGCTGCCGGGTTCCAGCCGCGCCTGGTGACCAGCGGCGACGCCGGCCAATGGTGGCTGGAAGGCCAGCTGGCGGCAGGCACGCAGCGGGCCCAGGCCCAGCAGCGCAGCGGGGCAGCACAGAGCCGGTCGCTGGAATGCGCAAGGTTGCGCTAGAATCCCCGGACCGCGGCCCTGCCGCCGGTGATCCACCCATGCCGCTTTAGCTCAGTTGGTAGAGCAACTGTCTTGTAAACAGTAGGTCATCCGTTCGATTCGGATAAGCGGCACCACTCGGGAAGCGCCGAAACGCCTTGAAACTAGGGGTTTCAACGAATAAGGCCAGCGCGGTGCGCTGGCCTTTTAGCATCCACCGGTAAAATTGCCGGTAAAATTAGCCCCTCTTTTCTGGTTTCACGGCCGCTTTCACCACCGGTACGGAATGGTCGTACAGCTGACGCATGGCCTCGGTCACGTGGCCGCCAGCGCTCTTATCCTCGCTGTCGGTAATTCCCCGATGTTCCAAGCCATGGAGCGCGAACCGCTGGTCCTTATCGATCACGTCTTCCACAACCGCGCGGCGGACCAGGCGTTGCCAGGCGCTGTCGAAGGCTGATTTCGTGAGCTGGGTGCCGGACTGCGAAACCAGATGGCGTCGTTGCTCCGGTTTGATCGGTATGCCGCTGGGCCGAGCGGCGCCCACGCTGCCGGGTGTGTTCCGCGAGGCGGTGCGCAAAGCGGCACCATCTGACGGCAAACCGACCGACCTGATGCGCCAGTTGGTGCGCATCCGCGAGCAGGGCGGGCACATCCTCGATCCATTCGTCGGCTCCGGTACCACGCTGGTGGCTGCGGAAGCTGAAGGATACAACTGGACTGGCGTAGGAATAACCAGCGACTACTATCAGGTCGCTCACTCAAGACTTGCAGGCGCTTGACGGGTGCGCAAAAGCAGCAAGGCCGCTCGAAGCGGCCTTGCTGCCTTCATCTCATCGAAAGATGCAGTTGGGCCAGCAATCGTCTATGTCAAATAGCGAAAGGACTGCGGAGCAGCGGTCGTGCCAATCAGTTCTGTCAAGGTAATTGGAGAGTCGTAGCGCTTGGCGGACTTTACCTTGAAAGCATGCGCTGTGCTCCGTCCCTTAAAATACGAGTTGAAGAAAGTCTTTGTAATCCCAGAAAACTCATGAGTCATTGCCCACAGATCCTTTGGGCGATGAGACATGCATCTATCGACTTCAAATTCACCGATGATCTTTCCAACTGGCATCGTGGCGTAGATCACGACAGTGGTGACACCCTTCGCCTTAGGAAGTGCCTTCCGAAACTCAAAGCGCTTTCGTCCGTCGAGAATCTTCTCTGCGTACTCAGGCTTGATTGACAATAAGACTTTCATCGATTTCGCCTAGTTGGGCAATGTGGTGTAGCTGCTCAAAGGTCAACTGCATGAAGCCATAGTACGCATCTCTCGAGAGACCGACTTCCTCGATCAGTCGAGCGCGATTGGGTCGCTTCTTCAGCGCGACATTGTATGTGAACTTGAAGATGTTCGGATACCTGCCCGTGCGCCAGAAGCCGTCTAGTTCCGCTTCAGTGAAGATGCTGTAGGGGCTGCAGTACGCTTTGAATTCCTCCTTTGTCTTGAAGGTGCTGATATGTCTCGATTCTTCCACAACACCTATGCTCGTTGCGACTGACTCGAACCAAGCTTTGCCTTTGTTCGGTGCAGGGCGGTAGATGACCAAGACATCGTTCGGCTTCAGGCCTTCCGTGTCCTGCATCGCTGTTAAGTACACCTTATGGATGCTGTTGGTATGAGACACATCCTGCACCAAGTCCTGATTTTCCGTTCGCAGAATGGAGTCCGGAAGCAACCGCGTGTGCCACTCCGGATAGAGAGACAGCAAGTAGCATCGGTTGTTTCCCACGGGGATGCTGGGATAGCTCGTTACTGCGTCGGTGTAGGCCGCTTTGAAGTCCTTCTGCAGGACCAGTTCTTCACCGTTTTGGGATGTCTTGCTTGCGACGTTGATGAAACCATGCCGCTCAAATAAGCGAATCAAGCCGTCGTGCTTGGCAAACACCGTCACATAGATCAAAGCTATGCCATGGTGGATGGCATGGTCGAACACCTTCTTAAGAAAGCGCTCGCCCAAGCGAGATCCAATTGAATTGAGCTTGAATGTGCCGACTTTGATCCGCCGTTCAGCTGGCAGGGGAGGCGACACGTCATCTATCGGTCCATCCTCCGTCTTGAGGTAAAGGAACCCGTCGATCCCGCCCTTGTCACGCTTGAAGATATAGGCCCGTTCTTCTGATTTTTTCTGAAACCACGTCGGAAATTCTTCGTAGTCAGCCTTGAGGCTGTCAAAGAACGGATCCGACAGATCTATGTTCTTAAACTGCTCGTAAGCCAGTTCCGCACTTTGAGACATTCCTTTCTCCTATGAGTGACTCGCGCAGCACGATCAGTTCCTGCGCCCTTAAATCAGGATCATAGCCGAGCGGTGCTGAGGTGCGTCAGGCGGGGCGCCAAAGCTCCTGAGAACAGGCACAGTTCAAGGGAAAGCCTGGGTTACGGTCGAGGCCAGCTTGCCAGCCTGCCAGCCCAGCGCCCTCAAGCACTTCCGGTCATGTCCTCCGTGGGCTGTGCCATTGACAGACTCTGGCAACAAGGCAGGCGGTTGATGACGGTTCTAGCTGGTGGAGGCCGAAGGAAGCGACTGGGACCTGGGCCTCGCAGCCCCGGTCTAGACCCCGGCGCGCGCGCTCCCGCTGGAAATGCGACCCCATAAATTCATGCAGTGAGGGGACTGAGGCATGGACACAACGCCGCCGGCCGCCGGGCTAGGTATAGGCAGCTCGATCAGAGCCGCTGGCTGCTGCGCTGGAAGTACCGGGGAAATTGGCCTGAGCGTCTAGCAACTGCAAGTGTTCCACGTCAGCGACCGGGCAAATGGTGCCGCCGAAGCCCAACTATCTCTCAAACAGTAGGTTATCCGTTCGATTCGGGTAAGCCGCACCATTGGGCATCTGCTAATCCCTCTCTGCAGACGCCGCGCGTTGGCCAGTCGGGCGCCGATCCCGGCCCACTCCTTCCTCCTTCGCTGCTCTTCCTCGCGACGCGTGATGCGTCGCTGTGCGCTTCTCTGCCCGCGATCCTCATGGTTGAAAGCATGTAGCCAGTAGGCTACATTTGAAGATCCAGCGTACCCGTCAGTTCGCGACATGGATTGACGCTCTCAAGGACGTAACCGCACGCGCTCGCATCCTGGCCCGTATCGGTCGGCTCGCTGAAGGCCATCCCGGTGATCACCGCTATCTGGCGGATGGCGTTTCAGAATTGCGTATCGATGCAGGACCGGGTTACCGCGTGTACTACACCCAGCGCGGCAGGCAGTGGGTGATTCTTCTGGTTGGAGGCGACAAGGGTTCGCAGCGGCGCGATATAGAGACGGCCAAGGAGATTGCGCGTTCCCTGTGAGCATCGAACTGGCTGTAGGCGAAACGACTCAATACCGAAGTACCGGAGCTGTCCCATCATGGCCATCAAGAGAAAAGTCGAACTCAAATCATTTGATGTGGCCGAGCATCTTCGGACGCCGGAGGAGATGGCGGCTTATCTCGACGCCTGCATCGAAGAAAGCGAGGGCGATTCTGCCTTCATCGCCAAGGCGCTTGGCGATATCGCTCGCGCTCAGGGCATGAGCAAGGTTGCGCGTGCGGCGGGCCTGTCGCGCGAGAGTCTGTATCGCGCACTCTCCGGCGAGCGCAGCCCTGATTTCGCGACCATCCTGAAGGTGACCCGGGCCCTGGGTGTGCGATTGCACGCCAGCGCAGCATAAGCACATGCGCCGATCATGATGCGTCGGCGCGGCGCCGGTCGCAAAGGCGATGGAACGAAAATGAAGAAACCGCCATTCGCTGGTTCTTTCGTCCCAACCCGGTGAGTCAACTCACTGTATGGCGCGGGCAGATCCTTCGATCAATGCCGCACACACACTGCGACCGCAGCAGCCTCAGCTACGCACCTGCAACGCCACATACTCCGCCAGCCCTCGGCAGGCCAGCATCAGCCCCTCGCGCGTGCCGTCGCCGATGTCGTCTTTCTCTTCCCCGTCCACGCGCACGCGCTCGGCGGCGTGGTACAGCTCCAGCAGTGACACCAGGCCCACTGCGGCGCGATCCCGGCGCGCGGCAGCCACCGCTTCACCAGGTGTGCCTGCCGGCCCCGGCCACGGCTGTCCATCGGCGGCGTCACCGGCCAGGATGCGCTGCAGGCAGCCGGGCAGGTTGATCGGCGCGGGCGCCTCGTTCGCGGCGGCGAAAGCGGCTTCCAACGGCTGCGCCAGTTCAGGTGGCAGGCGCAGAGCCGCCTCGCCGAGGGTGGCGGTCAGGTACGGGTGAGGGGTTCTGGACATGCGGGCATCCTCGTCAGGAACAGAGGTGCCGCCACGGTAAGGTGGCGGGCGATACGTGGTTTCCAATCCCGGGACTGAATTAGCCGGTGGGCACGAGGCCCCCACGCACCGCCCGCCGTCGATCGGCGAACGGATTGCCAGCCGGCGCCGCACCTGGAAAGGACGACGCCGGCTGGCAAGCGTATACAGCTTTCAGTCTTCGGGTTGGAAATCCCGGCCACCTCGCTGAAGGTGGCGATTCATCATGCGCACGTGAAATCACCGCCTGCCAGTCGTTTGTTTCGATGGCATCGGGAGATCTGAAAGGAAAAATGAATTATCGCGTTTGGCCCGTTTCGGGCATCGCAATGCCAGAAGCGACAGATTGCGCAGTGGCGCCATCAGCGAGAAATCTGCCCGAACCATCGCTGCCGCATGCCCTGAGCTGGCCCACGAAGTAAAGGTGACTTAACAGCCCGGGCAAGGCTCCACAGTTACCATAGCAAACACAAACGCCCGAATGCGCTGCCGGCTTTTTGATTCTCCTCACAGACCATTTGCAGACCTCCGACACATACTGGGGACACATGCCCTTCGGAAGCCGCACATGCGTCGCCATGCCCTGTCGCTCACCTCCGCATTGTTGTCCGCCGCTTTCGTGGCTCCGGCCATGGCCGCCGTGCCGTTCTTCAACGCCAGCTGCCCGGGCGACATCGATGTTCACGCAGACGATGGCGGGCCGGTCTATGTGCAGGGCCGCGAGGTCACGCTGAAACGTTTCAACGACCGCTATTTCGAAGCCCGCGACGCCAACAGCGGCATCACCCTGTCGATCAGCCGCAGCGATGACGGTACGCCGCAGATCAGCTATACCGGCCGTGGCGGCGCCAACGGCATCTGCCAGGTCAGCGCCAGTGGAACATCTGCGCCCGCCGCAAATGGCGCACACCCGCGCGAGGTTGCTACCGGCGACGCCGCGCTACCGCGCGAAGTCACCTGCGAATCCACTGACGAGCAGCAGGTGTCGTGCGATCTGAATACCCGCGGCAATGTGGAAATCGTGCGCCAGCTCAGCCACACCCGATGCGAGGAAGGTAAGAACTGGGGCCTGTCGCGGCACTCGGTGTGGGTCAATGGCGGCTGCCGCGCGGTGTTCCGCAATGTGTCTTCGGTGACCACCCCGGCGCCGGCAGGCGATACCGCGTTGGGCGCCTGCAACATGCGCAAGGGCGCGCAGGGCACCTTGGTGACCCAGATGCCGGTGGGCAGTGATTACCAGGAACTGATCATCGATTATCCCGATGGCCGTTTCCTGTGCATGATGCGCAACAACGGCCAGGTACAGAGCCTGACGCCGGTTCGCCACCGCGGCGGTTGAGGTGCCGCGGCAGCGAAACCGCCGTCGGCCGCGCGTTCGAAGGGGGCAACGCAGCACGCGTTGCCCCCGTCCCGCTACTGCTGGTTCACCGGGTCATTTCCCTTCTTGTAGGTGTAGCCGGTTACGTCCCAGCCGCCGCCATGGCCGGATGAGGGTTCCACCCAGGTGAATTCCCACGTCTGGATGGAGCCGTCGGGAAGCAGGTTTTCCACCCGGTAGATCTCACCGGGAATGCCCTGGTCCGGCAGCTTGCCGGGAATCGATTCGTCCGAGCGTGCAGACGCACGGCCTACGGAGACTGCCTGTCGTTCCACCTGTACGTTGCCGTAGCCCTGCGGGGCGAACGACGGCTTCACCCGCTGCGCAACCCAGTCGAGTACCTGGCGTGCGCCCGCCGTCTGCATGGGATACGCATCGGAGGTCACCGTATGCGTGATGCGTTGCGAGGGTGCACTGGCAGCGGCGGGAAACAGTCCGCCCAGGGCAATTGCCAGTACCGCAAGTCCATTGAGTGCATGTTTTATGCGCGTGGTGCTCCATGATTGAGGAAGTGAGGCGGCACCTTCAGGGTGCCTGCGCAGCGTGGACACAACAACAGCCCTGCGTAAGAGGCAAAACCGACCGGGATGTGAGGTGGATCGCGGAAGGTCCAATTCCTGACGACCCAGCGCTGGAAAGCCTGACCGGAAAGGGCCACCGTTCCTGGCGATCTTACCTTCGGCCTGCTGCACCGCCGCGAGTGGTGTCACACAGCTCTGGCTAGACTGTGCTTCTTTTTCCGCACCGCAGGAGGCACCCATGGCCCATCCCATTTCCGTATCCCTGATTGGCGTTCCCACCGATGTCGGTGCGGGCCATCGCGGCGCACGGCTGGGGCCGGAGGCGCTGCGCGTGGCGGGCCTGCCGGAGGCGCTGGAAGCGCGCGGCGTGGACGTGCGCGACGTGGGCAACCTGGATGGCCCGCGCAACCCGTGGACCGCGCCGGTGGAGGGCTACCGCCACCTGGATGAGGTGGTGGCCTGGAACCGCGCACTGATGGAAGCCAGCTACGCCGAGCTGCAGGCCGGGCGCATGCCGATCATGCTCGGTGGCGACCATTGCCTGGGCATCGGTTCGATCACCGCCGTCGCGCGCTGGTGCCGCGAGCAGGGGAAGAATCTGCGCGTGCTGTGGCTGGACGCGCATTCGGACTTCAACACCAGCGATGTCACGCCGTCGGGCAACATCCACGGCATGCCGGTGGCCTGCCTGTGCGGCCTCGGCCCGGACGCGCTGACCCGTCTGGGCGGCAGCGCACCGGCGATCACCCCGGCGCAGATGCACCAGATCGGCATCCGCTCGGTGGACCCGGAAGAAAAGCGCCTGATCAAGACCCACAAGGTGGATGTCTATGACATGCGCTACATCGATGAGAACGGCATGAAGCGTGCCGTGGAAGCGGCGCTGGCCGGCATCGATGAGAACACCCACCTGCATGTCAGCTTCGATGTCGACTTCCTCGACCCCAGCATCGCGCCGGGCGTGGGCACCACGGTGCCGGGTGGGGTGAACTATCGGGAGGCGCAGCTGGTGATGGAAATGATCGCCGACACCGGGCGCATGGGTTCGCTGGACATCGTCGAGCTCAACCCCTTGCTGGACAAGCAGAATGCCACCGCCGAACTGGCCGTGGACCTGGTGGAAAGCCTGTTCGGCAAGTCCACCCTGATGCGCGACTGACCGTCCCCTGCTGAACGGATCGCCGAACCGTTCACGCCCGCTCCACGCCCCTGCCGCCAGATTGCACTTCACGCGGCGGCAGTGGGCATTGGTGCCCTCCCGCCGAGCGAAAGAATCCCATCCGCGAATGAAGCGGTATAGCGGCGAACCCAAGGAGAAGCCCATGAAGCGCGTAGTTGCCCTGATGCTGTTGTCGATGTTCTCGGTGGCCCTGCTGGCCGGTTGCAACACCGTGGCCGGTGCCGGCAAGGACGTGCAGAAGGCCGGTGAAAAGGTTGAGGATGCCGCCAAGGGTCGTTGAGCCTGAAGTGGAACGGAAAGCAAAAAGGCCGGGGGGATCTCCCCGGCCTTTTTGCTTGCGCGTTTCCCTGCAGCGTACGTGTCCAAGCGTAGTGAACCATTCAAGCAGGTGAGCGTGTATTTCATTGGCGGTTGACCGGCATTCAACAGCTGCTGCGCGAAGCTGGAGCCACGGTAAGAACGCCGTTGCAATCAAGGACTCCCAGCAATGAACAAAGACATCATTTCCGGCAAGTGGTCGCAGCTGAAGGGCAAGGCGCAGGCCAAGTGGGGCGATCTGACCAACGACGATTTCGATGTGGCCGAAGGCAACGCCGAGTATCTGGCCGGCCGCCTGCAGGAACGTTATGGCTGGGCCAAGGATCGCGCGGAGAAGGAAGTGCGTGAGTTCCAGGACGCGGTGAGCAAGGACTACCCGGACTACAAGTAAGCGCTTCGATTTCCCCCACAACACGACGCCCGCACCGTGAGGTAGCGGGCGTCGTGTTGTTTGCGCGGGACGATCAGCGGGCCGGCGGGTCCGGCACGTAGCGGTTGGGGAACGCCTGCGGTTCGCGCGGCAGGCGCGAGGGCGCATCGACCAGGATGCCGCGCGCACGCAGGTTGCGGGCGCTGTCGTAGCGCAGCTGCAGAACCTGCGCCGGGCTGCGGCTGGCCCGTTCGAAGTCGGTATCGCGCACCGAAGAGTGTTCACGTGCGCCGTGGCCGGTGCCCAGCGCTGGCGCCTGTGACTTGCTGGCATAGCCCTCGATGCGGCTGGCACTGGCGTCGGCGGCAGCCTCGGCTTGCGCGGTCGGTGCCGGCAGCGGCACGCCACGTCGCAGGATCGGCTGCGGGTACCAGCGACGCGCCTCCTCGAACACCGCCACCCCGACCACGCCGATGTTGTCCGGGCGGCCGGTGCGACTGGCATAGCTGCCGCTGGGGCTGCTGAACACGAACTGCGCCACTTCGTCCTGGCTCTTGCGCCAGCCGGTGATGTCGGCGCGCTGGCCGGGATTGAGCACGTAGCCGGTCTGCGAGGGATCGGCATCCTCGCCGGAGATGGCGTTGACGCCGTCCACCGACAGCACTACCAGCACCCGGCGCGGGCTGTCGTTGTACAGGCGCACGGCGTAGCGGTGGCCGCGCTCGCCGGCCACCCAGCGCTGGCCCTCGGCGGAGTAGCTGCGCAGTTCGGTACCGCGGTCGCGGTCGACCAGGGCCATGCGTACGGGGCCGCCGTCGTACACCGGTGGCGGCATGGGCGCCGGGCGGAAGCCGGCCAGGGGCAGGATCAGCAGCAGGGGCAGCAGGCGTTTCATCGGGCGTCTCCAGCGGGGTTGGGTGAATGAACGCGCCGCGGGCCCTGACGGGGTTGGTGGCGTGCAAGGTAAACTGGCCCCGTTCATCGAAGGTTACCCCACGCAGTCATGACGACCCGAGTCCTTACCGGCATCACCCCCTCCGGCACGCCCCACCTGGGCAACTACGTTGGCGCCATCCGTCCGGCCATCGCGGCCAGCCGCGCGCCGGGGATCGAGAGCTTCTTCTTCCTGGCCGACCTGCACAGCCTGATCAAGTCGCAGGACCCGCAGCGCACCCAGCGCGCGACCCTGGAGATCGCGGCCAGCTGGCTGGCCTGTGGCCTGGACCCGGAACACGTGTGGTTCTACCGCCAGAGCGACATCCGCGAGACCACCGAGCTGATGTGGTTCCTGACCGCCATCGCCAGCAAGGGCATCCTCAACCGCGCGCACGCCTACAAGGCGGCGGTGGACAAGAACCGCGAGGAAGGCGTGGACGAGGACGCAGGCGTCAGCGCCGGCCTGTTCATGTACCCGGTGCTGATGGCGGCCGACATCCTGATCTTCAAGGCCGACCAGGTACCGGTGGGCCGTGACCAGATCCAGCACATCGAGATGGCGCGCGATTTCGCCCAGCGCTTCAACCACGTGTACGGCAAGGAGTATTTCCCGCTGCCGGACGTGGTGATCGACGAGCAGGTGGCGACGCTGGCGGGCCTGGATGGCCGCAAGATGAGCAAGAGCTACCACAACACCATTCCGCTGTTCGTGCCGCGCGAGGAGCTGAAGAAGCTGGTGTTCTCGATCCTGACCGACTCGCGCGCACCGGGCGAGCCGAAGGACACCGAGGGCTCGGCGCTGTTCCAGATGTACCAGGCGTTCGCCACGCCGGAACAGACCGCGGAATTCGCCAGGGCCTTCGCCGCCGGCATCAGTTGGGGCGACGCCAAGCAGCAGCTGTTCGAGCGTATCGACAGCGAGCTGTCGCCGCTGCGCGAGCGCTACAACGCGCTGATGGCCGAGCCGGAGAAGATCGAAGCGTTGCTCAAGCGCCGTGGCCAGCAGCTGCGCGAGCAGTTGGCGGCACCGCTGCTGGAAGAACTGCGCCACGCCGTGGGCCTGCGCGACCTGTCCACGGCGGGCGACATCGCCAGCGAAGATGCCGGCGTGGCCCGCGTGGCGCCGCCGCAGTTCAAGCAGTACCGCGAGAAGGATGGGCGTTTCTACTTCAAGCTGACCGCTGGTGACGGCACGCTGCTGATCCAGAGCGAAGGCTTCGATTCGCCACGTGATGCGGGCCAGCTGATCGCGGTGATCAAGCAGGCAGAGCAGGGCGACCAGCTGCAGAGCGAGCTGTTCAAGCTGGGCGCCGAGGTGGACGCGGTACTGGCCGCCCTGGCCGCGCTGCGCGAAGCGGCCTGATCGCCGGGCGTAGAGTCGAGCCATGCTCGACTCGGCTCCGCCTCTGTAGAGCCGAGCCCCTGCTCGGCTGGGTAGCAAAGCAGCCGAGCATAGGCTCGGCTCTACAGGGAAGCCCCCCGCCGGCACGACCGTGGCACAGCACCCATGGCATGATGTCCGCGCGCCTCTGGCGCGATGACATGGAGTCTGCGATGGCCTGGTTGTCGCTGCTGCTGTTCCTGCCCTGGTTCCTGCTGCTGGGCAGCCTGTACTGGCTGTTTCCGCGCCAGCCGCGCAGCGCGCGGCGGCGCCTGTTCGATGGCACCACCCTGGTCGTGGCGTTCGCGCTGAGCATCGTGTCGATGCTGTGGGGCTACCGCATTGGCGTGGTGCAGCCCGGCGCCGGCCCGATCTGGCCGCAGGTGCTGGCGGTGCTGTACGCCTACGGCGCGTTCCTGGCGGTGCTGGTGCTGGCGTTGCTGCTGCGGCCGCGGTTCGGATTGCGCTCTGGCTGATCGGTAGTGCCGGCCGCTGGCCGGCACATGCATTCTCCCGGCCATCCCGAGGTTGCCGACCAGCGGCCGGCACTACCCGACCAAAGCCGCATCGAACCCGGGCCGCCTGCGCGCCTACCATGGGCGTCTGTTCACGAGACTGCCAGGTGCGTGCCGATGACCGCCGACCCCAGCATCCACACGATCGATACGGGCTTCCAGCGCCCGGACTTCGACGCGGCCTACCTGATCGTTGAAAACGGCCGCGCGGCCTTCGTCGACTGCGGCACCGGCCTGTCTGTGCCGGCGATGCTGCAGGCGCTGGCGGATGCCGACCTGGGTGTGGAAGCGGTGGATTGGTTGCTGCTCACGCACGTGCACCTGGACCACGCCGGTGGTGCAGGCCTGCTGATGCAGCAGTTGCCGAATGCGAAGGCGGTGCTGCATCCGCGCGGTGCGCCGCACATGATCGACCCGACCCGGCTGATTGCGGGTGCGACGGCGGTGTACGGCGCCGAAGAGATCGCGCGCAGCTACGGCCGCATCGAGCCGATTCCCGAACACCGCGTGGTGGTTGCCGAAGACGGCCACCGCATCGATCTCGCTGGCCGCGAGCTGGTGCTGCTGCACACGCCGGGCCACGCACTGCACCATTATTGCGTGTGGGATGCGCGCAGCCGCAGCTGGTTCACTGGCGATACGTTCGGCATCTCCTACCGCGAGCTGGACAGCGCGCAGGGCGCTTTCATCTTCCCGACTTCCTCGCCGGTGCAGTTCGACCCGGAGGCGATGAAGGCCTCGATCCGACGCATGCTGGGCTACGGCCCGCAGGCGATGTACCTGACCCACTATGGGCGCGTGGAGCAGGTGCAGAAACTGGCCAACGACCTGTTCGAACAGATCGATGCGATGGCCGCGATCGGCCGCCAGTGCGATGGCCGGCCGGACCGCCACCGCTGCCTGCTGGCCGCACTGCAGGCGCTGTACCTGGAACGCGCACAGCTGCATGGCTGTGCGCTGGACGATGCGGCGGTGATCACTGTTCTGGCGATGGACATCGAACTCAACGCGCAGGGCCTGGCCTGCTGGCTGGACCGCATCAGCAGGTAGAGTCACGCCCTGCGTGGATGACGTGGGCCCAGGCTGCGCCGTGATGTCACGACCACGTTACACTCTGGTGACTTCCAAGCTAGCCGTGGTACTGCCGTGAATCCGATGCGCGTGTTGCTGCTGTCGTCCTGCCTGTTCGTCGGGGGCCTGGCCCATGCGGCCAACGACCTGCCGGGTGGCGGCATCGATCCGCAGGCACTGTCGCGGCATGTGCGCGTGCTGGCGTCGGATGAGTTCGAGGGCCGCGCACCGGCCACCGAGGGCGAAGAGCGCACGGTGCAGTACCTGATCGAGCAGTTCCGCAGCTATGGCCTGCAGCCGGGCGGCGTGGACGGCAGCTGGGTGCAGCCGGTGCCGCTGGTGCGCGCGCAGCTGGAGGGTGAGGCCAAGGCCAGCCTGTCGCTGAAGCAGGGCAAGCTGTAACGGCGCGCGATAAATCGCCCGCCACACGTGAGATAAACGGTGGGGCGCCC